>Ga0213833_1001462_pt1 | contig 16874 bp, 23 predicted proteins | sample SWATP21_FD_160575 | JGI IMG/M metagenome (GOLD analysis project Ga0213833, IMG submission 160575) | Coastal seawater microbial communities from Marineland, Florida, United States - SWA TP2 #1 | ecosystem: Environmental > Aquatic > Marine > Coastal | place: USA: Florida | collected 2016-08-14
GAGCAGTGAGACAAGGCGAGACCGTGTGGCACCGTTGCCAACCTGCGACATTCACCCCCCCAATGGCAACACGAAAACAGACTCACCGCATGGCCAACATGGCTTCCTCTTCACGTTGACGCCGTTTGTTGCCAGGCCGGGCGGGGCTTGTGGCGGAAGCACTGGCTTCGTCATCGCCCTTCCCACCCTTTGTCTCCTCATCCCCGCCACCGCCACCCTGTTCGCCGTTTGATCCCACAGCACCACCCTCCATTGATGCTTGCTTGGCAGCCTTGGCAGCAGCTGCAGCCGCTCGACGTTCTTGTCGAGCCTTGCGGTGACCCGGCAAGCAAAACTCCAGCAGCAACTTCTGCATGGCGTGGCTGCCGGTTCGTTGGGCGATGTACATGGGGGTGGTGCCGTACTTTGTCTTGCGAAAGACACTAGCGACAGTGGAACGTTCCAGCAGCATTTGTGCCACCAACAAGTGTCCCTTCTCCACGGCAACATACCTGGCCAGCACAGTGCAGCACCCACGACACAGAATGGCAGTGAGACACGGACGACGGCTAGGGCACAACCAAACCGCACAAACACAACCCTTGGAACGCAAAGGCGGTGTCAAACGCACAAAGGAATTTTGTTGCGTCTTGTGGCTTGGTCGGGGTCACTCCCGCCTTCCAGCAACAGATGTACCACCTCTGGCAAGTTGCTCTCCGCGGCATTGTACAGTGCACTTTTTCCGCTGTTGGTCTGTGCACTCACATCTGCACCAACGTTCAGCAGTGCTCGCACCGCTTCCGGCTTGGCATACTCGGACGCAACCAGCAACGGCGTCTTTCCTGTGGGTGTGGCAAGCTCGATATCCGCACCGCCAGAACGAATGAGGACCTCAACCACGTCGCCATGACCGTGCTTGCACGCCATGTGCAGCGCCGATTCACCACCGCGGTCACCCCGTATCGGCGTCACCGCATCCACTTCCGCCCCGGCATCAAGCAAGAGCTGTGCGATGCCCACATGCCCAGCAATGGCAGCCATATGCAACGGCGTGCGTCCATCCGCAGTGACAGCCCGGCAGGCGGCAGGGTTAAACCCAAGCAGCATCGCCACCACCTCCGCGTGGCCGAGCGTGCACGCGATGTGCAGTGCCCGCATGCCGCTCGACATGCCTCGGTTCATGTCAGCGCCCTGGTGAGCCCACCACACCACACCACACCACACCACACCACGAGTGAGAACCTGGCGGCTCACAAGCGCCAGCCAGCTGCCACACCACGCCCCGCACCAGTTCCAGCAGCGTGTTGATCAGCGCCAAGTGCCCATACTGGCACGCCAGCATGAGGGGTGTCACACCCTCTGGTCCCTTGGCATTCAGAACAGCAGGATTGTGGGCAGCAGCGGCCGTAACCATCTGGCTGTACCCGTGGATGCACGACCACAGCACCATCTCCGGCTGCCAGTATGGTTGTGACACCTGCACACAACAGCCGCCAATCAGCGCATGCCATCACAAGCCGGCCGCCCTCCCAGCCACACAAGCAACGCTCGACACAATGCAACAATACATACCTGATCAACCAACAAGAGAAGACGGTTCCGTGGCAGCAGAGGTGGCGGTTCCGCTCCAAACCACTTCCGGAAGGACACGATGGAAGTGGCCTCGGCAGCGGTGCGTAGCTCCTTGCACGCCATGCTCACACAGCCCAGCGACTGGGAGTCCAGGAACTGAAAGACCAGGCACATCACATCGATAGGCACCCATGACAACAAGGGCACAGCAGGCGACGGCCCGTTCTGTCCCTGTCGTTGGTGGCTGGCCATGCCGGACGCAGTAACTTCAACCGCGCAAAGCGAGGGAGCCCTTGGCCTGAGAGGCACCAGCTGCGCCACCCGTATCACCGCAGCATGAGACTGAGAACTCAGAAAGAGGAAAGACAAATTACAAGCCTCTCATCCGGACAAGGGCCCAACAGGGGTGGGTGGTCCGCCCACGCTGCACTCTTTCGGGACTCGGTTGCTACGGATGATCAACACGCTTGTGTGTGCAATCAAAACAACAACAGCAACGTCACGTCAAATTAGCATAGCCACGGTGTAGTTGCACTGCGCTGCGATCCTGCTGCAGAACCTCTCCACACTCCTCCAGGTGTTTGTGGTGTGGACTCCTTGTTTGTTGGTTCGGCTTTGTTTGGTGTGGTTTGGTTGAGCTTGGCGTTGGTGACTTGGTTGTTTGGCTTGGGTTGTCTGGGTTTGTGTGGCGAGCCCGCAAGCTGCCCTCCACGCCCGAGCACTCACGCACACCACAGCATCTTCCCAGGCAGCGATGGCGTCACAACCCTCACCACCTGCTGTGCCTGGCACGGCGCAGCTTCCGTCCCACCAAGGTGGTGGCGCTGGCACAACAACCGCCGCCGCCGCAGCGCAGCACCGCGTGCATCAGTCCTCGCCACTGCGTCCCCACAGCAACAAGCCCTTTCGCTTGGCGCGAACCGGCAGCGGCGGTCGGGGTGGAGGCGGAAGCGGTGGGAGAGGAGGGGGCACTCGGGCCAGACGGGGCCGGCGTGGCGGGCGTGGCGGGCGTGGCCGCACTCGGTTGGCAGGAGGTCCGAGAATCCGGCCGCGACCCCATCGCAACTCGTTGCGCCGGGCCAGTTTGATGGCTGTTTCCGCCATCCGCATGCAGCGCCAGAGTGCCGCACGGCGCCGCACTACCAAGCGCACGTCATCGGCCTCGCCTCCGTCAGACCTGCGGTGGGAGGCGCTCTCGAACGGCACAGTGCGGTTTGGGTGGAGGTGCAGTGGTGTGTCTGGTCGGGAGAGCCCTGCGGGCAAGAGTGCTCGGTTCATGTTCCAGGTCGCGACTGGCCCTGGAGCGGATGACTCGGATGATGACGACTGGGAGTTCGAGCACGGCCTTGTGCGTGGTGTGGGGCGTTGCACCACTTTTCTTGTTTGTGTTGCTGTTGGTCTCGTGGGCGGTGTGAGGGGTGCAGCCGTCCCATGTGTTGTTGTGTCTCATCATGTGTGCTCTTTGCAGGTCTTGGAGCTGTGTGTCGACGGCAGGCGTATCCCGGGCCTTCGCCTTCCTCCGCGCGGGCCTGAGGATCCGTACCGGTTTCGCGTTGCCATTGTGGACAGAGGGTTCAACCTCACCTGGTCCACAGAGCGCACGTTTTCCAATAACAAGCCTGGCAAGGGCGGGGCCCAGCTGCGCTCTACTGCCTCTCGTGCGGATATGGATCGACTCATGTCCACGCCTAGGTTTGGTGGAGACTTCTTCTCCACGCCCGGCCTGCCGCGTCTCAAGTCCTTCCGAAGCAAGTCGCGGCGAAAGTTGGTGGATCTTGGGTCTGACCAGCCACCGACCTCCCCAGCGGTGTCCGTGTCCACTGTGGCCACCGCCGATGACCGTCCTGACCACGCTGATGAAGATGTTTGGGAGGAACGTGCTCCTTTTCTTGCTTCTTCGTGGTGCTGTGTGACCCGACCCTCATTCCATTCTAACGCGACCGCGTGCAAACATGTTCCACGCCACAGGTCAGCGACATTGGCGCCACCCTTGCGACCAAGGCATCAGTGTCCGACATCAAGAAGCATGAAGCCACGCTCGGACAGGCTGATGGATGGAAAAAGAACCCGTTGCGTCGAACGGAGTCAAATGCCCCGGCCCTTGCCAAGATGAATGCGAACGCCCCCGACACCCCAACCTCCACGGGGACTGGAACCTCCACCAAGCATGTCGGCTTCGCGTCGACCGTCTCGATTGGAGGCGAATCCGTTGCCACAACCGATTTGGGGGAGTCCACAGCGAGTACTGACGGAAGCGACGGTGTAGCTGGTGCTGGTGCTGGTGCTGGTGCTGGTGCTGGTGCTGGTGCTGGCTCCGCTGGAGCTGGCGTTGGTGCAGGCGCGGGTGCAAGGGCGGGCGGTAGTGGTCCAGCCGAACGACCATTGGCAATCCTCTCGTCACGCCTTGCGCGCAGTGATAGTGACACTTCAGGATGGGGAAGCAGCATGTCACTTGTGTCGGAGGCCCCTGTCGATCGTAGCATTCCGGCGATTGTCATCGATAACGGCAGCGCGTACGTGTTGGGGCTCGGAATTTCTTGTGGTGTTTGTTGCGGCATCGTGTGTCCAACCGGGTGATGTGGATATTGTGTGGCGCGTGTGGAGTGGATTCAGGGATGTCAAGATTGGCCTTTCAACAAGCTCCAAGCCACGTGTTGCGCCGATGATCACAAGTTCCAACGACCCAGCCGCCCTGCGCCGTATCCGAACGGAAGTTGGCGGTTTCTCCACGTTGCCTCTGCAGGGACACGACCTCTTCAAGCTGATTCGTCCTGTCGAACGTGGCTTCATCAAACACTACTCTCTGCTCAAGACGCTGTGGCTGGAGCTACTAGGAGAAGACGGCTTGGAGCTCGAGGACCGGCCTGTTGTCATCACCACTCCCCAGCTCCCCGATCATGTATGTCTCTGTTCGTGTGACGTCTGGTTGTGCTGTGGTGTGGCGCGCTTGGTGTGCCCCCATCCAGTGTAGCATGTGGCCGTGCCATCCTGACGCTCACCGCCATGTCTGACGCCCCACAGCGCGCCGCAGAGGCAGCAGAGTACCGAGCAACCCAAACAGAGCTCATGGAAGATTTGTTCGACTCCGAGTGGGTCTCTGCACTTCGCTTGCAGCACGTTGCCCCGCTTGCCTTGTATGCCCAGGGGGTGACGACTGGGTGCGTTGTTGACATCGGGGACGGTGTAACCCAAGTCACGCCCGTGTTGCACGGACACATTATGCCCCATGGAGTCCAGGACATTCCAGTTTCCGGTGGTGATGTTACGCACAGACTGGCCGAGCTCGTTTCGTCACAGCTGTGCGTTGTAGTGGTGGTGGTGGGGGGCTTTTGCTGTTTGATTTGCGTGGCATGGTGCTGACAACGGGATCACCACCTACAGGGGTGTGGACATGACCTCCCGTTTGGACTTGTTGGAGCGAGTTCGGGCATTGAAGGAAGATGCTGCGTCGGTCGCACCACGTCATGCCCTGAATGCCTCTTCCAACGTCGCAGAGTCCAAATACACACTGCCTGACGGCACGGCTGTACGTTCACATCGCTGGCACAAGAATGTGTTGGTGACAATACTGAGGGCTGACTGTTGTGGGTGCTGGTCGCGCAGGTCACGCTGCATGATGAAGCAACCCGTTGCGCTGAGCTGCTATTCTCCCCCAGCTCTTCCATTGCCGGCAAAATTGATGTTCGACTGGGAAGCACTGGTATACATCAAGCCACTCTCGCCGCACTCGGCTCTGTCCACTCTGATGTGCAGCGAATGCTGCGGAACAACGTCCTTCTGGCCGGTGGTTCCACGTGTCTCCCTGGCTTGGCTGACCGTCTGCAATTTGAGCTGGACACTATCTTGTCGCCGGGAGCGGCTTCAGTGCACATGTTTGCACCTGACTACCGGAACACGGCAGAATGGATGGGAGGTTCTGTGGTGGCGCACATGTTTGCGGAGTCATGCCACGCCTGTGAGTTTGTGACGAAGGACGAATGGTTTGAGTGGGGTCCAAACATCTGCTTTCGCAAGTTTCTGGACTAAAGTCGCAGTGAAGAAAGAACCTGTTGTGCAGTTTGAATGAAAAATGGCACACACCAAGTGTGCCCCTGCGCGCAACCACAACTAGACACCACAACAAAAGTGCACCTCCAACCACAACAGAGACGCACCTACCGACAACCACACCAACGCGCACAGAAGACAGAAAGAACACATGCGTTGACCAAAGAAAAACAAGGCGCCACAACGACCTTCCTGTTCACGACTTGTGCCGTGAGAAACCCCTGACGGGGCTTTCCGCCTCAGTACTCGACGCATCACTGCGCGAGTTCAAGTTCCAGGGTTCCACCCCCTGGGGTGAGATCGATGGCCGGGCGAACAAATGCGGGCGGCCAGGGGAGGACAGTGGCATGGCATCACCCAGCGTCGGCGAGACCACTACGGACGCCAACAGCTCCGCTGTGGTTTTCATGGGCGAGGTGGCCAGCGCCAGTCCGACCACCGACTCATGTGTGCGTCCGATGGAGGCCCGACGGGTGGGGCTCAACACATTTATGGACCCAACCATGGCACGGCACTGGCTTTTGCGGCGGGTTCGAACGCGTGGCTGCAATGCGGAGGCGGGGGTTGTGATGTTGGTGGAGACGCTGGGACGCTTTGACTTGCTGACCGTCTCTTTGCGCATCTTCGAACCCAACGGTGTCACAAGATGCAACGGGCGGGCGTTTCGCTTCTTGCGACGTCGTGACCTGGACTGCGAGCGTGACTTGGGACGTGTTCGGAACGGGCGGCTTGATTCATGACCTGCAACCGTCAACGGGCGGATGGTCGTGGTTCGACTGCGTGACGGACTCAGCCGTGAGGCTCTTCGGTGTGTAGGACTGCGCTGCGTGTTCACACTCAGCTTGGCTCCAAAACGCGTGCCCAGGAAGCTGTTTTCCTCGTCCACGCCGTTGGCACTGTGCGCTTGGTTACCGGTGGTGGGAAGAGACACCCACTCACCAGTGTCACCAAGCCAAGTGGCAGCGCTCGAATGGACCCCGGCGCTGGGAGTAGAGCCGGAGCTGCTGGTTGTGGACATCTTGCGCAAGCGACGTATCGGGCTACCTGGCTCTGGCCCGGCACTCGCAAGCATCCGCCCCCACTTGCGGCGTCTGCGACGGTTCCGAGATGCGTTCCATGAAGGAGAAACGGCATGCATGTGCTTTCCGCCCAGCGGTGCTGATGACGCAGAGTATCGGCCACCAACGCCTGTGGGTAGCGATCGCATCCCTGTACCTGTGAACAACGCGTCGGTAGCCTCATGCGCGTCCAGGTGCCCAGACCCAAACGTGGACTTGCGACGCTTCGTGTCAGCTCCAAATAAGGCACGCTCGGCCTCTGGGGTGACATTGAACATCCTGGTGTGCGGAACACAAGCAATGCACAGCAGCGCACGTCAGCCAGAGCATGGGAAAGCAAACATGTCAAGGCCGCAGCGCACCGAAAAACGGCTTGGAGAACCTCAGGATCCCGCATCGCACGCGCTCGAAACTCCTCCATGGTGACGCGACCATCCATATCTGTGTCCATGGTGCGAAGGCTTCGCAGCACTGCAGCGGCTGAGGCGTTGACATGCTGCTTTGAGCAGAGAAGCATGTGGACAAGCTCGCTGACATCTAGGGTGCCATCGCCACTGATATCGTACAAATCAAAGAAAAATTGTGCGCGGACATCTCGGGACTGTGAAAGCGTCTGGCCAAGGCCATTCACTATGTCCCGCATGAGGAGTGCATCGCCGACGGAAGCTCGGAACGCCACGAAGATTCGATCCACGAAAGGGAATTGCTCTGACACACGCGCACGCTCGTGAGCAACCCTGCCACTCGCCAATCCACTACTACACGTAAACAGTGTCAGTACCGTCAGCACAAGCAAAATGCTCTGCAAAGAACTTCCTCACAGATTCGAATGTGCACGGGGCCACCAGCTCGTTTCGACGCTCCGCTAGAGTGGCGAAAATCCGACGCCCGTTTTCGATGTTGAATGCTGAGTGTTTGATGCGTAGCGCATGAAGAGCTTCAGACATGGCAGGCTGTGCCACACACACTCGCTGTTATCACGAATGCCGACAAGCAGAGAAGAGTGCTGGGGAAGCAAACACTCACCGTGACTGTGAGGAGCTCCGTGAATGTTTCGAACAGCACTGGATCGTTCTCCAAAAGGTCCATGTACTCCTCTTTCGACACCTCCCCATCACCATTGACGTCGAGAGCCCCGATGACCTCCTCTGCAAAGCTGATGACATCCGACAACTGGTGTGGCGATGATGAGAACCCACCACTCGTGAGTCAACAACACAGCAACGTACTCCATCCGAGCCTCGCTTGATCAGCCCTGCTAACTCCATCAGGCTTAAGGTCCCGTCTTGGTTGGAGTCACAAACTTCAAACAAGACACTCAACTTTTCCTCCAAATCTCCACGGATGCAAATCGCGAGAGCTGCCAATAACAATGCACGGACACGCGTCACGCATGACTGGCGTACGTGCCAGCATTGCACGCACTTATGACGAAGTCTTGAAACAGAACACGATCGTCCTCCATAACAGACATGAGACTAAACACGCGGCGGGCCAACGCATCATCGGCGGCGAGGCAGGGCATAGTGGTTCGAATGACCGACTTGAACTCGGCAAAAGGGATCGCGCCGGTAACCTGGGGACAGTCGCTGCATAAAATCGGCGCCACAGGCTGCTACACCCACGTAACAGCCACAAATCGCGTACATCAGACAGGTCTGTGAACCGTTCAGCCAGCGCCTTCAGCTCCATCATAGTAAATCTTGTTGTCGAAGCAAGTTCACCAAGAACCTTGCGATTTGCCACAGTTCGAAGTTTTGCTGCCCGGGTTCGCTTGGCAGCGGCCCTAATCCATCCATGGGCCAATCAGCACGTGTCAGTCAGCAGAACATTGTCCCGCGTTTCGTTGCCACACAACGGTCGACTTACATCACCCCCGGTGTGGTTGTGCCAGCTGACTGGAAAGCGTGATGAGATGGTGACGTTGAGCCTCCAGCAGAAGCTCTTGCTACATCCACAGCTGCAGCAGCTGCAGCCGTTTCGAGGGCTGCTTTCTCAGGTGAAGATGTTGGAGAACTTATTGACCTGCGACGCTGACGTTTGCTGCTCATGTTCAGTGTGGTGGGTAGGTTAACCTACAGTACAACGCTGAAAACGACACCATAGGACACTCACCGCAGCATGCGGTTGCGGTGAGCGTTGCGAGCGCCAGACTTTTTCTTGTCAAGATTCGTGTTCCGCGATTTTTGGAACGTCGTGAGTATTTCAGCGGTGTTGTTGTTGGATTTTGCCCACAGGATAAACTCAGCGAGGCTCACGCGGAAGTCCTGAAGCTGGTATGTCAACAACCGTCGCCGTCGTAGTCGTGGGAGGTGGCAGGGCAACTCACCTTGTTCGTGTCAGCACGTTGGAACATCGTCTGCGTCAGTTTCTGCAGCTCCTTGTTCTTTGGGACACGGCTCGTGATCCCGGTTTTCTCCAACATGCTTGTGACTGTTTGAAGAAGGATCATCATGTCGGCCTGGTCGCCGTCATTTGGTGAGGAACGTAGTTGTCGCGCCGCACGTACACTCCTCACCTCAAACATGTCGTCGCCGGAGAAACAGAAGAGCTTGAACAGGAATGACAGCTTTTCCTCTTGAATCCCCACACAGAACAAGGCCAAAGCGGAAAGCACTTCAAGAACCACAACTGTGCCGATGCCTTTGGTGTCAAAGACCTTGAAGTGCTCATTCGGAAGGGCAAGGAAAGCTCCCTCTCTGCTTCCAAACAGTGGTGAACACGCGTTCGTGACCATCACAAACAGAACCCAACCGATACCTGATGACCGTGTAGTCTGTAAACGTTTCCCGAAACTGAAACGCCAGCATGATGATGTTACGCATGGCACGACTGGCACGGCTCGCATCACGCACCTCTGCCCGCGACAGCATAAGGTCTGGTCGACCTGCTTTGACTGCTTGAAACCTGACGTGTGCACCGCGAACATCTGCAAGAAGCCATCGCATGTATTCTTCCCTGCGCAAAGATGAGCAGGAGGGTGGGGGGAGGTGAGGTGGCGTGGGGGGTGACGTTGTGCGAAGCAACTCGAACGTACTTGTGCGGGAACTCCATCCCGTGGCCACGAAGTGGGCCACTAGCCGCGGATCCCATTCGAAATGCAGGCAAGGCACACGCTACAAACAGGCCAGACCCACAATCGCTGTGGGGTTGTGCTGTTCACGCTATAGGACCGGTCAACGATGAGCTGCAAAAGCAAAGATTGTGGGACGGATGTACGTTTTGTTGGCGTTTCGGTGGCACGGTTTGGCAAAACAAAACGCGGAAATTCTGGAATTTGAAACGAATGAAAGCAAAGAAAGCATGCTGATGAAACGAAAGACAGGACTGACTACTAACTCACGGCAGGGCGCGAATCACACGGAGCTTCCCAGACGAAGTTCCTGTGACGAGGCGATTCGACCCCACCAACGCAGCACTTCGGGCTTTGCCAACACCAAAGGCAATCGACAACGTTGGAGTGCAACGCGTCTGGACGTCAAGGGCTCGGACAGTCCCGTTGCGACAGCAAGCCACGATGCTTCGACGACCATGGATCGGTACGATCTGCAAATCGAGGATGGCAACTGAATTGGAACCACGGCTCGAAACACCAAAGGGCTTGACCAATCCAATGCATCGGCCGTTTCGAACGTTCCAAAGTCGCAATTCGCCATCGTGACTGCCAGATACAAGTAGCGGCAACTGTTGGTCGACAGCCACACTGTACACAGTGGAACAATGCCCCACCAACACAAAAGAGGAAGGAGGGCTGACGCGTGGGCCCTGACCAAGGATTTTGCTGACTGACCACACCCTGACGGTGGCATCAGCGGAGCCTGACACAAGCACGTCGCCAACGGAGGTGAGGGACATGATGATGTCTTCGTGCTCGGTGAGTATGGCCTGGCAACGCCCAGACACCAGGTCCCAGATTCGGATGGTTTCGTCTGCGCCAGCGGTGGCGGCACGGCCACCGCCAATCAACCTCACGCAGTACACTGTGTCACCGTGCCCGTGCAGTACATGCTTCAATTCTAGCGTGCGAACATCCCAGACAAGGACGTCGGGACGGTCCCCGCCAGCAATGATCCAATTGCTGTTCACATCCACACCCCAAACGCGTGGAGCACGTGACGAAGCTGAGGGTCCCAGGGCACTACGTGACGGCGTTGGGGGGGCAGCGGCCGAAGGACGTGCTGTGCGAGTGTATGAAGAAGCTGAGGTAGACGCAGGGGCCATCACAGTTGCAGTAGGGGCAGGTGCAGCGGCAGGTGCAGCGGCAGGTGCAGCGGCAGAAGCAGGGGCAGAAGCAGGGACAGAAGCAGAAGCAGAAGCAGAAGCAGGGGAAGAAACAGGGGTAGAAGCAGAGGTAGAAGCAGGCGCAGAAGCAGGGGCAGAAGCAGAGACATGGGCAAGGGGAGAGGGCGTAGTGGATGTTGGGGGAGCAAGAAAAGCTGGGGCTGGGGGGCTAGTCGACGAGGTGTCCGTCGTCGAAGCTGGTGCTACCCCCTGGCCCTCACCGCCAGGCGCGGAGAAAGGAGCGTCAAACAGCGCCCTGTACAGAGCCAAGTCATCTGCACATGTTGAAACGTCATTCCACTCCCCAAGACCAACGAAAGAGGGAGTCGTGTTGGAGGACACGGTTGCAGCCCGTGGCATGTCACGGGTAAGCTGGGCAACGGAGGACATGCCCACCACAACGTTGAAGGGTGTTGCGACCTTTGATTCTTGTGGCGCGGTGAGGGTGAAGCTTTGCGTGCCATTGGGAAGACACGCAGAGATCCGTCCAGTTGTAATGTCGAGACGGCAGCGAAGGGTTAGGGAATATGCAGTTGAATGGGCGACTGGTGCCGTTTCCCACACGCCAACGGTGCCATCCCACGAAGCCGTCACAAGCGTGCTCACCGGCTCGTGCACGCTGGGGCATCACAACAAGGCAAGCAAGGTGAGTAACGGGATGAACATGGTACCAACAAATAAAGCAGAATGGCATTGCCCACGTACGCAATGCGGTGGATTGCACGATTGTGGACAAGGATATGCAACGGTGGGGGACCACGGAGTCGGTCAGCCACACGCGGCGGTGGTGGAGGAATGTTGCGAAACATTCGGACGCGAGCAGCCACGGCACCCTTCCAAGAGCCACCCCACTCACAACACACAGGAAGACAATCCGAAAATAGACAAAAGAATGTGTGCCGCCAGATTTGCTCGTCTGCAAGCTGGATCAGCTTTCGATACAGCGTGCACGTTCGTTCAAGAGCACAAATGCTGCCAGCGTCGTTAACCAACCAGGACAGCGCAGCATGGAGTAGCACGACAGCGCGCGCCTTTGATGTATCCAATAACACAAGGCCATCCACAAGCTTGTGCGCAGCGCTCCGTGAATTGGCACTTTGGTCACGGGCGGAGCGTGCCGGAGCAGTGCTCCGGGTGTTCGGCTGCTGCGACGGGGAACGCCTACGTGGCAACCCCGATGGGGCTGCGGAAACCACAGACGGACCAACTGCAGGCGTTCGTGCTGTGAGAGCGGGGCGTCGTGTTGGTTGAGGCAAGTGTACCACACTTGCGGGACCACGAGCTGCCTCACTCGCACCGACCCTCCGAGGAGCAACTGCTGTACCGGTGCGCCCTTGCGGCGCGCTGACGGAAAGGGCCGCGGCTTGCTGCGCAAACATCCGTGCATGCGCTGAAGACATAGATTGTACAGCACGAGAAAGCTGCATACGTTGATAACGGGCAACGGCGCTCTGTTGAACCGCAGCAGGAGGATAAATATTGCCACGGGAGCGAACGTGCCGCGCTGCTGGCGTGCTTTCGTTGCGGCGTCGTTTGCGCCCATTCATCAGGAGCTGTTGGTGCAACATCCCCATGATTTGAAGACTCGCTGGGGTGACAAGCGAGAACAAGCCACTTTGGCCAGCAAGAGGGTACTGGTTGGGAGCAGCCATGGTGTCAGGACTGCTGTGTGTTGGAGATCACGATGTGACACAGCACGGTGAATAGTAACAATATTACCAGCTTGTGTCCATCCACGCATTTTATGGAATTTCGTGCACTCAGCAACTGCAAGTCAGCCCAGCATGGTGTGCGTGCGCGGCTGTGGCATTAACGAGAGCCCTTGCGTTGCATTCCAGGGGAGGGCTGCCCACACGCCTTGTTCCCTGTCGCAGTGTCCAACAAATCGCACGAGTGTGCTACCGTCACGATGCTGGCAATGCAGGAAACTGCGTACGGCGTGAAGACGTTGTCGAAGATCGAGCGCATGAAGTTTTCGCGCAACAATGGGCGCAACAGCAAGAACATTCAGATGTTTCCACGTGTCCCACCCGAGGTTCAACGTAAGCTTCCTGCCCGTCAGGTTGCTCCGGTGCGAATCCAGCTCAAATGTCCAACTGCGGAGGCTGCAGCGAGTGCGGTTGTGACAATGACTATGGTTCCCGAAACTCGCGACCCAGAGTCAGTTTGGTACGACCACGAATGCAAAGAAGGGTCAAAGGAGTGCAAGAAGGCGCCAGTGTACCTCGGAACTCAGGAGTCGATCAGTGGGTGCACTGTAGTGATTGGGTTTCACCCCAAGAAAGTGTGGCGATACAACCATGCCATGAAGAAGAACCTCGGGCGTCGCAGAGAGTTTCACTGCATCATGGTGAGCTTGCGTGGCTGTTTGTGTCCGATCATTTCATTTACATGCGCCTGACATGTGCTTGTGTCGATTCTCTTGCTTCAGTACTCTGTTTTCCAACGTGATTGTTGTGTGTACACGTGCTTCGGCCCAACGTTCGAGTTGGAAAACAAGAAGCGTGAACAGTCTAGCCGCAAGCGACGCCTCGCTTACCGTGGCCCTCTCGAGGGCTCCTCTCCGTCCAGGTATGGTGTTTGGGAAAGGTGGATTCGGCAAAATTCACCATGGTGTGCTCATGTGATTTACAGCGACCCGCTGCCCGCAACGGACGATGAGCAAATTGCAGACTTCGTACCTGTGAAGCACCCACGAAACAGACGCCGGATGGAGGTTGAAGAGTGCATGGCCCTTGACAACACGCTTGCTACTGTGTACCTTGCTGACCATGACTCAACTCGCCTATTTGATGACCCGGATTTGTTGTTCTTGCGCAAAGGAAACGGCGACGCGCGTACGTTGTGCCGTGCACGCAGCTCTGGACGGTTCCTCGTGGCTCACTCGTTTGAAACAATGCAGATGACACCAAAGGTGAACCGGATGGGAAGTTGTCACGAGGTGATTCCGGTGACTCCATGGGTCTCCTGTCTGGGTCTGAGCTTCTCCACACCTTTGACAGTGACTCACCGCAGTCAGTGCCCGGCGAGGACACGGTTGTGCGGTCCAAGATGACGCCTGTTGCCGGCAGTGTTGGCTCGGAGTCTGAATCTACAGTTGACATCGCAGAGACGCGTTCATTTGTCCCTGCTCAAGTGATTGCAGAGCCCATCTTGGAGGAGGGTGAGGGTGGTGGCTCTTCAGACGACGTTGTTGTGGAAGCTGTTGTACTTCCTCAACGCAAGGGGCGCCGCGCCCACCACAGGGCCTCGCGTCGCAAGAGAACCCGCCGATCGCGACCAACGCCATCAGCGCCACCTGTCAAGGATGTGGATATGAGCAAGATGTTGGACCTGGATTTCGCGGGTGTCACCACCGTAGCCGAATTGCCACCTGTTTGCGCCGCTCCTTCGATCCGAATCGGATCAGACGGCATTGCCAGGTTTGCCTCTGGAGTTGGAGGCTCTCACTTGGCGTCACATGCAGACGGTGTCCCGATTCTTCCCGGTCGACGTGTGTCACGGTCGTCGAAGCGGTCGTCGCGCTCTTCGCGTCGTTCAAGACGCTCCCGTAGTCATCGTGCAAAGTCAAGCGCGCGGCGTGGCGTGGAGCTTGTGGATCGTACGACGGCGCAGGGTAGTGATGAGGATGTGCCCGTGGCGCTGGGGCTCCCGACCAGCGAGACAAGTGGCCAGGACGTGGCTCCGGGGTGTTCAACCAAGGCACTTCTGTTGGCCACCATGGCTGTGGTTTTCTTAGCTGCCATCGTTGTAACTGCAGCTGTTCTTGTGTTCAATCACGGCAAAGCAGAGCAAGGAGGTGCGTGTCATGTTTGATGCTGTGCTGCGTCTTGTGTCGCTGATTGGTTGTCTTGCACCTTTGTGTTGTTTGCACAGAGCATTCCTACTCGCACTTGGCGTACCCGGACAGTGGCTGCGTCCTGTCGGCGTGGTCTCCGTGGAGTGTATGTTGCGACAACCAACGTAGCAGAAACCGTGACATTGTTACAGGGACAGCCGAATCATGCGCAGGAAACAAGCTTCTGGACCACATGTCATGCTCTACCAACAGTCCGTACTGCAACCCGTCCAAGTCCAGAAGACTGGACCCAGCCCCGGAAACCTCGGATCAACAGCTCGATCAAACTCAGCGTGTGCGACCTCACTTGCGTTTCTCTCAGCGGCAAAGCACTGCCTTTTCACCACCTGTAGCTGGGTAGTTTCCACTCGACTGGTTCGTTCGTCGTATTCGTGCGTGCGTCGTTTCAGCAGTTTCAAATTCAAGAAGAAGTTTTTGTTCCTCAACAAAGTCGTGTGAGACGTGCAGCCAGGTCGACACCTCTGCTGCCAGCCCATTGTTGTTCGTTTCGCGTTTGTTACGTCGTCACCCAGTACCTATAGCATGTCTTCTCGGAGGTCACTTCGTCTCCGGATTCGTTCGGCGACAAATGACTCTGCCCCGTCACGCCGTCACCAAATGAACCGCACCACTACACCCACTGTCAGAGCACCTTCGCCCGCCCACTATGCAACCGCGCAGCGACACACACCTCGTCGATCAGTTGCCCACAAGCGCCGTCGCCCTCGTGTTAACTATGCATCGTTGGCTGCTCGGGGATTTGACTCGCCCCGTGCAGTTGCGCATGCGTTGAAGTTCAAGCCATTGCCACGACGCCTGCTATCCCCGCGGATGCCCAAGATTGAACCAGCAGCTGTATGGGTGAAGCTGAGAAACAGGATTCGGACGCAAGTGCGTTGTGCAACTTGTCGCCACGCATGGCTTGGATCCGTTCTTACATGACTCATTGCGCTTCCAGATATCGACTGTGCGCTACTGCAATGCCTATATCCAACGTCTCCATGCTGTGTGGGCTGTGTGTGTATGTGGGAGTGTGGGAGTGGGAGGGTGGACGTGCGTGGGAGTGTGTGATGGCCGCTGTTTGTTGAAGGGATATGGATTGTGTGTCTACGAAATGCTCTTGTGTTGATGTCGTTCCTGTTTTTTGGTCCTCCGCGGGTGTCTCCTTGACTCCTCACACTTATTGACGCGTATGAAGGTGATGGGTGGCGAAACTCGAACGAACAGAAACTTGTTCCAGTGCAAGAACTCCAGGCAAACAAGCGTCGCATCGTGGATGCGAAAGAGAAGATCAAGGCCTTGCTTACGGAAATTCGAGGTGTTCATGCGCACCACAAGCGCATCGAGATGGACGCCGATGGAGTCAAAGCCGAAGCCATCGTCTGCTCACACTGTCTCAGCGGCGACACAGAGGCCAACAACGATATCTTGTTATGTGATTTGGAGAATTGCAACCGAGCATACCATCAGCAATGCTTGGATCCGCCGTTGCCAACGGCATGTGTGCCCGAGGGTGATGATCCGTGGTTTTGCCCGGAGTGTGATTGCTTCCTGCAGTGTTTGGAGATGGTCAACTTGGAGTTCGACACAGACGCTGACACTGTTGCAGAGTTGTTCCCTGAAATTACGAAGCAGCTCGATCCACGCCCCGAAGACCAGCTGCGCTCCTCACCGACCAGCCCAACGGAGTCTGTGTTGTCCAGCGACTCGGAGGATTCAGACTTTGACCCTGTGGCGTTTCGGAAGGTTCGAGTGCGTTCAGCGTTGCGAGGGAGTGTTTGTTCACGCTATTGCGTGCTGCAGGAACTGAAGCAATACGAGGCAAAAGAGACAGCTGATGCGGAGACAGCAGATGCGTTGAGCAGCGGCAATGATGACGACGCCACTATCACCAGCTCGGAGGAAGAAGAAGAAACAGTCACGAGTTCCACGCGAGAAGTGCGCGCTTCAACCAGGCAACAGCGCGCAGCGCAGCAACGAGGGCTCACAGATGCAAACGATGGGGTGAGACGCTGGTACTCATGCGTCAGCGCATCATTGTCATGTAGTGTGTGTGTGTGTGTGTGTGTGTGTGTGTGTGTGTGTGTGTGTGTGTCACA
>Ga0213833_1001467_pt1 | contig 16847 bp, 15 predicted proteins | sample SWATP21_FD_160575 | JGI IMG/M metagenome (GOLD analysis project Ga0213833, IMG submission 160575) | Coastal seawater microbial communities from Marineland, Florida, United States - SWA TP2 #1 | ecosystem: Environmental > Aquatic > Marine > Coastal | place: USA: Florida | collected 2016-08-14
CACGACAAGTTTTATTGATGCCCGGCGTAGTCTTCGGCGACGACGTGTACTGCTAAAGGGAGGCAACTCCAGCTCCACCATGTCAGCAGGATCGCTACGGAGACGGAGCCGGCGTGTACATCCTGACAGCTCAAAGGTCGTTTGCGTGTCTGTCGTGCAGCGCAGGGTGGTTGGAATGACGGTTCATTTGTCGTGCAGGATGACCAAGATTCCAACAGCATTCGCTCACACGTATCTCCTCATGGATCGGGAGCGAGCGTGTCGTCAAAGTACTCAATGCGTTCACATCGGAGCGCTGGTGCCCTTTCACGATCCTCTCGATCATCTCGCAAGTCACAGGGACGCGTCTCGCAAGCATGGCGCAAAGTTAGTACCGTAGTAACTGCAGCCAACAAATTCAAGAAGGAAGGGAAGCGCAGGAAAGTACGAATCCGAATTGACCGAGAAAAGAGAAAGCGAATTCTCGCTGAGAAGGTGTGCAGCGCAGTCGCTGCAACGTGCACGTTGGTTGGTGCACATGACCGTCCCATGCGTGTTGCAGAGACGCCCCATCGCACGACCACAACGTCCAGGTTTAATGGGATGCTTGAACGGGGCGTTTGAATCCCCTACGCTTGTGACAGACTTCATCCTCATCGGAGATCGTGCTGACGCCATGGACATGACGTTCTTGTTGAGAGCTGGTGTCACCCACATTCTCAACACAACAAAGCAGCTGCGTTGTCATCACGAGAACAGGTTTATTTACTTGAGGGTAGGTACAACTGGTGCGGTCCAATGCGACAGCGCAATGTGCTGACGTTGAAGTTGTGGCAGCTTCCTATTATCGACGCGCCTGGCTTTGACATTCGGCCGTTCTTCGATGAAGCATGTAACTTCATCGATGATGCGGTTCGTCACAAATCGAGGATCTTGGTGCACTGTGTGGCAGGAGTGTCGCGAAGCGTGAGCTGTGTGTTGGCCTGGTTGATGAACCGTCAGCGAGTCCGCCTCCGCGCTGCCTTCAAACAGGTGGGACTGTTTTGTGCGCGGGTGTGCTGGCGCGGCATTGCTCAACCCTCGTGATGAAAACAAAACGCAGGTGCAGCGAAGAAGACCGATCATTCATCCAAACGAAGGGTTTTTGTTTGCCCTCGCGCAGTATGAATTGGACTTGTTCGGATCTTCATCTGTGGCAGGCTCTGGTGACAAGCGTTGGAACTTTTACAAGTGGAATGCCATGAAAGCAAAAGTTCCAAGGTATGGTGGAGAGGCCCCCAGTTGCTGCCTTCAATAGAGCGTGTTAGACGGATATTCTGAGTGTGAAGTTGGTTTGGTTGTTGTGTGTGTGTTCTTGCAACAATGTTAGAATGTGTCTACTCTACTCGAGAATAGTTTGCCAGCCAGGCATCAAACTGCTTGATTTGGTGCTGCACCGCCGACTTCGCTGTTCCTCCGAGCGCGTCGCGTGAGTCCACACTTGCCTCGAAGTCCCATACCTGGCAGCGTCAGCGTTGAGAACGAGAGAGACACACATTGACCCCCCCCCCCCCCCCCCCCCCCCCCAAGCATCTGGACCGACCTTGGCGACGACATCTGATTCAAACTCCGGATGGATTGTCTTCAGGTCTTCGGCCGTCAAATCCGTAAGTTCAACAGCCTCTGTCGGAGCACAAGAAAACAGATGAACCCAGGGCTGCTCCGCAACTAGACAGCTCCACGCGCACAAACGCACTACTCTCCGCCATGACAACAGCTTCGCCAGCGACGTGATGGGCCTCACGGAAAGGAACTCCACGGCGAACCAGGTAGTCAGCCTAACACAGACACATCCACACACATGCCGGTGTCAGCCATTGAATCACAAACCGCCACGTCACACATACTTACCAAGTCTGTAGCAAGCATAGCTGGGTCAAGGGCCCCACGCATGGTGTCTGAACGTGGCTTCATGGTAGACACAACCCCTGTCGTGATTCGCAGGCACGCGGAAAGAGTGTCCACCGCATCAAACAAAGGCTCCTTGTCCTCCTGCAAGTCCTTGTTGTAGGTACTGGTTCCAACCACACAAGGTAGATATCAGCGCATGACCAGCGGGCAAACACGCAGAAGCGCGCTGCGCTGTGCGCACCTAGGGACTCCTTTCAGCGTCGCCAGCATACCAGTCAGGTTGCCAATCATTCGGCCAGCCTTTCCACGCAGAAGTTCCAAAGCATCGGGATTCTTTTTTTGAGGCATCAGGCTACTTCCTGTCGCGTAGGCATCAGAGAGTTCCACGTATCTAGCAACAAACACACCATGAGCGGAGGAAACATGTCAGCTGTCACTGCGTGGAAAACTCACCCGAATTCTTTCGAAGAGTAGATAATGAGGTCTTCAGCAAATCGACTCAAGTGGGTGCTTGTCAATGATGCCCAGAACAAAAGCTCGATCAGAAAGTCACTGAGTGAACACAGCAGGACGTGAGTGCAAAACCTTGAGCACGGCGGATCAGGGTTCGTACCGGTCGCTCACAGCATCCAAACTATTCCAGCTGGGCCCGTTCGAGAAACCAAGGTCTTCAGCGAGAATCTCACGATCCAAGGAGAAGGCATGGCCAGCGATCGCACCACTTCCTGCAACGCAGCAACACGTTACAACGCAATTTCACGGCGGGCAATGAGGTGCGGAGCATGCCCTACCGAGGGGCATCACGTTTACTCTCTGTTCCAGCTCCGCAAGTCGCTCTGCGTCCCTTTTCCAAGCACAAGCGTGACTCAGCAACCACTGCGACCATCGCACAGGTTGTGCTGGCTGCAGGTGGGTGTATCCTGCAGGTCCAGCGTGCTGTTAGCAAGGCCACAACAGCAGTCTGCAGCTGGCGATACCTGGCATCAGAACATCGATTTCATGGTCGGCACGAGACACTACCACAGAAATCAACTCCGCCATGTGGTTTCGCAGTTGCTGCACTTCGCCTCGGAGCCACAGCCGCGTATCAGTCGCCACTTGATCGTTCCGACTGCGACACAAAAGACACACATCGTGCACACACCATTGTGACGCAAGGCAGCGCCACAGTCGAATTTCTGCTGTTCCAAACAGCACAGTTTGCCGTACCTGCGGCCCGTGTGAAGCTTCCCTCCCACTGAACCAACCAACTCAGTGAGCCTCCTTTCATTCGCCGTGTGAATGTCCTGCGGGGCAACAGGTGAACACAGGGGGACACACACGGGCTGACTGCATGCGCACCTCGTCGCCCTCCACGATTTCGAACGTGCCGTTCTCCCACTCTTTGCGCACCTGAGAACACGAAACGAACGTAAGTTCCGAATCAGCACGCCATGTCAAGGCGAGCACCCACATCATACCAAGTCAAGGCCATCAACAAGCTTCGTTGCTTCGTCGTCCGTCAGCAATTTGGCGCGCGCGAGTGCACGAGCATATGCTTGGCTCCCTTCGATGTCGACGATGCAAAATCGTTTGTCAAAACCAATGCTTGCATTGAAAGCTTCCATCAACGGGTCAGTAGCACCGGTGAAGCGGCCACCCCACAGCTTTTTGGGCTTGCCATCGCTGGCAGCTGGTGTTGTGGACAGCAAGCACTGTGCTTGTACGGGCCCGGCACGGGAAAAAGTTGTCTGAGCGCCAAACCCACGGTGGTGGACGCGGTTACGAACCACGTTGATGACACGCCGCATCAGAACCACGTAAACAAGTCAAGACTACTCCGTGAAGCCGAGCCAAGCAATGTGGGGGCGCACTGTTACTGATGCTGTTGCACGAGCGTGCCCGCGTCACGGACAGACGTGGTAGTTTGGATACAAACAATGGAAGTTTGCTTCCAATTTCAAAAACAAATTGTGAATTTTGTGGCAAAGTTTGCTGCTGCCGCGATCAAGTTTTCAAGCCTGCACCGGTCAAACTCCTGTACGGGACGTGCCGACGGCCAATCAGAAGGCCGGCCGAAGCACTTGTACAGCCTACGAGACCATTGAGTATTGTAACATCTTCGCTACACTTATAGGGGCGTGCGTCTCTGGGCCGAACCTGTGCGTGGAACCTCGAGTCAAGTTGCTGTTTGACGTGTTGCCGTCGTTGTCCCCACACCAGCCTTCGCGCCACATGCGGCACCTGTAGTCCGTGTGCGTCGCGTCCCGGGCTTTACAATGAGCCGTCGCAGCAAACAACAGTTGAACTCCAGCACTCCTGTTCCGAATGGAAGTGGGGACACGGGGTCCGTGGCTGGCTTCGATGAGCACATGGATGATCGTGTGCGATGGGTCACACGCCACCTCAGCTCACATTTTCGGTCTTTGAAGCGCGACCGCTTCATCAAAGCCACGACCAGCGATGCCTACATCCAGTCTGTTACAACATTCATGGATGATCCCGACATTCGGCTGCTTGTCGCTCAGGTACAAGGGTCTTCGTTGACAGTCACAACCGAACCGCCACACGGAGTGCGCCCGCACTCTTTGTGCTTCGTGAAGGTCGTGGGTGGTTCGACGAGCTTGGCAAGCCTACCGAGTCAAGTAATGGTGAACGAAGTCTCAGATTCACTCGAGCACTTGGCCACAACGTTGGGTCACGTGTTCATGCCACTGCTCAGCAACCCGTTGAACCAGGAAGGGTGGAGCGAAGTGGTGAGCAAGGAACTCATGAGCAATCTCCACGCGTTTCTAGCCTCGACCAAGATCACAGTGGGCGAGGTGAAAGGAACGACTACTCTTCCAATGCCCTCAGAAGTGGACCCTCGGACGAACAACAACCGCAAGGACCGTGTACACCTGTTGGAGGGGTGCATTGTGACATGGACTGCCCAGATCAAGAACGTGCTCAAGCAGGAGCCCGAACATGCGCTGTCTTTGCCTGGCAACCCTGGACCACTTGTTGAGCTTGAGTTCTGGTCCGTGAAGGCCCACAATCTCAACTCCATCTACGAGCAGTTGCAAAGCAACCGTGTGCGCGTTGTGCTGCGGTATCTGGACGAGTCCAAGAGCACGTACACCCAGCCATTTGCATCGCTTTGTCGCGAGCTGTTCCACGCTAGGACGGAGGCAAACGATACCGTGAAGTTTTTGCAGCCCTTGGCGCCTTGGTTGGACCGATTGGAGGGCATGTCAGAGCTTCCGGAACTCCAACAGCTGTTCAAACCAATCATGCGCTGCCTTCTGCTGGTTTGGAAGCACTCTCGCTTCTACAACACTCCAGCTCGATTGGTCGTGATCATGCGCGAGATTTGCAACTCTGTGGTGCGTCAAGCCCTTCGCTTCGTGAATGGACCCAAGATTTTTGACTTGATAGAGGCGGACACCCCAAATGAGGCTGTCAAGTTGCTGATGACGACACTGCGTGTTTGTGGTGTGTTCAAAAGCACATTCTTCGACGCGAAAGCCCAAAGCGCAACAGACAATCCTGGGAATGCGTGGCGAGTGCAGAACTCGGCGATTTTCTCCCGCCTGGATGGTTTCTTGGAGCGTTGCCATGACATCCGTGACTTTGCTACCACCGTGGTGCAGTTCTCGAAGCTGTCTCGCATCGAGATTGGAGGCACGAAGGGAAAAACGCTTACGACAAGCGTCCACCAAGTTCACCAAGACTTTCAGACGGCTGTTCAGAAGTTTCAAAGCGTCAAGTACGATATCATGGATGTCGACGCCAAGGGTTTCGATGACGACTTCTACGAGTTTCGTTGCCGCATCAAGGAACTGGAGCGCCGCCTTGCCAGCGTGTTGTCACAAGGTTTCGATGATATGCCAGCTATCATCGGCCGTTTCAAGCTGCTGGACAGCTTTGAGGGCATGTTAGAGCGCAATCACATCAAAGACGAGCTGGAGCGCAAACAACACGCGCTTTTGGAGAGTTACGCCGAGGATTTGACCGTGGTGCAGGCGATGTTTCAGGAGGGGCGGCGGCGGCCTCCAATATCACACAACCTGCCGCCCATCGCAGGCGCTCTGAGTTGGTGCCGTGGCTTGCTCAGTCGGGTGAAGCTGCCGATGGAGAAGCTCAAGGCGCTCAATCGGACGCTGCTGTCACGAGACGAAGCCAAGGAAATTGTGAAACTCTACACTGCATTGGTGGCCAGTTTGGCTGAGTTTGAGCACAACAAGATTGAGGAATGGGGGAAGCACATCGAGCACTCTTCGCAGGAGAAGCTCAAGCTACCGCTGATCAAGCGAAACCCCAAGAACCCTGCTCTGTTGCAAGTCAATTTCGATCCGGCTCTGGTTCGCCTGCTGCGTGAGGTCAAGTACTTCTTGCTCCTCGGACTCCGTGTTCCGGACAGCGCACTTGCCATCTACAAGAAGGCTGAGACATTCCGCAAGCATACTGGCAACTTGGACTTGATCATCAACATGCACAACAGCATTCAGACGAAGCTGCTGCCTGTGGAGCGACCGCTTATGAAGCAGTACTTGACGAAAATGGCAACGGCTTTGGCGCCTGGGTTGAAGAACCTGAACTGGAAGAGCCACGGGACCGACCTGTTCATCACCGAAAGCATGAACACGGTCAAGTTCGCGTCCCAGTTGTTGGCGCAGATGACGGAGAACTTGCAGACCATCCAGAACTTGCTGGACAGTTGGGCTGCGGAGCCGCTTGTCACTCGACGCGCCAAGCCAATGGACCGTGAGGGTTGGACCGCGATGGTGAAAGAACAAACTTTGCCGAAGTACAAGGCCGTAACGGAGGGCGGGCGCACGATTTCTCGGCTGCTCAAGGACACCAACCGTCGCTTGCGTGTGTCGCAAGGTCTGGCCGACTGGAAGTCGTATGTTGACTTTGTGAGCAACATTGTGGTGACCGGCCTACAAAAGGTTGTGACTGTGAGCCTGAGCTACATGTGCGATCACCTGGACGCCGACAACATCGCGCGCGAGTCGCGGTCGCCACTGCTGGAGATTCAGTTGGACCTGTTTGCTGGCAAGACTGTCATGTTCTTGCCCGACGTGGGTCGCACCCCGCAGGCGGATGGCCTGGAGGACATCGTTGCTGCCTGGATTGACGCCATTTTGCGAGTCGCCACGATGTTCCATCGTTTGGACGACTCGAGTGGATACTACCTCCGCGAGGTCAGCCAGGACCCTGAGGTGCAGATGAACGTGTACCGCATCTACGGCCACTTGGCCAAGGTTGTGGCCGCTGCCAACGACCTCAAGGCGCAGTACGGCACGTACTCGCACCTGTGGGCGTCGGATCTCAACGCCGTGTTCGCGGAGTTCCTCAAGGAAGCCCACCGCGTTCCCATCCCACCGTACCCGTTGGAGGAAACAGAGGACCCACAGGACCCAGAGGTGGCCAAGAAAATCGAGGAGTACGTTGCCGAACAGGAGGCGCTCCTGGCGGAAAAGGAGGCTGCGAATGGCGTTGCGCCGTTTTTCGGCGCCACAGAGCGGCGTCTGGCGTTGAACATGTTTGATGAGCGCGTGTGCCACTTCCGTGACCTGCAAACGGACATGGAACAAATGCGGCCTTCGAACGACATCGGCTTTGTGCGCATCAACTCACAGCCCATCAAACAAGCCCTGGCCACCTGCATTACGAAGTGGGTGTTCATGCACACGCAGTACTTGGCCGACAACGTGCGGCAATCATTGAGGTGGCTGCATGACTTCATGGATGGCGTGAGCAGCGGCCTGACGGATGAGGTGTCCGTTGCTCCTGACGGTCGAGAAAAGTTGATGGCTGTCATCACTTGCATTCGGGATGTCAGGCGTGTCATGGACGCCACACAAGCCATGTTCCAGCCCATGCGTGACACAGTGTCGTTGCTCAAGCGACATGGCATGTCCTTGGACGATGCCCAAGTTGCTGGGATGCCCATGTTGACGTATCTTGACCAGTCTCAGCTGCTTTGGGACAACGTCTTGAACCACACCTTCAAGGTCAAAGAAGCAATCCGGCCCCACCAAAACCAGATGGCGGACAACATCAAGATGGACATCGTCAATTTCAAGGCACGCACCGCTCGCTTCCGCCTGGAGTTCCAAGCAAAAGCGCCGTTCGTCTCTCGAAAGGCAGGAGGACCAGACCAGGCCTATGGTTTGCTGGATAGGTACGTTGTTGGTGTGTGTTGTTGTTGTTGTGTGTGTGTTTTGTCGCCTTGCGTCGTTGGTGTTGTTTTGGTGTTGCTTTTCTTTTCGCGTAGGCCACTCTCATTCATGTGTTTGCTGGCTGCAGGTACCAGAATGACCTGGCAGGACTGGAGACTCGTGCCAAGGAGTTTTCAGAGCTCGAGGAGCTGTTCGAGTTGGTGCACACTGACTACCAGGAGCTTGGAGACACTCGTCGAGAGCTTGTGCTTCTGAAAACGGCGTGGGATATGTCTGTGCTCGTCGACACTGTCTTCGATGCTTGGCGCGTGACACTGTGGGCTGACATCGACGCGGAGTCAATGTTGGACGAGACAAAGAAGCTGCAAACCCAAGTGCGGCGCTTGCCTGCGAAGCTTCGTTCCTGGAACGTTTGCCGAGCAGTGGAAGACCGACTTCGCGAGATGGCGACAATCATGCCATTGGTGTTGGACCTGCGAAGCCCTGCAATGCAAGAGCGCCATTGGAAGCACATCATGTCCGTTACCCACTCCATGCTGGAGAAGGGACCAGACTTCAGCCTTGATGACCTGCTGTCCATGAAGCTGCACAAGCACGTCGCAGATGTGCAAGAAGTGGTCGAGGTGGCGAACAAGGAGTTGAAGATTGAGCGGAAGCTCCGAACCATAGAGGACAAGTGGAACTCTTTCACGCTCGAGTTTGTGCCATACAAGGACATGGACATGAAGGTGTTGTCACCGCCCGACGAAGTTATCGAGACGCTGGAGGACCACATGTTGCAACTCCAAACGATGCTGGGCATGGGCAAGTTCGTCGAGTACTTCCGCGCGAAGGTGCAAGCCTGGCAGGACACGCTGTCAACGGTCGAAACAACGCTCATGACCTGGCTGCTGGTGCAACGCAAGTGGGTTGCCTTGGAGGCGATCTTCCTGTCGTCCAAAGACATCCGGAGCCAGTTGCCAGAGGACAGCAAGCGGTTCGAAGGCATCGATCAGGACTTCAAGGACTTGATGCGCGAAGCTGTTGTCGACCCTACCGTCACCGGCGCGTGCACTGTGGATGGTCGCGCAGACAGACTTGCTGGCATGGTGGTGCTGCTGGAGCGTTGTGAAAAGGCTTTGAACGAGTGCGTTTGCGCGTGGCGTGGCTTGAGTGTTTGTTCAGTTTCCACTCATTCCGGTCTGTGGTTCGACATCTTGCAGGTACCTGGACGTGAAGAAGAACATCTTCCCGCGGTTCTACTTTGTGGCGAACACTGCGCTGCTCCACATCCTCAGCAACGGCAACGACCCGCCGGCCATCATGCCGCATTTGGGTTCCTGCTTCGACGCTGTCTCCGACCTGAAGCTTGTTCCCTCCCAGCCGGCGCCACCGCCTCCCGCACCTCGTGACAGTGACGACGAAGACGCGCCACCGCCGCCGGAGCCTCTCCGCGACACCGCCACCGCCCTGGTTGCTAAGGACGGCGAGGTGGTTCCGCTCTTTGTGCAGTACACCATCACGGGTGCCGTGGAGCAGTGGCTGAATCAGTTGGTGGCGGTCATGCAAGACACCCTCAAGCAAGAGTTGGACAACAGCATGGATGCCGCGGCGGCTTGGGAGTCAGACATGCCACGTGAGACGTGGCTGTACAGTTTCCCGGCACAGATCGTGCTGCTGGCTGCGCAGGTGCACTGGACGGAGGAAAGCGAATCGGCGTTGGAGGAGTTCGAGTCTGGCCAGGAGGACGCAGTGCGCAAGTATCTTGAGGTGTGCATATCGAGGCTGGAGGCCCTGATTCGTCAGGTGCTGACGCCCCTGGCCAAGGGCGATCGTACCAAGATTATCAGCTTGATCACGATTGACGTGCACAACCGCGATGTGGTGCAACGCCTGGTGGACGAACGGACACCTAGTCCCGTGGAGTTCCTGTGGCAGCAACAGCTCAAGTACGTCCCTCCGCCTGCGGTTGTTGCATTTTGTTAGTCGGCGTCTGTGCTGTTGTTGGATGCACGGAATGCGTCGCAAACGATTGTAATATGTTTTTTGCTTGCGCGCGCGCTTGCCACGTGTGCATCAGGTACTACTGGGAAGAGGACACCAAGGACGTCACGATTCGCATTTGTGACTTCCGCAGCTGGTACTGCTACGAGTACATTGGCAACACTGGTCGCCTCGTGATCACACCCCTGACGGATCGCTGTTACATCACCTTGACCATGGCCATGCGACTCATGCTGGGTGGCGCACCGGCTGGGCCGGCTGGCACCGGCAAGACGGAGACTACCAAGGACCTCGCACGTGGTCTGGGTTTGCCGTGCTACGTCTTCAACTGCTCGGACCAGATGAATTTCCAGACCATGGCGGACATTTTCAAGGGCCTGTCGCAAACGGGGGCGTGGGGTTGCTTTGACGAGTTCAACCGCATTCCCATCGAAGTGTTGTCAGTGGTGGCGACGCAGGTGGAAACAGTGCTCACGGCGATTCGGGTGTTGTCTCTCCGTGGCAACCGCCCGCAAGAGTTCCGTGCTCTTCCCGAGGGCCGTCCGCCTGCCAAGGTGGGGTTCTTCGAGTTCATGGGCGACACCTTGGCGCTTGTGCCCACCACTGGCTTCTTCATCACCATGAATCCGGGATACGCGGGCCGAACCGAGCTCCCGGAGAACCTCAAGGCTCTCTTCCGCTCGTGTGCCATGATCCGTCCCGACTTGGCGCTGATCTGCGAGAACATGTTGATGTCCGAGGGTTTCGTGAACGCCCGGCCTCTTTCCGTGAAGTTTGTCACCCTGTACCAACTGTCCTCGGAACTGTTGTCGAAGCAGCCGCACTACGATTGGGGTCTTCGTGCCGTCAAGGCCGTGCTCCGTGTCGCCGGGCGGCTTCGCCGGGAGGAGTTGCAGACAGACGAGGGCGCCGTGCTGATGAGGGCACTGCGCGACTTCAACACGCCGAAGATCGTGCTGCGCGACACACCCATCTTCTTGCAGTTGGTGCGTGACCTGTTCCCGGGCCTGGACCTCGACCCCAAGGTGGACAATGAGCTGCGCGAGCTCACTGCGAACGTGTGCAAGCGCGAGGGCTTGCAGCCAGAGGACACGTTTTTGCTGAAGGTTGAGCAGTACGTGGCGTGGTTTGTGTGGTGGGGCGCCCTTGTTGCCACCTCGTGGCTGTTGTTTGTGCAGTGTCCTGATTATTCGACCTCGTGTTTCATTGGTGTGTGCATCGCCGCGACGCTACGTGTGTGTGTTGTAGATTTGCGGAGTTGTTGGTCATTCGTCATTCCGTGATGTTGGTGGGCCCGGCGGGTGCTGGCAAGACGACGGTGTGGAAAACGCTGACCAACGTGCACAACTGGGAGCAACCAAAGCCGGTGTGCGTGTACGAGACCGTGAATCCCAAGGCCGTCACCAGTGACGAACTGTACGGCTACATGACGCTGAGCAAGGATTGGAAGGACGGTGTGCTGAGCATCATCATGCGCAACATGAGCAAAGACTGGGCGCCGTTCAACGCCACACAGACGGACAAATGGGTAGTGCTGGATGGCGACATCGACGCTGAGTGGATTGAGTCCATGAACACCGTCATGGATGACAACAAGGTGCTTACGCTGGTGTCCAACGAGCGCATTCCGCTCTCCGACTCTATGCGCATGGTGTTTGAGATCGAGAACCTTGCAAACGCCACGCCCGCCACGGTATCGCGGGCTGGCATCCTGTACCTCAACGCCAGCGACTTGGGCTGGAAGCCTGTCGCCGAGTCTTGGATTCACACCCGCCCCGAGGCAGAGGCTGCGCAGCTCCCCAACTTGTTTCACAAGTATGTGGACGCGGCGTTGGGCCTTGTCAAAGAAAACAAGTTGGTCACCATCACTCCTGTGGGGGCCATGTGCATGGTGCAGTCCATCTGCACGCTGTTGGAGGGCTTGTTGAACCCTGCCACGCCGACAGCCGTCAAGACGTCCAACAAACGTGGCGACAAGTCATCATCGACTGGGCCGCGGCCGTCGGACTACCTCGAGCACGTGTTTGTGTTTGCCACCATCTGGGCAGTGGGCGGGTCACTGACGGTGGACAAGCAACTCGATTCTCGCAAAAAGTTTAGCAACGCGTGGAAGGCGATGTTCAAGACGGTCAAGTTCCCGGCCAATGTCGGCACCGTGTTTGATTACTGGTTTGTGGACAAGGGGCCTGACGGCATGGAGCTGATGAAATGGGCAGACCAGCTCCCGGAGTACCTCCCGGTCGCCGAAAGCGTTTTCTCCAACATCGTGGTGCAAACTGCTGACACAGTGCGCCTTTCCTACCTGCTTGACGTTTGTGTTCGCCAACGCTCCTCCGTGCTCTTGGTTGGCCCAGCGGGCACTGGCAAGACCACGTTGGTGCGGGAGTACTTTGCCACCAGCTCCTTGGAGGGCTTCCAGCACTCCACCATCAACCTCAACTACTACACGGACGCCTTCGCTCTGCAGAAGCAACTCGAGGAGCCGATTGACAAGCGGTCTGGACGGATCTATGGCCCACCAGGGAACAAACGCCATTGCTTCTTTGTTGACGACCTGAACATGCCACAAGTCGAAACGTGCGTCGCTGTTGTTGTGTTGTGCTGTGTTGGGGTTTTGTTGTTTCCTGAACGGCTGTGTTGCTGCAGGTACGGGACGCAGACTCCCATCGCGCTTCTGCGGCAGTTTGTTGACTACCAATCATGGTTTGATCGGGCAAACTTGGGCTTGAAGCGCGAGGTGCAAGATCTGCAGTTGCTGGCTGCCATGAATCCGAAGGCTGGCTCGTTTTCCATTCTTGAACGGCTGCAGCGTCACTTTTTGACGCTGGCCGTGCAGATGCCGAGCCAAGAAGATTTGCACGCCATCTACTTTTCGATCCTCGAGGCCCACTACATGTCAGGGTTCCCCAACTCGGTGCGTTGACGGCATGCCGTTGTTTCTTCTTTGCCGTGTCGCTGATGCCGTGCACCTTCGTTCCCTCTCTGATATGCCGCGTGTTATGTTGGTTGTTCCAGATCATCAAGCTCTCTGGTGCTGTCGTGTCGGCTACTATTGACATGCATGCTGCCGTATCGCGTGACTTCCTGCCTTCTGCTGTGAAGTTCCATTACAACTTCAACATGCGGGACATGGCCAACATCTTTCAGGGCATGTGCTCTTCCCAGCCGCAGGTGATTCGAGAGCCACTGATGATCGTGCGCCAGTGGATCCACGAGTGCCATCGCGTGTTTTCGGACCGCTTGGTCAACGAAAAAGACATGGAGCGTTTCAGCAACATCCAGATCGAGTTGGCCAAGAAGCACTTTGAGTTTGAATCTGAAGAGATGCAGGTGAGCCTTGCTGTGTGGATTGTTCTTGTTTCAACATGTGCATCACCATGTGTCGTTGTCGCACTGCTTCAGGCCCAACCGTTGGTTTTCGTGCCGTTCGAAGTGAGCACCGGTGGTGTTTCTACCAACGTCGCGGACCAAGATACCTCCTACAGGCCAGTACCGACGATGGAGCACCTTCGTGACACTCTGATGGGTCGCCTGGCTGAGTACAACGAGTCTCACAGCGCCATGGACTTGGTGTTGTTCGACCAAGCGGCACAGCACGTGGCTCGAATCGCGCGCATCATCGCGAACCCTCGGGGTAACGCCCTGCTTGTTGGTGTCGGCGGCAGTGGCAAGCAGAGCTTGTGCAAGTTGGCAGCGTCGGTATGTGGATACTCCGTGTTCCAGTTGGCAGTAACTGGCAATTTTGGCATCAACGATCTGAAGGAGGCTTTGAAAGACATGTGCGTCGTGTGTGCTGACGAATCGTTGGTGCTGTGCTTGATTTGCGTTCTTCCTTGTTTGACGTGTTCTCGATATTACCACTGTGTATGTCCCGCTCTTGGTTGACAGGTATCGCCGTGCCGGTGTCAAGCCGGGAGAGCCATTGGTCTTCCTGTTGACCGACTCACAGGTCGTTGAAGAGCGCTTCCTTGTGTTTGTCAACGACCTCCTTTCCTCTGGGGTTATCCCAGACCTCTTCTCCCCAGATGAGTTTGACTCCATTTTCTCCGCGCTGCGCCTGGAAGCGAAGGCCGCGGGTGTGTCGGAGTCCCGCCCGGAGATGATGAAGTTTTTCATCGAGCGAGTCCGGCGCAACCTCCATGTTGTGCTGTGCTTCTCGCCCGTGGGAACCACGCTGCGTGTTCGCGCCCGCAAGTTCCCCGCGCTCATCAACTGTACGTGCATCGACTGGTTCCACGCTTGGCCGACGGATGCTCTCGTGAGCGTGGCTTCCACATTCCTCAAGGATGTGGAGCTGGGAGATGAAGAGGTTCGAGAGAACATTGCGCACCACATGTCTGGGGTACACACCTCGGTGGCACTCGCCAGCGAGCACTTCCTGGAGCAACAGCGCCGTCACAACTACACCACGCCGAAGAGCTTCCTGGAGCTCATTTCCCTGTACAAGGCACAGCTTGCCAGCCGGCGTGCGGAAGTGGGCCGTCAGATTGAACGACTCTCCACCGGCCTTGCAACGCTGCAGCGCACGTCCGAAGACGTGAAGCAGCTGCAACAGGAACTGTCCGAGACCATGGTGAAGGTGGACCAAAAGAAGGAAGCTACAGACGCGCTGTTGGAGCAAATGGGCAAGCAGCGCGGAGAAGCTCAACAGCAGCAGGAAGTAGCGGCGGGGGAAAAGAAGAAAGCTGACGCTGCAGCAGCAGAAGCGAGCGCTATCGAGGCGGAAGCCAGTGCCGAGCTTGCTATTGCGCAGCCCGCGTTGGATGAGTCGAAGGCTGCCGTTGATTGCCTCAGTAAAGCGAGGTGCGTGCGTGTGGGTGCAGTCTGTGTGAGTGGGGCCTTGGCACTCAAGGTGTGGTTGTTTGTCGCAGCCTAACGGAGCTCAAGAGCTTGTCCAAACCACCTTCTGGAGTTGACAAGGTGACTAAATGCGTTCTGATGATGCTACGGAATGAGAAGCGCAACTTCTCCTGGGACAATGCCAAGAAGATGATGGCGAAGGTGGATAACTTCAAGTCACAACTAGAGCGCTTCGAAGGGCACAACATGAGCGAGGAGCTTGTGGCACGGCTTGATCCCATCATCGCAGACCCGGTGTTCAACCCGGAGAAGATGATGAGCAAGTCTTTCGCTGCTGCCAACCTTTGCAACTGGGTTGTTAACATTGTCAAGTACGAGCCAAGCGTGCAACCAGCAGCATCCTGTGGGGTCTCACTGTGTCGTGTTTGTGGTTCTCTTTTCTGTGGAGCACAGGTATTGCAAGATCTACCGGCGTGTGGCACCGTTGATGAAGCGATTGGAAGCCGCACGAGCGGCCAAGGCTGCCGCAGATGAAGCTGTGGCAAAGGTAGAAGCTGTGGTCGCTGAAGTTGAAGAGCGACTTGCGGGGCTGCAGAAGAACTTTCAGCAAGCCACCATGGAGAAGGCAAAGGTGGAAGCGGAGGCGGCGAGCTGTCAGGAGCGTCTTGCCTTGGCAGAGCGTCTGGTGAATGGTTTGGCTTCCGAGAACGTGCGATGGGGCAACGACATTGCTGCGTTGAAGCGTAATGAGATCACTCTCGTCGGTGACATGTTGTTGGCATCGGCGTTTGTTAGCTACATTGGCGGTTTCAACGCCCACTTCCGGCGACAGCTTTGGTTTGAAGAGTGGTCACCGGATATTGCCTCGCGCGAGATTCCAATGACGGAGTCAATTGACCCGCTGTCAGTGCTGTCCAATGACGCTACCAGTGCAGAATGGATGAACAACGGTCTACCCGCTGATCGCAAGTCCATTGAGAATGGCGCCATCACAATGAGCAGCTCGCGCTGGCCCCTTCTCATTGATCCCCAGCTGCAAGGCATCAAGTGGCTTCGCTCTGGAGCAGAATGCGCCGAGGACACCGAGTTGGTGGTGGTGCGCATGTCCCAGTCCAATTGGATGCGCGAAATTCTCACGGCAGTTCCTGCGGGCAACACCGTCATCATCGAGAACTTGTCGGAAGACATCGATGCGGCGCTGGATCCGTTGCTTTCTCGTGCGTACGTGCGTTCCGGCAAGTCGTTGTTGCTTCGAATGGGCGGCGAGGAGGTGGAGGTGGACCCTCGCTTCCAGTTGTACCTGCAAACCAAGCTGTCCAACCCGCACTTCAAGCCTGAGCTGCAGGCGCAGTGCACACTTGTAAACTTCATTGTGACTCAAAAGGGTTTGGAGGAGCAGTTGTTGGCGCACGTTGTTGGCAAGGAGCAGCCTGTGCTCGAGAAGGACATGCGTGAGCTGCAGGAGGCATTCAATAAGTACGTGCGCTTGGCTTTGTTTGAGGTGTGGGCTGTCTCTCATGTGTGGGATTCGACAGGTACAAGATCCAATTGTTGGACCTGGAAAACCAACTTCTTGAAAGGCTGGCAAACGCCCCAGAGGACATTTTGAGCGATGTAGCACTCATCGAAGGCCTTGAAGCCACCAAGAAGAAGGTCAACGACATCAACTACGCCGTCGAACGCGGGAAGGACACGGAAGAAACCATCAGAGACGCACGAGAAGTGTACAGGCCAGTGGCGGCTGAAGGTGCACTCTTGTACTTCCAGATCATTCTCCTGTATGCCATCAACCACATGTACCAATACTCATTGGATGCCTTTGTGGCCTTCTTTTTCAAGGTGGGTGCATAGAGGACTGGTAACGTTCATGTTTCGGAGTTTGATGGTTCCATTTGGTGTGTGTTTTGGTGTGCTGTTGGGTTTGTGCTGCTGCTATTCCTGCAATGCCCCAGGCCATGGAATCCACGCCTGAAGAAGAGGGCGAGGATGAAGAAACTCGCGTTCGCAACCTGAGTGAGGCCATTCTTCTGACTGTGTTCACCTGGG
>Ga0213833_1001468_pt1 | contig 16839 bp, 12 predicted proteins | sample SWATP21_FD_160575 | JGI IMG/M metagenome (GOLD analysis project Ga0213833, IMG submission 160575) | Coastal seawater microbial communities from Marineland, Florida, United States - SWA TP2 #1 | ecosystem: Environmental > Aquatic > Marine > Coastal | place: USA: Florida | collected 2016-08-14
GCAATAGTTGCGCAGCGGTTTTTAATTAGTATACTATCTGTTCGTTGCCTTCGAAGAGAGGCACGCCATGCGACTGAGGCTGGCACAAGGCTCCGTCGCACCGTTGCAATCGGAGTTATAACAATGAATAAGAAACTCTTGGGTGTGGCGTTCGGTGTTTTTGCAGCCGGGGTGGTGTCGCCTGTGCTGGCCCAATCGGCTGGCGCGACCGACAAGACCACCGCTGTTGTCAAAACGCAGACCGCGCTGGAAGAAGTTATCGTGTATGCACGGCGCCGACAGGAGTTGCTGCAACAAACCCCGGTTGCCGTTTCGGCTTTCAGCGGTGAACAACTGCAACAGGCCGGGATTAAAAATATTCTCGACCTCAATAAAGTTGTCCCCAGTCTGTCTATTTCCGAAGACGGCAGTAAAGAACCGAAGTTTTTTATACGCGGCATTGGTGCACGTTCCGGCGGCACCTTTCTTGACCCCGGTGTGGGTATTTATCTGAATGAAATCCTGATTCCTCGCCCCATTGGCCAGCTGCTGGAAACCATCGACATTGAAAGCGTGCAGGCCTTGCGCGGCCCGCAGGGTACGCTGTTCGGCAAGAATAACACCGGCGGTGCAATTCTCTTTCGTACCGCACAGCCAGACCTGTCTGAAGCCAGCACCAAAATATCGGGCCGTGTAGGTAATTTTGATCGTCGCGATATCAAGCTGCTGACCAATATTCCCCTGATCGACAATGAGCTGGCAGCCCGGTTCTCGCTGAGCCGAACCTATAGCGAAGGCTTTCTGGAAAACGTTACCGACGGCGAGCACTTTAGTGATGAAGACCGTATAGGCGCGTCGCTGCGAGTGCTGTGGGATGTGAATGAAAACTTTAGCGCGGATCTGTTTTCGTTCTGGAGCCGCACAAACGAATTCAGTCAGGGCCCAACCTGCGTTTTGCAGAACCCCGATGCATCACTGCCCAACCTGACCTTTCCGCAGCAACCGAATTTTGCTGATACATGCCGCGAAAGCGAAGCACTGCGAGACGACCGCAAAATATCCTTCAACTCCGACCTGAGTATTTTTGAAGTCGAAAGCTCAATGGTGGCGCTCACTTTACGCTGGATGATTACCGACGACGTTGAATTCAAAAGCATCACCGGCTACAGCCGTTGGGACAACGTGTTTGTAAACGACGATTCCGATGGATCGCGCGCCGTCATTGTCAGCAACGGTAGCAAAGCGGTCAAAGAAACACTGGAAGGCAGTGGTTTTGAGGTTGAAGACGATGACCGCTGGCAGCTGACCCAGGAATTCAAGTTTACCGGTGGAGCCTTCGGCGACCGAATGCAGTACACCGTCGGCTTGTTTGCGTCCACTGAGCGGCTGCCTTCAGTGCTGGGTAACCAGCTGGTTGGTCCGGGCGGGATCGGCGGCATTCCGTTTTCGTTCGTAACGAATCTCTTCGTACCGATACCTGGTTTGGGCGCCGCGCTTGGCAGCACCGCCGATCAGGCAGCGGTAGTACCCTTTGCCGAGTGGCTGGGGGAGTCGAGCAAGCTGCGCAACGACAGTCTGGCGGTCTTTGGGGAGTTTACCGTCGAGTTGGCCGAGTGGCTGGAGTTCACCCTGGGCGGGCGCTATACCACTGAAACCCGCGACCGCGAAACGCTGGTGACTGAAGTGGATACCGACGAGCTCGGGCAGCGCCTGGGCGCGGTCTATCTCGACCAGTTTGGTGTGTTCACGCCGATCAGCCGACCGCAGTTTGACGCGCAGTTTGACGACCCGCGCACCCTGCCCTTGTTGAGTAGTTCCACGGTGATTGGCGCGAGCCGGGACTTCAAGGAGTTTACCCCATCGGCAACCGTCAGTTTGCTGGCGCCGGGTGAGTGGCTGGAGACCATGAGGCTGAACAGCTTTCTGACGTATTTCACCTACAGCAAAGGTTTCAAGGCGGGCGGTATTGATGCACGCGGACAGGAGCTGATCGGGGTAGAACCCGAGTTTGTGACCAACTATGAAATTGGTTTCAAGCTGGATGCAGTTGACAGCCGTTTTCGTTTCAATGCATCGATATTCCATACCGAATGGGATGACATGCAGATTCAAACCAACGAGTTGGGCGACAGTTTGACCGGCACGGAAATTCTGCAGTTCTTTACCAATGCCAGTGCGTCAACCATCGACGGCATTGAGTTCGAGTCGGCGTTCACCTTTGCCAACTGGTTTGTGAATGTCAATGCGAGCTATCTGGATGCGTCCTACGATGAGTTTATGGGCAATGCCGTGACGCCTTTTGTGGGAGAGCGGCCGGTTGATCGGTCTGATGAGCCATTTTTTATCACGCCGGAGCTGACTTATTCGTTGTCTGCGTACTACAAGTTGATGACGCCAGTGGGTATGTTTATTCCACGCATCTCTGCCTCTTACCGCGATGAAGTTTTTACCGGCCTGGATTTTCTGGCGGATTCTTTTGATAACGCAACGGTAGATGAAGTGACCCTGCTGGATGCGCGTTTGCTCTACCAGCCCTCTGAAAAAGTTCAGATTACGGCCTATGTTGAAAACGTGACGGACGAGGTGTATTACACCAGCGGCTTTTCAAACTCCGGCGCCCTCGGTGCAGGCCTGATGATTAACGGCAAGCCGCGTACCTTTGGCCTGGAAGTGAGTGTGGAGTTTTACTAGGGCGCGCCTGCGATTGCCTGATACGCTGCGCTTAATCAGGCCTACGAAGGTCGTATGGGATGTTTTTTCCTGTTGTAGGCCTGTGCGAAGCCTTGGGCATTGCAGGTACCTGCCTGATACGCTGCGCTTAATCAGGCCTACGAAGAACGTGTGGGATTGTTTCATGTTGCAGGCCGGGCCATGTGGCCTGGCAAGGCCAACTACCACAAAGACGTAAGAAAACCGCATACCTGTGGGAGCCTGCCCTGCAGGCGAATCGTTTTTAGTCCGGCAATTCCAGTATTCGCTTGGCAATAATATTCAATTGCACTTCTGTGCTGCCACCGGCTATGGACAGTATTTTTGAATACAACCAGCCGCGCGCTGTCAGCAATTCGTCGCTGTTGAAGTCGCCTTCTTCACCACGGCTCTCCCAGCCGAGTGCTTGCGTGCCGAGTATAGCCAACAGCACTTCCTCTTTTTGCTTTTGCGCTTCGGTGCCGGCGTATTTCATAATCATTGCAATAGCGTTGCCTATTCCCGCCTGCTTTTCCTCGTAGCTGCGACCGTGGGTGAGTGCGAGGGCTTTAAAACGCATATCGTTTTTTACCAGCGCATCGCGTAGTGAAAGGTCAGCAAGCTTTCCGTCGCTGTTGCGGCCTATATATTTATCTGCCGCTTCATGCAAAGTAAAACTGGGGCCGGGGGTGTCGATCTCTACCTCTGACATCAGTTTTCGTTCATGTTTTAACAGCGCTTTGGCAACCGACCAGCCTTCGTGCAGTTTGCCCACCAGATTGTGTTTGGGCACTTTCACATTGTCGAAAAAGGTTTGGCAGAATTCGGATTCGCCGCTGATTAAACTGATGGGGCTTACGCTAACACCGGGGTTGTCCATATCGATCAGCAGAAAGCTGATGCCCTGTTGTTTGATTCCACCCTGGCGGGTGCGCACGAGGCAAAAAATCCAGTCGGCCAGGTCGGCTTTGGTTGTCCAGATTTTGCTGCCGTTTACCAGAAAATGATCGCCGCAATCGTCGGCGCGCATTTGCAGGCTGGCCAGATCAGAGCCGGCACCGGGTTCCGAATATCCCTGACACCAGCGCACTTCGCCAGCGGCAATGCGTGGCAGATGTTCGCGCTTTTGTGTTTCGCTGCCAAATTCAAGCAGCGCTGGCCCCAGCATCCAGATACCGAGATCATAAAGCGGCTTGCGACAGCGCAGACGCTTTAATTCCTGCTCCAGAATACGGGTTTGCCTTTCACTCAGGTCGGCGCCGCCATACTCGCGGGGCCAATCCGGCACGGTCCAGCCTTTACCCTGCATGCGTTCAAACCACAGGCGCGCATCGTCGCTGGGAAAGGTTCGTTTGCGCCCGCCCCACACCTGTTCGGCAGCGGTGATGGGCAAGCGCTGCGATGGCGGGCAGTTGGCCAGCAGCCAGTTGTGTACTTCCTGGCGAAAGTTTTCGTCTTGTTCAAGACTGCTGTGGGCGTCCATACCGCTCAGGTGATTGCGCCGCTGGCTTTGTAGGCTTCTATCTCTTCCCATTCCAGGCCAAGTTCGAGTAAAAATTCTTCGGTGTGTTGGCCCAGTTCCGGTGCGGCCGTCATGGTTGGGGGTGTATCGTTAAAGCGCACCGGGCTGGTAACCAGTTTGAAGCTGCGCTGGCCGTCTTGCGCCATAACGTCCATGACATACTGGTTTTCGATGGCCTGGGGGTCTTGCAGTAATTCCAGTTGGCTCTGCACGGGCGCCCAGACCCCTTCGATGTTGGCCAGAATCTCTTTCCACTCGCTCAGGGTTTTGCCGGCAAAGGCCTCGTCCAGCGCGGCAACGCAGGCGGCAGCGTTTTTTTGGCGTGCGCTTGCATCGATAAAGCGCTCGTCTTTGACCAGCGCGCTTAAACCGATGGCGTTGCACAGTTCTTCCCAATAGCGATCAGATTGCAGCATCACCAGTGTGAGGTAGCGGTCGTCACCGGTTTTGTAGAAGCCCACCAGCGGGTTGGGCGTTTCGCTGCGCTTGCCGCCGCCGGTTTTCAGTTCAATGCCCAGCGTGTCGCTGGCGACAATGCCAAAGGACAGCAACCACATGGCCGTGTGCAGCAGCGACACGTCTACCACCGAGCCTTCACCGCTGCGTTCGCGCTTGAACAATGCAGCGGCAATGCCGCCGGCAATCGTTTGTGCGCCCACCAGATCACCAAAACCCGGACCCTGGGAAATGGGGTAGGCGCGATCAGCGGGTGACAGGCTGTCGGCAATGCCGCCGCGTGACCAGAATGCCGCAGCGTCGTATGCACCGCGATCCGCATCGGGGCCGTTGGCGCCCTGGCCGTGGCCGCGCACATAGATGATTTTCGGGTTGGCGGCGCGAATTTCGTCAACGTCGATACCGAGCTTTTTGCGGGCGGGCGGCAGAAAATTGGTCAGAAAAACATCGGCGTCTTTTACCAGCCGCAATAGCAGGGCATGGCCCTCGGGCGTGCCAATATCAATGCCGATACTGCGTTTGCTGCGGTTGGGTTGCTCAATCATAAAGTTGATCAGACTGCCGCCGTCCGGTCCGAGCAAACCGGATGTCATCAAGGCGCGCTGGGGATCACCGGTTTCCGGGTGTTCGATCTTGATCACGTCGGCTCCCCAGTCAGCCAGAATGGCACCGGCAGCGGGAACAAAGGTCCAGCTTGCCACTTCGAGTACGCGTATACCTTCCAGCGCTGACATGGTGTAACTCCCTCGTTATTCTTTTAATAGTATACTAATAATATCAGGCGAAGCCGTCAATGCGTGATAAGGCTGCTGTCGACCGGCCGATACCAAACCGGCGAACTGTAGGCCCGCTCCTGAATAACGGCTGCGCCTTCGAGCGGTGCTTTCAAACCCAACGCCACGGCATCAAGCAGCAAGTGTTTGGGTGTGGGTGCTTCGAGCACGCGCACGTAGTAAAACGCCGACTGCGCCGGGTCAAAATCCGGGTCGCGCCAGCGTGCAGCCAGCTGTGCCGCACCAAGCTCTTTGTCGTAGGCGCCGGTGCGGCGGTTGACGGTGTCTGCGATGGCAGGCAGTTTGCCCTTGTTGAGGCTGCGCTCCCCTGACCAGGCAATGTTGTAGATTTTCTCGTGGGTTGCGCCCTTGTAGTCAACCCAGCCCTTCACCATTTGCAGGCGATCCAGTTTTGCACTGCGGGGGTCGTGCTGGGCTATCACCGCAAATTCGGGCGCGCTGCCGGTGGCGGCGTTTGGCAGGTTTGCACCCATGGCAACCCCACGCTCGCGCGCGAGTTGCGGCCACTGGTTGTGTTTGAGGTTCAGGTCGCCGAAATCCCAGCTGGCGAAAACCTGCAGGGCAATACGCGTGCCGGTGGTAGCGTAGACTTCACGGCGCTTGAGCGCCGCGATAATGGCCTCGCGGCTGTTGCTGTGGGCCCATACGGCGGCGCGCCCCGATGCCGACATGCTCCAGCCGCTGGCGTCCGGGTCGCTGCCTTCGGGCAGGCTTTTGGTCTCCGGCGTGGATTGGTTGGCGTGCTTGCCCTGAAAGTTGTTTTCCTCGGCGGACGACAGCGCAGTGTGGCTGTCGGTTGAGCCAATAAAGCCGAGTTGATAGGGGTTGCTTCCCTGCTTGTGTTCGATGCTTAAACCGCGCAAAAGCGCGCTGCGCAAATAGTCTCCCGCTTGCGGCTGGTAGGGTTCATAGCCCTGCTGCATGTACCAGCCGTAGGTTTCGAACTGGGCGAACTCGTCATCGGGCGAGAGGGTTTCGTGGGTTTCCGAGTCGCCCTTGATCTGGGTTATTTCAGCCACCGGCTCAATGGCCCGGCGCAGCTGCATATAGGCTTCGCTGAGCGGTTCGCCGCGCAGGGTGCGAAGATCGAACATGTAGCCCTTGGAGATATTGGGGTTGTGGGGAATGGAGAGAAACTGAACGCCGCTTTGCGCCTGAGTGTCTGCCAGCCAGCGCCACAAATCTTCGGGGAAGGGGCTGTCGACGGCGCTAAAAGGCCGGAAATCGGCGGCTTGCTGGGCATTGGCCGACGACATGACAACGCGATGCAGGTTGGCAGCGCCAGGGGTTGAGCTCCACTCCCAGCCGATAAAGGTGGTGAATTCACCGGGTGTGTAATAGTGGTCGGCCAGCTGTGTAGCCTCTTCCCAGACGCTGCGTTCCACCAGGCTGGTATCTACCGGCGAACCGGCAGGCTGGGCCAGTGCTTCGGCGCTGGCATCGCCCGGTTTGGGCAGCATTTTGCCAAACAGCGCCGAGGCGCTGCCCTGATTGACCAGGTAGCGGATGAAGTGTTTGGTAAACCACAGGGCGAGTCTGTCGATAGGCCCGGCGTCGTCGGCGCTGTCCAGATCACCGTAGAAGGCCTTGCGGGCAACGCCGTAAAATTCGGCGTGATCGGCAACCACAATAAAATCCAGTGGCTGGTCAATTTGAACCCGGGCGCGGGTAAAGGGGTGAATCACCGGTTCGCCACGGGCAAAGCGGTAGGCGGTGTCGGGCGTGGCGCTGTGGTTGCCGTTCAGAAAGGCATCAAATGAATAGGCGCTGTGAACATGGGTGTCGCCCCACAGTAGTATTGGCGCAGGCGCTGCGCCCGTTGCGGATGTCGCGTTTGCAGGCGGGGCGAAAAACAACAGCAGGCAGATAAGAAGAAAGGGCATAGGGCAGCTCTTGTCCGGGGCGTGTAGGGGTTCAGGTGTACCGGTTCGCGTGTATCGACGGGTGACAGCCGTAATTGCATGAAATCCACAGGTTCTTTATATTAGTATACTGATTATAAAACAAGCGGTCGCCGTCTTTTGTGTTTGGCACGCCCAGTGTCAGACGCCGGGGCGCGAGTGCTACCGTGGAGCCAGCATGAGCAGCGAGAAGCGTTATCAAGGCAGGGTTGCCATTGTCACGGGTGCGTCATCCGGCATCGGTCTCGAAACCGCGCGCTTGCTTGCCCGCAGCGGCGCCACGGTGGTGGCGGTTGCCCGGCGCGAGGAGCGTCTTGCTGCTTTGCTTGCGCAATTGCAAGCAGACTCGCCCGATTCCATTTACCTCGCCGGTGATATCAGTGACAAAGCCTTTGCTGGCGGTGTTGTACAACAGGTAGCAGAGCAGTTCGGGCGTGTGGATATCCTTATCAACAACGCCGGCGTTCCGTTGCACCGCATGATTTACAAGATCACGGCAGACGAAGCCGAAGCGGTCATGCGCACCAACTTTCTGTCTTGCCTGTGGACCTCGTTTGCCGCGATCCCCTTCATGCTGAGAGATGGCGGCGGCATCATTGTTAACGTTTCGTCGTTCGGCTCGAAAGTGCCGCCCACCCATGAAGCGGTATACGTGGCTTCCAAATGTGCAATGAACGGATTCACCCGCGGACTCTGGGGCGACCTGCAAGGCTCGGGTATACACGCGATGCTGGTGCACCCCGGCCCCATCGCGACTGAAATCTGGTCGAAGCTGGATGAGCCGGGTGCCTACAGCGGGGAGGTGTATCCGGCCGATCTGGTCGCCAGGCAACTACTGGCTGCCATGGATAAACGCGAATTTGAAATTGTATTGCCGCGCTGGAACTTCAAGCTGTGGATAGCACGCTGGCTGTATGCGATTGCGCCGTCGGTGGTGCGAGCGGGTGTAGCGAAGATGGACCCGGTGAATCAGGATGAAGTAGAGGCGCTGCGCCAGCGCCTGATAAAAACACCATAAGCGTCAGCCCGCTTCCTTACCAATAGACACGCCGTAGCAGACTTCCTACACTTCGCGAGGCCGCTGAGAATATCGAGGGGTCGGGTGCCAGTTCATTCGCCTGCAGGGCAGGCTCCTACAGAAGAAGCGTCGTGCGCGCCATATTCAAGCGTCGGGCTAATAACAAGGACAATCTGCAATGCTTCACACACTTCACCGCGTTTCTGCCTGCGTTATCGGCGCCTTTGTTGCCGTTCACCTGCTGAATCATTTGCTGGCGCTTGAAAGCGTTGATGCCCATATCGCATTTATGGAGGCCTTTCGAAACCTCTATCGGATACCGCTGGTCGAAATTTTATTGCTGGCCTGTGTGGCCTTTCAGATTGCCTCCGGTATCTATTTTATAAAAGCGCGTTGGGGGCAGCGCCGGGGATTCTTTGAGCGTTTGCAGGCGCTATCAGGTGGCTATCTGGCTTATTTCCTGCTGGCGCATGTGGGTGCCGTTTTATTTGCCCGCACGGTATTCAACCTGGATACCAATTTTAATTTTGCGGCCGCCGGCATTCATGTCTCGCCTTTTCAGTTCTATTTTGTGCCTTATTATTTTCTTGCGGTGGTCGCCATATTCGGGCACGTGGCCTGCGCGATTCACTGGTTAACGCGCAATCATTTCAGTCTTGCTGCACGAAACCGCATTGGCTATGCCGCGCTTTCGATTGGTGCGGTTTTGTCTGCGCTGATTGTAGCTGCGCTGGCGGGCGGGTTTTACGAGATCACTATTCCGGCTGAATACACGGCTACTTTTGGCGCCTGACAAGCCGGCACGAACAAGCGACACACAATGACGAGCGAATCACTTTCTCTGACGCAAGCCCGAAAACTTGTGCTGCTATCGCAGCGACTGCCGCCGGTGAAACCGCCGGGTTCGGCAATCTCGGCTACGCTGTCTGCTATTGAGCATCTGGGCTACATCCAGATTGATACCATTTCTGCGGTTCAGCGAGCGCATCATCACACCTTGTGGAATCGCAATCCTCGCTATGCACCCTCGCACCTCGACCAGCTGGTTGCCGATAAACAGGTATTTGAATATTGGGCGCACGCTGCGGCCTATTTGCCGATGCGCGATTTTCGCTTCACTCTGGTGCGCAAGCGGGCTATCGCAAATGGCGATATGAGCCACTGGTACAAGGGCGACAAAAAGCTGATGAACTCCGTGCTCAAGCGTATCGCGACGGAGGGGCCACTCATGGCCAAGGACTTTGAGCACTCCGGCAAAAAAACCGGTGACTGGGGAAGCAAGCCGGCCAAGCGTGCGCTGGAATGTCTGTATATGCAGGGCGACCTGATGGTGCCCGAGCGAATCAACTTTCACAAAGTCTATGATTTAACGGAAAGGGTATTGCCGGAGGGTGTCGATACTGCGGTGCCCTCTTTGGATGAGTACGCGAGGTTTCTGATCACCCGGTATCTTGCCGCCAATGGTCTGGGGCAAGCTGCAGATATGGTGTACCTGCTCAAAAATATAAAGCCCAGGGTGCTCACCTGCCTTGCCGACATGGTGGCAGGCGGGGAGCTTTTGCAGGTGAGCGTTGGCAGCAGCGACTATTATGCATTGCCTGAGTCCATGCAGCTGCTGGGCAAGCCACTGCCTCGCAGCAAGCTCAAAATACTGTCGCCCTTTGATAACCTTCTTATACAGCGCAAGCGGATGCGTGCGCTGTTCGATTTCGATTATCAGATTGAGTGTTACGTTCCTGCGGCAAAGCGCCAGTACGGTTATTTTTCATTGCCTGTTCTTTGGGGTGGGCGACTGGCGGCGCGCATGGATTGTACGGCCGAGCGAAAAACCGGCGTACTGCACATTCATCACTTGGCGCTGGAGCACTGGGTGGAAAAAAAGGACGCGTTTTTTTCGGCGCTGGAAAAAGAGCTGAAGGCTTTTCTGCAATTCAATGATTGCAGCCAGTTCGAGCTTCACCGAACGAGCTAGGGCACTGCTGAATTTTTTTCTGCGGCGTTTTCCAGACGCTCGATCAGTGCGCGGCGATCAATTTTTCCGCTGGAGCGAAACGGCAATTCCGTTACCGGAAGGCTGGTAAACACACTGGGTACCTTGTACGACGACAGAGTGGTTCGCAGTCGCGCCGGCAGGTTGTCCAGATCCAGTTCGGAGACCGTCGCGACGATCGCACCCAGATACAGCTTGCCGTGGAGGGTAACGCCGGTGACAATCGATTGTGCAATTTCCGGCAGCGCATTGAGGGCGTCTTCAACTTCTTTGGGTGACACGTTGGCGCCTTTGATTTTCACTACATCATCACAGCGGCCCTGAAAAAACAGATGCCCGTTTCGGCGAATGACCAGATCCTTGCTGGCATACCAGCCGTCAGCGCTAAAGACCTCCGCGCGCTCGCGCTTGTACAGGCCCGTCATCAGCGTATCGCCGCGCAGCCATAATTCACCGGCCTCGCCATCATCAAGGTCGCGGCCACTGTCGACATCGACAATGCGATACTCCATGCCTTCGGAAGCCCAGCCGAATGAGCCCTGCAGGGATTCCGGCAACATCGATAAATGCCCGGCGGTGTGCGGCCCTGCGGTTTCTGTCATGCCGAGGGCGTTGCACACTGCCGTGAGTGAAGCGGGTCTCTGGTCGGCAGGCAGGGCACCAAACAGGTAACCGCCACGCAGATGATTGAGCTTGCGGCCCGGGAATGAGGGGTCATTCTCCAGCGCCTGACCGGCGTGCGGCCAGCCCAGAAACAGGGTGATTTTTTCGGCTTCAATAAAGTCGAGAATGTCTGCCGGCGCGCTACTGGCGCAACCCATTACCGTTGCGCCGCTTTGCATGGCAGGAAGCAGTTTGTATGACAGGCCGCCTACCCAGAAAAAGGGCATGGAAGAAAATATGCGGTCGCGGGCGCTGAGCTGCTTTTCTCGGGCCTGTTTGACAGATTGGCGCAGCAGGCTGCCCTGGCTATGGACAATGCCTTTGGGTTCGCCGGTGCTGCCGGAGGTGTAAATAATAGCGGCGGCATCGCCGGGGGTGACTGCTTGTTCGGCGGCGCTCAGCAGGTTTTCAGACACCGCAGGTGCTTCCGGCATAAGTGCCGTTGTGGCCCAGTCGGGCGCCGCAGAGCCATGCATCCAGCAGCGTCGCAAAAAGGGCGCTTCGGGTAGATACTGGATTTCATCACTGCCCAGCGATGGCAAGGCCTCGGCCAGGCGCTCACAATAGTTATGGTTGAGATAAGCGGGCTGGAAAATCAGGCTGTGCAAGTCGGCGTGTACGATAAGTTGTCGAAGTTCGGCGGCCGTAGAGAAAGTGCTGAGCGGCACGCCAACGGCGCCAATGCGGTTGATGGCCAGCCAGCTGATGACAAATTCGCAGCTGTTGGCCAGCAGCAAGCCGATGTTACAGCCTTTGCCAACACCGCTTGCCAGTAGTTGGCGCGCCAGCAAGGCCGATTGGGTATCTGCCTCGGCATAAGTCAGGCGGTGGCGGTCAAATACGACCAGATCATTGTCGGGCCAGTTCGCACGGGCGCCGGCAATCAGGGCGGGTGCGGTTAGGGCTTCGACAAGGGCGCTGGAAGCGGGTTGTGGCATGCCTGGCTCGCCTGTTGTGGATGCTGGGTTGTTAATAATAGTACACTATAATAAAGGCGGCGGTCATTGAACTCAAACGCTGTGGTCATTCGAACATCGCTGAGTTGCCTGATACGCTTCGCTTAATCAGGCCTACCCGATCTTATTGGGGTGCAAGCCTTTTCCTGCTGTAGGCCTGCATAAGCCGCAGGCGTTGCAGGCAAAAGGAGGTAAGGACTGCCTGATACGCTTCGCTTAATCAGGCCTACGAAAGAATAATTCACCAGCAGCGCCGCTTCTGTGGGAGCTCGCCCTGCAAGCGAATAACAATAACGGGAGCGATATGTCAGCAGAACCAAAACACGGCGGGGTGAATGGTCAGGCGCCTTTCAGAGTGCTGCCGAAAATCAGTGACGACGATCGCCCGTTCTGGACGGGGGGCGAGCGCGGCGAGTTGTTGTTGCCGCGCTGTAAAAACTGCAATCGCTGGCATTCGCCGCCCGCGCCCCTGTGCCCGCACTGTCTGTCGAAGGCATTGGCGTTTGTGCCCTTGAGTGGCCGTGGCAAGGTGTATAGCTTCACGATCAATGTACAGGCCTGGAATCCAACCTTTGAGCATCCCTATGTGATTGCCGTTATCGAACTGGAGGAGCAGAGCGATTTACGGCTGGTTTCAAATATCTACGGCTGCCCGCCGGAATCCGTTGAAATTGGTATGCCGGTATCGGTATTTTTCGAAGCCTTTGAGGATGTCTGGCTGCCCTTGTTCCGGCCGTTGGTTGAGGAGGGTGGCAGCGATGAGTGAACGCGCAGAACAGACCGTTGTTGTCTCCGGCGCGGCCCAGTCGCAAATTGGCCGCCGCCTGATGCGCGGTGAGCTGGAACTGACGCTGGAAGCCTGTCTTGCCGCCATTGACGATGCCGGTCTGTCGCGAGACGAGATAGACGGCCTCGCATCTTATCCCGGAAAAATGGGTAGTCCGGCCGGATTCTCCGGCCCCGGTACGCCAACCGTGCAGGACAGTCTGCGCCTGCAGCTCAACTGGCATCGCGCAGGCCCCGAAGGGGCTGCGCAGTATGCCCCCATCATTGATGCGGTTGCTGCGGTTGCTGCAGGCTATGCACGCCATGTGCTGGTCTATCGCACGGTTACAGAAGCCAGCGCCCAGAAAGGCGGGCGTAGCGGCATTGGTCTGGACGGCGGTGGCAGCGGCGTACCGCGCATGGATGGCGAACTGGGGCAGATGTTGCCCTTTGGCGCCTTCTCGGCATCCAACTGGGTGGCGTGGCACTGCCAGCGCTATATGCACGAGTACCGATTGAGCCGTGAGCAACTTGCGCAAATTTCTCTCAATGCCCGACGTAACGCCGCCCTGAATGACCAGGCCATTTATCGTGATGCGCTGACACTGGAGGACTACCTGTCGGCGCGAATGATTTCCACACCGTTGTGTTTGCTCGACTGCGATGTGCCCGCCGATGGCGCTACGGCTTTTGTTATTTCTGCCGCAGATTATGCGAGCGAAATGAAGCAGCCGGTGATTCGTTTTGAAGCTGTCGGTTCGGCGCTGCATGACCGGCCCTCCTGGTTTCAGCGCGGCGATCTAACCTCGATGGCCGCCACAGATGCGGCCCGGCATTTGTGGTCGCGCACTTCGCTCAAGCCGCAGGATGTTGATATTGCGCAGTTGTATGACGGTTTCAGCTGGCTGACGGTTATGTGGCTGGAAGCCCTGGGCTTTTGCGAAAAAGGTGGGGCCGGGGCCTTTATTGAGGGCGGTGAAAAAATCGCCCGCGATGGTGTGCTGCCGCTGAACACCGGGGGTGGCCAGTTGTCGGGCGGGCGCTTGCACGGGTTTGGTTTGCTCTACGAGGCGGTGCTGCAACTGCGGGGGCAAGCGGGCGAGCGTCAGGTGGGGTCTGATCCGCGTGTTGCGATTGCTGCTGCCGGCGGCGGCCCGCTGGCGGGTGCGGTCTTGCTGGCAAGGCAATAGGATTGCTATTGAGGCGCTAGAATTTCTTTATCGTAGCGGGCCACTTGTCGCGAACTTCCGGGCGATAAAAATCAGACAGCATTTCCAGATACTGGCTCATTGCCCGGCGCGCCAATCCGGCTTCACCCGCTGCAATAGCCTGCACGCTTTTTTCGTGGGCTGCCGAAAGCGGGCCGATAACGTCTTTGGGCAATTCACCAAGCGGGTAATTCATGGCCATGCGTGAAAGCACCTGCGCGAACAGGGCCATTGGCCGGTTGCCACTTAAGTCACTGATGGCGATTTCCAGATCGCGCATGGCACTGAGATATTCTTTCGGGTTGGCGGATTGTTCCCGGGCGAGCAAGGTTTCCAGCCGTTTTTTTCCTTCCGGTGTGATTCGCTCTGCCGCCATTTTCGATGTGGCCAGTTGCAGGGTTTTCCACACTTCAAAAAAGTAGTGGGTACTGAAGTCGTAGTACTGCAGGTAACTCACAACAATATTGACGGTGTAATCGGGCTGTGGCTCGGCAATAACCAGCCCGCCGCCGTAGCCGCGCTTGCTGACCAGTATGCAGTGCAATTCAAGTATCCGTAGTGATTCGCGCAGCACCGCACGACTGACGTTATGACGTTCCTGCAATTCGGGCTCGGTACCCAGGTGATCGCCGGGCTTGAGCCGCATTTTTCGGACAGTCTGAATAATTTCCAGAGCGAGGCGCTGGGCGGTTTTGTTAAAAATTTCGTTTACCGGGTTGTTCGGCGACACCTGAAGTCTAACCAGACCGGATGAAGCCTTGCTGTCTGTTCCCTTAAGCTGCTTGCGTACCAGCCATTCGCCGACGGCCAGCAGTTCGCGTTGAAAATGTTTGGCGCCGTCGGTGTCGCCACCGACTAACGCTTCAAGAACCTGGCGGCGAATACGACGCGCATCGCGCAGGGTTTGCTCCACGTCCTTTTTGGTGGCCCGCGGTGGCAGGTCGTGAATAGTGATGTAGTACAGCGCGTCCAGTGTTAAGGCTGTGGCGGGGTTGGTGGCCGTGTCGCGCAGAAAATTGCGAATTTGCGTGTGCAGGGCCATCTCGGCATTAAATTCCAGTGGCTCGGGGTCACGCAGGGCTTCGATAAAGGTTTGCGCCCGTTGCAGTTCGTGCTCGGGCAGGCGGGCTCCTGCCTGTTCCAGCGCCATGCATTCAATAATATTTCGCGCTTCGAACAATTCATCAATACTGATATGCGCCAGCTCAAGATAGGTGGCAAGCGCAAGGACCGCCGAAATTTCGGCGGGTTGTTCAATCATCAAACCGCCCAGTTTGCCGCGGCGCATACTGGCAACACCGTGACGCTCGAGCTGACGGATGGCTTCGCGAATGGTGGCGCGGCTTACGCCGTAGCGCTCCTGCAGTTGCGGTTCGTTGCCGAGGATTTTTCCCACCGGCCAGCCCATGGCGATGATGTCTTTCTTGATGGTTTCGGCGATGGTTTCGGCAAGTTTGCCTTTGCGTTTTTCCACCGTGGGTTTATCTGTCGGCAATGGTTGAGCCTCAAGTGCGTGCACTGAACGCGGGTGCTGTTGCGGCGTATCAGCGGCTTAACGGGCTGCCGAATGAACGCCGGAAAATGGTTGAAACAGTGTCCTATAATAGCACAGCGCCGCGCGGGACATCAGGGGCTGCCAGCGGCAGATACCGTATCCGGTGTATGGCGCAGACGTCTGTGTGCAATCACCGGAACCAGCGTCATAAATAAACTGATACCGGCGTAGAGCAGCGTAGTGAAGAAAATCGCGTCGCCTATCGGGTCGACCTGCCCGGTCTGCGCAGGGAAGATCAAGGCCTTGATAGCCACCGCCAGACTCATATTGCGAAAGCTGGCCTCAACGACAATGGCCAGCGTGTCGCGCTTCGACAAGCGCATCATGCGAGTGGTGAACCAGGCGCCGATTTGAAGGCTAAAGCAGAATATTGTCAGCGCAATAATGCCGATAAGGCCGTAAGCCTTCGGGTCGAGCCGGCCACTGCCACCGGCGCCTACCGCCATTAGCACGATCATGGCGAGACTCAGGCGAATAACCCAGCGCGAAAAAATTTCGCTTTTTGAAATCCCCAATAATCGCCTGGCCGCCATGCCGATGCCGAGTGGTAGCAGAAGGTTCTGCGCAATTTCCCGCAGGATGCTGGCCGTGGGCATGTCAAAGTTTGCCGGCAAATGCTGGCCGATCATGAGCTCCAGCAGTAGCGGCGTGACGGCCAAAGCGGCCACGGTGGTGATGGCGGTGAGTGAAATGGAGAGGGCGATATTGCCGAGCCCGAAATGGGTGAGAATGTTACTCAACGTGCCGCCCGGAACTGCAGCGATAACGATGATGCCAGCGGCAATACCCGCGGGCACGGGCAGGGTACTGGCCACGACCAGAGCGATCAGCGGGACGACTAGCCATTGCAAGCCCAGCCCGGTTAGCAGGGCGCGCGGAGCCTTGATTTCCAGCATAAAGTCTTGTGGCGCCAGCAGTGCGCCCATACCCAGCATGGCCAGAATCAACTGGGCGGAGGCCAGCGGATATTCAAAGCTCGCGTAGTTGTCAAAAAAGTGGTTAAAGAGCTCGGCTACCATTGTCATACCTTTTGTGAGCGCGGCTAATCAGAGAATTTCATCGGTTCTCGCCGCAATGTCAAAGCGGGCAAAGGGCGCCAGCGTGTCTATGGCGGCGTCGCCCTCATCCGGTCGCCACTTGAAGTGACTGACGGCCAGGCCGGCGTCGCTAAAATCCAGCAAGCTGAAACCGTTCTCTTCTATCGGCTCAACCAGAACATCCGTGTGGAGGTCGCTGGCCGGCTTGGGTTTGGTGCCGCGAAATTTTGAGGGCCAGCCTAACACGCCGGTGCCAATAGCGCCGCTGAGAATGCTGTATACCGGATTGTGTTGGTAGCTGGTGCCG
>Ga0213833_1001469_pt1 | contig 16832 bp, 19 predicted proteins | sample SWATP21_FD_160575 | JGI IMG/M metagenome (GOLD analysis project Ga0213833, IMG submission 160575) | Coastal seawater microbial communities from Marineland, Florida, United States - SWA TP2 #1 | ecosystem: Environmental > Aquatic > Marine > Coastal | place: USA: Florida | collected 2016-08-14
CACCCGCACCCGCACCCGCACCCGCACCCGCACCCGCGCCAGCACCCGCGCCCACGCCCACGCCCACACCATCCACGCCACCACCATGAGCGATCAGCGTGGAGGGGGGTACCGCTGCGGGTAGCAGGGACGCGTACAGTGTGGGATCCACCGTCTCTGGAATGCGACCCAGGGCGACCAGGCGAAAGGGCAACACTTCAGGATGGCGACGGCACACCAGCTCCAGGGCCAACAAGCGACCTGCACCCGCGCACGCCATGGCAAAGTCCACAATGTCTGCGTCCCGCAGCGCACGGTACGACGCGGCGTCATAGTCGCTCGATGCGTTCTCGGCGGACCGCAGGCTCAGGTGTGTCTCCAGCCGGCGCTGGTAACGCTGGAGCAGGGACAGCTCCGCGCCGATGCAGGACCAAGCAGGTTCGTCTTGCTGCTGCCGCTGCTGTTGCAGCTGCTGTTGGTGCTGTTGCTGTTGCTGTTGCTGTTGCTGTTGCTGTTGCTGTTGCTGTTGCTGTTGCTGAAGACGCTGCACACCATACTCTAACAGGACTTGAAGGGCCGGCAGTCGGGGTGGCACGGTGGTGAGGCACTGGCGCACGACCCACTGCGTGTCACGCACCCGCGTGAGATGCTGTTGGATGGCCACCAACCCGGGTTCCGAGCGTTGCCACTGCGCCTTGTGCACCGGGTCCGTGTCTAGACCATACGCAGACGCCACGGCCAGCGCAGCCTTGAAGTGCCCCAGCTTCACCTTGCTGGCAAACAGCTGCTGTGGTGACGTGCGCTGCACAGACACGAGACGGAAGATGCGGCGAATGTCACCCACATGCGTGCTGCTACCACTGTCGCGGCGGTCGTTGTCGGTGTCACCGTCACCGTCGTCGTCGCGGTCGCGGTCGCCACCATCGATGGTGCGACTAGCTTGACTGTCCCGGAGGTTGGACGGGCGGCCCGGGCTGACCAACTCCGACCACCGCGTGGCGCGCTGCACGCGCTGACGCGTGCACTCCAGCACCAGCGCGGTGGAGTCGTTCCCTGCCGCCACCACCCGCGACGGCGCGTGGAACGTCTCGGGTCGCGACCCAAACAAGTTCGCCAGGGTGGCCTGTGGGTCCGCGGCGTCCATGTCGGTGGTGGGCAGGCGCTGCAACGACACCTGGCCGGCCGCGTGCAAGAACAGCAGCGCGTTGTTGCTCCACCAACACAGGTCGGTGATCATGGCAGACACACCGTCTGTGCCACGACGACGGGTGCCTGTGCCTGTGCCTGCCCCCGCGGCCGCGGTCTCATCAGGGAGGGAACCAACACTACCACCACCACCACCACCACCACCACCACCAGCACCGGCACCGGCACCGGCACCGTCACTTGCATCCACGCTCAAGTTCCCAAGCGCGTCCACAGCTGTGCCATTGCCCTTGGTTTCTCCACCGTTGTCCCCGCCGCTCGTCGCCACGGAACCTGCAGCACCGTTGGACACGGGCGCGTGTGCGTGTGCGTGTGCTTGTGCACGTGCAGGTGTGGGCGCAGACGCGGCGGCAGCGGCGTCGGCGGCGGCGGCGGTGGCGAGGTCGTCCAAGCAGGCGCCCGGGCACCGACCTTGGAGCACCGGCGCACCATCCACAGCCAGCAGCAGGTGCCCTGACGCGAGGTCCCACACCGATGCGTGGCCACGCGTGTCCACCGCCGCCACCAGCCTGCCGTTGGGCGACACGCGGACGTGGGTGACGAGCACTCGCTGGTGGGGGGACACACGCCCGGCGGCATGCAGCGTCGCTGTGAAGAGCGAAGACGCTGCACGGGCGGCGGTTACCGGGTTCAACAGCGACAGCACGCTGCGCCAGCCCGAGCCGCACGGCTGACCCAACCCCGCCACGACGAGCGACGATCCACCGCCACCACCACCGGAGGCGGAGGTGGAGGAGGAGGAAGAAGAAGAGGGGGCGGAGGGGGCGGACGCAGCGTCAGGTGGTGCGCTGGGTTGGTGGACCAGTGCTTCTTCAGGGACGGGGCGCAGGACCAGGCCAGGTTGGGTGGGTAGGGCGCCGTGCAGCGGGGTGTAAAAGGGCGCCGTGGCAGACACTCGCCACACGGACACCCCGTACACGACACCTTGCGACACCTCGTCGGCTGTGGCGTGCGGCAACCCACCGGCAACCACAAGCGTGGTGGATGTTGGGGAATAGGCCATGGCCGTCACGTTGGCATGGTGGTGGGGACACAACGCTAGGCAGGCAGTCGGTTGCACGACGACAACCCCGCCAGTGCTGGCACCAACGCCGGCACCACCACCAGCACCACCATCCGTGCCGAGCGGAGTAGTTGGGCCCGGAGGAGAGGCAGAAGGGGTGAGCATGCACCGTCGAAGCAAGCCATTGGAGCACACCACCAACAGCAGCAACACGTGTGGGGTCACAGGGTCTGGGGCTGGGGCACCGTCGGCGGTCGATCGCGTGTCCGGTGCAGCAGCGCTGGGGTTCGCGAAGGTGATGGAAATCACGTCCTGGCCGTCAGCCAGTGGGGGCACACCAGCGGCATGCCATGTCTCGGCCGTGATGTGGGCAAGCATGTGGCCCCAGCGAGTAACCACGGCAATGGTGCCGTCCAAGAGGGATGTCGCAAAAAGAGACGAGTCCATGCTCCATGCGCCGACGCGTTGTGCTGGAGACACACGACTCGACGTGGTTTGAGGGGGTGGCACCGCACGGCGCACCTCGCCTGAGCCACGAAAGTTGGAGGAGGCAAAACGAAACAAGACCGCCGCTTCTGTGACAATGGCAACCACTCCGTTGTTGGGTGAGAGGTGGAAGCCCCAATCTCCCTGGCGTTGTCGGGTGGCGATCAGCGCCAATGGACGCGGACGGTGAACCCGGGCGCATGGCCGGCGAAGGCGGCTCAACAGAAATCTGGGAATCGTTATTCACACACATAAAACCACAAGAAACCGCACACACACACACACACACACACACACACACACACGCACAAACGCACAAACGCACACACACAAACGCACAACGGAAGGTGTGAGGTGGGCGAAATCATCTCGGACAAGTGCGAGAAAGAACACATGCGAAAAAACGGCACAGCACATAGGCACGGACCACAACCACGCACGCGCAGCACAGTAACCTTTGCACGACAAATCAATAAACATACCCAGCAGCGCCTAGCGAGCGTTTGATCACGCTTGGTGACGGCGACCGGGAGTCGGTATCCACAGCAGGCAGAGCATCCGCAAGCGACAACAATGCCCCAGCGTCTGTGGGTTGGTGGTCAGGGGCCCAAAGGTGTGGGTGCTCAAACACGTTGTACAGCACACGAGTGCTGCCGGTGCAACCAGGGGGGACCACCTCAGAAATGGTGCGCGCACGCCCACTTCTGCCAATGGCATCGCCACCACCATTGGCGCTGCCAACATCGTCGCCACAACCACTTTCGTCACTGCTACCAGGGTCCATGCGGTGGCAACTGTCGTTGACAATGCCACATCCACTGTCGCAGGCAGCCCCCACACTGTCGCTCGCACTGACATCATCAACGTCACAGTCGCTCTCTTCTGGGGTGCTTGTACTCGCATTGCCACCAGCACTGCGGCGGTCACCACGTTCATCATCGCTTCCCACGTCCCCATTGCCCATCTCCACAGGCGCACACACATCATCATCATCACCGCCTTGCCCACTAACGCGTGGGACAAGTGAGTGTGTGTGTGCAGTGCCGGCGGCACCGCCAGTGATGTGACTCTGCGCGCCGAAAGAAGGCGCTGCACCATGACCATCGTTCCCGGTGCTGCCGCTGGTGCTAGCACCCAGCATTGCGACAGTTTCTCCTCCAGGAACGCCATCTGCGCTCAATTTGAAGGGTATACCTTCGTCGTCGGCGGTGGGAGCATCCTCGCCATCGACTTCTGCCGGGCCTTGCGGCGTGTCAGGTGTGGATGAGCGAGCACGCCCAAGTGCGCCGACGTCGTCGTCGTCAGCCTCATCCAGCCACGCTGCCGCCACGCCACCATCGAACTCGCCGTCGCTGACGTCGTTCCCAGTGTGGCTGCTTGTGTGGCTTCTGCTGTCATCGCCATGCACCTCAGCAGACGCCGCGAGAGCAAGGCTGGGCAGGGGAGACACAGCGTCCGCAGCTGCTGCAGGGTCGGGTGAAGTGAAGCTCATGTCATCGGAAGACATGCTCACTGCGCCTCACGCACTCGAAGCGCAACGCATTCAAGACACTTCAACACGCGTGCACGCTACAGTGGCACCACACGTCAGCATAGCGGGGCACCCGCCTGACGAACTTGGCAGTCTGGCGCGGGTGCGTGGACCGCAAGCATTGGGTGTTACCTGAATACGTTGTGATGCAAACATAATACGCAGTCGTCAGACGTTTTTGCAGCTTCTTTGCCTTCAGAACTCATTGTTTGTGTGCGTGCCTGGGTGACCGGTCTCTAGGACCGCGGTGCGTGGAGAGCACGCGTCACGGGCGATTGCTGTCACGATCAAAACAACCAAAACAAAAGCGGGTAATCGGGGGGCCACCCCACATGCACGTCCGTGTCATGCACAGCTCCATCAAAGGCGTGGCTGCCGCCGCGGTGATCTTGATGATCTTGATAGCTGTCACGAGCGCTGTCATAGCAGTGTCCTGGCTGTCGCCTTCCGTACCGCTGCCGCCTACCGCATCAGCATCAACCTGCCCATTCCCCAACAATTGCTCTGACCACTGTGTTGTGGTTGACAGCGCGACGCACACCTACGAGTGCTACTGCTCCCCTGGCCGAAGGTCCAATGCGGAGCCATACAGTCGTAAATGCCAACCCATCCGCACGTGTAGCTTGGAAATGACCACTTTTCTCTGCAACAACACCGGCGTGCGGATCTCTGGCGCGGCGTGCTTGCACGACTCGCAATGCGCGAGTTCTGCGTGCCGTGGTGGGTTTTGTTGTGCACCCGAGGTGGTTGCAGGTGGTGCACCGCCTTGTGCCTACTGCGACCTGGAATACGGCAAGTGCGCCGCCGCCACACACACAGAGTGGGTTGCAAAGCTTTTCAGCCCTGAGGAAATTGTCAAGCACGCTGCATTCTTGAGCGTGCGCAACTCACACGCACCTGTCCATGCGGCACATGACGATTTGACGCCCCTTCGTGCGCTGCTGGCAGCAATGCGGCGCGAGGGCGTCTTTCCGTCGGAGGCACAGACGGTGGTGGCAGCCATCGCGGATGAGGGCGTGATTCGCGAAGTGCTGAACTGGTGGTGCTCGTTGCAAAGGCTGGGCGTCGCCAACTATGTGGTGATTGCGACGTCGAAAGAAATGTACAGGCGCCTGACGCAGCTCGGTATCCGGTCCATCATGGTGCAGTTGGAGCATATACCGAACCCAGGCGGTATGACACCCGATCACCCGGGCGTGCCATCTTCCACTGCCACAGTCCCCATTCTGCGCTTTGCCACAAACCTGACTGATATGGTCGAGGAATCATCCCTTCGCACATGGAGTCAGCGCGCGATGGTGAAGCCCCGCGTGGCGCTTGCGCTCGCACAAGCAGGCGCCACGTCCATCATCAGCGACGTAGACGTCGTGTGGTTGGCAGACGTGCGAGCGGAGCTGGAGTCACTGGACACCAGCTTCGACTTGTATGGCATGTCGGATGTGCCATGCTACGCCGAGAATAGCAATGGCCGCCGCGACATCAACACGGGCTTTTTGTTCATCCGCCCCAACCCCGCTGTTGTTTCCATGTTCGAAGCCGTCACTTCTGCCCCGCCGGCCGATGACCAAGACCTCATTAACTACTACAGTCGCTCTGCTGGCTTGGCGTCTATGGGGCGCTTGCCATGCCTGGACTATGCGTGCGGCGTGTTGCTCTACCGGCAGCGACACCCGCCCTGTCGGCCGGTGGGGTGTGATTACAAGGAAGACACCAGTTGGAAAGTGGTTCATTTTAACTACCTGCGCTCCGAGGCGAAGGTGCCGATGATGAAAGCAATGGGCATGTGGTTTCTTCAGCCTGGGACCGAGTCCATCCTCGAAGGCGGGCATGGGACGGCTGAGGAACCCTGGACGACCACGGAATCCTTTCGTAGAATATGTCAAGGATACCCAGTGGCCAGGAGTCCGAACGTAGGTCCCCTCCGTGTGTGACGGGCTCTTTGCGCCACGAAGCAAGCACGGCATGTTGCAGCTGGATGCGGAAGCGTTGGCTGCGTTGGATATGGGCATGGGATGGGAGCGGTGCGTGCATAGCGCTTGTACCGCGCGTGAACGAACTTCGTTCATGTGCAAGCTTCTGGTGGCAGGTGTTGTCCGCCACGTTTGACCCCAGTTTGTGGCAGTATTTGCTAGGCATCAATGCAATTGGCTAGTGACGTGTGTCTTGGGTGCCGTGGTGGTCGTGCACGCAGAGGAGGCTCACTCCTGAAATACTCAAAACACTACTCCTTACAGTCACTCCACAGTCGACTCGTTCACTCCACAGTCGACTCGTTCACTTCACAGTCGACTCGTTCACTTCACAGGCGTGTGGCCACCATCCAGGCAATACAGACCAGCAGCAGCGAGCCAAGTCCCTGCTCGCCATGCCCTGTGGTGTGGGGAACTGCACAACACAGCACGGCTGGGTTCTCCGCTGCCTTCCTCCCTGAACGGAAGCTCTTCTCCACCGCCTTCCTTCCTGTCTAGAAGCCAAACATGCCCATGCCAGATGCGTATGCCAGCGGGCGGATGGGAGGATGGGGCTGGAAGCAACGCACAACCGCGCATGAGCACAAGGCAGCCAACGCACAAACGTAGACGGCAACATGGCCAAGCGGTGACGCACCACTGATGAAAACTTGGTGTACTGTGGCTTCATTTCGTGTGTGAAAGTGATGAAGGCACCCTTGTTACCCATCTGATGAGGTTCCCACCAAATCAACAACAGCAAAGCAAACACCACGGTGGTGAAAACAAAGAAAAGGTACTTCACAAGCGGGGCACTCATCAACGAACCTGGTCGCAGTAGTTCGGGGCACTGAACACTGTGACACACTTCCCATCATGCTCAACCAAGTAGCCTTCGTCTTTCACTTCGTGCGACCGAATGACCATGTCTGCACCGGCACCATATCCAAAGCCATTCGTCACGAATGGTGTCAACAACAGCCCAACATCACGAGCGCCAACATCAGAGCAAAGAGAAACGTGGCAACAGCAAGGCAACCCACCAAGTCCATTGGTCTTGCAGAAGCCAGCGGTAACGTCTGGCCCAAACCCAATGCCCACACCGCGCTTGCTGGGCTGCACACCCTTGAACGGGGACGGGTCACTCCACAACAGGTCAGACATGAGACCCGAGTCTGCGGGTTCGCGGAAACGGCTAATCCGGGACACGGCGTCCAGGGTTGTTGATGTGTCCGCTGGCAATCCGCCGTGCACAACAAACGCACGACTGTTGATCACGTGCGCGATGGGCAGGGACTGGAACACTTCTGTGAAGACTGCCATGACCTTGTCGTCGTACTTGTGCTTCACTTCGCCACTGAAGCCGTACACGCGGTTCATGTTGGTGGTCTCATGGTTACCGCGTGACATGAAGAAGTGGTTGGGGTAGAGCAGCTTGAAAGCGAACAGCAACATTACGTTTTCCACGGAGAACGAACCACGGTCGACAAAATCGCCTGGAAACAACAACCCGTCAACGCACACGTGACACCAAGCTCACCAACATTGCAATATTCACGACGCGAATAGTGGCGTACCATTGAACAGGAACATGTTGGTTTCCGAAGGCATGCCCGCAAGCTCGAAGATGTTCAGCAAATCGTAGTACTGACCGTGCGTGTCGCCACACACGTTGATTTTGGAACCTTCCGGGACCGTGATCTGAGACCAGACAAAGACCAAACAATGCGACGATGAAAGGCAAATGCAGGAAGGGAAGAGAAATGGGTGGGAAAACGATCCTCCGCAACTGAAACAGCGGCACACAACGAACATGAATCAATGATGGCTGCTCACGGAAGTACGTCTTCAACTGCTTGAGCATCATGAGGCAGTACTTCTTGTGCAGGGCACCCTGTGCCTTGAATACGTCCTTGAGCTCCATGACAAATTCCAACGTGATGCCATCCGCTGAAAGCTTGGGCCCAGCGTAGTCCGAAGGAACGACTGCACCACACCAACACATGCGTCATACGAGGGGAGAGCACTGATCCTGCATTGGGACGACGACTCACCAATCGCGTCCACGTCGATTGCATCGGAAGCAGAGGGTCCATCCTCAACCATGATGGCCTTCTCAAAAGCCTCACGGCGCATCTGCTTTCGGCAAGCCTTGAACTTCTTGCGGGCCACCTGACGGCACCAACATGTCAGGCACGCAGACTACCTTGTGCAGCGCAGTGCAGTGCAGTACAGTGCAGTGCACGCAAACACGCCCGTACCTTGTTCGTTGGCTTCATAGTCACAACTGCGCGAAAGTCCTTCAGCGCCTCCTTCGTTTTGCCCAACGCCAACTTTGCGGAAGCTCGGCGGTAGTACGCTTTGGCGTACGTCTTGTCAAGCGCGATGGCACTGTCGGCGTCCGCAATGGCAAGGCCAAACGCTTCCGTTTTCAGGTGAGCAAAGGCACGATTGGCTGCAAGTGGGAACCAGTGCATGAGAAAGCAGTGGTCCTCGCGCTGGCGGTCAAAACATCGCGAAGAAGACGCGACACAGGGCGGCAGGCAAACCAAAACGAAAAGCTGCAAGCGACCAATCTGACGTACCATAGAGAACATGCGTCGGACAGGCCTTGATACCCTCAGTATACAGTGCAATGGCGTCCTTGTATCGCTCGGCTGGTAGGCATACGCACCCACACCACCATCACAACAAGCGGTGGGCAAGGTACATCGACGCCAAGCACGCACCTGTGAACGCCTCATTGCCTTGCGTTTTCTTCTCTTCTGCAAGAGCGGCATCCTGGCCCGCGCCCGCACTGCCTGCCCCTGATGATGCCACAGACACCGTGCTGGATACACTCGCTGTATCGGAATCGCTCATGGCTCCGACACCGTGAGTGCAGCAAATCACCTTGGCCTCTGCACGTGCTGCGCCGCTGCTGTGCCGCCTCATTGTCATAAAACGTGGACATAAACAATGTGAAGTCAGCAACACTACTCCTCGAACCATCATAACACCATCCATGCACATGTTCCATAGTTAGCACATGGAAGAACCGGCAGCCAGAGTGCGGAGCAGTCCCATTCTTGGGACCAGCGAATCATGCCCCTGGCGCACTCCATGTGGTGGACGATCGTTTTGTGGTCCACAAATGGTGGACACGCTGAGCCATTGCCAAGCTTGCGCAGTCCCAACTTGCTCCACCACACAATGCGACCTGCTATTCTGAGTACCATCGTGTGAGGTTGTGCAGCCAGCGTAGCTCCGACAGGTCGTGCTGCCAGCGCCGTTTGAGCAAGGGCGGGGTCGTCCTGGTCCACAAAAGTCATGCCAACTTACACACCAACCGAGACGCTGCAGAGTCACTTTCACGTGACCATCGTGTTCACGTGGTGCCGTGCGCGCGTGCCGGGGTTCACGTGTTGCCCCGCCTCCCGACCCTTCCTGTTCCCACCATTCTTGTTTTTGCTGTCGTTCCCCCTGAGTGTGCGTCGCTGCTCTGCCACTGTTTGTTGTTTGCTGTGCCTTTGTTGTGCACTGCCGCCATGGCTGAGTCCTCAAGCCCCGTGCTGGACATTTCGATCGACAGCTCCAGTTCTGTGGAGACACTGTCCGCGCACATGGCCGACCCACGCAAGTCCCGCGCCAAGCAGTACACGGAAGAGAAGAAAGATGATGCTCAAGCGAGCAAGGCGCGCAAGCAGGTGTGTGGATGCGCAGCCAATGGTTGGTGAGACAGCCGCGTTGACTGCATCTTGCCCCTTTTGTTTCCACAGATGCTGCGCATGAACCCTGCCACCGCCGATATGTTCGATCGCTTGGCACAGGTGCAGCCACCAGTCCCTGCAGTAAATGTGGAGTTCGAGAACCTGACCTTCTCCATCCGCCTGCCTCGTGCGTCTGTCTGGTGCACAAATGTGTCGCGTTGTGCGCGAGTTTCCACTTTGTCGCCACGGTTGACTGATCGGTGCCGGTGGCATATTGTGGTCTCGCTCGCAGGTCGCCCCAACCACGTGGACACCGTCGCCACAGCGCTTGCCGGAGTGGCCACAGCAGTGTCGTCGCCGCCGGGTAAAGTGTACCACGTGTTGAACAACGTCACCGGTCACCTCCGGCCGGGCACGTCCACACTGCTCTTGGCGCCGTCTGGCCACGGGAAGTCCACCCTGCTGAAGGCATTGGCTGGGCGCTTGAGTCCTGCGCAGCTGTGCGGCAACATTTGGTACGGTGGCCAGCCCATGCGGAACGTCAACTACAACCGCCTAGGTCCGTGTTGTTGTTTGCTTGCTTGGCTGATGATTGCGTTGCGCACAACTTGGATCTCATACCGCACTGCTGGTCGTCATCCCTTTGATTCAACTGGTTTGTCGAATTTGAATGATGCATCCATGCTGCAGCTGCGTACATTGGTCAGTCTGATGTGCACCTGCCGCTGTTGACCGTCAGCGAGACGCTGCAGTTTGCTCACCGGGCATGGAATGGTGGCAAGCCCCTTCTTGGAGATGGAGGAGTGGACAAGGTGGAGCAGATGCTGCGCATTCTGGGCTTGCAGCACTGTCGCGATACGGTGGTGGGAAACAGTCTGATTCGGGGCATCAGCGGTGGCGAGAAGAAGCGAGTCACGTTCGGCGAGATGATGATGGCGAACTTTCGAGTGATGTGCATGGACGAAATCTCAACTGGGTTGGACGCCGCTGCCACTCTCGATATCATGAAGGACATCACTCGCAGTGCAGAGCTGATGAAGTGCACGTACTTGGTCGCGCTGCTGCAGCCAGCGCCGGAGGTCGTTGAGCTGTTCGATGACATCATTCTCCTTCGAGAGGGCCAGGTGCGTCTCGTCTGGGGTTTGGCGATCGCGATGGCGCTTGCAACCGCATGCTCAGTTTGCATTGTGGGTTTCAGATCGTGTACCATGGTCCCCAAGAGTACATGGTTCCATTCTTTGAAGAGATGGGCCTGGTGTTCTTTGATGACACCGCCGTGGCGGATTTTATTGTTGATTTCCTGTCCGACCCCCCTGCTGTGTACCATCGACAAATCCAGCGACTTCAAGGCAGCAGTGCTGCACCTGTTCCACCTTTGACGACAGGTGCGTTGCTATGTGTCATTGACTTGGCTTCCATGCGGCTGTCCGTGTTTGTGATCCCCCCACAATGCCCGTAGTTCTCACTCACTCGCGTGGTGGTTTCGTGCAGAGGAACTGGTGCTGTACTTCCGTGCCCAACGGCAACGCGGAGACTGGACCACGACACCTTCCCTTTCAACCAAGTCCCCGCGTTCCCCTGCCAAGCCCCTGCCCCCGCTTGCTCGAACGGGTTCCAACCCTGGCAGCTCCCCCCTCGCCTCAACCTCGTCGATTCCCGGCTCGAGTGATGCCAAGGCGGAGGCCAAGCGTCAGCCCAAGTCGCAGTCGCAGTCGCAGTCGCCGTCAGCAGCGCCGGAGGGCGTCGGCGAAGTGCGGAACGCGGACGGTTCCTTCACCGTGACGTTTGCCACGCCGGCGCCAAGTGCAACACCCCACCCCTTGAAGCGCGCGAACTGTGATCGTGTCCCACCGGACTACCACCTGAAGGTGGACAGTGACTACTCCCAGACGATGTACAAGCGAAGCGTGACGTACGCCAACCAGGGGTGGTGGGAAATGGCCATGCACCTGTTCAAGCGGCAGTGGAAGGTGCAGACTCGCAACACTGCATTCGTGGCGCCCCGGCTGGGCCAAGCCGTCTTCATGGGGCTGCTCCTGGGCTCCATTTTCTTCCAGCTCAGCATTGACGACTTCCAACTTCGCACGGGCCTGATCTTCTTTGGCTGCATCGTGTTGTCCTTCTCCAACATTTCCGAGCTGCCGTTTGCGGCCGAGATGCGCAACGTCGTGTACAAGCAAGCTGACGCTCGGTTTTACACCCCGGCAGCCCAAGTCGCCAGCGTGATGCTGACACACCTTCCCATCGCGACCCTGGAAACCATCCTTTTCGGGAGCATCATGTACTGGATGTGCGGCTTCGCGAATGAGTTTTCAAGGTTCTTGCTGTTCCTCTTGCTCCTTTGGCTGCTGGCCTTGGTGGCCTCCACGTTGTTCCGCGTGTTTGCCTTCGTCGCGCCGAATGAAGACACGGCACAAACGCTGGTGGGCCCGGTCGTCGGCACATCACTGGTGTTCGCTGGCTTCATGGTAACCAAAGACAAGGTAAGGTTGTTGCCGTTGCTTCCCCTACTTTTCGTTTTGCTTTGCTGTGAGTGCGTGGTTGCGCGCTGCTGACGCAATGCGCCTCGATCATGTGATGGTTCAGATGGCCACTGCCCTGGTGTGGGTGTATTGGCTCTCCCCCTTTTCATGGCTCATCAAAGCGCTTCTCATCAACGAATACAACAGCTCCGACTACGACGTTATCCCCCTTGGAGCATCCAAGCGACTCGGGTGCGCCATTGGTGTTCCACCACGTGTGCCATTGGCTGTTGCTGTGAAACGTCTTTGCCTGTGCCTTTCTCATGGGCCTGTGCCGGGATGGATGTGAATATCCAGAGATCTTGTGTTGGACACGTTCGAAATCGAAAACGATACCAAGTGGATCTGGGGTGCCATCGCGTACTTTCTCGTGCTGTACTTTGGTTTCGCTTGGTTGGGCGTGCGAGCGCTGACGAAGGTATGTATGTGCGGGGGACACTGTATGCCGGCTTTTGCCTTGCTGCACCGCGTTGCCCTGCCGCCGTTCCACCAACCCCTGCACCAACATTGTCGCTCCCGTGGGTGCTCATCGGCGCTGCTTGCTTGGTGTGGCGTGCAGATCCGCCACGACTCGCATGTTGGCTCCGCGCTGGTGAGCGCTGAGAAGCAGTACGCGCCAACTCTGCGTCGCCGCCGCCTTGTCGGCGGTCTAGCTGCCTCTTGGATGACGACCCCGACCTCCGCATCCCTCCGAATGCCTTTCCAGAAGATGACAGTGGCGTTCCGCAACCTGACCTACAAGTATGTCGCCGCGTGGCCGGGACAGCACGTAGCCTGGACAGCGTGTGGCTTAGTCAACTGCGCTCACGGACCTTCTCTGTGGTGTGCATGTGCTCCTGTTGCGTTCCCCCCGGTTTTGTGCATGCAGGGTCCAAGTGAAGCGCGATGGTGGCAAGCAGTGGGTGCAGCTGCTGCACGGTGTGAACGGATGCGCCACCCCTGGCACACTCACCGCGCTCATGGGTGCCTCCGGCGCCGGAAAGTCGACGCTGATGGACGTGATTTGCGGACGCAAGACCAGTGGCGAGCGGGGTGGCGAGATACTGGTCAACGGCTTCGTCACCGACCACCGGGCGTTTGCGCGAGTGATGGGCTACGTCGAGCAGACGGACCTGTTGGCCACGTTTGCGACCGTGCGTGAGACGCTGGAATTCAGTGCCGCGCTGCGACTGTCCAAGGATGTGACACCACCACGCCGCGCCACGTTTGTGAACGATGTGTTGAAGCTTCTGGAACTGGACCATGTTGCCGACCAGCTCGTCGGCGATGAGACCACGGCGACCAGCATCTCTCCTGGCCAGCGCAAGCGACTGAACATCGGTGTGGAATTGGTTGCCAACCCCACGGTCCTGTTTCTGGATGAGCCTACCTCGGGGCTGGATTCGCGTTCTGCCCTTTCCGTGATGCGTGTCATCAAACGTGTTGCCTTGACGGGGCGCACTGTTGTGGCCACCATTCACCAACCCTCGGCTGAAATCTTCACGAAGTTTGACAACGTTTTGCTGTTGCAGGTGCGTTGTGGCTGGGTGTGGCTTGTTGTGCGCAGCATGTTGGGAGCTGTGGAGTGGGAGGACAGGAAGTCCGTGGTGCGCGTGCCCGTGTTCTCACGTGCCATGTGGGGGTGTTGTTGATGTGGTGATGGGTGGCGCAGAAAGGCGGACATGTGGCATACTTTGGCCCTGTGCAAGGAAACGATGGCATGTCGGCATACCTGGAGTCTGTTCCAGGGACGCCGAAGCTCCCACCCCACACAAACCCAGCCGATTGGATGCTTGCTGTTACAGGCGCTGGCGTGGCTTCGTCAGCCGTGGAACCACAAGCGTACACTGAACAGTGCGTGGTGGTTATCATGCCGCCTGGTGTGTGTGTGTTCGGTTTTCTCATCCTGGGGGTGTTCCGATGTGGTGCAACCATGCTTCAGCTGGAACAAGGAAGGGGCGGCCCGTGTTCCCGCCAAGGTTGCAGCAGACGAAGCCGTGGAAGAGGCGTCGCGCAAGGCTCCCGGTGCCACCGCGTTGTCCTTCGATAGGGTGTACGAGCGCTCTCTTTGGCAACAACTACCGATCGTTATCCGGCGCCAGGTGCTTGGTGCTTGGCGTAACACGCCGTTGAACCGTACGTGTAATGCCAACGCTGCCACTACTTCGGGTGGGTGGATGCGTGTGTTCTCGACTCACGTGCGCGCCGCGTGCCTGTCGTCGTGCTGTTGACACTGCACAGTGACACGTCTCCTGATCCTCTTGGTCCTGGCATTCTTGTTTGGAGTTGTGTTCTACGACCTGGACACCTCTGATATTGCTGGCGTCAACTCCCTGAACGGCTTCGCGTTTGTCGGTCCCACCTTCAGTGCTGTCATTTTCATGCTTACATCCGTTCCTGTGGTCGCGCGTGAGCGTGCTGTGTTCTATCGCGAACGCTTGTCGAACACGTACGTTCGCGTGTTCGAGTCGTGGATGCTGTACCGTTTTGCCTCGTTTGAACCCTGGCTGCGATCGTTGCCTGTTGCTGTGCACGTTGCCCACGCTTTCTCAGGTACTCTTCTTTCGCCTATTCCACGGCCTTGCTTTTCGCCGAGCTCCCCTTCGTGATTGTGTACCCCGTGATCTTCACACTGTACGTCGTAGTAGCCACTACTCTGCTGTGCTTACCCTCCACCCAAACTCACGACCAAACTCATCACCGCATCGCGTTGTGTGTGTTCCTGTGTCTCAATGTGGCCAGCATTTCATACAACCTTGTCGGCCTGCCTGATGACTTTGGCATCTACCTGCACTTCACCCTGGCCACCATTCTCATGGGAGCCAACTTTGCTTGCATGGGTCAGGTGTTGGTGGCGCTTGTCCCCAACAAGGATGTGGCTCAGATGCTGTCAGGCACCGTAATTTCCGTGTGCAACCTGCTGGGTGGCTTCTTCTTGCCTCTACCAGCCATGGCAGCCGGTGTGAAGTGGACGTTCTGGATCAACCCTGCCGGTTACTCGTACCATGTCATTGCGGCCTTGCTGTTCCACTGTGATGGTGCAGACTGTCCGTCCGTTGCTACAGTGGCCAGTACTGGGGTGCAGGTACGCACCATTTCGGACTTCATGTCGGAGCAGCTCGGATTCGTGTACGAAGATCGCTGGCTCATGACCTTGGGCGCCTTTGCGTGGATGATTGGCCTTCATCTTATCATGGCACTGGCGTTGCGCTTCATCAGCCACTTGAAGCGCTGAAGTGGCTACTGCGTGTTCTTGCTGCTGTGCGTGTGTGCTTCGTCACAGCTAGGTGGTGCGCACTGTCTGTTCTTTTTGTCCTCGCCTTGTTGCGGCGCGGCATCGCCATTGACTTTAACACACTCCCTTCCTTTTTCAGTGTTGTACCAAGTGAGCCATTGATTCACCCCTCGCGCCCATCGCGCCGCGCGAAGTCACGTCTTGTGAGTTCGTTTGCAGAAATGAGACACCCCCGACATGAAATCGTGTTCGCAGCGCAGTCCTGCCTGATATGAAACTGGTGAACTGCCTTCACAAGCAACGAGTATGTTGGCTACGCAGGTGGGTTGTACGCTACTCCAACTAGGCCTTTTTCTTCCGCACGAACATCAGGAACCACACCACAGCCACCACAACCACCACAAACAACAGACCGGCAACAACCAGGGGCACCACTAAACTGTCATCACCATTCCCATCGTCACATCCTGTCGCTTCACACTAAAGAATAACAACACAGTTGACAAACACCATGCACCAGCCACCAGCGGTAAGCACACAGTCAATGCAGCTTGCTCGCTCTATCGTACACGAACCACAGTCACAGAATACGCAGTTCGCAAGTACGAGGTGCTGCCGAAAGAGTTGGTCCCCACGCCTGCTTCAAGCTGCTCCATTGCGGCTTGAGCCGTCACGCCCGTGGCGCCTGAATGGTGCACGCAGTCCCATTCCCACACGACCAAGCCACAGACATTGTCATGCGTTCGCATATGATCCATGATGCACAAATAGCGGACCTGTGGCCAGGCCAGCAATGGTGACGGTAACGCGCATGTCCTCTTGCACCGATGATACTTCAATACGAGAGGAAGAAATGTTTAAAACTGCCTGTGGTTGTGTGTGAAAGTGAGAATCCCAAACATGTTTGCAATGGCAGCTTGTGAGTTTTTTGGGTCGAGCAGCATTGCCCGCTCTCCCATCATACGTACCGCCAGCTCGCTGATGAAAACTGCCTTGAACCCTGTCACACTGACCAACAGGCACAATGTTAGGTGTTGCTTCACACACCACGACGAGCAGTTCACACGCCGGAACGTACTTGGATTTGATTGCCTCATAGTCGTAGTCAAGCTTGATGACAGCGACCGCGGTTGAGTCGCGTGTGCCAGAAACGGATGCCGAGGCGGAATTGGAGGCGGAGCTGGAGGCGGAATTGGAGGCGGAGTTGGAGGCGGAGTTGGAGTCGGAGTTGGAGGCGGAGTTGGAGGCGGAGT
>Ga0213833_1001471_pt1 | contig 16821 bp, 14 predicted proteins | sample SWATP21_FD_160575 | JGI IMG/M metagenome (GOLD analysis project Ga0213833, IMG submission 160575) | Coastal seawater microbial communities from Marineland, Florida, United States - SWA TP2 #1 | ecosystem: Environmental > Aquatic > Marine > Coastal | place: USA: Florida | collected 2016-08-14
ACAGCTTTCGCCGAGCGGCACGCTGGATGTTCGGAGGAAGACGACGGCTGCGCTGTCCTCGAAACAGCTTCTTGGTCTCCGAATCGCGGAAGGAACGAATCATGGCCACATAATAGTGGCGCCCACCAATAGTGTCAACCACAACGATTCTGGATCAGGACCTATGTTCGATGCTCGATGAGTGCCCGGTCTGGCCCATTCCAGGTCTGGCCCGGTCTGGCCCGGGGCCGCGGAGTCCGAATCGGAATCGGAGCCCAGCACAGCGGGTCAAGCTGGACCTACGATGCAGGCATGGCGCAGAACGCCCAGGCATAGACGCCGTTGCCGGAGCCTGGAGCGGACTTACATCCGCATAGAGGTGTAGGCGCTTGCGCCGGAGCCTCTATGAGGATTTAAGGGAGCGCAAGGCGGAGGTTATGGCGTCTATGCCCAGTTGTGCGCAGTGGCGGCGCGCCCGGCACCCTAAATGGGCACAGGAAGGGCGATATTCGGCCACATCGGATGGCCAGACAGCAGTCTCTGTGTGCTAAACTGAACTACGGCTTCACGCCACTCTGCCGTTTTCGCGCTCCAAACCGTCGGATTAAAAACCAACGTGCCACAATACCGTAGAGCCAATTCCCAAATCCGCTCTTCTACGGTACAAAACACATCGTGGATCAGCGGTCGGAGAATGCCGTCCACAGGAGACTTCTCCCCCCGAGCGCAGACCAGCGAGACGAACGCGCCATTCACATCGGGGAGAACCGAGAAAGCCACGTGCTGGGGCGGTTCCAGATAGTTGCTTCGTCCGACAGGGTGTCCGTTCAAGTCATAACGTACGTCCCAGAAGCCACTGGCAGCAAAACCGAGGTTCGGTACCCGATAGGCCAAAACATGGAAGTAGGATTCCGGGAATGCTCCTCGACTTCCGGTACAAGGCCAACTCCGAAGGGCGAGCAGCGCTCCCTCGGCCTCCAAATTGGCCTGCACATGAAGGTCGCTCAGGAATGCTCGAAGTTCATTGGAGGCCGAAGGCACATTCTCGGCCAAGTCCATCAGACGCTCGTACAAGAATGCGAAGTCGAGTGCGCGACCGTAGGATGCGTAGATAGATCGAGCAGCAGCCACCAGTCCCGACGTACGGGTGTCCGGGATTTGATCCGCGTCGAGCTGGGCGAAGAGAAGGTTGTCGTGATGGTCACAGAGACCGGAAAACGTCGAGGCCTTCCCTACACCGATCTGGTCAGGTTGGAGCGCGCGAGGAAAGTCCCGCAGGTTGAAAGGGAGTGCCAACCGGACCAGGTGTCCGTTCTGCGCGAGACAGGCAAGGCTTCCCCGCCTGGATATCTCATGACTGCGGATTGCCTTTCGGTCACAGCCATCCGGGTGCAAGCAGACCGACGGCCTTCGACGGGTTCCCACTCGGTGCAACTGCCCGAGCAAGCGCTTAAGCCCCTCATTCAGGACGATGTCGTCCCGTCCCGACTCTGGCCACCGGTTTCGAAACGACCAGTGAAGTTGAGCAATCTCAGCCGGGTCAATCTCAAGTGGCTTGCGATCCAACGGCATCCTCCTGCGGACGAGAGGTATCGGATGTAGCCATTGCGCACAACGCCAAGGCATAGACGCCGTTTCGGAGCGTCGGGAGGAGACCACATCGGCACAGTGGTGGAGGCCGCTTGCGGCCGGAGCCATTGTGACGATTTGGGACCCGACCATAGCGGAGATATGGCGTTTATGCCCAGTTAGCCGAAGTGGCGCCCGGACCCTCTGCTATCTCTATTATGACTTTTCCGGAATGACAGACACCCAGCCCGATTCGGAACTCCCGGACTGTCTGCTCGGACGATCCGGCCCCACCGATATCCGAGCGCTGGCGCCAGATTCCCTGTTGAACATTCGCAACACGGCGCCACCGTCAAAATGGAGCTCCCAGGCCCATGGTGACTGCACGCCGGTCCCCTGCCTGGCGCCGAAACGGACTGCCGTCAGTAGCTCACCAACAGCATCAGCATCGAGGGGGAGGAGGACAAGGGTGTCGGTGGCACCACTGGGATGTCGCCACTCAGCGTGGTGCTCCGCAAGAGGGCCAGCCACGAGCCTGGTGTCGTTGCCATGTGGCCAGGTGTGGACCACTACGCCACCCTCGAACACAAGCTCGACTGGTCCGTGACCATCATCAATCCGGCAACCGTCACGCAAGTGCTGGAGGTAGGACAAGCGAAGGAGGCGCTTGCCCAAGGCCGCCGACAGGGCCGCCGTGCCCTCCTTCACCAAGTCGGGCCACTCCGGGTCGCTGGTAGGGCGAGCCGAAATGCCCAAGGCTGGAATGGCGTCGATGACCCCCTTCACCCAGGCTCGATGAGTGCCAACCGAAGGATCGAAATCGCCCTCTCCCGGACACCTAAGCCATGCGCCGCCTCCGGGTGCACGCCGAAGCCGGAGCCGCTCTTCGTCCTGGGCATTGGGAGTCGACGAATAGATACGCTCAAGTGCGTCCGCAGAGAAGTACTGGACCAATCCCAGGGGAACCAGAACATCCTGCTCCCACGACGCTGGCGGAGAGACCTTCGGCGCCAGCTTGCAAACGACCGACCGCAGCGAACGCGAGTGGAGAGCAGCTGCCTCAACCGATGGTACAAAGCGCACCGCGTGCTCGAAAATGCGCCGAGCTTGGTCCGCCTTCCACCGGCCACCATGGAGATTGAAGGTGACAGCACCCCGCAGATTCCACTCGGTCTCACGCTCAGTAGGCCGATAGCGGACCTCGTAGGTCCGGGGCTGACGCCAGAATGGAATCGAGAGGCAGAGTTCAACCTCCGGCGCCTCGGGGTCGGTGCCGACGACAAGACACACCCCACCGTGCTTGAGCAGTGCTCTCTCGACATCCTCCCTCGCGAAGGCCGAGTCGAGCCGCTTGGAGAATGGAGCGTTGTTCGCCTCAACAATGTGGACCAACGAGAGGGCCTGGTCCTCAAGTTGAGTTTCAAGCCCGACGCGCAACTGCATGGCACAATCAACCAGATGGGATTCGTCCGCACGATGCCAAATGAATCCAGACCAGGACACGAAACCCTCCCGGGATGGAAGGAGTGTATCCCGGTCGAGGGGCAGCTGGAGGGCGCCATTTCGGCTAACGCCAAGGCATAGACGCCGTTGCCGGAGCCCGTAGCGAGATACATGTGCATATAGGTGGAGGCGCTTGCGCCGGAGCCTGTATGCACATTTAGCGAGCGCAGGGCGGAGGTTATGGCGTTTCATGCCCAGTTAGGTGCCGTTTGCTTCCGTACCACCACCCCTCACCTGCCCCCACCCGCTGCCTCCGCCCGAGGACCAGCCGTTGGTGGAGGACAGCCATGGTCTCCCTCAAGCTGCCTTCTGGAGGTTTTCCAGAATCACACGGGGATGCCGGGCGGCAATCCGGAGAAGTGCACGGGATGGACCTTCGGGCATCCGCCTCCCCTGCTCCCAGCCCTGCAGGGTGTGGACGCTGATTCCCATGGCCGTGGCGAGTTGTACTTGGGTGAGGCCCAAGAAGCGGCGGAGAGCCTTGACATCGGATGCAGACCGGAAGTCCCCTGCAATGAGTCGCCGGCGGACAGACCGGGGAATGGACCGCTCAAAGTCCGACTCGGTGAGCTCAGGGAGTTCAGACATCAGTACCTCGAGGTGTAGGAGTGAAACCGGGAAGCTTCGCGGGAAGTCGCCCAACGAGCTGAGATGATGCGCACCACATCCTCCTCCCGCTCGGTCCAGACCACCATGACGACGCCACGGATGATTGGGCCAATCGCGATGAAGCGGTCCTCATCGATGGAATGAGCTTCGTCGTAGATTTCGAGAAAGTCCACTCCCGAAGTGAACAGCTCTGACGCCTCCTCGAAGGAGACTCCGTGCTTGACTCGATTTCGACGGTTCTTCGATGCATCCCAGACGACCTTCACCACTTCATCCTACAGGCAGTTCTCAACTCAGTCAATGACTTACCATCTCCAAGAGCAGAACTGCAAGCAATCGGAGGCACATCAAGCGGCTGGTCAGCGTCTCCAGTCTGGCAACTCGACCGTAGATGACGTGCTCAAGCTCAACTTCGCATCCGTCGAGATGAACATGAGCGACGAGCGACGAAGATGAACTCACAGGGAAGGACCTGGTGCCCGGTCATCTGGCCTCGGACGAGAAGACTGACCAGCCGCACGTCAGGCTTCATTCAGACCAGCCTCAAGAGTAGCGCTCGGATTCGATGCCGCGAAATCTCGATTGATTGAAGGCGAGGCGGTGTGGGGACGCGCTTCAACGAAGCCCCCTCCACAGCCTGGATTGTGAACTTCATCGAGGCACTCCGACCTACCAACCTCCCGCCCCTCCACCAACATTACGATTAGGAAGCAAATGGCACCTAACGCCCAGGCATAGACGCCGTTTCGGAGCGGCGGAAGGAGGCCACATCGGAACAGTGGTGGAGGACGCTTGCGGCCGGAGCCATTGTGACGATTTGGACGACGACCATAGCGGAGATATGGCGTTTCATGCCCAGTTAGGCGACGTTGGCCAGCCCTGCCACAACATCACGACTTGGCTCCTGCCGGATTCGACCCATCAAGAGACTCGGACAGGGAGTGGATGAAGGGAGTGACGGCCCCCCTCCCCTTCGACTCCACCTCGACCTCTCGACCCACCTCGCCGGGCTTTTCAATCAACCAAGCCCGACGAACGCCACCCTCTTTCGACCCGAGAGGCAGTCGCCCGGCCCTTCCGACACCCCGCGGGCCGACACGACCGGAGAGACAAGTGGGAACAGGGGCGCTCAGACCGTGATGAGTCAATCCCGGGGGCCAGTTCTGGAAGGCAAGCCCCACGCTTGAAACGACAGGAAGGGCCCGCTCATGGATGTTGGCCAAGGCCCCCCGAAAATTCAAGGCCTGCTCGGGCATCAAGGTGCTGTTGGAGGCGCCCGGAACACCCTGGTATTCGCCATTCAGACTGGCACCGAGGGCCGCCCCGGGTTCGCGAGTTCAAGCTCGAAGGACGCTCGCGGCCCGGTTCCCACCCACCTCATCGGGCGCCTCCGGGGCGAAGCCCCACCCCGATGCATCTTGCCCGAGCAGGCCGACCACCACCTCCAAGCTCGGACCGTGGCCACCATCGCAGGGAGGCACGGGCCACACCAAGGATGAAGGGGGCGCTGGTAACAAGAGGGAAGTGGTGGACGGTCGGCCTCCCGAGGGCCGGCACCAAGATTTCGACCATGCCGACCGAGCTCCCGCCGGCCCGAACGTACCGACCAGGTCGCGCCCCCGGAGTCGGCGACCAGGACACCTGTGAAAAGGCCCGAGCCGACCGGGACGCAAGAGGATGCTGTGGGGCCGTACCTCCCAACTCGTTCGCGGGCCCGGGCCTGGCGGCCAGAGGATGTCCGGGTCAAAGCTGGAAGGCGAGACCCACGCTCGAAATGAACGGAAGGGCCCGCTCAACGATGTTGGCCAAGGCCCCACAAGGATTCAAGGCCTGCTCGGGCACCAAGGTGCTGGTGGAGGCGCCCGAAACACCCTGGTACTCGCTATTCAGACTGGTACCGAGGGCCGCCCCGGGTCCGCAAGTCAAAGCTCGAAGGACGCGCGCGGCCCGGTTCCCACCCACCTCATCGGGCGCCTCCGGGGCGAAGCCCCACCCCGTTGCATCCTGCCCGAGCAGGCCGACCGCCCCCTCCAAGCTCGGCCCCAAGCCACCAAAGCAGGGAGGCATGGGCCACACATCGAGCTCGGAGGGGGCGCGTGAAGCAAGAGGGACCTGGCGGACTGCCATCCTCTCGAGGGCCGGCACCACCATGCCGACCAAGCCGACCGAGCTCTGACCGGCCCGAACGTGCCGACCAAGTCGCGCCCCCGGAGTCAGCAGACAAGACACCTGTGAATTGGCCCGAGCCGACCGGGACGCAAGAGGATGCTGTGGGGCCGTACGTCCCGGGTCGTTCGCGGGCCCGGACCTGGCGGAAAGAGGATGTCCGGGTCAAGACTGGCCCCCTCTCGGTGCGCCCCGGTGCCGAAACGTCAGCCGGCCCCTCCCCAGCACCACCGACCGACCGCCCCTCCATAGACCTCAAAGTGGCCAATGTCGCCTAACTGCCCATAGCCGCCCCAACCCAACCCACCCCCAACCAACAACACCATACCCGAACACCCACCTACCCAACAGGCTCCGGATCCTCCGGGAACCGCCACCGCTTCAAGAAGTGTCCCCACTTCAACACACTCGCGCCAGGCGCATCCAACTGGTACAGCGCATCCTTCGTCCGAACCTGTGTTCGGCTGCCCAGCTCCACGGACACCGCCACCACATCCTCCAGCGCAATCCCCCAGACTTCCTGGTCGCCCCGCAGCACCTGGAGGCGGTCCGCAGTGAGCTGAAGCAGGCCCTTCCCTGCCACCCGCTTCTTTCCCCCTCTCGGAATCGCGTACACGCGGGCAAATGCCTCACGGAGGATGACCCCTTGGGACTCGAAGCGGCGTGGGTCCTGGACGGGCTTTGAGCCGAAGTGGGCGTCGATCTGGTGGAAGGCCTCTCGGACGCCGATGGGCTCGCTGCCATCGAGGGGGTGCAGGATGGAGTGGACGTCGAGGCGCCAGCCGGCGCCGCACGCGCGGCAAGAGACGCGGTCTCGCTTGCGGCCGACGACGCGCAGCCCTTCGGTGGTGTAGCAATGGGGGCAGGCCCACAGGAAGTTGGTGAGGCCTTCGGCCAGGCGGAAGCCCCAGGTGCGCGCGCCCGGGCGGATGCGGGGGACGAGGGTGAGGCGGCGCTGGATGTCGGCGGTGATGTCCTCGGCGGACATGTCCTCGGGGTAGTAGATGGGGCCTTCGTACTCGGCCTCGAGGGGGACCCAACGGGGCCACTTGGCCCAGCGGGGCTGGAGGAAGTGGTTGGCGGGCATGCGGCACACGACGACGCGGGCGTTCATGCGCTTGATGGTGCGGCCGATGCCGGGGAGGATACGGAGGGTGTAGCCGTCCCAGGAGCGCCGTCCCTCGGGGAAGATGGTGACGACCTGTCCGTTGTCGTAGAGGTCGGTCATGTGCTTCATCGAGTTCTTGTCTTTGACGTACTTGACCTTCGGGAAGGCGCCCATGGCCTTGAGGAGGGGGCCGAGGATGGGGTTGGTGAGGGACTGGGCGGAGGCCATGTAGAACATGGGTCGCCAGAGCGACAGCGACATGAGCCAGGGGTCGAGGGAGGTGGAGTGCGTGGGCAGGATGAGGAAGGGGCCATCCTTGGGGAGGGCGTCGTGGCCACGGGAGCGGATGCGCCACCAGGTGACGTCGAGGATGGAGATGGTCCACCAGGTGATGCGATAGGTAGCCCACCGCCAGAGGGGGAGGCCCCAGAACGGGCGGGGCTTCTTGGCGAGCCTTGCGAGGTCGAGTCCACGCGGATTGCGGGTGTTCGCGAGGCGGGAGGAGGACTCGGGGGTGCTGTTGGTGACGTCGTCGGACATGGCGGCGCGCTCTCTCTACAAGGCGGCGCGTCTAACCTGTGGTGGGGGGGACGTCGGGGGTGGGCGTGCGCCAAGGAGGCTGGATTTCGGGTTGGTCGGGGTTGTAGGTCTGGCGGTGTTGTTCGGCGAGGTCGACGATGGCGTCCATGCAGACCCGGGCGGCCTCGGTGGAGAGCTGGCGGGAGGGGGCGTCGCCGGGGGTGAGCTGGGCGCGGAGCTCGGAGAGGTCGACGGGGGGGCCGAAGTAGACGTCGATGCGGTGGTCTTGGGGACGGTGCCAGTTGAAGAGGGTCTCTCGGAGGAGGTTGTTGGAGATGCCGACGACGTAGAGGGGGACGACGCGGACATCACCGACGGACAGGGCGATCTGGCCGGTGCCGGCGTGGGGCTTGAGGAAGCTGTAGGGGCCGGCGTTCTTGTTGCGGCGGCCTTCGGGATGGATGCCGACCCAGGTGCCGGGGATGGTGAGCTCGGCTTCGATGCGCTGGAGGGCGTAGCGGTTCCAGGCCCGGCGCGAGGGGTCGCGGACGATGGGCGGGAACATGGCGAGGATGGTCATCCACCAGTTGAGGGTGGTGCCGATGAGGCCCTCGTAGAAGAATTCGGCGCGGACGGGGAAGAAGGCGCGCTGGGCGAGGCGGGTGTGGCGGACGTTGGCGAAGGCGACGACGTAGAAGTCGAAGAAGGACCGGTGGTTGGCGACCATGAGGACGCGGCTGGACTTGTCGAGGTCGGCGACATGTTCGGCGCCGTGGACCTTCATGCGGTTGCCGGCGGTGAACCACAGGACGGCGCGCATGGTGGTGTGGATCCATGCGGCGCTGAGGAATTTGAGGTTCCGGTTGACGAAGTCGGCGACCCGATACCAGCGATGCATGTTCGCGGGCAGCGCTTGGAGCTGGGCTTCGGTGGGGTCGGGGGGGTGTCGAGGGGGCATGGACCACGGGGCTGGCGGTAGACACGTGAGTCTAATGCGCTGGTTGGTGGGGAGGGGGGGGGTGGGGGGGATTTGCTCACGTCGGGGGGATCCGGTCCGATGGCCGTTCAGGGCCTGTCCTGAATGGGTCTGGAGGCCGCATGGCGGACCGGGAGATGAGCTGGGACTCGGCGATGGCACGCAGCCGTGCGGAGCTTCAGGAGCGTGGTCATCAGCTCGTTCTCCAGAAGGCGGCGCTGGTCCTGGGGTGGCATCTGGCGTTGTGGCTGGTGCTGCTGGTGGGGGTGGCGGTCAGCCTGAAGGTTCAGCACCGGACGGGTGCGGGCGCGGCGGCGCTGACGGTTGCGACGTACAGCATGGTGTCGACGGTGCTGGGCTGGTGGCTGCTGCGACGCGGGCGGTCGGGGACGCGGGTGGTGTCGGGGCTGCTGGGGTCGGATGGGCTGCTGCTGGTAGCGATGTTGACGGTGTTCGTGCCGGATGTGCCGGTGGCGCTGGGGGTGGCGGTCCTGCCGGTGGTGGGGCTGGCGGTGGTGGGCGGTGCGCGGCTGGCGCTGGCGCTGGCGATTGTGCAGAACGCCCTGATGGTGGCCATCTGGCAGGAGCAGCTGGGCGAGACGGTGCTGGAGGTGCTGGGGGTGGCGTCGGCGGGGGGGCCGGAGCCGCTGGATGTGGCGGCGTTTGCGGCGTTGTCGACGACGGCGGCGTTGCTGGCGACGGTGGCGGCGCGGTCGGGCTTTGCGGGTGTGGGGGTGCTGCGGGATGAGCTGGCGGCGCATACGCGACACCTGGCGGCGGCGAATGCGGTGCTGGTGGCCCAGAATGATGCGCTGGAGGCGTTCAACACGGCGGTGGGGCACGACCTGCGGGGACCGTTGACGACGGCGCGCCTGGCGATGGGGCTGGTTCGAGAGGACTGTGAGACGGACGACCAGGAAGAGTGTGTCGACGATGCGATCGATGCGATTGACCGGCTGACGTCGATGGTGGAGGAGCTGCTCCGGGTGGCGCGCAGTGGCGGCGCGGTGGAGTCGCGCGAGCCGGTGGGGCTGGATGTGGTGGTGGATGACGCACTGGCGAACCTGGGTGCGCGGGTGCGCAGCTCGGGGGGGCGGGTGTGGGTGCAAGGCACACTGCCGGTGGTGGTGGGCAACCGGAGCCTGCTGGCGGAGGTGGTCCAGAACCTGGTGGAGAATGGCCTGAAGTACGGTGCTCCGGTGCGGCCGAAGGTACGCATCACGGGCGGCCGGGTGGGCGACGAGGTGTTCCTCGAGGTGGAGGACGACGGACCGGGGGTTCCGCTGGAGGCGCGGGAGAAGGTGTTCGAGGCGTTCGAACAGCTGGACTCGGGGGCGTCGGGAGTGGGCGCGGGGCTGTCGCTGGTGCGCCGGCTGGTGGAGGCCCATGGCGGGTCGATTGCGGTGGACGACGGTCGATTCCTGGGGGGCGCGTGCTTCCGGATTCGCCTGTCGGCCTACGTGGAGACGGGTTCGGACCAGGGTGGGGTCGCGGCTCGGTAGCGCTGGTTGGGGCGTGCCGCTGGTCTGTGCGGAGAGAGGAGGGTCTCATCGTTCGACGGCGATGAGGTGGTCCAGGGGATTGATGGTGGTGGTGGTGGTGGTGCCGGTGTGGCGCTCGGTCTGGCGCAGGAAGTCGCTGTGGGCGCCGGTGTCGGAGACGACGAGGAGTGCGCGTGCGTGGAGGGAGGGAAGGTCGGCGAGGGTGGGGCGGGGCTGGTCGTGCACGTAGACGGCGAAGCGGCCGCGCGGGGTGGTGACGAGGCGCGGCTGGCCGTAGCGGTGGTCGGATGAGCGCAGCGGGACCTGCGGGAGGACGATGCGGGGGGCGGACCACCAGGGCGGGATGCGCCAGAGGACGGGGCTGAAGCGGGTCTTGTCGTCGTCGTTGCGGCCGGGTGGCCGGAGGAGGACGAGGGCGTCGCCGGAGCAGGAGGGGTCGAGGGTGGTGGTGGGGCAGGTCCAGGGGGTGTGGAGCTGGTCGAAGGCGGTGTCGATGGCGCGCGCGGCGGTGTGGAGGTCGGTGTGGATGTGGTGGAGGCGCTGGAGGTCGAAGGCGGCCTGCCAGGTGCCCTGGAGGAGGGCGACGGGGACGAGGATGCGGGCGGCCCACGGGACGGATGCGGCCAGGAGGACGAGCGGGGGGAGGACGGTGAGGAGGTACGGGAACTGGTGCGGGGCGGCCACGCGGAGCGCGACGAAGGCTGCGATGGTGGCGGTGGCGGTGAGGGTGGCGAGGGCGAGCCGAGGAGAGCGCTTTGCGCCGAAGGCTGCGAGGGGGGGGAGGACCAGGCCGAGGGCGCCGAAACGAGAGAACAGGTCGGAAAGGACGAGGTTGGCGGTGAAGGGGGGCTGGGTGAAGGTGCCGGTGTCGCCGGCGGCTTGGAGGATTCCGATGGCGAGTGGGGCCATGCCGAGGGCGAGGTAGGTGGTGGTTCGTTTTCGTTGGGGGGGAGGAAGGGAGATGGCGGCGATGGTGGCAGCGATGGCGCCAAGAATGTGCGTCCACGCGGCGAGGAGACCCCATGCGACCACGCCCCTGCTTGTGGGGGTGGTGGGGTCGGTCCGGGTGGCCCACAGGCCGGCGAGCGCGCACGTGAGCAGGGCGTACTGGTTGACTTCGGCGCTGTAGTGGACGGCGACGGGGGCGGTGGCCAGCAGGAGGCCCGCGACGGGGGAGCGACGGGCGACCAGCCAGACGGCGATGGTGGACAGGAGGGTGCTCTCGACGAGCCACCACAGAGGGCGGGGGTCGAGGAGCTCGGTGAGGCTGTGGAGGACGGGCCAGGCTGGTGGGTGGAGGCCGGTGAAGGTGAAGGGGACCTGCAACACAGCGCCGGAACGCAACAGGTCGAGCGTCTCGGCGGGGTAGACACTGTAGAGCCAGGCGTCTTCGTGCCAGCGCACGATGCCGCGCAGGATGCGCAGGACCACGGCCACGACGAGCAGGCTGGGGAGTGCCCACCGGGGTGGGGGTCGGTCGGTCAATCCACGACCACGATGCGGACGTCGGGGCGGGCCACGCGGAGGGGCCAGGTGAGCTCACCTTCGCGGCCGTGGGGCCGGCGCGAGATGCGGTAGGTGGCACCTTGGGGAAGCTCGCGGGCCAGCTCGGCGGCCTCTTCTCGCATGCGGGTGGCGTCGCGGGTGCTGGACTCGTCGAACAACAGCCGGGCGTCGACCTGCGGGATGTCGAGCAGGGGGAGCTCGGGAACGTCGGCGCCACGGTCGATTTCGTCGCGGTAGATGCCCACCTGGGTGACGAGCGCGAAGGTGGGGATGAGCAGGACGAAGGCCAAGGGGCGGGGGACCACGAGTCCGGCCCACAACACCACCGGGACGAGAACTGCCTGGAAGTAGCGGGGGGAGACCCGGTCTCCAAAGGCGCCTGCGATGACGAGCAACACAAAGAAGAACGGGATGACGGCGACCCGATTCAGCGTGCCGACGTCGGGCGCACCCTTGGGCGGCGGGAACATCGACGCGATGAGTGCGAGCGGGACGAGCCAGGCCCCTACCCAGACGCCTTGGTCGACGATGTGGCTGGCGCCGTTGGTGAGGATGTGGGCGAGGTCGGGCGGGGTGGTGGGCAGTGCGTTGCCCAGCTCGGGCCACCACGAGCCGAGGAGGCCGGCACGGTCGCGGGGTGCCCAGAAGGGCTCGAGCCAGGCGGCGGTCCATGGAAGGGTGGCGGCGGCACCCAGGAGCGCCAGAGGGTGGAGGAGCAGGAGGAGCAGGGCAGGCGCTGCGATGGGCTTGACCGCGACACACGCCATGGCGACGGCACCGCCGAGGACTGCGCCCACGCGGCCGAATGTGGCGAGGAGTGCGCCGAGGACAACCACGAACAGGGCGGGGGCATCGCCTGCCGACAGGGCGGATGAATAGACGGCGATGGGCAATGCAGCGGCCAACCATGCGCCAGCGCCGGTGAGTCGGTTTCGGTGGCCGACAAGATAGAGCAACGGAATGGTGAGGGTGCCGGTGACCATGGAGAGGGTGCGGGCGTCGCCGGCGACCCGGATGCCTTCGATATGGAGGGGGTAGAGGTGTCCGCCCAGGTGGACGGCGGCTTCGGCACCTGTGCCGTCGGGGCCGAATGGGGCGCCTTCGCCCAGGGCCCATGCGGCACCCAAGCGAAGGGCGAACGCAAAGACGGTGAGCAGGACCAGCTCGAAGGCGTGGATGGCGGTGAGCGGGGGGGCGCCCGGAGGCGGTGGTGGGGTGGGCGCGGGCTCCGCCACCTTCTGTGTGGGTGTGTCGAGGCGCTGCTGGGTGGGGGCGTCGGTCATGGGCGCGCAGGCTCCGAGGTGACCACCATGGTACCGCGGAGGCCCGGTCCGTCGGTCAGCCGCCAGCGAAGGAGCCAGGGGCGGCCCGGCCCCCGTGCGTCGAGGGTGTGGGGCACGAGGCGCCAGGTGTGGCGCATGCGGATGGCTCGGTCGCGCAAGCCGCGGCTCGACCACTCGGAGTGTTCTGGCGCCTCTCCCCAGAGCACACAAGGAGCGGTGTGGTCGCCCGAGGCCAGGACGACCCAGGAGGGCATGGGCTGTCCGGGAACGGGGGGTTCGTCGGTGACTTCGATGCAGTCGGCCGATGGGTGGGGTGGGGTGTGGAAGACGGGTGGGTCGGCGCGGATGTGCCAGCGTGCCTGCAGGTCGACGAGCGCCGGGAGCAGGCCGAGGCCGACGACGACGGGAAGCCAGCGCTTGCGGGGGTCGAGGGCCGCCAGCGCGCAGAGGGCCATGGCGGCGGGAAGGGCGTGACGCGCGCCGTAGTCGGAAAACGAGGCACCGACGAGGTGGGTGGTGACGGCGAGGCCGGCGAGCAGCGCTGTGGTGCGGTCGCGGAGGGCGAGGAGCGCCACGACGAGCACCGGGGGACCGATGAACCAGACGAGCGGAAGGTTGACGCGCAGGACGGGCCAGAGGTCGGCTGCGGGCGGGGTCCCCACCCAGGCGAGCTGGGCGGCTGCGATGGCACCGGCGGCGAGGCCGGGCGGGCCCAGGAAGAGGGCAGGCACCGCGAGCTCGGGGCGAAAGGCGGCGGCCAGCGCACAGAGGACGGCGCGCGGCATCGGGGACCGCACCGCAACGGCGGCGGTGAGGCAGGCGAGGCCGTGGACCACCGGGATGGCGCTGGTGGACCAGGCGACGTGTTCGGGGAGGAGGGCCACGAGAACACCCGCTGCGAGGCCCGCTTCGAGGGTTTGCTTGCGGCGTACGGCGACGGAGACGAACACGGCCGACAGGGCGCCTGCGACCGATGCGAGGAGCAGGAGGGCACGGGGGTCGGTGGTGAACCAGCCCAGCGCCTGGTGCATCCAGATGGACAGGGGCCAGGCTTGCGGCGACGGGGTGGGTGGCTGGCCGAGGAAGGCCTCGAAGAGCAGGCGCTCGTGCCCATCGAAGGCCTGGCGGACCGACCGGAGCTCGGTGGGGTCGACCGTGGCGTGGAGCGCTCCGAAGCGTCCCATCCATCCGAAGCGCACCAGCCAGGCCCCCACGAAGAGAGCGAGGTCGGCGAGCAGGGTCCGGGACGGGGCACGCATGGCACCGGATGATGGCATGGGGGGAGCGGGGGTGTAGGCTGGCGCAGACCGGGGCATGGGCCGCGGGCACGAGGGAGCGGAGCGGTGGTTGGGTCTCGGAGCGCATGGTGGGACTCCGACCGTGGGCGGCGCACTGTGGCGGCCGTGCTCGTGGCGCTTGTGGTGGCTGTGTGGCTGGTGCGGGGTCCGGCGGCGACGCTGTGGTGGACGTCCTGGGGGCCGGACCAGCCCTGGGACCACCGGGACCTGCTGGGGGCGCTGTGGCTGTGGCATGCCGAAGGACACGGCGGGAGGGCGGCGTGGCTGGCGCTCCAGAACCATCCGGACGGGGCGCCGGGTGTGCGGCATCACATCCCCAATCCGTTCGACGCCTGGCTGTTCGGTCCGTTGGTGGCGCAGCTCGGTGGCAGCGTGCGGGGATGGTGGGGAGGTGTGCAGCTGGCGCACCACCTGGCGAATGTGGGCGCCACCGTGGTGCTGGCCCGAGCAGCTGGAGCGCGCATGCTCGGGAGTGTTGCCGCGGGTGTGTTGGTGGCCGCCACACCGGTGATGCTGCACGAGGTGGCCGGGGGGCGGGGGCTGTCGGGTGCGGTGTGGCCGGGTCTGGCGGCGCTGGCGCTCCTGCTACGCGGGAACAGCGTGTGGGCGGGTGTCTTGGTGGGTATCCAGGGGCTGTTCTACCTCTACACGGGTGCCCTGGTGGGGCTGGTGGCGCTGGTGCTCCGGCCGAGCTGGGGGCTGGTGGGGGGCGCGGCCCTGGTCATGGGGCCCTACCTGGCGTGGCTGTCTCCCCTGTTGGGCGGGCTGCATGGGCGACCGCCTCCGGCCGACTACTCGATCTTGCCGCTGGCTGGGCTGTGGGGCGACCTGGATGTGCCGGCTCGCCAGCGCCTGTCGCCTTGGGTGTGGGTGGGCCTGCTCGCAGGGGTCGCGACCCGACGGTGGCGCTGGGTGGCGGTGGTGGGGCTCGCCCTCGGGGTGGCGCTCGGACCGACCCCAGGGGCCAGGACGGACGTGGCGGTGGTGGCCTCGCCGCTCGCGTGGCTGATGCTGTGGGTGCCCGGGCTGGGGCGGATGCATCACCCTGTGCGCGCGGTGCTGCTTGCGGTTCCGCTGATGGCGGTGGTGGGCGGCCGGCGCTGGCCGAGGGTGGCCATGGTGGCGGCGGTGGGGGCCGTGGTGGGCGGAGCCGCGATGGAGGAGGCAGCTGCGTGGGGAGAGGTGCGGTCGCGCCCGGGGATGGCGCAGGCGCACTGGCTGGCAGACCATGCGGATGGAGCGGTGGTGGACCTGACAGGAGCGGGTGCGGAGGCTCTGGCCCTCCACATGGTGCATGGGCGGCCGATGCTCGAGGGGCTGCGCAAGCCGATGGGGCCCACGAGGGCGGGTCGGCTGCGACAGCGGGCCGATGGCTGGCTGGACGGGAAGTCGCAGGCGGGACTGCGGGCGGACCTGCTGGCCGCGGGCTTCAGCCATGTGCTGGTGGTCGACCGGGGGCAGGGCCTGGGAGACGACGTCCGCGCCGCACTGGAGGCAGATCTGGGCCCGCCCGTGTACCCGGGGGTGTACGCGGTGTCGTCGGGCGTGCGGTAGTCAGAATTCCCTCAGCTGGGTGGGCGCCGGCTCGACAGGGAGCTCGGGAAACGTGGCCAGGACGTCGGCACGGACGGCATCGGCATGCTTCTGACGCGCCTCATCTCGGATGCGGTCGGCTCGCTTCCAGGCGTCGATGATGTTCACGCTCCAGCCAAGAGTTCCCATCGCCAGCATCGCGCCACCCGCACCGGTCGCCCACACGTGTCCATCGGCCCCCATTCGCATCATCATCATCGTCCCGCCGCCCAGAGCACCCGCCATGAGGATGTTTCGACCGGCCGGACGCATGGCTCCGGTGTACATCTGGCCCAGGCCAGGCACCACACTCAACCCTGCGGCGAGGGCGGGAGACTTGGACAGCGGCGGCGCGCCGGCACGCGCGGCGAAGCCTGCGGCCTTGGCTGAGTTGGGTGCGCTGGACGGCACCGACGCGAATGCCTGCGCGGCGTGGTCGGGCTGGCCGGCTTCGAGTCGGAGCACTCCCTCCACCAGGTAGGCGTCCGCCGACAGGGCCGGGTAGTCGGTTCGGACCGCTGCGAGGGTGTCTTCGCCCCACTGCGCACTGCCGGAGCGGTACCGACACACGCCGGTCCGGAAAGCGGCCACACCGGCGTACTGCCCGTCGACCCGGTCGTACCAGGTGGTGGCCTCGGCGTACTTGCCCGAGGCCTCCAGTCCCATGGCGACGCGCATCTGGATGCCTGCCAGCTCTTCGCTGGTGGGGTCGAGCCAGCGGGCCACCCGATACCACTGCAGGGCGCCACCGGGGTCGCCGTCGACGAAGAGGCCATCTCCCAGATCGCGCGCCAGCTCCACATCGAGCGGCACGGGCTCGCCAGCGAAGGCAACCGAAGCAACAAGGGCCGACAGTGCGCTCACGTGGTCCTCCGTGGACGAGGGTGCAGTGTCGCCCCCGGAGGGCCCTGAAGGGGGAGGATTTTCGGGTCTGCGGGCCCCTCCGCCTGCTTCGCTGGCACCTCGCCCCGAAGGGGGCCAATCCATACAGGTGCCCAAAGGGCCCGAGAACAGACGTTCTTCGCCGACGGTAGGACGGTGGAGCCCACGGGTTCGGTCAGCCTCGACCGAGTCGTACGGTGAGCGTCAGTGTACAAGGCGACGAATCGGGCACCAACGCATCGATCGTCATCCACCGAGCCCATCGAACCCCAGACCCGACAGCCGACCCGGGATCTGGCACCAGCCTGCGAACCATCGACTGTTGGCACCGGGCCCGCACGGGGGGGGG
>Ga0213833_1001472_pt1 | contig 16820 bp, 9 predicted proteins | sample SWATP21_FD_160575 | JGI IMG/M metagenome (GOLD analysis project Ga0213833, IMG submission 160575) | Coastal seawater microbial communities from Marineland, Florida, United States - SWA TP2 #1 | ecosystem: Environmental > Aquatic > Marine > Coastal | place: USA: Florida | collected 2016-08-14
ATTATGAAAAGAATAATAAAGAAGATAGGGCTTTTTACGTAATAATTGGAAGAAAGGTTCTTCTCGTATGAGTGTATAGATTGAAAAGGCTCATTTTTGTCGTTTCTTATTTTGTTTTTGTTGTTTCTTATTTATGACCTTTCACCCTGAGATGTTGCGAAAATGATACAATTCTTGAATGATAGGATTCATTTGGGGTAAGGTTATGTTGATTTTATTACAAAATTAATTGTTTAGGCTTTCTATACTTTTTGATATTCCTCTTTTGTATGGGGAATTGCCCTACAAAATATCCAAAAGAGATATATTTTGTTTTTTTGGAAGAAGATTTTACCAAGGTTGGTCTTTTATCTATTTGAATTTTAATGAAAATGTTTTTGTGTCCTTCAACTAACGAGAGGAAAGGCTTGCAAGTGCATTATTATGTTTCGGTCTTTTTGTTAGGACTTTTTCGAGTCTATTTTATTCCCTTTCTTGATTGATTGTTTAGGAAGTTTTTGTTATATTTATTTTGTTTGACTTATAAGTCAGTAGGTTCTCGCTTTTTTGTTTGCATTATGAGCCAAAAGAGAGAACTTCGTGGGAGTATTCTATTTGTGGAGGTTGGTTGAGAAGGACGTGGGATATTCTTTTTAGAATAGTTTTAAACTCTTAGAGGATTAAAACAGATCCATCATCCTATTCCTTTTCTATATAATTGGTATCCAAATGAACGACTTCTCGTATCTTCCTAGACGAGCACCAGGCTTTGGCCAAATGAGCACCCACAGTGAGGACATGTCTTTATGAAGCGGTATTGGTTTTTTAAGTACTTTTTGGCAGATGAGTTTTGGGATAATGCAAAGTTGCCGGCTCAAAGGCGTGCGCAATTTGTCATTTATTTCTCAGCTTTTTTGGTTTCCACGGGACCTATGTTCATGTTAATGGACATCTCTCGTGGAGATTATGCCGCTGCAAAAGCCAACGGATTAGGATTTTTTGTTATTTTGGGTATTGTTGCCGCAATGCGGTACACAGGCTCATTGTTGATCGGCTCACACTGCCTTATCGCTTCGATCTCTTTTATTCTGTTTTTCTTGAATTTGAAATCACAGTATGCCAATCCCATCTACTTGATGCCTCTTATCCCATTACCGATCTTGGCGATCTTTTTGGGAGGCATTCGAGGTGGGATGCTCTGGATCGGAGTCTTTTTCCTAAAGTTCTTTGCTATTTGCATTTACTTTCAGGAATCTCTGTTTACAAAGACCTCGGTGACATCTGGACAAATCTCCTTTTTCTTAGTGGTGGTCTTTGTGCTGACTGGGATCTCTGCTGCGATGGCTTTTTTATACGAGTTTGCCAAGAACGAAGCTTTTGCACGTGTTGAAGAAGTGAATGAAGAACTTGAAGAGAACAATATAGAACTCGAAGAAGCAAGAGAATTGGCTGAGAGTGCCAATATCGCCAAAAGCCAATTTTTGGCCAATATGAGCCATGAGATCCGTACACCCTTGAATGCTATTATCGGTTACACGGAGCTTCTTTTAGAAGAAAGCGAAGATCTCGAGGATGAGAATTTTGGCGCGGATTTGGAGAAAGTACATACAGCTGGAAAGCATCTTTTTGGTTTGATCAACAACATCTTGGATCTTTCGAAAGTAGAAGCTGGCAAGATGGAATTGTATATCGAAGGCTTTTCTATTGCTTTGCTTGTCAACGAAATTGAATGCACTATCGGGCCATTAAGCGCTAAAAATAACAATGTTTTTGAGTTCAATATCGCCTCTGAGTTGTCCACGATGGTGACAGATCAAACCAAATTGCGACAGACTCTTTTAAATCTTTTGTCCAACGCTTGTAAATTCACCCAAAATGGCACCATCTCATTGGAGATCAATGGTTTCCAAAAAGGGGAGCGAGAGTGGGTGAGATTTCAAGTGCAAGATACAGGGATCGGTATTGCCCCCGAGCATATCGGTAAGCTTTTTCAGAATTTTACACAAGCGGATTCTTCTACCACCAAAAAATATGGGGGAACAGGCCTTGGTCTGGCTTTGAGCAACCGATTTTGTGAGATGATGGGAGGGACAGTCTCTGTAGAGAGTGAAGTCCGAAAGGGCACCACTTTTACTGTGGAATTACCTCTTTATTTGGAGAGAAGCGAGGTGACTCCATCCAGCGAGCGAATTGCTGTAGAGGTGCCTGAGTCTGCTGAACTCCCCAAAACATCCGTAGAAAAAGAGACCCGATCTTCAGGAGAATTGTTGGCGACTACGCAAGTCTTGCCTTTATCCGATCGCCAGACTGTTTTGGTCATCGATGATGAACCTTTTGCCCTTGATTTGATTCAGCGATTTTTGATCAAAGAGGGTTACCATGTGGTCACTTCGTCCAGTGGTCGAGAGGGGATTCGCATCACCCAAAAACTGCAGCCGATGGCTGTGATCTTAGATGTCATGATGCCTGAACTCAATGGTTGGGAAGTCTTGAGCATCCTGAAAAACGATCCCACAGTACGCGACATCCCAATCATCATGTTAACCATCTTGGATGAGGTGAACAAAGGTTTCGCACTAGGGGCTTCTGAGTACATCATCAAGCCGCTGGAACAGGAACATCTCCTGCAGGTGTTGGATAAACATCATCAGATTAGCAAAGGCTCTAAGATCATGGTGGTAGAGGACGACGCTCCAACCAGAGAACTCATCGTTCGCACGCTTCATAAGGAAGGCTATGAAACTTGCGAAGCCATGAACGGCCAGATCGCATTGCAAGTACTCGAAGCAGAAAAACCTGCAATGATTTTGCTGGATTTGATGATGCCGGAGATGGACGGATTTGATTTCTTAAAGGAGGCCCGTCAAAAGGGCATCTCCCCTGAGATCCCCGTGGTGGTGTTGACTGCAAAAGCTCTTACAATACAGGAGCATCGTTTCCTTCGAGAAGCGACACAAAGTGTTCTCCGTAAGGGTGCTTACAGCTTGGATGAGCTTTTGGTAGAGGTGAAACAAGAACTTCTGCAGCACAGAGAAGCAACAGAGCCCATTGAACTTCCTAATTAACGACTTTTTCTGCTTACAGAAGGGTCTGGATACTTGGGGAAATGGGGTTAGGGGTAGGGGACGGACCAGATTTTTACATTTTCAATGCCTTGCAATGCCACCGCAAGCTGTTTGTTGTTCGGGTGGATGCTCAATTCTTTGGATGGCTTGTGTGGGAAAGGTGGGAGGGATTTTTGTCGTTTGGATATCGGAGATTAAGCTAGGCAACCCATTTTTGTTGGGTTTTCAATTGTACGAGTGTTTGCTGTGCCAGTTGTTCACTGTAGTCATTGACTTTATAGTGGTTTGGCATCCAGCCCAGCAAGAATCGGTAGAAGTCCGCCCACGCGATGGGGTACATGGAGCGCCATTCAGTTTCCAGATCTTGCCAATTGACCTGGTTTCCACGGAGGAGAAGCGCTTCTTTTAAGTATGAGAAGTATGCGTCTAAAAACTCATCTTCCCAGCGAGCACACTCTTCTTCATGGAGGCAACTGCCTAAAAAGTAAACGACATCTTTCATACCACAACCGCCACCAACATACTGAAAGTCCAATGCTGCGACCTGTTTTCCATTTGCTGAGAAGCAGAAATTGGCCACTTTGGCATCACCGTGGACAAAGGTTTGGTAGTGGCACTTGTTGAGGAGTTCATCGATGTATCGGGCGGCTTGTTTCAAATCGCCTTCTTCCATAGCCCCCCATTCGTCTGGCCGTGTGTCAAGGTGCCAGTAGGTCCCTATTTCCCAGAGACCTTCGGGTTTTTCTCCCAAGAAAGTCGCGTGAAAGTGAGCCAGCCATTTCAGGCAGAGATGGACATCTCTTTTGCTCAAGTGGGATTTTCTGAGAGGAAAGCCTGCAGCATCCAGGTCTTCAAGGATCATGAGATGCTCATCACCGATGGAAGTCGAGTCATAACGCTTTGGAATTCTGCAATGTGTATTGCACCGAAGGCTCCAGTTTTTATACCAGGCCATTTCTACCTGGTAAGAGCGCGCTTTCCGCATGTGAGAATGATTGGTATTCCAACCGTGGGGATGTTGGGATTGTGTTGGGAAGATGACATTTTTGAGAATGACCGTATCCAGGCTTGAACCTTGGAGTTTTGCGCGTACAATTTTACCGTATCCACTCCAGAGGGTCTGGATCAGTTCTTTGTTTTCGATCTTGTCGGCTTTTGTGCTTTGATATACGAACGATTCGATATCTGGATTCATCTCGACTCACTCTTGGAATGATTGGCTTACAAGTCATTTTAAGAAAAGTATACTATCTCTTTATTATTCGTCAAGATATCTTCTTTTAACTTGTCTCCGCTTCTGGACCTTTCTTTATTAGGATTCCAAAGTCTTCAGGTGGTTCTCTCTTCTTATCGATTCTTGACGACTTTTGCCCAATGTAAGGCCTTTCGTGTTCTATTAAGTGAACTCTTGGTGTCATTTGTGCGAATTTTGTGCTGTCTGTGGAGGCTATAGAAGGATTTGAGCAGTGTTATGAGAGTGGTGAGTTAAAAAGAAGCTTAGGGAGAACCTGCGTCTTTGGAGGGTGGTCTTTCCCCTGAGCCGTGTATATTGCATTGACCTGTTTGAAAGTCACACTTACCACTGGAGCAGTATGCACCTTTAATGTAAGCATCGCAGGGAAAAGAGAAGTTTAAAGCTTGGGTACATTTAATTTTTTCTCTTTGCTTATCGATAGCCTCCGCATAAGAAGGGAGAAAACCTTTGCCCACTGAATAAGAGGACGTGCCACAGTCGCAACCTCTCCTACCCCCCACCTTGGGACTATAAGTGGTGCAATCACTATCCTGTTTGCAGGCTTTGTGTTTGTTAATAAGGGATTTGGTCTCAGAAACCCAATCTTTACAACTCGTTGTGTTGTGAAGCGCTACGAGTTCTTTGGGAATTGTTGGACCCTTGTCTACCTGAAGATTTGTGTCCGGAACTGTTGAGCTTCCTGCATCTTTTGAGGTTTGGATCTCGCTGTTGTTGGGAGTGGTCGAGCATGATGCATGCAGCGTAAAAAAGAGAATAAAAATAAAGAACCTTGCTTGGTAAAAGCACTGTTTAAAAAAAATCATATGAACTCCAAAAATGAAAACACAACATACAATGCATGGCTACCAATTTGACGAAGCTACCACACTTTTGAAGACAAATGAATGAACTGAACTTAAGTTGAAGAATGAAATCTTACTTTCTTGAAAGAAATATGCTTTTTAGTGGTTGTTGGTTTTCTGTTTATAGGTCGTTCTTCTCTCGTTTTTTTCTTTCTTTGGATTTCTCCTTTTATAGGGATGTTCCTGTAATCAGCTCGGCTTTCAAAAAAGAATAAAACAAGAACAAGAGTCCATTCGATCTTTTTTCTTCAGTAGATGGAAGCTTCTTTTAATGATATGTTTTGTTTGTAAATATTTCATAGGAATGGAGACAAAAAAATAACCATTTCAGTTATTTCTTGTGTTACTTTTCGATCTACCGTAAAATCATTTTTCATTCAATGTGGGTTTTCTTGAGCACTTTTGTATGGATGCTCTGGTAACATTTTCATTTGCTTATTCAATCACATTCGTTGTGCTGGTATCAAGATGGACGTAGCCAATAAAGGACGAGGTTCCAGTGACCTATACAAGGGTTCTACGGTATTAATCATTGATGAGAATAGTTCTGAATTAAGGTCCATCGAAGAATATGCAAGAGATTTGGAGTGGATGGTACTTGTAGTAAGAGACTACAAGTCCGCTCAAGAAATGCTTAGCAAACTCCACCCCGAACTTCTTATTTTTGCAAGTCAGACTCCATCAGACGACGGATTTCTCTTTTGCCAGCAGCTCCATGAGAATCCAGAAGCTCAAGTCCCTCCCATCGCCTTTTTGAGTGAATCCAACGACAGTCTACACAGAACAAGTGCGTTTTCTCTGGGAGCTGCTGATTACATTGTCCTTCCATGTGAAAAAGATGAGCTTCAATTGCGCTTGTGTCGTTTGTTGAGAGAAGCGGCACGCCAAAAATCTCTGGAGAAGGAATTGTCTCAGCTCCAGGCAAAGTGCAAAGAGCTTACACAGACCATCGAATTGGAAAAAAGCAAACTGGAGCGGGTAGAAGGGGATTTTAAAGAGAGCGAGCTGCGGTATGCTCAGATGTTTGAGACCAACCTGGCCGTTAAATTGCTCATTGAGCCTGCGACGGGTCGGATCGTAGGGGCAAATCAGTCGGCCATCAACTTTTATGGATACGATAAAGACACCCTGACTTCCATGCAGATCATGGACTTAAATATGCTTTCAGAGAGCGAAGTCCGTGATGAAATGGAATTGGCTCGTACAGAAGAGCGGCTTTATTTTAACTTCCGTCACAAATTGGCTTCAGGTGAAATCCGTGATGTTGAAGTGTACTCCGGTCCGGTGGGAAGTGGTGAAGACAGACTGCTCTATTCCATTATCCACGATGTGACAGATCGAAGCCTCACTGAAAAAGCCCTTCGAGACAATGAAGAACGTTTTCGGACCATCGTAACAAACAGTACACCTATCGTTTTTATGTATGATTTGGATGGTAAGATCCTGTTGTCCGAGGGTAAAATGCTCTCAAATTTAGGGTTTAAGCCCGGCGAGCTGGTGGGCCAGAATGTCTTTGAGATGTACAAGGATTTTCCATATGTGTTGGAGCGGTTGCAAGGCGCCACGCGTGGCATAAAGTATGAGGGTGTTGTTGAGTTGGGCCCTATGTTTTTTGAGTCCTTCTATTCACCTTATTACAATACTCAGGGCGAAGTCGCTGGGGTTTTGGGGATGGCTCTAGACATCACTGAGCGAAAGACCTCCGAAGAAAAACTAAAGCGAAACGAAGAAAATCTTTTGACCACGTTGAACTCTATCGGCGATGCTGTGATCGCGACAGATTTGGAAGGGCGAGTGGTTCGGATGAATCCCATCGCAGAGAAGCTCACAGGATGGCGTTTTGCTGAAAGTTGCCAAAAGCCCTTATCGGATATCTTTCGTATCATTCATGCGCATACGCGAAAAAGTGCCGAAAATCCCGTGGCCAAGGTGCTTTCTACCAACAATATTGTGGGATTGGCCAATCACACTGTATTGATTTCCCGTAGTGGAAAAGAGTACCACATTGCGGATTCCGGAGCGCCCATCCGTTCGGAGAATGGAGAAACAACAGGGGTGGTCTTGGTCTTTCGAGATATCACGGAAGAGTATGTCCTTCAAGAGAGACTTCGCCAGGGAGAAAAGATGCAGGCTATCGGTCAGTTGGCTGGTGGTATCGCTCACGATTTCAACAATATGCTGGGTGGGATTGTTGGAGCAGCAGAACTTCTTCAGCTCAATGAAGACGTGTTAGCCGACGAAGAGAGCAAGATGTCTTTGGAGATTATCATGCAAGCTTCGGAACAAGCGGCTGAATTGACTTCGAAGCTTCTGGCCTTTGGGCGAAAGGGTAAGATGACCTCTACTGCCATTGATGTGCATCGTATTGTCGATGATACCGTGGCCATCTTACATCGGACCATCGATAAAAAAATCACCATCTTCATCAAAAAGAATGCACGAAACCCTACCATCTCAGGTGATAACACTGCCCTGCAAAATGCACTGCTCAACATCGGGATCAATGCCAGTCATGCCATGTCTGAAGGTGGAGAAATTCATATCTCTACCCAGAATGTCCAGCTTGGTCCAGATGATTGTAAGATCTTACCGTTTGAACTTGAGGCGGGGCCCTTTATTGAGATCGTCGTTAAAGACACCGGTTGTGGTATCCCTCCAGGGAACTTGCCCAAGATCTTCGAACCCTTTTTTACCACGCGTACCCAAGGAAAAGGCACGGGATTGGGCCTGGCTGCTGTGTACGGTACCATCATCGAACACTACGGAGCCATCACTGTACAAAGCCAATTGGAGCAAGGTTCGACCTTTCGGCTTCTGCTGCCCTCCTCTGAATCGACCATATTCCTTGGGAGAAGACGACCGGAAGTGACCCTAACAGGTTCAGGTAAAGTCCTGGTTGTGGATGATGAACGAGTGATTCGAAAGACAGGTAAAATGCTTCTTGAGAGGATGGGATACGAGGTTTTTCTCGCCGAGAATGGCCTGGAAGCCGTAAAGATGTACCAGAATATGGGAGACACCATCGATCTGGTGATTATGGATATGATCATGCCAGAAATGAATGGTCGAGAAGCATTCTTTAGGATCAAGGAACTCGATAATGACTCTAAAATTGTCATATCCTCAGGGTTTACAAAAGATGAGAGCCTGGATGATCTCAAGTGTCTAGGCTTGTCAGGTGTGATTCGGAAGCCTTATAGAAGCGCTGAATTGTCACAATTGTTGAAAGATGTCTTTGCTGACGATTAACAAATACCTCAAAAACAACTGTTGCAAAAGCCAGGGGAAGCTAGAGGCCGCGCTTTTTGAGTTCTTTTTCCACGTGGTAAGCGAGTCCTTGGGGGATTTTTCCAACCCAGCGGTGCAGCACTTTCATGGTCTCTGTATCGATAAGGATATTCACTGGGATACTTGAACCGCCGATATACCGTTCCCATACCTCTCTCTTCATATCCATCAAAACAGGAAAACCGATGTCGTAATCCTTCGTCCAGCGTTTGCAAAATGGGACAGTGACGTCATTGTCTCGCCAATCAGATATCAAAAGATCCACTACGCGAAAACCTCTTTTACAAAAGGCCGGTAAGATAGCAGATTGCAATTCGTGCATCTCTTTCATACAAGGTTCACACCAACCCGCAGACACCGCCAGAAGCAAGAGTCTCGCATCACAAGCTTGCTGATGAAATTCCACGGCTTTTCCATCACAATTGTGCAGGATATTCCGAAGTGGTGGGAAGGTCTCGCCTGGTTGTGTCCCATAAGGGCCTTTTGGATAGGTTTTGCAGCCAGGAGCTACATGCTTGCTTTTGGGGCACATCCAGGTGGTTTTTTGGGGTTCTGGCTTTTGTGCTTCTTCAGGTGGTGTGGTTTCTGCCTGAGCATCGACGCTTTCTTTGGTATTTGTGCCACACGCCAAGGGCGTCAAGGTGAGGAAGCAAAGCAATGAAAAGGTGAGCAATGTTGTGAACAGCCGAGGGATCATCAAGTTGTTGTCCTGTGAGAAAAATAGAGTCTATTCATCCATGTAAAACAACAATATCATACACGATCCCTCTTGAAGTTCCAAGAGAGGTGCTTATTTGTTAGGGCGGGTCTCGATGAGGGTGTCGACAACGGATGGATCTGCCAAAGTACTGGTGTCACCGAGGCTGTCCAATTCATTTGCAGCGATTTTGCGAAGGATACGTCGCATGATTTTTCCAGAACGTGTCTTGGGAAGTACATCTGCCCAGTGGATGACGTCTGGAGAAGCGATGGCACCGATCTCTTTGCGGATATGCTGGACCAACTCTTTTTTGAGTTCGTCGGTTTTTTCCACTTCTGGACGCAGGGTGATGTAAGCATAGATCCCTTGCCCTTTGATCTCGTGTGGACAGCCGACAACAGCCGCTTCAACGACACTTTCGTGGCTGTCAAAAGCGTCTTCGATCTCGGCTGTACCAATACGGTGTCCAGATACGTTAATGACATCGTCTACACGTCCGGTAATTCGGTAATATCCATCTTCATCGCGCTTGCAACCGTCACCAGTGAAGTACTTTCCTGGGAACATGGCGAAGTAGGTTTGCTTGAATCGCTCGTGTTGTCCGTAGACAGTTCGAGCCATACCTGGCCAGGGTTCCAGAACGGTGAGGATACCTTCTGTTGCGCCGTCTTGGATCTCGCCTTGCTCATTGACGATGGCTGGCTTGATACCAAAGAAGGGGAGGGTGGCTTTACCTGGTTTGGTGGGAACAGCACCTGGGATGGGTGTAATGAGGATACCACCTGTCTCTGTTTGCCACCAGGTATCGACGATGGGACATCGCTCTTTACCGATGTGCTCGTGGTACCAGAGCCAGGCTTCTTCATTGATGGGTTCGCCTACTGTACCCAAGAGTTGGAGAGAGTCCAGATTGCGGCTTTTGACGGGATCTTCGCCAAATCGCTGCAGCGCTCGGATAGCAGTGGGTGCAGTGTAAAAGATGTTGACTTTGTATTTGTCCACAACATCCCAGAAACGCCCAGCATCTGGGTAAGTGGGGACACCTTCGAACATCACAGTGGTGGCGCCGAGACAGAGAGGGCCGTACACGATGTAACTGTGTCCTGTGATCCAGCCGATATCCGCTGTACACCAGTAGATGTCGCCATCATGGTAATCAAAGACGTACTTGAATGTGGTGGTGGCGTACACCATGTAACCACCCGTTGTGTGGAGAACGCCTTTGGGTTTTCCTGTGGAACCAGATGTGTAGAGAATGAAAAGTGGATCTTCTGCATCCATCCAGACAGGAGCACATTCGGTCGAAGCATCTTTCAAAAGATCGTGCAACCAGACATCGCGGCCTTCTTTCATATTGATATCGAGTTTGCCATCCAGGCGGTTCAGGACGATGCTCAATCGAACGTCGTGACCTTGCTCTGCACACAACTCCAAGGCTTTATCTGCTGTATCTTTCAATGGGATGGGCTTTTTGCCGCGCATACAACCATCAGCTGTGATCAAGACGTGGCTTTTGGCGTCGATCATTCGACCTGCGATACTATCTGGAGAGAAACCACCGAAGACAACAGAGTGAATGATACCAACACGAGCACATCCCAGGACCGCGAAAGCCAACTCTGGAACCATAGGCATGTACATGGTGACACAATCGCCTTTTTTGAGGCCTTGTGCAGTGAACATATTGGCAAACTTACAAACTTCTTCGAGGACTTCGCCGTATGTGAAAGAGCGCTCTTCGCCTGGCTCATTGCCTTCCCAGAGAATGGCAGTCTGATCTTTGCGACCATTTTGGACGTGTCGATCTAGCGCATTGTAGGTGATATTGGTCTTACCATTGAGAAACCACTTGATAGACACATCGTTCTCGAAGTCGTACTCTCGAACTTTGTCCCAGGTTTGCTCCCAGTGGAATTCTTTTGCGATCTCGCCCCAAAAACCTTCTGGATCAGATATCGAACGATCGTACATCTCTTTGTACGCTTCCATAGATGAAACGCGGGCTTTTTGGCTAAATGATTCAGGAGGGGAAAAGGTCTTTTCTTGGGACATCTGCTTTCTCCTTTGGCCTTTTGTGGATTCCATCGGACCACTTTGCAGGCTTTTGGCTAGGTTCTTTGGGTCTGCTCCCTTTTTTTGGCTAGCGGTTCCCTTTGCGCATTGGCAGAAGGAGTGTCTTTTGCCTTTCCAGTCGCGTACGTACGTGGATTTGGAATTGCATCTTTCAGAAGCCAAAATAGATGGAGTTCCTATGCTTAGCAGGAAATAGAGACAAGATCAAGCCATCATTTTGGGTCTTTTGTGGGATAAAGAAGATGCCAAAGCTCTTTTTATGGCAGTGAAGAAATGGCGTTGAAAAAACGCTTTGAAGTGTGGAGGTGAGAGATTAGGCGTCAGGGGATTTTTTGGCGAGATTAGAGATGGCCAATTGTGTGAGAAAACGGGTTCTTCGCCACAGACGACCCAACTTGCTTTCGTGGCCTTTTGGACAATCTGGATCTGCCTGATTCAAGTCGCCTTCTGCCAAAGCCACTGCTCTACAACCACCACATTGGTTTTTGAGATAACACTCGCCACAGCTTCCACTGTAGTCTCTTGGAGCGCGCAATTCTCGAAAACTACGGCCATCTTTCCAAACTTCGTCCAGGTTGCTGGTGAGGATGTTGCCAGCGACAAACTGAGCTCCCTTGAGATCTGGACATGCGACGATTGAACCGTCTTGTTCGATAGAACAGTAATCAATTCCTGCACAGCAAGAAGGGGTGGGATCTTCTTCGATAATCAGATCTCTCGGCATACCTTCCAAGAGCATACCCAAAGAACAATCGATCCACACTTCCATTTGCTTGCGGCGACAGCTGGCAAAAGTCCACTGTAGCTTTTTGATATCCTGCCAGGTCAACCGAGAGTCATCGATCCAATTGCCCACTTTTTGGGGTTTGGGACGCAAAAGGTTGATACCATCGGCACCTTCGCTCAAGAGAACTTCGATCATCTCTGGAACGATATCCACATTTTGGTGCGTAACGATAAGATTGGCCAGATTGGGAACGCCTTTATCTCGAAGTCGACCAAAAGCTCGAATGGTTTTCTCGTATGCACGGGGATCTTTGTCTGGCTTTTCCACCAAACTTGGATCCACACCGATACAGACTTTGCTGACGTCTGCTTCTGCCAATTTTGCGACATTCTTCTCGTTGAGAAGGGTGCCATTGGTTCCAAGATACACTTCCATCCCGTAGCCCCTTGCATGTTTGATCACATCGTAGAGACCTTTGTAAAGCATGGGTTCACCACCCGCCAACATGATGGTGGTGCCCCATCCGGCTTCGTGCAGTCGATCGATGGTGTGGAGCATGCGATCCAGAGGGATCTCTTTTCCATCGAGATCTTTATAGCAACAGGGACAACGTAAGTTACAGCGACCTGTCAAAGCGACATTGATGGTTGCCAGACGGTGGTGCCAGGGGATGACAAAACCTTCATCTTCGGGATTTTGATAGGCTTTAGGAAATGATATGCCATGGCCTGATGGGCCTTGCTGTAGATCGACCAGAATACTTTTTAAAAGAGCTTCTTGGGCCATGGTAAGTTCCTTTTGGTTTTGAAGAGGGAAGTGGGGAGCTTGAAGGGGACAGGCAATCGCTGGAGAGTCACCCTACAAAGCCGTCAGCATTGTTGTCCGAATAGGATTCGGAAAGGTCATAGGTGACAAAAGTGTAACTTGGTAAAGTGGATTACCACTTCTTGAAGACTTTTTTGACACCACCAAGGATCTTTTTACCGACTTTTTTGACGCCTCCAAGGACTTTGCCGCCGATCTTGCTGATGCCCCCGAGAACCTTACCGACCCCTTTGCCCAGGAATCCACCGACTTTTCCAAGTCCTTTCATCAGGGCACCGACGCCTGGTATCTTCTCGAGTATTTTGGCTGCTCCACCAAGGACTTTGTCGAAGATCTTGCCCACCCCAGGGATATTGGAGAGCATACCCAAAGCTGGCCCGATTCCAGGGATAAAGTTGAGTCCCATCTTGAGGAGTTTTTTGGTATCGAATTTTCCGTTAAGTAGACCGAGCGCGCCACCCAGGATATTTCCTGCGCCGCCCAATTTACCGAGGACTTTTCCACCCAAACCATTGAGCAATTTGCTGCCCAATTCGCCAATTTTACCTTTTGCGCCACCCAGGAAGTCCATGATCTTGCCACCGGCTTTACCAAGGATTCCATTGCCCAATTTGTTGAAGATGCCTTTTCCGAAGTCTGTGAGTTTACCAAGGCCACCCATCAATTTGTTTTTTGCAAAGTTGCCGATTCCACCAAGGATATTCTTCGCGAAATCTTTACCTTTGCCCAAAGCGCCCAAGAATTTGTTGGCGAGACCTTTGATGTTGCCTCCCAGGTTTCCGAGTCCACCTGTCAAACCACCGAGGATCTTTTGACCGATCCCTTTGAGGCTTGGGAGACCCAAGTTTCTGAACAGACCTTCTGCACCCATCATTGGGTTCATGCCCAGAGCATTTTGGAGACCGAGGCCCATATCGCCCATGGCTGCGCCAGGAAGCATTCCCATCAAGCCTTGCCCCAAAGCTGCTTGCATACCTGGTGTGACACCACCCAAGAGACCCTGTCCCAATTGGAATGGAGATTGGCCGTTGACCATACCCATCAATTGATTTCCAAAAGGCATCAAAGCGCGATTTGGCATGGCTGCCAAAGACTGTGGATCAAATTGATTGAAGAATTGTGGGCCGATGTTGCCCAAAGTTTGTCTCGCCCAGTGATGTGATGGCATCGCATTCATGTTACCCATGAAGTGTGAACCCATTTGCTCTAGGCGTGGTTGGTTGAAACCGTGGGACAGAACGTGTGCACCCAAAGCAGGGTGAAGCTGTGGGCCCATTCCGCCAAATACTTGTTGAGCGAATTGCATGGGTTGCATACCCATTGCGTGTTGGTGCATCGCTTGACCGATGTGGTTCATCATGCCCATTTGGACATTTGGCTGCAATCCGCCGAGACCCATGGCTTGCATGGCTTGAGTGGCGAATTGGGACATCATTTGCATTTGTGCTGCGGCTGATTGTGCTGCGACTTGCAAAAGAGCGCCTGGATTGCTGACAGAACCCAAGAGAGCACCTGCTGTACCACTTGCTCCAGGGATGAAACCCTGTGAACCCACTTGCCGTCCTGCATTGAAGCCCTGCTGAGCAGCTTCATTGCCGGCAAAGTTTGGTGTCATAGGTCCCCCAGGCTGATTCTGTGTTCCCTGGATAGGCATTTGGCCTTGCATAGGATTGGGGCCACCAATGTGTTTGGGTCCGATTTTCATGGGATTGTGCTCCTCTGTGATCTTTAGTTAGCATCTATATGTTGCAAATTCTTTTCGAATTTTAAGCTTTTAGTCAAGCACTTTTTTTGCTTTCCCTCATTTTCGGATCTTGTTTCACAAAAGTTGCTATTTTTATTTTTTTTATCTTTTATGAGAGTATAGCTACCGAAAACCAAGGGAGCATTTACAAATTGTTTGAGCCAAGTTCTACTTGCAGCATTCTATAAAGGATGTTATACGATTTAGTGGTAGTTTGTCTGTAAACCCAAGTGCTTGGACTCTAAGAGAGTCCTTAAAATGTATTCTCTTTCAGGGAGTTATTTTGTCTCCGATGCAAACACAAAACAGTGATGCGCTGCCTTCGCTCGTGACCACAGAGATCACGAAGCACGAGATATTGGTAGTGGATGATGAAAAAAACATGCGTCGTATCTTGTGTTCAATGCTGGAGAAGCAGGGTTATCTCGTACATACCGCTGAAGATGGACTACAAGCAGTTGCCATTCTTGCTGAAAATCCCATATCTGTTTTGATTACAGACATCAAAATGCCGAATATGGATGGTATGGCACTCTTCAACCATACATTTGCACATCATCCTGATATCCCAGTGATTTTAATCACTGCACATGGTACGGTCGATTCTGCAGTAGAGGCTTTGAAAAAAGGAGCTTCTGATTACATCACCAAACCATTCGATCTGGTCGAGATGCGTCAGGTTGTGGCCAAAGCGATACAAACCCGTGAGTTAAATGGCCGCAATTACCATCCTGATCTGGAAGAGCTTGGGCGCTTTGATATCATTGGTCGCTCTGAGCGAATGATGAGCATTTATAATGTTATTTCAAAGGTAGCTGACTCACCGTCCACTGTTTTGGTGACCGGAGAGAATGGTACAGGGAAAGAGCTGGTCGCTCGAGCTTTGCACCAACACAGTTCCCGAAGTAATAAGCCTTTCATTGCCATCAATTGCGCAGCTGTGCCTCACAGCCTGATGGAATCGGAGTTCTTCGGTTACCAAAAAGGCGCATTTACAGGTGCCAATACTTCCAAGGCTGGCCGCTTTGAATTGGCCGATGGCGGAACGCTTTTCCTTGACGAGATAGGTGATATCCCTATTGAAATGCAAGTGAAACTTCTGCGCGTTTTGCAGGAAAGGCGTTTTGAGCGTGTGGGAGGGATCGAAACGATCCAGGTGGATATACGCTTGATCGCTGCCACAAACAAAGATCTCAAGTCGTTGATCGATGAAGGATCTTTTCGTGAAGATCTGTTCTATCGATTAAATGTCGTGCCCATCCAATTGCCTCCTTTGCGTGATCGTAGAGAAGATATCCCATTGTTGGTACAACACTTTTTGGAGAAATTTAACCAGCGTCTCTCCAAGAATATCACAGGTGTCACACCTGAGGGATTGAAGTATCTTCAAGAGCATCATTGGAAGGGCAACATCCGTGAGTTGGAAAATGTCATCGAGCGTTGTGTCTTGTTGTCCAATGGACCACAAATCACCATGCAAGATCTCCCTTCCGAACTCTTGCAACAGAGTGAATCTTCTTCAGCACCCATTTACATCCCACCAGCCATTGATGCTAGTGCAAGCCTTTCCCTTCCACAAATGTGGAAAAAACATAAGGAAAGGCTTGAAACAGAGATGATCAGGCGTGCTTTGGAACAGACTGATGGAAATGTTACAAAAGCTTCTGAAATCTTGGGGATTAGCCGAAAAAGTATGCAGAAAAAGATGAAAGATCTGGGGCTTCGCACCAGTTGATGACCTGGACTTTCGACTTTTGTTTTGGAGTGATTGATGATTAAACGGTTTTTGTTCTCTGTGATTGCGATTTGCCTGATGGTGGGATCCTTTGTGGTTCCTTCCGCTAATGCTGCTGATCTAACAGATGTCGCAGACTCCTTTGACTACGAAAATAACAACCCATTCGATTTCCGATTGCGTGTCTCCTACCAATTGATTTCCGAATCCGCAACTATCGCTCGCGAGCGTTGTCGCCCTTCAGAAAAAACCACTGGTTCAGCTCGAGATAAAGCTGCCTGTGGTGCTGAGAGAGATCAATTTTTCGAGTACTGGCCAGAGTTTTCGGCTTCTCGTACCCGACACGCAATGGTCTTGGCTCCGTCTATCGGATTGTTTAAAGATCTGGAACTCAATTTGCGAATACCTATCATTTTCAGTGAGGTGTTCTCCAGTTCACTGATCGCAAAAGGGGGAGCTTCTGCTTCCAGTCTTCTGCAGGATGGCATCGTGAAAAAGGAGAAAATGGACAGTCGGCATGGCGCCGGATTTGGCGATATGTCCATTGGTTGGCAGTGGGGGATCTTCAACGATTATCGAGATTACAC
>Ga0213833_1001473_pt1 | contig 16807 bp, 14 predicted proteins | sample SWATP21_FD_160575 | JGI IMG/M metagenome (GOLD analysis project Ga0213833, IMG submission 160575) | Coastal seawater microbial communities from Marineland, Florida, United States - SWA TP2 #1 | ecosystem: Environmental > Aquatic > Marine > Coastal | place: USA: Florida | collected 2016-08-14
CAACAGGCAACGCCGCAACAGGCAACGCCACCACCGGCTCACCAAGTGCCGTAAACACCTCGACTTGGTCACGTTGGCGAAACAGGACGGGCTGGAAGGTGTGCAACAACCTGCACAGTGGACCATCGTCCTGCTGCGCCGCACCACCGCGCAAAGAGTCCAACGTCGCCGAAGCGGCCCTGCTTGATGCCAACTTGAACAGTTTGACCAGCTCGCGTTGCAACACGCGGTTGGACCCCACAGCTGCCGGCGCTGCCAGCACCACGGTGGCATCGGCGGCGAAGGGACGATGGTACTTGATGAGGTGCAGCACCTCCGTTAGTGCCAGCATGCAGCCGGCAAAGTGATCCACGCTGTGACAAACTGCGATGACTTGCACAGGCGTCAGTGGGCGGTTGATGGTGTCTTGCAGACCTTCGCGTGGCAAGCGGTCGAAGGTGCCACTCGCGCGAAACGTCGCCACAACGTCGCCCCACGATCTGTCCACCGTGTCGTGGATAGCTTGTGGGACGAGCAACACTCGCAGGCGGCCGCATGGCCTGCAAGCTGCCGCCAAACGGGTCGCAGGCGTCGACACGCCATCCGCAAACCGCTGCTGCAGCGCCACCATGTCCATGTCCACCCACTTCAGCACGTCGCCAGCCACCGGGATGGTGCCTTCGGGAATCCGCAAACATGGTGCCCGCAGCGCCTCGCCACGGAAGAACAAGGTCCCATTCGGCAACGCGCGCTCATTGAGGTTGATGACCAGCTCGTACACGAATCGTCGCAGTGGTGTCCACCCCTGCCCTGTCACCAATTCCTCCCATGTGTGCTGTGTAGCCGTGTCCAAAACAGGGTACCCTCCGATTTCCAACAACAGCGAGCGCACGTGTGTGTCGAACACAACATACAGCTTCCCACGGCGGTCCCTCATGACACCTGCAGTCCCGAGGTGGCACAGCATCTCATCGAACAGGTTCCACTGCTCGTCGGTGTCGGACAACGGCAGCGTGAACACCGTCCTTCCCACACGCTCCCATGGCACAGGGTGCGTGTGCACAGCCACGTCCGCTCGCACAAAAGGAAACGCGTCACGCAGCGCCTGAGCACAGTGTGGTCCACACAGACAATCACACAACACACACGCACGTACATGCACACACACAAACGCACACATGTCAGCAACTGTTGGCCAGGCTGGCCGGGGGTGGCGAGGTGCGTTGCGCTGTACCTTGCCTGCGCCACGCAGCAGTTCGGAGGCTGTGCTGGACCACCGCTGGTTGTACGGTTTATCCATGCGTGTCGAAACACGCTTGCAGCCGACGATATTGCCATCATCTTGGACGCCGAGCCAAATGCGTGCCGTCAAGGTGCCTGACGCCGAGGAATCCGTCACAAGGTTGGAGACGAACGGCAGTACGTAGGACGCTGCCTTGTCCAATTCGGCGCCCTCTTTGAACTCGATGAAGTCATTCTCGTCCACCTCTAACGTGTGCGTAGGTTTCAATGGGGCACTAAGCCTTGGAGCCACCCAGTGGTTGGACGTCACTTGCGGCACGCAGTACTGCCTCAGGTGGGCGAGCGAATCAGCGACAGCCTTGAACGTCGCTGGCACCCATCGCTTGCTGGATCGCCGATGCAGCACACCGGGCTTCATCAGCACCGATGGAGTGGATGATTTTGTCACTCGCACAACCACGACATCATCCTGCTCCTGCGGTGACGTCTCCAGTGGGGGTTTCACAGGGGACCCCTGACCCTGAAGCGCGCCACCCACGTGCTCCGACAGCTTGAAGTCGCCCTGGGCACACACTTCCAGTGTCGCCGCGCGGCCAACGTTGCAGATTGCCACGTACGCCTCCTGAATAGTTTTGGAGGTGCCGGTCAGCGGGGAGGGCAAGACCAGGCGGTATGTGTCTCTGTGCGTGCAGGACAACTGCGCACAAACGCGCGACTCCGTCGGCAGTGGTGCCGGGGCTGATGATCCCTTTAACGCCAAGGAAACGCGTTTCCATAATGGAATTGCTGCTTCTCCTTTGCTGGACTCAGCAGCCATTGAAGCTGTCTTGTGGAAGTATGGTCACAGTTACAGTAGCAATCGTCGTCGCGTGACCCAGGCCCTGGGTTGGGTGGTACACCGTTTCGAAAACTAATACACACACAACGACTGACACATTTGATTGATTTAGCTTTGTGTCGTGAGTCGACTCGTGACAAGCGTGCAGCGCGCACCGCACCAACTTCGTCCACCATCATGCGCAATTCTCTTGCATTTTGCATGCAGGATGCTGCATGTACCCTGCACGCAGCGGTAGTGAGCAACACAAAAGCTGGCCGGGCGCGAGTGGACGGAACGTTCGTAGACCGACAGCAACGGATTCCGTTCGTGCCAGCGGAGCTCGCCGCGTTGCAACCGCCAACACGCAAGCGCCATCAAAGTCCCGCGCCCAAGCGTGTCTCCGATTCAGTGGTTCAAGAAGCGGTGAATCGGGGGCTGTTGATGGCGAGGCGCGTGAGTGAGCCGCTGCGGCCAACGCAAGGCCTTCGAACGCGCCAGCACCTGTCCAGGCGGAGTTGCGCTCAGCAACCAGCTGCTGGACACTTGAGATCGTCTCCGCATTTCCACCGACCCCAACACCCGTCGGGGCCAGTAGAGAGCTTGACTCTGTCTGCGTCATGTGCCCGCATCGATGTCCCGCCGTCCCACGCCCACAGGGACCGTGGCCGTCATCCTCTGGCGCTACCTCTGCTCCCACGCGGGGCGGCAGGTGTTCGAACAGCCAGTTCAGTGGCGGACCGAATCATTCTGCCCACACCCCGCAGTTTGGACAGCAGGGGATGTCGACGTGAACGCATCCTTGTGAGGAGCATGGTGGGAGGTCATCCCGCGTACGAGTGCTTCCAGTATCCAGGCGTGAACACTGTCAGCGACCTGCGCGATGAAGTGGTATTGCGTCACTTGGGGGGTTACCCTGCGCACTATTTCATGATGATTAACTCCAAGGTGTTCGTGCGAGACAAGTTGGACTGGACAATCGAACGCGCCGGCGCCACACTTCCCAAGGCTGTTGTGTATGTGATGCACAAACGCCATCTGCCCCGACATCTGTGGCCTCCTCACCAACAATCGGGTTGACGCCTCTTCTTCATGTAAGGGCCCCGGCTTCCACCATGCTTGGAATATCAGCGCACCCATGCGTGCTTTTGTGGCCCAACAACTTGTGACAGGTGCACTGAAGCCTCAGCTGGTGCGCCCCGGCCACCCTATCATTCCGATTTAGAGATTCCCCGAGAACACAGTGGCCGCTTCCACTGTGCCAATGCAGGCAAGCGGCACCCCACGGGAAGTCACGGCAGGTACACGTACGGGCCTGCGAGTGTGAGTCGCCGCTAGCAAGATACAGTCTGTGGTGCTCGCGGACGAGGTTGGGGACCACATGAGATGGCTTGGACAGGCAATGCAGGCAGCACACTTGCTCGGGGAGGCATGGTAAGACGACGTGCAATGTGATGCCCAACTCTTGACAATGGAAGCGACGACACAGTGATACCACTTCTGTCCGTTTGTCAGCAACGTCAGTGCGTGGCTCGAAATACAGAGAACTGTTTTTCGTTCCGCAGTTTCTGGCCGACTGACGCAGAGCTGTTTCCGACATGTTCGCCCATGCGTGTTTGGTGCCTAGCACGGTGCTTGCAAACTACTGAACTCAAAGCAGTACTACTCTTCAACACGATGAGCGAAGTGACGTATTCTTACCCACACACACTCGCACGATGAATCCATCCATGTCATCGTCCACAGCCCACTTGTGTGACTGCTTTCGCCAAGTGGACAAGCCCTTGCGCGCACATGACCTCAAGCAACACCTTTCGCGCCCACCAGCACCGGCATTCGTTCGTCCCTGCACTGCTGCCGCTTGCCCGATCCCGTCTCGTGGTGTTTTGTCTTGCACCAGCACCAGCACCCAAAGCATTACATGACCTGTGCTGGTCCTGACAAGTGCATCTGTGAAGTCTCACAGGCGATCACGCGGTTGTTTCCGAGTCCAGACCACTCCATTCGCCACCAAGCCCGGTCGCACGATCACTTGCGCTTTGACGAGCCTCCGAGCGTAGGTCAGCCAACAATGTCATGGCGGCTCGCAGAAGGTTTGCTTCTCGTGGCTCTGCGGATGTCGCGTCGCTCTGCAGCTTCAATAGGGTGCCCTGGTACATCCATGGCTCCCAGCTGCGCACCACATAATTGAGTCGTGTAGTGCTGGTTTCGTCGTGGCCGCACGCCACGATATCACATACGCAGGTCAGCCACAACACAGCGTGATGTATGCACTCGACTCAGCGTGGCACAACACGGTCTCCGTCGCTACGATAGCTTCACCAGGTGCCGTGGTTGCGGCTCCAGCGAGAAGGGCGAAGGCTTCTTTGAGGCGATGCGCTTTGCGCAAGAGCTGACTGCGCAGTACGATAGCCATGAGCTTAGTGTGCCACGTGAGGCGCTTGTGCTGAACAATGAACTGGAGAACCTGGTGGACTTCCTTATGAAGTCCGCAGCGCAGTGCCTGCTGAATCCAGAGTGTGTACTCAGAGCGCCCATCAACACCGTGTAGCTTCTTCAACCACCTCTTTCACTCATCTGCACTCTGAATCGGGGAAAGTGCGACTCCATCGTCGTCCCAAGGGTCGTTCGCCTCGAGCAGAGGACCCAATACGAGCTTCTTCATCAGCGCGACAAACGTGTGCGGGGCAAACGTGACACCTCGCGTACTCAGCTGCACAGCATCAACCAACTGATGTCCAACCACCTCGGTTTGTGCCAGCACGACCAGCGCCAGCATGGGGTGGTGCAGACGCAGGCGCTCCGTTTTGTGCCTCTGCCGCCCGCAGCTGCCTCAGCCTGTACATATCCATCCCAACCCCGTCGTCTTGGAACATCACGCAACGCCTTCCATTTGGCATACGCCAAACCCGTTCGAAGATGCCCATAAAACGCTTTCCGTGCCGCCCCTCGCTCGCACCTCTTCAGTGTGTCCGATACAAGCGTGTCTAGGCAAGCCGTTGAGCGTCCCAACAGTGCTGACAGCTGGAAGCATGCTTTCTGTACACCGCCAAGCTCTGCGTGCTTCGCAACCGTGTCCCACACACATGTGCGTGTGCCAAACACACACCTGAACACATCAGTACGCTGCTGTGCTTCGCTCTTACAGACGAAGGGATTCAGTGGCACTGTCTCCACCGACATCGGTTCGTTGTGCCATTGGCGGGCAAGTGTGTGCAGCGCTACAACGCAGCAGTCGCCCGTCCAAGTTGTTACAATGGCATCAACGACACTGGATACGCGGATGAAGCGCTCAGCGCAGCTCAGAAAACTCCCTGTGGAAGAACCTTCGCTGTGGTCCCCAAACACGGCAACCCCAGGCATGTCTAGCACACTAGGAAGTGTACGCACTGCCTCGACGCTGGCAAAAGCCGCGTTGACAAACAAACAAACCCATCCGGCTTCAGCCAGTTTGCGAGCCGTCATCGCCATGCACACGGAACCGCCGTCAAAGCCAAAGAAGGGAGAACCCAGCTCGACCACCACACGAGATCTTCCGGCGCGGGACTTCCACGTATTCTGCACTGCAGTGGCGAGTCGCTCAACCTCGTGTGTTTCCAGGCTGGGGAGCCGCACGCCCTGTCAAAGTAGTCTCCACATTGTGCGTGCGTCTCCGAGGAGGAAAGGCTTGGTATGCAACTCTGGCTCCGGCTCACGACTGCCTTTGTTGACTCGGATCAGCCCCGGCGCAAGTTGTCCCGCCGGAGGTGCACTGTCTGTGGAAAGGGCTGCGATGTCCGATGGTAGCTCATGACGCTCGAGGAGGCGCACGATATCAGAACTTGGGACCACGAATGCGCGCGCTTCGTCAGGGAGAATGGCACCTGAGGTGTCTGCGGCCATGTGGGGCAACACGTCCAGGTGGTTCGTGAGGATTGTTTGTTGTGTCGGAGCGACACCTTGCCTTGCACCGCGAGCGTGGACATCCCCCTTTGCACGCTTGACATAAGCACTTCTTCAGATTCACGCGCCCACAGCACCAGCACAGCGTGTGCCCTGTATGCAGTTGCAGGGGCCCAATTGTCGTCGTTGTTGGTCGTTGTGGCTGACCCAGAGTCCGCCTCATGGCCCTTGCACTCCGGTTCACCCCGACGTTCTCCGCTGACATCGCACACCCTGCTCAAAAAGCGGGATGCATGGAGCGGGTCTCTGAACCACTCGATAGCCGCGATGACAAATACATCCACATGCGTGCCTGGACTTGCCACAGCAGCGTGCCCCGCGAACGACAACGACGCCATGCAGCAAGGAAAGTTGGTACTGATCACACCGCACCCATCGAGGCGGGAGAACGAGTGCCGTCTTCAAAACTCGGGCCACGGTTACCAAACCGACGTCACCACCTTCCTGGACAATATTGGCTCGCTACCTCGCCACCTCCCCTTAACGCGGCGAGTGGGTGTGGATTTCAGAACCACGGCGACACCGTTCGCCTCCACCACGCACCGAGAAGATGACTCGTTGGAGTGGAAGGTGAGCCACGCTTGTGCAGGAGAATACTGGTACGGGTGTGGCGTGACTCTGTCCCTTGTACGCGCATGGCAATGCCGCATACGGTGCAGGAGCTACGTGAGTGGCCCAAGCAAACTGCAAGCAAGACGTTAGCACGTGCGAGGGACCTGGTGCAGGAATACGTGCCCGTGTTGGCCTCGAGCAGACGCTGTGTACTCGCCTTCGGTGTCTCCGACGACAACAAAGCAATGGGAGTGCCCCTTTTCGCCTCTGATGGTTGGTGTAAGAACGAAGAGGCTATTTCAGAGCTTACGGGGGCTTGTGTACGTGTGGCAGCCCAACCAACCTTGTCTACGAGGCTGTGCATCACTTTTCTTCCTTGTTGTTGCGGTTCATGTGCACTGCGGGTGCTTTGTCACAGAAACAAAGGTTGGAGTCCTTGTTCCCCTATGTCCGCTGCAAGGCGTGCACCATCACCTCCTATCCCGCTGACCCACCACCAGCCTTTCCGGAGACTGTCGTGTGCATCCGGCATGGAGAGACTGCCAAAATTCGCGGGCTCCAGAACGCTTTGAAGAGCACGCAAGTACGCAAGGTGCCGGTACTCGTGCTGGGCAGGAGCGAGGAACTCGTGGCGTTATTGCCATCGACAGGCACCCTTCCAGATGGGTGCCCTCAGCGTGAAGCGAATGGGAGCGTGGACTTGTCGAGTGTGCGTACACCGAAGCACCGGCGCTTCTTCCAGCTTCGCCACCGCGATACGCTTGTAGACTGCAGCGATTGTCTGCGTGTCGTCGTCCTGGATGTGCAGCTTGAGGACCGGTACCCTTCAGTGAACAGGTTCATCCGGAAGTCAGCGTTTCGCGCGTACACGTTTGTGCATCCTGAAGGCACACCTCTTTCAGGCACGGACGCTGATGTCAGGCAGTTGACCTTCGAAGAGATTCTGCAGCGCGTTCGTGCGGATAGAAGCCGTGAGTCGACGTACACTGAAGTGCACCAGAGGCTTGCACTGCGCATTCAGGATCGCCCTACCGTGGTGCTGTGTGCCCATGTGGCGACTTGCGCTGATGACCGCTTGCCTGCTATTGAGTGGTTCAGAGACCCGCTCCATGCTGCCCACTTTTTGAGCGGGAAGGTCATCGGAGAACGTCGGGGTGGACTGGAGGAGGAGAAGGGCGTGGAGGCTGACTCTGGGTCAGCCACAACGACTAGCGACGACGACAATTGGGCCCCTGCAACTGCATACAGGGCACACGCTGTGCTGGTGCTGTGGGCGCGTGAATCTGAAGAAGTACTCGCGTCGAGCGTGCAACGAGCGATGTCCATGCTCGCGGTGCAGCAAGGCAAGGTGCTAGCCACCTCTCCGACTCAACAAACCATCCTCACGAACCACCGGGACGTGTTGTCCCACATGGCGGCAGACACCTCAGATGCCATTCTCCCTTACGAAGCGCGTGCATTCGTGCTCCCAAGCTCTGACATCGTGCGCCTCCTCGAGCGTCATGAGCGACCATCGGGCACCACAGCCGCTACCGGAGACGCTGCATCTCCGGGACAACTTGCGCCGGGGCTGATCCGAGTCAACAAAGGCAGTCGTGAACCGGAGCCAGAGTTGCATACCAAGCCTTTCCTCCTCGGAGACGCATCCACAATGTGGACACTGCTTCAACAGGGCATACGACTCCCTTGCCTGGAAACATACGAAGTTGTCCAACTATGCGCTGCAGTGCAGAGAACGTGGAAATCCCGCGCCAGAAGATCTCGTGTGGTGGTCGAGCTTGAGTCCCCATTCTTTGGCTTTGACGGCGGCTCCGTGTGCATGGCGATGACGGCTCGCAAGCTGGCCGATGCCGGATGGTGCTGCTTGTTCGTGGACGCGGCTGTTGAAAACGCCGAGGAAATGCGCGCACTTCCTCGTGTGCCGGGGGACACGTCTGGTGTCGCCGTGTTTGTGGACAGCTTTCCCTCTTCCCAACCGAGCGTCACTGAGCGCTCCAACCGCGTGTCCAGTGTCGCGCACGCCATCGTGGACACTTGGACAGGCGACTGCTGCGTTGTAGCGTTGCTCACACATACCTGTCAACGAGAAAACAACGCGTCCGATTTAGTGCGGGTGAACCCTTTCGTGTGCATGGACCAAGCGAAGGAGAGTGCTGCTGTGTTCAAGGGGGCCTTTGACGACACAGGCTTTGCCGACACAGCCATGTGGGATAAGCTTGCGACGCACGCAGGGTATGGCAGTGTACCGAAAGCGTGCTTCCAGCTGTCAGCGCTCTTGGGTACCGCGACGGTTCGGCTGGACACGCTTGTTACGGACACATTGGAGAGGTGCAGGCAAGGGCCACCACGGGAAGCGTTCCATGGACAGCTGCGAACGGCTTTGGGATACGCTGCTGTCGCCCTGGCACTCAATGGAACACTCCAATGCACGTTCCAATACGACAATGACGATTTTCACATGTTGGGGCATCTGTGGGCGTGCCAGAAGCACAAAAAAGCAATGAAGATCCGCGTGCGTCTGCACCACCCCATGCTGGCGCTGGTGCTGCTGGCACACAAAGAGGTGGTTGGCCACGAATTGCATGGTGCTGTGACCCTGGAAAATACCGGGATCGCGTTGGCGCGAGGCAAGTTTTGCAAGCTGATGCAAAAGCTCGTATTCGATCCTCTGCTGGCGAAGCAGCATGACTGCGGGGGCGCTCTTCTGCCGATTCAAAGTTCTGATGAGTGGAAGAGGTGGTTGAAAAAGCTGAAGCTAAAGCAAAACGGTGTTCAACACTCCCAGTACCCGCTCTGGATGCAACATGCGTTGTCCTGTGGTCTTGGTGATGAAGTCCACGAGGTTCTTCAGTACCTCATTAGTTCGCGCAGATTGAAGTGGGAAGCACGGCGCATGGCTATCGTACTGCGCTGTCAGATGCTTCGCAAAGCGCACCGCTTCACCAATGCCCTCGAAATCCTCGAGGAAGCCAGGGAAGCCAGCGATGAAGCAGATGCCATCTTGATGATGGAGATCGCGTTGTGCCACGCATCAATGGCCCGAACACTCGTTCCTGCTGAAGTCCGCATACGTCACGCTGTGTTGTCGCTGACCTTTGTATGTGACATCTCGACGTCGTCCCACAACGACCTCAACGCTGCCCGACTTCAGTCTGTGGTGCAACATTGGCACCGAGAGACGTTGCAGAGCACTTTACAGCTGCTTCGCGACAGAGAGTCATGTGGAGAACCTGACTCCCAGAAAGAAGCCGCCAAGAACCGAAGATTGTTGGAAAGAATCGCACGTGCCTCCTTCGTCGGGCCATCCAGTCGACTGTCCAGTAGCAAGAAGTCATACATGTCCACGTCCGCAGTTCCAGCCCGAGGAGCCTGGCGACGGCGGCGCCCGAAAGTGAACACAGCTGCCTCAAATCGTGGTGATGGCGCGCCTGGGCCTGCACCTGTGCCTGCACCTGCACCTGCACCTGTGCCTACACCTACACCTGCACCAACACCTGTGCCTGCACCTGTGCTTGCATCTGCACCTGCGCCTGTGCCTGCACCTGCACCTGCAGATGCGCCCGCTGTGGTTGCTTTTCACGACGTGTGCAAGCAATGGGTCTGCGCTTTGGGTTTGCAGTAGCGCTGGGTGCGCAGCTGAAGTTGTTTGCGCACTGTAGTTCCGACAGTGTTCGATAAGAGATGTTGCTTCTTTCGTCGCGACAACAGATGTGGCAGCTACAAAAAAGGAAAAACAAACACAAACGAAACAACAATACAACCACTGCACATGCCTCGACACAACACCATCATCATCTTGCAGTCCCCAACACTTCGACACCCTACGAAGCCCACAACATCTGGTGGACACGAAGGGCGGTTTGCACGACCGCAACATGATCAGGCTCCACAGCTCGGGCCGGCATGTTCGCGACTCGGGATCTGTGCGCAGCACCGGCGTCCCTGCGAGGCCGGCCTGGCCCAGGTGGTTCATCACCACCTTCACTTCGAGGAGCGGCCCGCGTATCACCTGGCTCAGTGCCAGGTGCAACAGCCGCACTCCCACCAGCACCCACAGCACCAACGCCACCACCACCACCACCACCACCATCACCACCACCACCACGGGCAGTACGGGCAGCACGGGCACGGCTGTTCCCGAGGGAGGAAACGCCGCGGCCAGGGTTCGCGACCAGCATCTTGCGTCGGGCCAAGATGCGTGAGACGCACACACGCAGCGCCGTGTGTGCCGACAACATTGCGGCACAGCGAGGCAACGCAGCCCAGGCTGTGCACGCCTCAAGTGCGGCAAGTCGTGCAAACCACGACGAGTGGGTGATGCCCGTCAGGAATGCCCGGACGACCGCGGTGACCATCTCTGCACCAAAGTGCGTTGAGGAAGGGCCGTTGCCATCGACAACCACACACCCCGCGTGAGACACACCACGCAAGCGCAGCAAGCCAACACAGCGGAGGACATTGAGACCGGCGACGACACGCAGGGTGTGAGCGGAGTCGTCGTTGTCCACAGCGAGGGGTCCTCCAGGACTGGCCTCAGCTCCACTGCCGCGACCGTTGCCACTGCCACCGCCACTGCCGCTCCCCCCGCCAGCCGTTTCACCCGGCCCCGTTGACACGTCGCGACGAGCATTGTCAGTCACCAGGGCAACCCAGTCCTTGATGGTGCGCCCGGTGCTTGCCAGGGCGTCACCAGCCACGCCGAGGTCTGCCACCACGTCCGACACGTCGATGAGGCGCCCCGACACGCTGGACACGGAGTGGGAGGGTGACGGTGGGATGCTGGCGCCAGTGGTGCCAGTCGTCATGACGGAGTCGGGGGTCGTCGGGATGCCGTACGGTGTCGTTGTGGTCGGAGAGGGGGAGTGGTGCACGGGTGTGGCCGTGTCTGGCGTGCATGTGGCGCGCTCCAGACTCTGTCCAAACCACACAAGCGTCTCTAGCAGCAACGCCGCGTCTGCCTGGGCTGATAAACTGAACCCGGTCAGCAGGGTGCGCAGCACAGCCAACAGGCTTTTCCCGGCCACCCTGCCACGTGTGGGTTTGGGAGACGCCCGACTCTGCACATGATGCGGCGTCCACACCACCGTCGTCGCAGCGCCACGCTCTTGCGCCGATGTCGGCGTGGTGGTCGTCACCGTGGGCACATCAGTGGCACTGCCACCGGCACCGGCACCGGCATCGACATCGGCACCGACGCCACGTGGCGTGGTGGGGTGGTGTGCTCCACTACAACCCCCATGACCGTCCTGGGCACAGGCCCACGGAGTGGTGCCTGGTACACAAGGAATCGCGGGGGCAGAGGCCCGGCGCGAGGAGGTGGCCATCATGCCATGGCCCGCGGTTGAGGCGTCTGGTGGCGACGTGTGCGGGGTGGGATCGGCCATGGCCGTGGCTCTTCGCACCTTGGTCGGCGTGCCACGCGGGTGAGACTTGGACTTGCCTGCCGAACCCGGCGTCGCTGCCGCCGAGGAGTGGCCCGCGCCAGCAGACATGGCACCAAAACCATTGAAAGCACCGTGGGCGCTGCCACCGGACGACCGACGGCGCATGGAAGAGGAGGTGGAGGCAGACAGACGCATGTACTCCAATGTGACGGCACACGCAGCCGGCAGCCGACACGCGATGGTCAGCAACCGCAGGGCACGCGACGACAGCAGGGTTTGGCGCTGTCCCACCGTGTCGCCGGCACCAGCAACCACAAGATCGGCAAGCACGGGCACCAACCCCTTGTCCACAAGCTTCCCCAGCGCCGCGACCTCCACACTGAGACGTGTGCACAACTCAAAGGCGTACTGCTGCACGCCCGTTCCAGCCTGCCCCCGCACGAGCTCCACGATGAGCTCAAACAAGTCCGCAAGGGGCGGTGCGGGCGGCGGCGGCGGCGGTGTGGGTGTGGGCACGGGTCGCAGCGGGGGCGTCGTGTGGTGCGTCCCACGGCCGTGGATGGGGACAAAGGCGCTGCCGGCAGAGGTCGAGACGTCTGCCGCCACGCGGGTGGCCGTCGAAGCGGAAGCCACAGAGGACGAGGCAAAGGATGAAGGGTGGGAAGAGGACGTGGGGGTGGCGGCAGAACACGGCGGCCGGGGAGGGTGGGTGAGGGTCGCGCCGATGGAGGCACGGCGGCGCGAGGCAGCAAACAGGGAGGGCCCCAGGTCCGAGGGGAAACACAGGCTTTGGGACTGCTGCTGCTGCTGTTGCGGGTGGTGATGGTGCAGGTGGAGCAAGGGTTGATGGCGGGGCGACAGCATCGAGGTCGGGTGGGCACCGTGTCGTTGGGGTGTGTGAAGGGTGGGCATCGCCACACCCATCATGGGCATGGACATGGAGGCGATGCCGCCCAGGGTCACACCAGGTGGGGTATCACCCAGCCCCACCACGTCTGCCTCCACCACGTTCCTCAGCGACGCACACAGGCGGATGCCGCCGGGCGACAGGCAAAGGTTGGTGAGACACTCAACGCACGTGGCAGCCGCCTGACTGGTGTTGCTGTGCTCCAACGGCACCGCCGCGGTCCAGGCACCCCCGGCGCTGCCACTAAAGTCGCTCCAACCACTGATGCTGCTCGTGTCACTATCGCGGCGCCCACCGTTCGCCAAGCGCCGCGCCAGGCGACTGGACAGCGACGCCAGCGCCGGGAGCAGTTGTGCCGTGAAGCGCGTGCTCATGGACAGCAGTGACGCACGACCCACGGCCACCTGCGCCAGATTGGCACACACCTGCAGCACGTGGCTGTCCATCGGATCGGCCGTGAGCAGCGCCACAACGCGCTCCACAAACGGTCGGTAGCCCGCGACAGCCGCGACCGCGGTGCGGGAAGCCGTCATGACCACGAGCAGCACCACGACGTCGTTGCACAGCTGTCGTTCGGGGCTGTGGCGTCGAAGAGAGCGCCGTGCGCGAAGGCGTGGCGACGGGTGGAGCAACGCGGCTGCGGCGGCGGCGGCGGCGGCGGCAGCTGCGGAGGAGGAGGAGGAGGAGGAGGAGGAGGAGGAGGAGGACGTTGGGCCATTGACACCTGCGTTCCGAGTCGAGGCGGCGTGGTGGTGGTGGTGGACGTGAATACACCGGAGCGGTGCGATGGCGGGGCGTTGTGCAACTGCAGGGTGTGGGCGTGCGTCACCCGCTGCGGGTGCCCTGTGGTCACGGCGGTGCCCATGGCGGCGGGCGCCATGGGGTGCATGGGACATGCCCATGGCACCACGGCCAGTGCTGGTGACGTCGCTGCCACGTGCCTCGGAGGTGTGGTCAGACTCAGAAGAGTCCGAGTCGGAGTTGGAGTCGCACTCCGTCCCCACGCCGACGTTTGCTCCTGGGTCCATCAAACTTGGGCTCACGCCCATCCTGGGCGGCGAATCGGCGCCACCATCGTCGTCCTCGTCGCTGTTCACGATCTCATCACCCACAGCCTCGTTGCGGCCACTGCCGCGCACAACACCGCCGCCACCGCCGCCGCTTCCGCCAGCATCGTCGTAGCCAGCTGCCGCGGTGTCTCGCGGTGCGCCGAGGGTGTCGTCCATCAACGCGACCAGCTCCTCGGGCACACCGGCAGCACGCAGGGTGGCTGCGGCGGTGGTTTCACTCGCGATGGAGGCGAGGACTTGGAAGAGAAGGTGGCGGCGGGAAGGTGGCGACGCAAGGAGCTGCGCGTGCAGGGAGAAGGAGCGGGGCAGGTGCAGGCGACCCACCAGAGCTGGCCACGCGAGGAGGCGAAGGTACAGGTTCATCGCTTGCAGCACCACCTGGGCGTCGTTGTTGGATGCATGGGCCGCAGCAGGCGTCGCGGGGACCGCGCCACCGCTGCCCACGCTGCCTTGAAACGACCGTGACCGTGACCGCGACCGGGACCGGGAGTGGGAGTGGCGATGGCCACGGCGAGGGCGCACGGTGCCTGTGATGGTGTCGGAGCACGCCATGAGCACGGCAGGTGTGCGCAGCAGCGCCGAGGCCCCATCAGGATGCTCCACGACGTGCAGCAGCACCGAGAGCGCAAGGAAGCGCGTCTGGGAGGGGTACCACCACGCCAAGAACGGCGTTAACACCTGCGCCACGTGCAGGCGAGCTAGCTCACGAATGCCAGCGGTGCCGGCGTCACTGTGGGTTGCCCACGTGAGGGTCTCCAACACGTCGACCACCACCTTGTGCGAGTCCTCCCGGTTTCCTTCTCGGCCTGCGGCGGCACTACCGGATGGTGCGGCCTCACAGGCCTCCTCTGCTTCCAGGTGCTTGCGCAGTGCCGCGACAATCTTGGAGATGTACTTGTGGCGCACCAGCAACAGCGTGCCTTCCGGACTGGCAGTGTATGGCGACACCCACGTCATGGCACAACACAGAAGATGAACGATGAGACAACACCAATACCAACACCACAACACCACAACACCAACACCAACACCAACATCAACACCCCGTCCCCTCCCCAGTGCATATCGGGCGTAGTGCAGTGGACGCACCTATTGAAGAAGGCTCGCAGCGACTCTGAAGCAATACGACGGAGCTCCTCGCTCGGATGGTCCGCCAAGGCCACCCATGCGCGCACCCAGCCGCCCTGTGAACTCGAAAACAAGCCGGCAGACGCAAGGCGTGCCCGGGACACTCGCTTGAAGGCCGCGAGACCCTCTTGGGTGTCGGCGTACTTGGTCAAAAGGCACAGGACGGCAGTGCGCACGGGTGTGCAGGAGCACACCAGCCAGGGTACAAGGTGGTCCACGATGCGTCCTTCCAACAGGCGCGTTCTCAGTCGAGGGTGCTGGCTCCAAGCTGTGCACACGGACACAGACTGCAGCAGGACAGAACAGAACAGAACAGAACACAACAGAACAGAACATGACACAACAGAACAGAATCGTTTACAACGTGCCAGCACAGCGAAGTGCGGCGCGTCTCAACAGGCAGAGCGCAATCGAAACAGACGCCACCAACAAGCCACTGTTTGCACAAAACAACAGCCACCCCCCGCGCCACTAGCCAACACTCACAACCGCAACAGCCACCAACAATAGTTGCAGGGCAGGAGAGCGCACGTACCGCCATGACCAGGTACACAGATGGCAGTCGCCAGGGACTACCCGTGCACGACTCCGGATGTGCCCCTCGCAACACCGCCAGCAGCGCTGGCAACACACCCGACTCGTCCACCCCGGCCGCCATCGCCACGACGGCGGAGGCTCTAGCACCCGCCTGGTTCAGGTGCACCTTCGCCGGCCACACCACTTCAAACAGGCGGTTCACGCGCTCCAGGAAGCACAGCGCGATGGACACGGCCGCGTCGTCCACGGGCAACTCGGCGACGACGCGGTAGGCTGCCGGCACCAACTGGGCCGTGCACACGGCGGTGGCGCGCTCAGACGCGGTGGCACGGCGCAGGCAGTGCAGCAGGGCGTCCGTCACGTGGGCGAAGGTGTCCGGCACCACACGCCGCAGCAGGTACACGGCGTAGAACAGTTCGTCCGCGAGCACCGCGGTGCGACCGGCAACTTCCATCAACAGGCGCTTCATTTGCGGCACCGCGCCCGCTCCCGCTGCCACACGGGTGTCCTTGGAGGCGTGGAAGGCCAATCGATTGAGGGCCGGCGCGCATTGCGGGTTCACGAGCATGGCGTTGAAGAAGCACGCGCAGCCAATCACGAGGCGACCACGGTCACAAAGCACGTTGCCCAGGTTGAGTAACGCCTCTGGAAACACGGGGCGTTGACGCAGCGCCGTGAGGTATGAGTGCACAGCGTGTGAACGTGCGGCCTCCTTGTGTTCGACGGTAGACACGTGGTCGGCGAGGATGCGGAACGACAGTCCTCGCATGTTGTAGGCGTTGTTGTCACCGGGGGATGCCGCGAGAGCTGCAGCGAACTTGGCTTGCGCGTGCAACAACTGCTGCACCGGGTGCTGTGTGTCATGCGTCAACACTGCTTCCACCAACGCATACCTGGTGGGCGCGATGCAAAAACAAAGCAACCCCCACGCTTGGTTATACGCGCATGCGCAAGGGACAATGCAGCTGCCACCTCGACCATGTGCAAGCGGAAATGAAATGAAAAGATATCGCACAACATCATCATCACCCACCCTTCGTCAAAGAAGAAATAGTTGGGCCGCTTGATGCGCGGTTTGACGCCCTCCATGGCAACGTAGGCGGCAGTGAGCGGCAAGCCCTGCATCACGAGCTCCACGGCAGGCTCCACAAACTTCACAGCGCACAGCGATTGGATGCGCAGAAACAGCACATGCTTGTCCACGTGGCTCATCAACACCTCAGGGTTGGTGGCCTCTTCCTGCGATTCG
>Ga0213833_1001475_pt1 | contig 16789 bp, 24 predicted proteins | sample SWATP21_FD_160575 | JGI IMG/M metagenome (GOLD analysis project Ga0213833, IMG submission 160575) | Coastal seawater microbial communities from Marineland, Florida, United States - SWA TP2 #1 | ecosystem: Environmental > Aquatic > Marine > Coastal | place: USA: Florida | collected 2016-08-14
GGGGGGGGGGTGTGGTGGGGTGCACGGAAAACAGGAGCGAGGGGGGTGCAATCAGTGGATGATATTGAACACGCACCCACTGCTCGCTAGCACCGGCGGTGGCGACGGCGTACCGATTCAAGGCAAGACAGTGGCGGAGATGTGGGTGGTGCCTTGCGCCGCGTGTTGGCAGCCGTCGTACTAGTTTTTGTTCGCACCGTGGTGCGTGTGGTGCGTCGCGGCTTGGCCTTGGAAGAGGAAGCGGTTGTGGTGCTGCGCTTTGTGGTCCGGCGTGCACGCTTGGGTGCTGGCGCCGGCGAGGCAGGTGCTTCTTCTTCTTGCCTTTTTCCTCGCAGAACAAGCGTCTGCAGGTTACCCAGAACCACACCAGCACCGTGCGTGTAAGAGGAGTGCAGCATAGCAAACATCACACACGCCACACAACAAGAAACAGCCCAAACAGCCGGGGCGATCTGCGAAGAAAAAAACCCTGACGCTGCACGCACTCCGACCCAGGTGGACAACGCAGGGCTGTCTTTGTCGTCTTTGACCTCCTCCACTTTGGTTTCACGCCGCGTGGCGCGCTTGCGAGGTCGTTTACTCTTCGTTGGGACCGCCTTGGTCTCGACTTCTTCGTCTGCGTCTTCGGCTGGTGGAGGTGCCTGCGCGCGCTTGGAGGCGCGGGGTCGCTTTCGCGAAGTCGTGGCCTTCTTGCGCGCTGCGCGTCGGCCGTTGCCACGTGAACCACCTTTGTTCCACGAGAACGTGGCGGTGCGTGGGACGATAGGTGCAAACAGCCCGTGCAGGAACTTGTAGTCCACTGGGGTGTCAAGTTCCAAACCGCGAATGTATTCCAGCAGCTCACGAACAGCATCTGGAGTGCAAACCACGAAGCGAACGAACCACAACCAAACATGTCAGACCCGAGTTGTGTGTGGGGTGTCCATACGCAACGCATCAAGACCAAGACACAGGGGGCTGCGGGACCAATCACACCTGGACAGTCCGAGCACAGGCGGCGCAGGGGGGTTGATGCCTTGATGTCGGCAAGCTCCTCCGCAGAGGTGGCATCCGCCCATGGCAGTGAGCCGCTACAAAGCTCGACCAGCATGTACGCCAACCCTTCTATGTCGTCGCGTGGTGACGGCGCTGGGGCAGGGCACGTGGGGGTGACCAGGGAGTCCAAACATGGCACGGCACATAACCAGACGGACAACATCGGACGCACGCTTTTGGTTGTGGGTGTTCAAGGAAAAGTACTTGGGGGTGCCATTCTCGTTTGCAGCCTGGCGCATGCCATTGTACATATGCTCACGCTCCATGCATCCCAGATCGATGATGTACACGGTGTTTTCGTGCTGTGTTCCGTGGCCAAACATGAAGTTGTCTGGCTTGATGTCACGGTACACGTACTTTTTCGCGTGGATGGTTTGAAGGACACTCAACTGGGACGGGACGCGATCACCAGTTACGGAAGGGGTGAGAAAATGAAGTAGTTGCATGGGCGACATCTGCAAACAGGCGTACGATTTGGGTCGCGACCATCGCGATGTCACCATCGGTGAAGTCCTGCTGCTTCAACTTCTCCTTCAAGGTGTCTCCCAGCCGCTGCATCACAAGAAAGCGGACGCCATCTTCTTCAAAGTATCCATCAAAAGGGACTGTCACCATGTTGGGGTGCCCTTTGCGGAAAATGTTGTGGTAAAAGTTGCGTTCCCTGCGTCACACCACAGTGTGAGCCATGCATGGCGATCACAAGCGCTACACGCTACACGGAAGGAATCCGTACTTGAACAACAATGCCGCTTCAATGCTCTGTTTCGCCCGCTTGGACCGGCCTTTCTTCACCACAGCCGCCTTCACAGCGTAGTCAGCACCCTTGTCATCAGTGGCTGAGCAATGTCACGGAAGAACGCCAGGTGTGAGCACGGTGTTCACGGACACTCGCAACCCAGCACACAAGCACGAACCCAAGTACACAGCTCCGAAGGCTCCTTCACCAAGCTTTTTGCCAACGGTCCAGCGCTTCAACTGCGTTCCCGCAGCAACCTTTGTTGAGGGCATCGTGACCACGCAAACCTCCTTGACAGCTGCGATGATGATGATACGTCCCCGCAAACATCAAACTCTTCACACTGCCACGACCAACGGGCGCCAAATTCACAATATTTTTCAGAAAATTCAAATTTGAGCTGACCCCATCGAAGATGGTCGTCACGATTCGCGATTCGTGAACGCACTTGTTCTCACCGGACGTGTGCCTCCATTCGTGTTCACGGGCGGAGTCGATCGGAAGGTCCGCTTGCATGCCTGGTGTGATAGCTGTGCCAGGCACGCCTGTGCGCTCTTAGACCCCCGCTGCGGTCCAGATGTGGGCAGTGGCCCGCCGCAGACCACGGTCTTGGACCACCCCGGCACAACCCATGGAGTGCGACCCAGCCCCGAACCCCGCTCCACACCCTCGTTCCCCTCCTCGCGCTGGCCAGCCCCGAACCCAGCGCCGTCGTCGTTCCACTTCTTCCTCCTCTGAGGAGACCCGCTGTGGTACGTCCACGGAGACGAACCGTGGCGACCTTCGTGAGGACAGCGCACCGATCGCCGACACTGCATCAGCCGCAGGTACTGCTGTGTCTGTTCCTGCGCGTCTTGGCCACGGCTTGGCTGCTTATCCCGCTGTCCCTGTCCCGAGCCTCGCTTTCATCCACGTCCGGTGGTCAAAGCTACAGACCGTGCGGGTGGATGGCGGCCGCATCAACAACCCCAGTTGCGCGAAACTCATCCCGGCTTTGACTGGGTTGCTTGCGCAATGCTGCCCAACCCTGCGCTCACTGGTTTTGCGCAACCTTGCCCTGTCCCAAGTTCCTGCGGGAGTACGAAGAATGCGCCAACTTCGACTGCTTGGATTGGGGTGCAACCGTGTCCATGATATTCCAGCCTGGCTCGTGGAGCTTCCAAGCCTGTCGTGGCTCAGTCTGGCTTCCAATCACCTGCGAGGTGTACCAGTCGGTGTGGCGCAACTGAAGGCGTTGCGTGGGTGCAATTTGAGCGCCAATGACATTGCCTTCACTCAATTGGCCGCACTAGCCTCGTTACCGCGGCTGGAGCATGTATGGCTGTCGCTGCGCAAGCGCACGGATTCCGTGTCACACTTCGGCGGTCGCAGCCTTGCTCGCCTTCTCCACCGGCCACGCCGGACGCCGGCGCGCATCACCACACAGCGAAAGCGGCGTCGACAGGATGTCGTCTCTTCGACGCTGCGTACTGCTACCACAAGCTCGCGTCAATACCGTATGCGGGGCTTGCGTAGCAAGCGCGTACGATTGCGCGACTCGCCCATTGTGTACGTTCCTTGCCTCGGCACTTCCGCTCAGCTGCTGTTTGCGTTGTGGGATGTTGATGTTCACATAAGGCTCTTAGCTTAGCATGTCATTCACTGCATGGTGTGTGCTGATGTGCCTCTGACCTCTGTTTGCTTGTTCCATTCCTTTGTGGTTGTGTCCCCCCACCAGCAAGTTTCACGGAGCCCTCTCGAAACTGGACGCCAAGGACGCCATTCATGACGGGTTTTACGACCCCGGCCGTTCTGGGCCTTTGTTGTCCTTGGACGCCTTTCAACGCCGCAAAGTCACACCCAGCCAACGGGAGGTGATTTACGTTGACGCCAAGCGTGACAGGTTGCTGCAGCGCCGTGTCGCGTCCGCCTCAAGCGTCGTTGCAGCAAGTCCCAGCGTGTTCCACCGCGTCAAGGCGTTGGCCATGTTTGTGTCGGACTCGTTTGGAGGCCGCCCTCTCGCCAGTGAGCTCGAGGAAGATGTCACCACCAACCTCTCCACCATGGAATCGGCAGATGCGGCAGTACGTGCGCCCGCTGCGTGCCGCTGCGCAAACGCTTGTTGTTGTTGTTGCTGCTGTTGTTGCTGTGAAGGTGTTCGGACTGCCTTCCGCTCACGCACGTGCCACTGTGCTGCTGCAGGATGTGGCTGCTGGTCGAGTGGTGTCCAGGCTGTGGGATGGACTCAAGGATGTACCCGAGCTTTGCCATGAGGCCGTGACACACATCATGCACGCGACGCAGTCCATGGTTGTCCCATTGGGTCATGTGAGGACGGGCATGTGTCGCCACCGTGCACTGTTCTTCAAGTACGTGGTGGACACACTTCCACCACGTTCAGCGTTTCCGTGCCAGCTTGTGCGTGGCTACCGCAATGGTGTTCCACACGCTTGGAATGTCGTGTCGATACCCAGTTCCGCGTCATCAGCGGCCGCTGAGACCCTTCCACACCACACCTCCTGCCTCGGAGGTGCACTTGGTGACTTGGCAGACGACACACTGTTGTATGATGAACGTGGTGACGGTGACGAAGCAACCATGTCTGCCGCCGACCCCCCGTCGACGGTAGACTACGTCATTGACAGTTACTATTGCCCTTGCACTCCCCTCCGTGCAGACACCCCCTTTGTGCGATCCATGTACCACGCCATGCACTCCATTTCTCTGTGTGCTTCTGCGCCGGCCATGCTGCGGCACCGTGTGGCGAGCGGTGACGCAGAGCCCACCGTGGGGTGCCTCCTCGGTCGCGGCCAGTTCAGCGTGGTGCGCCGTGTCTCGTTCGAAGGCTACGGCGCGGCCGTCAAGATCGCCGACGCCGTGCTGGTGCCCACACTCGCCGGCTACACGATGGCCCAGCTCCTGCACGAGCCGCGCATGTACGGAAGGGTTGGTCGCGACTGCCCGTTCATCGTCGATTGTCTTGGGTATCGTGTGTTCCCCCCGCCACGACACCGCGTTCATCTGTTCCTTGAAGAGATGGCAACCACCGTGCATGACGTCCTGCAAAAGCGGCGTGTCGCGAATGTCCCTCTGTCCGATCGTGAGGTGCGCTGCGCTGTTCGTGCAGCGGGCTGTGCGGGTTGCGTTACTCGTGTCCGCGTTGCGCGTTGTGCATTGCACGGCAGCACGGCTGGCAATAACACGTGTTTTGCGACACCCCGTGGTGTGATCGATGGCGCAGATTGTGTTTGTTGGCTTGTGTGTGGCTCAAGCCATGGCACACATGCATCGGTGTGGAGTGATGCACCGCGACATCAAGTCGGCGAATGTTATGGTAAAACTTCCCAACACAAGTAACCAGGTGGCAGCACACCTGGCGTTTTTCGACCCCCACTTCGAGCTGCACCCCAGCACGTGCAGCGTCAAGCTCGGCGACTTGAACGCCGCCGACGCTGTGGCTGCTGTGACGGCAAACAACAAGCTCTGTCGGTCCCATGTGCTGCTCCCTCGGGTGTGTGTTGGCAGCGGCCCTTGGATGGCACCCGAGGTGTTGCGATGTCGCTCGGATGCCATCCATCCGTACAACCAGCAAGCAGATGTGTGGTCCTTTGGCATGCTGCTGTTGGAACTGTTGACGTTGAACCCACCGTTCCACGGTACGTCTGCAACATGTGCCACCCGTGTTGTGTGATTTTGAACCGTGCTATGCACTTGGCGTGTCTGCGTGTGTGCCATCCACTCATTTGTGCTGCTCCTGTGTGATGGTGTTGATGCGGTGCCATGCAGGCGTGACAGCCGCTGTGCGAGTGAGCAAGATTGCTGCTGGTGAACGAGCCGACCTCCCATCCCACGCACCTGCCGGCACGTGTCGTGCCGGCATTGAAGCCCTGTACACCCAGTGCACATCCAGTGACTCGTGTGACCGCCCCACCGCGGAGTCTCTTGTTTCCCAGCTTCGCAAGTTGGCTGCGGTCGAGTCATCGTAGGGGCAGCACTCACTGGTGCAGTGCTGTGCACTAGCAGTTCTTTCATTTGGTGTATTTTTTCATGTAATGCATGTATTTCGAATCAGAGCTCCTCGTGGTTGCTGAACACCCATTGAGGCTTTTGCTGCGCTGCAGTAGCGGCCATTTCCTCCATGTACGCTTCTGGATCCGCACACATCGCTTCCATCATCTTTGCACTGACACCGCCAGATCGGTCACGCATGAGCTCGGCGCAGATGGCTTGGACCATGTCCAGACTCAGCGCAGCGGAAGCTGCTTCGTCACTGAAGCACTTGGCGTACTTCTCATGAATGACGGGGTTCGACTTCGCCACGCGGACGCATTTGCGCTGCCAAGGTGCGACGCAACGAGTGGTCATGGTGCCAAGCGTGGAGAAGCAAGCGCATCAATCAGCGTACCAAATAGGGGTTGTCTGGGTTGTCCCAGTCGAAGTAGGAGTTGAAGGAAATGGACGTGTCCGAAAGAGTGTTGGTCTGGTGCCAGTACCTGCAGCCACGTATTTCTCTGGTCACTTCTACCAAAGCACACACGCGCAGACAACTGTTTGTTGTGACGTACTGCGGATAGAACAGGAGAATATCGCCAGGGTGCAGTGTGGTCGAGTAGACATCCGGATTTGATTCCAGGGCGTCTGACAGAATCCACTCCTTCTCCCCTCTCAGATGCACAGAAAACTTGGCCTCGCACATGCTATCCGTGTGTCGGTCAATGCCACTTCCCTTGGTCCCAAAGTAAATCCAGTCCGGGTGCCAATGCGTATGAGCGCGGGCAGGGAAGTACGGGGGAAGCCGGATGTACCTGGAGCGCCCAAAGCCACGCGTGTCGTAAGCCGCCGGCAACCCGTTGCAACCCACTGTGCCCCTCCCTTGGTTGTGCGCGCTCCACACACACGACGCACGCACGGTTGGATCATTCTCTCTGACACGCCCTCATCGTTGTTGACCCAGCTGAAGTAGTGGCGGCCGTCTTCCTTGCCCACCACCCACCGCGCGTACTCCTCCAAGGTCAGTGTCGGACGTTCCTGATAGGGCATGGAGTGGGCTGACCGCACCTGGATCCGATCTTGCGGAAAACGGTCAACAAACCACTGCAGGCTCCATTCCTCGAGTGCCGGCCAGTCCGCAGCACCACCTTCCACAACCAGCAGCTTGCCGTGATTCATGTAGTCCGTGAACAGCTCGCGCGTCACTTCCGACGGCTTTCGCCGCTCGATCGGAAGCCACTTTGCTTGCGTCACGTGAAGTACCAACACAAACAGGAGCGCAACACACATCTGGGCACGATGGGTGGGCACCATGTTTCACAAGTAGGCGCACAATGTGGTGCGGCGCAGCTAGCTGTCTCTGCAGCTGTGAGATGAGTGACGTGTTCAACACGTCGTGGTGAAGTGACAAATGGAAGTAGTAACAAAGCGCGAGTGTTGACTCGAATGCAAACCACTCCTCGTTCCTCTCATACACACCACGGCTACGCGTTGTAGATGTACAGGTTGTTCAAGCCTGCGACTGCCACACAATAGTTCTTTGGGTGCCACGCAAAGTGCAGCACCTTGCGGCCAAAGTCGATGGCAGACACGTCTGTTGCAGGGGGGTCCTTTCGGCCCCGCGCCTTACCAAAGGAGCGGGTGGAGGAAGCACGTGGCCGAATGCGAGACACCTGCAGGTGAAATGCGATGCATGCGTTAAAGACGCATGACCAAGAAGCAATAACAGGAAAGAAGGGGGTGGCACTGGCGACGGGGTGTGGCACATGCTGCGTACCTCAATTGATGTCTCATGTCGGCCTTCACGATCGTAGATGTTGAAGCAATTGGAGTAGGACCCCGTCATAACGTACTTGCCATCACCACTCGTACAGCACTCGAACTTGTCGAAAATGCAGTCGTTTTCGTACAAGTCGCAAAGCTTCCGTCTCAGGTGCTCATGTGTCGGGATCACCACCACAGGTTCAGACTCCATGCGGATGTCCCACACCTGCACACAGGAAGCGTGAGCCGACCAGCACAACCATCGTGATTGACACGCATCTCACACACCTTCACAGTCAAATAATCCCGTGCGACAATGTGATTGCCTTCTGCAGTGAATTTGCAGTCTGATATTGACGCAATGATCTCCGAGAAGAACGTCTTTGACTTCGGATCCTCAACCTGTTCGAAGACTGCAACAAAAAACATCGTGAACGGCAAGGCGCAACCAGCGGAACCACACAGCAGCACGTACTTTTGCTGTGCGAGTCGCACAACGCTGCACTGCGCATGTCAGCCAACTTGATGGCACCACGAGAGCTGCTGTAGATGAAAAGGTTGCAGCTCTTCGGATGAAAGCACGACGCTGTGATCACCTCTGTCAGCTCCTCCATGTTCTCTGGCTTGATGTCCACGATATTGAAACTGATCTGGCTGTTGTTCATGTTCCAGAGGTTGATGCGCAGGTCGTCTGCCGACAAAAATGTTTCGCCGTCGCTGCAGGGCGAAATCGAGTTGACATGGTACGCGTGGGCATTTGCGTACACACGCCGTGGGGTGGCACAAACGGCCGTGTCTCTGCACGTCAGTGTGGGAATCTTCAGGCTTGAGACATTGACCGGCTTGCCATATCGACCCCGAGGAAGATTCATCTGCGATACAACCTTCAACTTCTTCTCGAACACCTTCCACAGCTTGATGGTTTTGTCTGCAAGCACCAACGCACGCACGGCGTAAGGGGGGATTGCCGGTCGCGGCAGACTGGCACCTTGCGAACCGTTTGTTGACAAGAGGAAGAGGGCACTATTTGACGACTTGCACCAACGAATCTGGTTGATCTTCTCTTCAATCTCCAGACTTTTCAGGTAGTCGAACTCTGCATCGTGTGACTGAAACTCCGTGAAGAAGCGGTACTCGCAAGTAGTGTTTCTCCTTCTGCCTGAACCCCGGCCTGCCCGACCACTCGACTGTGGAACCGCCGTGGTTACAACGCACAAAAATTGTTACGCACAGCAGCGATGGTGAGGGAGGGCTGCTTCTTCGAAACACCATCAGGCGCAGTCTCACCTTCGACTCTGCCCGTTCGAACACAACAATCCGCCCGCCTTTGTCACCTGTCGCCAGAAACTGGCCCGTTTCATCGAACTCAACCGCTGAAAGGACATCAGCTGTGTACCGCACACCTCAATGTCATGAACACGCGAGCATCAACATGAAGTGCAGCGCGAAGCTCACCTTCGCTAAACTCTTCATCGGCATCCTTTTCACCGAAGCACTGGCTAAACCTGCGAGCCGCAACGCAATACCGCTGATGAGCACCAACAGCACAGGCCCAAAGAAAGTGTGAACATGAGGCACATGCAGACCGCGCATGCGAACCTCCATTCCGGCATGTCCGTCGAAGCCGCCTTGCGTCGACCCGGCCGCGACATGGTGACAACAACAACCCGCCGCAATGCGGGTCTCTGCTACGGGGTGCACCAGAGTTCGGCCTCAGGGGGCGCAGGTCCCTTCGTAACCCAACCCACTCCACTGTCCAAGTTCACACGAAGGCTGCCCCGACGTTTCGGATGCAGCGGTTGCAAGTTGCACTCGATCTTGCAAACGATATCGGTGCGCAGCCTTCCACCAAGCCCGGATTGCGGAGAGAGAGGCGCCGTGACCAGCTTCCTAACGCCGGAGATGACAGAAACCTCCCAATCCTGCGCCGAAAGGCTGCGAAAAGTGGCAGAAAGCCGCCCGTGACCGGCGCAGCTCCGTGAATCCCTCGTTCAAGGTGCCGCCGCAGCTGCACCTTCGCAGCCGACTTCGAGCTGACTGCCTCGAGTTTAGTGCAAGCTGACTACCGCGAGCAATAAAATACGCTTTTGTTTTGAAAATGATCAGCTCAATATCGCAAAAGGCCTCTTCCCATTTCTTTTGCACTCTTGGCGATTTGTGTTTGTGTGTGTGACGAGCGGACGGATCCTTGTGCACAATCATGTGGCTGCGACCCTTTCTGGCTGCGGTTGCGTTTGTGCTCGTGCACACGGCACATGGGAGCGAGGATACTCTCCAACAGCGCTATGGAGCACCGTCTCTCTACGCTTCGTTCGAGGGCGAGCGTGTCATCACATATGCCGGCATGCCTGACAATTCCAGTCTGGCGATTGAAGTCCAAAATGGGCAGCTGCTGAATGCAACACTGGCCTCGCTGGTGCCAGGAGATGTGTTGGTGATACCAAACGCCACGTACTATGTTATGGGTGGCGTCTTGGTCAGGAATCTGACGAACGTGACCATTTCTTTCGAGGGGCGGCTGGTGTTCAGCAAATCGTTGAAAGCGTGGCCACGCAGTACACCTGGAAGCAACGGGAAGGTGTTGGAATGCCTGCACTTTCAATACGCCTCGAACCTCCGTCTAATTGGTGTGGAGGGCATGAGTGTGCTCGATGGTAACGGGGCAGCATGGTGGGGGATCCCCGGCATCGGTTACCTGATCGACGGGCGGAATCGGCCACGGCTTCTCATGGTGGAAGCGTCATCGAACGTGCTTGTTGAGAATCTGATGCTGAAGAATTCACCCCGGTGGTCTTTCTGGGCTCCAGCTGCACAAGGCCTTGAGATTCGGAACAGTGCCGTCAGTGCCAGACGTGACAACTACGACGGCCATGACATTGTTGATTTGACAGCATTCAACACGGACGGGTTTGATGTGAGCGGGCGAGACGTGTGGATCCATGACTGCACTGTTTGGAACCAAGATGATTGTGTAGCCGTCAAGGATGACAGCCAAAATATGCTCATTGAGCGCGTGAACGCAAGCGGCCTGGGGATGACGATTGGCTCCATTGGCAAGTCGACGGTGCGCAACGTCACATTTCGTGATATCGTCATGCCTCACACCTACAAGGGCATCTACATGAAGTTCAGAGCCGCTGGTGTCATTGAGGATGTGTTGTACGAGAACGTCACCATGTTCGATGTCGAACAGTACCCGATTTGGATAGGACCTGCGCAGCAAGCGGACACCACCAACCCGTGCTTTGCACAGCCTTGTTCGTTGTGCTGGCCTTACCTGGCCCCTTACGCTCAATGTAATTTGCCCGCGCAGGCGTATTTTCGAAACGTCACCCTTCGTGATGTGCACGTGTTGGGCTCCAAGAACTCGCCTGGCGTCATTATGGCCAACTCCACCAGCCCTATGGTGGACATCACATTCGATAATGTCGTCGTGCAAGGAGCCGGGGATCAACCTTTTGGGTCCAACTACAAGTGTGTGGGTGTAGCTTCAGGCATTGCTACCGGTGGAACCGCACCAGTTCCCCCTTGCTTCACGGGGTCAGTGTAGCTCACGCAGGATTGCGATGCGCGGGTAATATGGTAATTTTGTTATGATACAGCAGTTCGCGCCATCACCTTCGCTCAGGTTGTTCATGACCCGAACAACGGGGCCATGAATCTGCGTCTTCGAGAGCCGTTCGACTATGACCCTGTGAAGGGGCACTGGACAGAACTTCAAGGTTCTTTAAGCAACGGCAGCCGCGTCCCGGTGCGGTGTGTTGCGTTTGACAGGGGCGGCGTGTTTCTGGCGTCAGCATGTCGGGCAGCGGCGGACGTTGGCATCACAGTGGAGGTGTGGGACATGCTCACTGTCCCAGTAGTGGTGCGCGTGCTGAAGCAACGTAACAGTCGTGGTGGCAGAGCAGGTGGGGCCACGGGGCGGCCTGGTGTGGATGCTGGTACCCACGGGGTGTCTGTCATTCCGCCTGCTGGCTCTTCAGCCGTGCCAGCCAAGACGGGTGCTGGTACAGGTGCCGGTACCGGTGCATGTACCGGTGCCGGTGGAGAAGCGGGAGCCGGGAGTGGCATGCGAACAAATGTAGGCACCGAGAACGTAACAGGTGATAGCACTGCGGGTGATCCAGTGCATTTGTGTTGGTCCAAGGACAGTCGCAAGCTGCTGGTGGTAAATCAGCTGGGCGCTGTCACCATATGGAACGTGGAGAGTGGTCGAGTTGTGGCATCCCTGAGGTTTGTTGTGTGGCAGTTTGTGACTTGCTTTGCTCTGTTCCGTTGGCTTCAGTTTGTGCCGCCCATGTAACCGCTGTTGTGTATGGTTTGGTTTCTTTTGCCCAGTTTGCCGTCACTTCGTGGTTGCCGAGACCACAACACTCGGCTTCAGTTTCACCCATCCAACGATGACTTGCTTTTGGTTGCCTACACAAAGACACTGCCATTCATTGTGTCTATCTCCACTCGTCACAAGCGTGTGATGTCTTCCGACGTGCTCCAGAAGCAAGTCGACGATCGGCGGGTGTTGTGTGATGCGGTTTGGGCGAACCAGGGCAAGCATGTCATGATTGCGTACGGCAAGTCAAACCTTGCTCTCTTGTCGACCTCAACCTTGAAGCCGGTGGTAGAAAAGATCCTGAAGGCAGGGTTGTTGAGCCCTCCTCGACTTGAGCCGTCGCGCCAACCTCGCTGGGTGTTAGTGACCTCCCGGGCTGGCATCCACGTGTATGACACGACCAACCTATGCTGTGTGGACAGCGGCTATCGTGAGGGTGTCGACAACACGCCGCTGTCATTGTGTACGCTCAGCCACGACAATGCCACGGTTGTTGCTGCCCCAGGAAGCACGGACCACGGCTCTACGCACAACAACTGCCTTTTTTTCTTTCAAACCGGCGTCCCAGGTGACATTCGCCTTGCCCAGCTTCCAGACATGAAGGATCGCCTCGTTGCGATAAAGTGGCACCCGTCACAGCCTGTTTTGGTTGCGTGTATGTCTTCTGGGGGTGTCTTCATGCTTCATAGGCCCTACACAAACAACTGGCCGGTGGGTGTGGCGGCACATGTTGGCATCGGTTTGCTTCGTCCCCATTTGTTTGCAGTTTCTCACAGCGCGTTTTGTCTGACCCCAACGCAGGGCATCATGTATCCCAATGGGTATAGAATTCTTCTCGAGAACCGCATGTACAAGGAGCGTGAGGATGAATTTGACGACATGGACGAACATGGCGAGCCATTGCCGAAGCGACAGCGCCCGTTCGATGAGTCAAGTGCCGTAGACATCGTGGCTCCAGTGCCGCGGGTTCCGGAACCGCGAGGCAGCGAAGGTGGTGGGCCCAACACTGCGGGAATAGAAGACGGCGATGACGAGCGTGCACGGAGTCGACACGCGTGGTTCAATTGTGTCGTCTCGGAGTCCAACAAAGGGTCTGGTCCACCCAGGGTCCTTCCGACACGAAGCACAGACGAAGAGGGGGGCTCAGGCCGACTCATGTGGCTGCTTCCAGAGGTGTGCGTTCGAGCTGCATCGAAAAAGAAGCGAGCACGGTCCTTAGTGTGGCCAGTGCGCACAAAGTCATCCTTTTGAAAAACACCAAGTGTATGCCATTGCTGTTTGTTTTATTGGCTTGTTTTGCACCTGTTGCATTTGTTGCATTGTTGTGTTGCTTCGTGACTGCTGCCACCGCAACCTCGCTTGAAACAGAACGACGCGGCACGAGTCACCAACCACCACTCACTGCTGCCACGCGATTGAGCGCAGCTTGAGCGCTGTCACCGATGGCAGGTCGTCACTAGACATTGCTGCTTGCCCTCTTTTCGGAAGAACGGTGGCAGCAGGTTCACCCCGAACTGCCGCATGCCCACCAATGCCACAATGAGCATTCACGGCTCAAAGTTGCCACCGACACCCGACACGTGGCACACTCGAACTCACCTGGGCACCACGAATACGTTTCAGGGAAATGCCGAATTGGCAGTACGGAACATACACCCCGAACCCCAGTTGGGCAACCACAAATCCGAGTGATGGTTGGGCTTGGCCCACACCAGCCAACAAACTGAATCCAACCTGCCGAATCGGCAGTGCCGATGAAAAACACACCGACCACCAAATGACCAATGCATGGAGCACAGAAAAGAACACAGACCAGCCCCCGAATACAAGTACCAACCTGTGACAAGTTTACGACACCAAAGGCCACCTGTCCGATGCAAATGATACCCACAGCAAACTGCCACCAAAAAGAAAAAGCGCTACCGTGAGCTGCTGTTCTGACCTGACGCGACACCACCTCACCTGTCCAATGGCAATGACACACAGATGGTCTTCCATATCGTCACTTCCAATGCATACTGCTTTGACAGGCTGGTCCAGCTTCCCAAGCACTCCGGAGAAATACGACATCGCCAGAACAGCCAACGCCACGCCTATGTAAACGAGTCCGGAAAGTATCAAACCAAACCACCAGCAGTCGGACCCCCTGCGGGACAGCAGACAGTGTTATGATACAGCAACCACCTTAGTAGTGCTTGCCACTTTCGATACGGCACCGTTGCGATACACGCTGCACCTACTTCGGCCAAGCGAAGCCATCGCTCACGTCTTCGGCTTCGACTACTGCCGTGGGGATGTGAGACATCTCCATCGGCTCCACTGACACAAGCAGGGACGAAGTCTGGCCATCATCTTTCGGTGGATCAGCACCATCTTCCAGATGTGGATGTGGGTACAGACTGTCCACTTTGCGGCGCTTGCCGTCTTGCATCTTGCCAAAAGGAAAGGATCGCACTGCTGCTGAGACTTGCGCACGATGTGCATAACTTCACATATGTATCGATGACACTTCCATAAGTTGATGTCGATGAAAAGGACATATCGCGAGTTTTTGTTTTTTGCAAGGACACTACAATTATATTCATCGTCGGTAAGGTGCGGGCCCCGCACTGCGGGGCACTGCCGCACTGGCACACTTCACGAAACCCCCAACACCATGGAGTCCTCCGAAGTCGGCATGCAACGCCCCATCCACAACGTCGATGAAGTGCCTCACCTGACCACGGAGGAAGAAACCAGCAGCGCTCGGTTTGGGTACTTAATTCCAGGTGCATCCCTTAAAACTTTGCAATGAGGATGGCATGGCATGATGCCATGTGTGAGAAGACACTCGCAGTGATTGACGGCGCTGTGCATATGGATGGACCGTGCTGTACACAAGTTTCTTACGGTTTGCGGTGGCTGAAATTAAGGCTGAGCAAGAAGCAAAGCTTGCGGAAAATCGAGACGTGCTAAGCAAGATGCGGCTCGCAAGAAGGTCTCCACAAGAGACTTGAAATTTTCAACAAGAAGTTGTTGACATCTAGCAACGTGCTTGTAGAGTTTCTACGCCTACGTAGGCCACGTGATGAACAAACGTTCGAGGAGCTCTGTGGAAGACAGAGTCTGTACGAGAGATTGTACGGTGTCGACCAAGTCACCTCACAGTCGGCTTGTTCACTTCAGCTCCAGCTCGCGAGTCGTGCCCTTTGCCACACACCACACTGCTATGGGGCTTGTAAACGGGAGAAGATCACACTACAAACGCAAGCCGTTGAGTACCAACGTCGTCAGCTTGACCCGATCGACCCGCTTGACAGGTTGGCAGCTTTGCTTTACTGGTCTTCGTACTCAAGTGCTCAGTGGTTCATGGATCGTAATCAGGAACGCGGCTGCTGTGCTGGTGGTCGGTGATAGCACAGCAAGACATTCAGAGGGAACAAAGACAGAGACCTACGCAAGATTGCTGCTGCTTCATGGTCTGTCAACCTGAAGAGTGTGCATGTGTGTTGACACAGGGGTCAACATCCAGTGATCAAAGCCAGTCGTCCCAACGCAAATCCTTGCGGGTGCGTAACAGTGGATTGTACTTTGCTTCGCGCTGTCCAGCATGGCCCTGACGTGGAACATCACTGACGAGACACAGGTGCGGGTGGTGAAACAAACGTGTTCCAGTGCAGCGACTCGTGCTCTGGTGCTGTTTCTGACCTTGCTTCGTGTTGGGCGCACGCTTGCAACGCTGAAACAACTGTGCTGCAAGCATTGGGTCGGGCTTCCGCTGCTGCTTTGTGATGATGGTCAAAAGGTGTATTACAATTGTTCAGACAATAGCTTCTCAGAGTTCGTTTATCGCGCGCGGCATCACATTGGAAACACCATGGGATACCAGAGATATATTCCAGACTTTCAGCAGGCATTCGAGACTGCTGGATCAGTTTGAGCAGCAACCGATGTGGAAACAGGTTCAGCTCGGCCATTTCTCTGCACCCAGGCAGCTGGAACACCAGCTGCTACGAACCCCACCCAAACATCCACCCTCCTGACTCGGCAATACAGAGCGTGTATTGCCTGTACCAAGTGCGTGTGTCGCATGGCCCAAGCGTGTGTCGCTTCGCCTTCTGTCACAAGCTGTCTGTGCACACACCAGCCAACAAACTGAATCCAACCTGTCCGGGTGAAACACAACTTGTTGCACAAGCCACCATCACACCGACCACCAGATGACCAATGCACAACATCCATGGAGCACTGAAAATGAACACAGATACAGCACCGACTACCAGCCTGCCGCAAGGTAGTACCAGGCACCGACCTGTGGCCCACAGGCTGTGGAGGCTGTGACAACTTACGACGCCAAAGGCCACCTGCCCGATGCAAAAGATACCCACAGCAGACTGTCAGTGGCACTCTGTTACGAGAATGCGACCGTAATGTCTCACAATCCCACGGGTGCGGGAAGCCGAAGTCGGTGAACCGTGTATCGCAAATGGATTCGCATCGGTGCCGTATCACAGCCTGATTCACAGGGCGCAAAGCACCACGCTGGTCGCTGAGTCATGACTCATCATGAGTCATGAGTCATAACACTGTCTGCTGTCCCGCTGCGGGTCCGACTGCTGGTGGTTTGGTTTGACATCCTGCGGACATTTACGAAGGCGTGGCGTTTGCTGTTGTGGCGATGTCGGATTTCTCCAGAGTGCTTGGGAAGCTGGACCAGCCTGTCAAAGCTGTACGCATTGGAAGTGACGATATGGAAGACCATCTGTGTGAGCAGCTCTGCATCGGTTCCACTGGCGCAACCAGGGACGCGGTCTGACCATCTGCTTTCGGCGGCATCTTCCGGATGTGGGTACAGCCAGACTGAATCCTGTCAGATTATCCTGTCGCAGGATGTGTGTAACTCCACATATATACCCCAAACGATGTTCAACACGAAGTCGTGGTGCGCTTGCGAAGCCCCTCCCCCCCCTCCCCCC
>Ga0213833_1001476_pt1 | contig 16788 bp, 16 predicted proteins | sample SWATP21_FD_160575 | JGI IMG/M metagenome (GOLD analysis project Ga0213833, IMG submission 160575) | Coastal seawater microbial communities from Marineland, Florida, United States - SWA TP2 #1 | ecosystem: Environmental > Aquatic > Marine > Coastal | place: USA: Florida | collected 2016-08-14
CCAGCACCAGCACCAGCACCAGCACCAGCACCAGCACCAGCACCAGCACCAGCACCAGCACCAGCACCAGCACCAGCACCGGTACGCGGTCGACCTCCAGTTTGAGCGGTAGCACCATTGCGAACAATGTGTCCGTGCTCTATTTTGACGCCACCTCTAGCGTCGGCGAAGGTAAACGTCAATCCAAAAAGCTCGGAAGCTTTGAGCCAGACCTCGGGTCGGCACTTTCGCGTCCACTCTTCGAATGGTCGCTCCGCGCACTTCTTCGGCTTCAGCTTTCGCTGGTGATTTACACAAGCGAACATATGCGGCCGGCAGGTGCCCACCGGTACACTTGCGCCGCTCTTGGGCGCGAAGTCGGAGGGCTTGGTGTGAAGTTGAACACCAGATGCTGCAGCATGGTCCTGCTTGATGCGAATGTCAGCCTCGCAAACCAGGCAGTGTGCATGCTCGACGACACCGGATTTTGCTTTCACATACAAAGCAGACGCTTTGGAGTAGCCGAACGAGCAGGCAGTGCAGTCGGTGGCGCCACACTGCTCCTCCGCTTTCGTTTCGCGACTGCATGCAGACTGAGACGCCGGACCTGCCAATCGGGGATTGTGAAAAAAGGTAGAACGCTCGGCAAGGCTGCCAACTGAGTGGCCTGGTTCCTGGACCAACAGTTGCTGTCCCGTCTGAGCCGTCTCTTGGCCTCGCGGTTGTAGTTGATGTCGTTCACCAGCGTCTGCGCGACACACCACGCCATTCACGCACGTCCCCAGCGTCAGATCTTCACCAACGCTCAACGTTGGTGACGTTGCTGGGTTGCCTCTGTTTTGGCACGGAAGATCTTTGTTGGCGGTGAGGGTAGGGGCGATTTGTTGAGGGTCTGGGGCCGCGAACAGTCGACGGTGAGTACAGAGATCAGAATGTTGTGTTGAACCCGCAACCACCCAGCAGTCCATCAGTGCACAAACGCACCAACATCGAACAAGGCATCCAACTCAAAGTCATTCAGTTCTTCTGTATTCTGGCCCAGATTCAGCAGGCTCAGGTCCACATCCAGATTGTCATCAGAAAACTCCATTGACGCCGCTGCTTCGGGCAAAGCCAGTTCCACGTCGGATTCAGGGCGTTCTGACAACCGCGGAGTGTAAGCGTTCATAATGCCACGGAAGAAGGTGCGTTGGGCGCTTCTTCATTCCAAGTGCACGACGAGTGCCAGTGTGCAACGCAGTAGTTGCCTGGCTGCCGTCCTGCAGAAGTGTGACCAAGATCAGTGACCCGCGGGTCAGTTTGGGTCACTATATTTATTATCGTAACCACTTTTGATGAATACACACACCAACTCGGGCATCTTACACAACCAGGGCAGCCGATGCTTGGGGCACCACCACAACTTCGCCTGTAGCAGCCACCAACACACGCAGCGTCGAGGCACCGCCACCCACCTTCACCCCAACCACGTGCCCAAGCCGGTTGGCAGGCGTGGCCCCCTTCCCCACACCCACCATGCCAGCCAGGGTCGACAACAACGAGCGCCGCCGTGGTGTTTGCTTTCCCTTGCCATCCGCCGTCTCCGCATCAGGCGGCACCTTGACGGCTGCACCGCAGTGGAAGGGCGCAACAGATGCCGGCGGGGCCAGAGCCTGCACAGCAAACGCGCGCAGCGGTGCATCGTCCGGCAGCGTGGCCACCTGCGCAGTGAGCCATTGCACTGCCTTGTCCACCAACGCGCGCTGGCTGGTGCCGAGTGAGGCCTGTGACACCATGGCAATGACCAAGGCAGTCACAAAAATGGACCGCCGCGTGGCGTCGTCCACTTCGGCTTTTCGTGCCGCGTCCAGCGACGCTGAGTGCAGCAGGCTGGGCAAGAACCGCTGCAGCGACGCGTGTGCCGTCTGCAACCCCAACACAGTGGCCAGGGACGCATCTGGAATGAACGAGCCGTTTGAGCGCTGCAACAGCGCCGCCTGACGCAGCATGAGTTTGGGTTGGCTCCGTGCACCACGTCCCCTGGCTCCAGCGCCAGCGGCACCACCCGCGCCTGTGCGTGGGGTGGGTGATCGCGACGACACCCGCGTCACACTGATGTCAGAGTCCGAGTCTGACTCGGAGCCAGAGTCTGACGAGTCGCTGGAGCACACCGACAAATCAGACATCACAGTACGCGGAGGGATGCGACTCGTGGCCGCACTCGCACCACCACCACCACGACGACGACGACCACCACCAGTTGGTGAAGACGTCGAAGCGCCCCATTGCACGGGGGCACGACGTCGGGCACGAGGCTGCCACGTCACGGTGCGTGCCGCGGTGGAAGTGCGGAACGCGGGGTCCAGCGGTGCACCGTCGTCCTCCTCCTCTGAGGAAGAGTCGGAACAGGAGCGGTACGACACCGCGTACCTGGCTGAACTGTCGCTGTCCTCATCGAAACCATGCCCTGTGGGCGGTGCCGCTGCGGCTGTGGCGGCTGGTGCCGCACGGGCGCCCGAGCTACGCGACGCCATCGAGACAACGGAGTCGCAGGAGTCCTCGGAATCGTCATCCGAGCTCGAAGAGGAGGACAGCGATGACGCAGAGTCAGCGGACACGGAGCGAGCAATGCCTGCTGGTGCCACGGCAGGCGCGTTGGTGGGAGCTGCCGATGGCGGCAGCGGCGGAGGAGCAGCGAACGTCACGGCTTGAGCAGGCGTGCCAGAGGTGGTCGGTGCCCGGAAGGCGACAGGTGCGGGCACTGGGGGAGCGGGCGCGGTGAGAGACACCAGAGAACGGACGGAGTCGGCGTCCGAGTCGCTAAACAGGGGTGGTGACGGCGGCACGTCGACAGCGGCGCTCGGCGGGAACACCTGTGGTGCTGGGGTCTCGTCACGAGCAGCACCACCCGCAGCGCCATCCGCAGAGGCGGTTGTTGGCATGTGGAATGTGGCAAAGCGACTGGCGAGGCCGTACACGACACTGGTGGGCTGGATGCGGGCACGAAGCTCACGCTCGCTTCCGCCTGCCGACTCGAGGTCCTTGATGTGCTCTCGAGCAGCAAGGCGCACGACTGTGCCGGCGGGCAGCCGTCCTGCAGTGCTCACGGCTGGGACAGTCAACTGGGCAGCGGCACCATCCAAGAAGAAGCTGCAGCACACCCGACACAGTGCACCCGACACAGTGGAGGAAGAAAAGAAATACCAACAGACACCACTCCACACACCGGTCAGGACAACGTAGCAACCGCAACACAGACGCAACCTGTTTGCGCTTGGGGTGGGCAGCACACAACCAACACGTACCGAATGGTGGCATCATCTCCACAAAACACATCGCTCGCAGACAACGCGTACACTGCCTCAAACTCGCCATCCATGGTAGGAGCCACGATACTTGGTGCCTGTAGCACACGGCCAGGCGGGCCGCGAGACGCAACAGAGACGGACACCCCGCACCACGATCGCTGCAGCGCCTTCGCCAGTCGTCGTGCCGCCTTCTTGAGCAACCGAGCAGATCCACCAACGAAAGTGGACCGCCCTTTTCCAGCAAACGCCATGCCCTTCACCAATTCCCCGTCGACATCACCACCGATGCCGAACGTGAAGCAGCGGCACATGTCGCAGTGCGTGCGCACCTCATTGATGACACGGTTGCGTGAAATCACTTGGCCGTCCGTCAATACAATCAGCTGCATGGGCAGGTGCGGCACAAACTTTTCTGGGTCGCCCATTGCGCCGTAGATGTAGCGGAGCGGGGTGGTGAGGTTGGTGCCACCGAGGTTGGCAGTCATGCGCGAGATGGCCACTCGCGCGCGGTCCAGGTTCTCTTGGGTGGCAGGAAGGCACGCCCCAAACAGGTCCTCATGGCGTGAACCAAACGACACGACGTTAAACGCCGCGGTGGGCGGCATGACAGACAACAGCTCGGCCATGCAAGCTTGCACCGCCTTGAACTTGCCGCCGGACATGGAGCCGCTACGGTCCACAACGAACACCACCTGAGCCGTGGTCACGCCCGCCCCAGTCACACGCTTCCCGTCCGCGATGGCAAGGTCCTTCTTCTTCACATCGTCTGTGGTTGCGGGCGCCGTTCGGTCCAGCCGAGGCAGGATCGGAACCATGACCGCGGCGGTGCCTTGCGTTGTGTTCTCCTCCACCACCGCGCGCGGCACCCACGCCGCACCCATGTCGACCTCCACCACAAAGTTGCCGTCCAAGCCGCCAGGTGCCGTCCATTGCACGCGTGTGAAGTGGGCAGGGGGTGGCACATCTGCCGCGGCACCGTCAACAGCTTCCTCGCCCTTGGCCTCATCGGCTTCTGTGCTCAGGACTGCGTCAGCGTGTGTGAGGCTTCGCACCGCCACTGGCTTCTGACCCGTTGACACGGATACCGTGACACGGAGTCGTGCATCTGTGTCATCCCCAGGGCCTGCTGCAGCAACTCGCGCCAGCATGTCTGCAGCGGACAACATCTCTTCGTCTTGGTTTGACGGTGCGCCGTCGTCTGGCTGTGCTTCAGGGCCAGCGTCACTGGAGGCGTCTTCCTCGTTGACGGGCACCTGTGCCATGCAGTCCGTGAAGCTGACGTCTTGTGGAAGTGTGAGCATGATGCGGTCTGCCAGTACTGGAAGTTCGGATACGTAGGTCCACTCCAGGTTCACTGTCTCGCCACACAACACCTTGCCAACCTTCAGTTCGAACTGGTCTCGCTGGCGATCACCGCGTCCGCTACCGCCTCCACCACCACCGCCACGGCCGCCACGGCCGCGACGGCGACGACGACCGCGACTATCGCCTGACTCATCATGGTTGTCTGGCTTGACGAACGCCTTGACGACACCACGAGAACGCGAGCGCAGCGTCAAGCCAGTGACGGCGGATCGGGTGTCATCCAGAGGCGCACGGAAGACGGCGGACTCGATATCGTGATCTGCACGGAACGCGGCCTTGATGCACACATGTGAAATTGATTCGACAATCTGTGAAGGGCAGCAGTGAAGTTGGGGTGAGAGCAGTGGGCAAGGGGACAAGATGCAAGACACTGCGCGACACACCGCACCTTGACGTCGATATGAACTGTGTCTGCCCATGCGTGCTTGTCATCATCAAGTAGCCCAAACGATACAGCCATGGTGACCGCTGACGGGGCCTTGTGTGCAAAGCGACAGTGGTGGCGCTCGGCGAACGCCGTGGTGCGCGGTACCAGTTCCCACAGAAAGTGCACGCCAAGATCGAGGAAGCTTGCATGAATGGTAGTTGTGTTAGCTATCATATCTGTGGTGAAGTAAGTCGTCTTTGAAGAGGTGCCCGGGCGAGATTGGTTTTGCTGTGCACCACTGTGACTGTTTGTGCGGCTGAGTGGTATCGAATGCTCTGACTCTGTGATTCGTTTTGAAGCTGGGCCACTTCACAGGCTCTGAGCTTCGCCCTCCCTTGGGCGCTGGTGGAGTTTGCGCACCCAGTGCACATGCCGTCCGCCAGCATGCGAGACCCGAAAACCAGCTTTGGCAAATGGTTCGAGCAGGTGAAGGCGAAGGAGGAGCGAGGGCTTGGTAGCGGCAATGCAGGTGGCGGTAATGGTGACGGTGGTAGTAGTGGGTTCCTCGGAAAGCTCAAGTTTTGGGGCCAGTCCCCCAATGCGGCTGCTGGTGAGCCAGATGTGGAGCGGGGTGGACTCCTGCCCTCATTTATGCGGTCAGCCCCTGCGGAATCGTCCTCGGAGTGGTGTGACTGTGGATTGTCTGCGTACGTTAGCACGGCCTTTGTTTGTTTGATGCTCCATGCGTGTCGTGTGAGGGAGCTTGGCGTTGGCTGGTGATCGTCGTCATCGTGTGCGCTGCGTGGGTCTCACTTGTCTCCACGGACAGAACGCAGCGCTTCCAAATTTTCGTCGTCTGCATCTTGGGTGGTGCATCGTTGATGGCCCTTGCTGTGTTCGTGTTCCTTCCTATGGTACGTCTACGCGTCGGTGAGCGGCGCAGCAACGCCGCACCTCATCGCCTCATCATGTGACATGTGTGCGGTGCTTTGTGCCTTGGCAGGTGCTGTTGGTGCCAGCCAAGTTTGCAATGACGTTCACACTTGGAAGTGGGCTGTTTCAAACCGCATTTGCAATGCTGCGTGGCCCTGCGAAGCACCTCCGTGGCTTGTTTGCCAAGGACAGGCTGGGGGGCACGCTGGTATACCTTTTCTCGTGTGGTGAGTCGAGTGCAAGGCGCTGCAAACACATTCTCCGCCGTGACCACGACATCCACTTCCTTGTTATTGTTTCTTGCGGTGCAGGTTTCACATTATACGCAGCCATCATTGCGCGAAGCTACGTGCTCGTCATTACAGCAGTGTGTTTACAGGTGGGACCGGGCTTTGTGGTTGGCTGCTGCGCTCGAATGTGGCGGGCTGTGCTCACTTCTTCCGTTCACGGTGGTACCGCTGCAACCAGGTTGGATCCTTGGTGTGGTCGTCTGTCTCCTACCTTCCACGAGGACAAGCGGCACTCAAAGGTGCGTGCCGTACGGTGGTTTTTCTGCTTGCGTGTGACGGGATTTGACCGACTCGTTGCTATTGCTGTTGTGGTGATCCAGTGTTCACCAAGCTGTTCATGCGAGTCGTGTGGCTGTTCTGCTATCCGTGCACGCAATTCATCAAGAGTCGCTTCTCTTCGTAGTTGACATAGCAGCAATGTAATCATAGTGGGCGGTCCCGAACTGCCTGGCCTGGGGAGTAGCGAAACGAAAACAAGCACGAACACATGAATACTACCTTCCCGTCGTGGGTGTCATTCCACTGACCACGGGTGCGCACGCGTTGGCCGCCTATCCAAACGCTGGCAGCGGCTTTGATGGGGGTCCTGCGGTAGCACTACCACTGGTGCCCAGAGACCCATCCAACCGACGTCGCGAGCCGGATCGACGGACTCGACGCGAGCTGGTTGGCCCTGTGGAAGTCGCAGACGAGGCAGGGAACGCCGGAAGCGACTTGGCGGGCTTCGTGTGACGCACGACACGACCAGGCGTCGCCTGTACCTTGGACAACGGCGGCACACGCCCCAGTCCACGGCTTCCTCGACTGCCCCGGCTTCCTTCGCTCCCCATGCTGTCGGAGGAACCCTTTCGGGACAACCGTCGGCCGCTGACACTCCGGCGACTCGTCGAAATGGTCGACACAGCCGATCTCCGAGGGGAGCGGGATGCTCTCCTCGCACTCGAGCTGGAGCCCCGCTTTTTCTTCCTCCTTGCTCCCTTGGACGACGGGTCTTCGCGCTGGGAGTGCGACTCGTCCAACGCCAGGGCTTTGATGCGCTGGCTGCGTTCAGAGCGCAGGCGTCGCAGCACCCGCGAAGATTCGGACTTGCTGCGAAACTCCCACACCCAAGGTCCGATGGGGCACATGGCCGTCTCTGACTTGTCTGTACGCAGCATTTGCATCACACAGTGGTAATGAAGCCTGTGGCCTGTCACATGGTCGCGGATTGGATTGGATTGGATTGGGTTGGGTTGGAAAGAGCGTCACAATACATGTCCACAGCAAGACAGAGCACACCAAAGCGCAGCACAGCTGGCGCACCGCATTTGCCCTCAGACACGGGGCACAGTAGTTCTCGGAACGCGGGCGACAGCTTGCCACGCTTGTCTTTGCACCGTCGAAGAGATCGAGGTGACATGTCAGACATGTGCTTCTTCCGCATCCAGTCATGGTTCTGGCTGCACAGCCCATCCAATGGCAGCTTGCACAAAGCGCAGTCCGGCAGCTTGCTAATGTACCGAGCCCGCTGCTCCCGACGGCTGAGGTGCCACTCGTAGTGGGCAATGTACACTGTAAATAGCACGGCAAACACGCCTGTGATGCACAGGCACCAAATCCCCGCCACCCGCCCTTGCTGGCCGCCAGGAGAGTCATCCACGATCATCAGCGTGACACCGATGACACCCAGAAGGGCCAGACATGCCACCACAGTGCAGCGCGAGGAGCACGCACAATGGCGCCACCAATGCTGTTCAACACTTCCACGTGCATCTGGCGCGGCGGCAGGCTGGTCTGGTCCAAGGCTGGGAGACTGCACCTGCACCACCACGGAGCGTTGGCTCTTGCTTGCACGCAGGGTTGGTCGCGACCCCTGCTGTGATGGATTGAGTCTCCGCGCCGAGCTGGATCGACCCAGCGACCGCGACGAAAGCCGCGACGGCATGGCGTAAATGTACTCTTCACATGGTCCCCGCCTCGGGCCTGCCACTTGGTGGGTTGGAACACTTGTTACAGCGCCAGCCCTTGTGGGGGAAGAAACGTCAGTTGGGGAAAACAACGAAACAACCAAAATAAATGAAAACAATCCAAAGAAACGTGGCAGAAAAACCGGGAAAACCCAACAAAATGGGTGCGTGGCACATTTGTTAGCAAACGAGCAAATGCGGGATCGCCTGCTCCACACCCCACAAAAGCGAATCTGTCGGCAACCCCCACACCGCCTCTCGCCTTTGCTCTGCCACCATGCCCGTCCCTCGCTATGGACTCAGCATTGGAACTGTCAAACGCATTGATGAGGATCGCGACTCCTCCCCGCACTACCGCATCTTCTTCGATCCGGCGCATGGGCTGGGTGCGTGTGTCTTGCGTGCTGGTGGCGCTCTTCACGCCCCTCATGGGAATCCTGGTCGTGTTTCGGTGTTGGATCCCTCTGGGGTGGTTGCACGCGGGGCTGGTTCTAACGTTGACTCGTGTTGGGGTGTGTTGGGGCGTGCCCGTGGTCACAGGGGAGCAAAAAGCGGCAGTGAACATGGCATCCGTGCTGGATCCGCCGAATCTGTTGACACGATTGGAGGGGCCGAAGGTGGCTGACATTCCGCAGCACGATCACCATCCCGTGACGCTCTCCATCATCAACCGGCTCCAGAAATTGGAGTCTGGCTTGTACGAGGGCCCAGCTGGGTTGGAGAAGGCGCAGTTTCCTGACGGCATCGACTTTGTGCACGGTCATCGCCAAGACGGGTTTGGGTGAGTGGCGGAGAAGTGAACTTCGTGCAGAAAAACGCATGACACACTTTTTTATGTTCTGACTCCCGGGTGTACAAATTGCCCCCGCAGGTTCACCCCTGACGACTTCCACCCAGAGCCTGCGTTCGGAACGGGCGGCCTGTTCGATGCCATGGCTGACATGATCGAGCTCGCCAAGGCCACGCCCGGCGCACGCGTGTTCTTTTTCGGCAGCATGTTCCCCAACAGCGGAGACGCCACTGGCATCCACGACATCCACATGAACCAGGGCAACCGCGGCAAGTTCCGGAAGGACAACGGCGTGGGCACCGACGGGGCCATGTTTGTGCATGTGCCTGCCGGAGAGGGTCGAGAGGAGCAATGGTGGGCGTTCTACACGGCGTTCCAATCGCAAGACTGGAACACCGACCCCAACACGGGTCAGCCCCGGGATGACGCGGCACTCATGGCCCGCTTCCGCGACACCCGCCCCGACCATCCGGAAGCTGCGGCGCTGTCCTCCCTGGCATCACGGGTGGCGGCGGGTGTGGATGAGAGCGGTCGGCCCTTGTCGCGTGCAGAGCACGCGCGGCATGACGCGACGTTCATGGCTGAACTGGCTCGTGCCACCAGCCGGTACGCGTTGAGTGTTGGAAAGCTGCAGGTTGTGGATGACACCTCTGACCGCCGCCGCACTCCGCACCTGAACCTTCTTTTCAACGCCGGGTCCCGGTTTGGTACGTGGTGCGATGCGATGTCACACGCGTGCGCGTTTGCGTTTGCGTTGTGCCTGCCACAACGCTTGCTTTTTTTCTTACATGTACAGTGTACGTTGTGCACACACGACTTGCTTGCAGGCCGTCAGCGTGCTGCAATCAACATGGAGTCACGGCTGAAGCCCTCCGACTTGCTTGTGCGTGTGGAGGGCGATGGTCACGCGTCAGTGTCACCCGTGACGCAAGACATCATCAACACGTTGGAGGGAGTGGAGACTGGAGTCTACGAAGGACGCGAGGCCATGGCCAGCAAGGGTTTCCCTGATGGCATCGACTACCAACGTACCGATCGAGAGGGGGGACTCGGGTGCGTATGTTTCAATGAAAATGCCTGTGTGTGTTGCTTGATGGCATGCAGCTGTCGCGAGCCTTTATGAAACGTGGTGTGGTGACCTAAGTTTCACGCGTCTACCCCCCTTTGCAATGCTGCTGTGCGTGCCGTGCCAGCTTCTCCAAGGACATGTTCGATGTGGTGGACGATGACCGCCTCTTCGATGTGCTGGGTGGCATTTGCAAGCGAGCCAAGGCAGCCGGCGGCACGGTGTACTTCTTCGGCGAAACGTTTGGCTCGCCCAGCGGCATTCACGACATCCACATGAACCAAGGCAGCCGCGGGCGATTCTCTTCCTCCAATGGTGTGGGCACCGACGGCGCCATGTTCGTTCGGATTCCACGCAGCGGCTCATCGCCGCAGTGGTTCGCCTTCTTCTCCGCGTTCCAGTCCCAGGCCTGGGACACCCACGACGAAACTGGACACCCTCGCCACGACCGAGCCCTGCGCTCCACACTGGCGACGCTGGAGCCGTCCCACCCCCTGCGCGCCGAGGCTCGTGCTCTGGCTTCGGGCGTGGACACGGACGGTCGTGCCGTGGCTCCTGCGATGCTGGCACGTCGCGAGGCGCGCTTCATGGAGGAGCTCGAACGCGCTGAAGACCGCTTCATGCTGAGCTGTGGGGCGGTTACGACCGTGGATGACACCAGCGATCGTGTCGACAAGCCCCACCTGTTGGTGGACTTTCAGGCTGGAGCGGCTGGTGCGTCGGGGCTCACTGTGAGGCGCAGCAGCGCGGGTATTAGCGGGTATTGCATGCAATCATCGACATGATATTTGATCTGTCTTGCTTACGCGTTTTGGTTGCTTGTGCAGGCAAGCTCAGGGCCTCCATCAACATGGAGTCGAACCAGAGGCCCCATGATCTGTTGGTGCGACTGGAGGGCCCAGACCATGCCAGCATCAGCCCGACAACGCAACAGGTGATCGACGTGTTGGCGAAGCTGGAGTCCGGCTCGGTGATGGGGTCCAACAATGTCAAGGCACTTGGCTTCCCGAACGGTATCGACTACATTCTTGGTGACGGCGTTGGCCACTTTGGGTACGTGTTTGCTACTTTGCTATCGTCGTGCGTGCTTGCAGGTCTCACGTGTGCTGGGGGTCGCGTCACATTATCATTCAGGTTCACGCAAGACCAATTCACTGCCCAAACCGACGACACCTTGTTCGAAATCCTGGCCCCTTTGCTGCGCCAGGAAGGCGCTGTCGCTTACTTTTTTGGGGGCGCATTCTCCAACGGTGGTGGTCTCCACCTGATCCACATGAACCAGGGCAGTCGTGGCCGTTATCGCCGTTACAACCGCCCGCAACAAGACGGTGCCATGTTCGTGCGCGTGCCGAGCGAGGAGGGTGATGGTACAAGCCGCTGGTGGGCCTTCTTCTCCGCGTTTGCGTCGCAGTCGTGGAACAACCATCGCAGGTCCGGGCACCCTCGCCGTGACGCACACTTGCGCATGGCGCTGCGTGCGATGCCACCTTCCGAGCCCGACACACGACGCCTGCGGGGCTTGGCACGAGTGGTGGACGCGGGAGTGGACAAAGATGGAACGCCCCTGAGCAAGCCAGAGGTGGCGCGGCGTGATGCGGAGCTCATGACCGAGCTTGCGCGGGCGGTAGACAAGTACAGCATCAGCACAGGCACCATCACCGGCACGGACGATTCGGACCGCGATTCGTCCCCGCACTTCAAGGTGTTCTTCGAGGCAGGCGACGAAGGTGTGTTGTCATGTCAGCGCTGTGCTCGCTGTTTGCGGCAAGGCGTTTTGATTCACCTGTTGGTTTGGTTCCCCGTGCGTGTACGACAGGCAAGCAAACCGCGGCTGTGAACATGGCGTCGCGACTGAACCCACCTGACCTGCTGGTCCGATTTGAAGGCCCGCAGTTGGGTCGTTTGCCAGGCCACGAGCTGTCTGAAGGCACGCGCCAGGTTGTTGAACAGCTGGGTCGCCTCAACCCAGGAGTTATCCAAGGCTCCAACAACGTGAGTGAGGCTGTGGGACAAGGCCTGGACTACCAACGGCAGCTGAACTTCAACAAGTCTATGTTCACAACGGTGGACGACGACCATCTGTTTGACGCCATGAAGGCCCTGTTCTCGACGGCTGCATCGGTGGAAGGGGCACGTGTGTACTTCTTCGGCCAAGTCTTTGGCGGGCGCCGCACCACTGGCATTCATGACATCCACATGAACCAAGGAAACCGAGGGAGGTTCGCTCGGGACAACGGAGTCGGCAAGGACGGGGCCATGTTCGTGAGCGTCCCGTCCTCTGACGCCGGCGACACGCAGTGGTACGCCTTCTACTCCGCGTTCCAGTCACAGTCTTGGGGCGACGAGAATGTGCATGCGCGCACGGGTCATCCTACGCGACGTGCGCTGTTTGCTGCGCGTGCGCCGCGTGCTGAAGCTGCAGTGGCTCCGGCTGGTGGAGCGGAGGAAAGCAAGGGTGAAGACACCACCGCTGCAGGCGCACCTGCAGCTCAACAGCCTGATGGAGGCGCGCACACTGGTGCGGCTGGTGCGGCTGGTGCGGCTGCGACGACTGTGGCACCAGGTGACGTGGGCACACTTGTTCAGTCGGTGGAGTCGCAGTTGCGTGAGCGTGCCGCGCAGACCCTGAGCAACATGCAGCGTGGGCTGGTGTACGCTGCACCGTACAACGGCTTCGCGATGTTCGGGGCGGGTGGGTGCGTGGGGTCACTCACCAAAACGGAGTTGGGCGCGGTGGTGCAGACGGTGCGCAACTTCATCCACGAGCGCCACCCAAGCACGCACACGTCCGCCTCCGTCGGTGTGTCGTTTGCTGCGTGGAAGGCATGGGCCGGGGACGCTGTTCCCACCGGCATGGCGCTGAAGCATCCGGTAGAGGGCAACCCCAACAAACCCGACGCGTTCGTGAACGGCTCTCACGTGTACTCGGACACTGGCGCCGCACTGTTTTTCCACCTCAAGTCGTCTGCTGACGGCGTGGTGCAGTCCGTGTTCACGGAGGTGGCGCGGGCGTTGGGCGAGTACGGTGTGGAGGTTGTTCGTGACCCCGTGTTCACGCACAGCCGCGGCGACGACATGGTGCGCGTCACCGATGCCGACGCTCCGCATGGGGAGCGAGAGGAGCGTGTGGGCAGGGTGCTGGGGTGCAGGTTCGCTGAAAACCTGGAGAACCCCACGTCGCCGGTAGAAGTGCTGGACCACACGCTGGTGAATCGCGAGGAGCCAAACCCGATGCACCACGGCGGCGCGTTTGTGGTGGCACAAAGGTTCATCGTGAACTGGGACCTGCTGCACAGCATGGGGGATGACACCATCGAGGACGTGCTGGGCCGAAAGGCCAAAACCGACGAGTTCATTCCGTCACGGTCGCACGACTCGCACGTCAAGTGCTCACACGTTGCCGACGACTCGGGGGACACGGTGCGACTGCTGCGACTTGGTCAGCCGTTTGGTACCAGTCCGCGCGCCACGAATCCGGACTGCATGCCGCTGGGCCATACGTTGGCGGACGAGGAAGGTGTATGTACGTTGCTCGTGTTGCTGATGCGGTTGGGGGTGTTGTTGCGTGTGTATACGGCCTTGCCCTGCGCGTGATATGACATGACATGCTGTGTTCTTGCCCTTGCGACCATGAACCAATGCATCGCATCGGATGTGGGTGACGGGTGCGTTGTTGTTGTTCCGTTCCGTTTCAGTCTTCGTCGGCGTGGCAGCGTCGGCGGCAAACATCGAGCAAATCCTTCGCTCCCAAGTTGGCAACCGCCCCGGGTTTGTGCGTGACCGCCTGCTCCAGTGCGGCGTGTCTGCCAACATGGGCGGCCTGTTCTACCTCCCATCCCGGGCTGACCTTGGTCTGCATGCGGACGACACCGTGGCCGACTTTGTGCGCGGGACATGGGGTCGAGACGGCGGCGTCACGACCTCCGAGTGGTCGCGGTTCCCGGGCGTGGATTGGACACGGCTGCCGCGCCACTACCTGCAGCCCAGTGGCCCCACAAACCCGTGGATGATGTACAACCACCACCAGCACCTGTTCCGCATGAGCACGGCCACGGGCGCGGAGGCACTGACGCTTCAGCCACCGTCTGTGCGGGTGTTGACCCTGGCATCCAGGGTGTTTGCCAGGTGGCAAGACTCGTGGTACCGGGGTCGCCTGCAGCAGCGCATGGCACCCTTGCGCACCTACTTGACGGCGTTCTTCACCGCCCACCCGGCGTCCGACGGCACCTCTGTCGAGGCACAGGTGGACGCGATCATGGCATCCGATGTCGTCACTCGCAAGGCGTGGGCGGTTCGGTTGGCGGCAGGGCATGTGTTCCCCAGCGATGCCTACGGCCGCCGTGGGTTGTTGAACAAGGCAGAGATGGAGGCAGACCCTTCCGTGCCCGCAAAGTACGGTGCTGACACCTACCACATGCACGACCTGGAGCTGCTCGTGGGTGGCATGCCGAACCTGTCGCTGGGCCAAGGCAAGTTCCTCATCGACTACGCCACTGAGGAGGAGGCGTGGGGCAACTTCCGTTCCACCATCAGCTACGCCTCGGGCGTGGGCCATGTGGTGCCGCACTACGACGACATCTTGCAGCACGGCGTGCAGTCGGTGGTGGAGAAGGTGGCGGCCTTGGCAGAGGAGCACCCCGACAAGGCCACGTTCTACAACGCCTCGGTCATTGCCCTGCACGGCGTGATGGAGAACTGCCAGGCGTTTGCCAGGCTCGCAGCGGAGCACTTGGAGACCGCGATCGAGGGGTCACCAGAGGCCATCAACCTCGCGCAGGTGCGTGACATGATGACGCACCTCGGCGAAGGCAAGGCGCCGCGCGACCTGCGTGAGGGCGCGCAGATGGTGTTCACCATGCACTCGTGCCTGCACCTGATCGGTGAACCGGTGGCCATCGGACGGCTGGACCAGCTCCTGGCCCGGTTCATGCCCGAGCACCCCAGCGCCAGCGACTTGAGGGCAGCGCAAGACGTCATCGACGCGTTCTTCTTGAAGCTCGCGGACAAAACGATCTTCAACCGCCAGTTCTTCGTGGACCACCAGCCGCCTGGGCACTTGGCCATGGGCAACCGCAGTGGACCGTACCCGCAGGGCGCGTCGTTGAACCAGTGGGTGCAGCAGCTCACCGTCGGCGGCGTGGACGAGCAGAACAACCCCGTGTTCAACTGGCTGACCGTGCTGTGCCTTCGCGCCAGCCGCCGGCTGCCGTTGAACGCACCCGTGCTGTCCCTGCGGCTGTTTGCGACCGCGCGCATGCCGGACCAGTGGCGAGAGGTGGTGCTGCACGAAGCCGCCATGGCGCTGCTGTCAGGCGGTGCACACCCCGTGTTGCTGAACGACGACAAGATCATCGACGGCTTGTGCCAGTCGGCGGTGCGCACGCGCACTGGCGGCGACGCACCGGTTGTGCCCCGGGAACACGCGCGCAACTACGCGTGCGATGGGTGCTACGAGCCCATGTTCGTGGGCCGCAACTGGTTCATGCTGGGCGGGTTCCCGACGCTGGTGCCGCTGGAGTACGCGCTGAACCAGGGGCGTTCCATGCTTAGTGCCGGTCCCACGTTCCTGCAGGGCAAAGTCGAGTCGTTCCGCAGCCCACCCGCGTCGGAAATCGCCACCTTTGACGACCTCCTGGACCTGTTCTACAGGCACTTCCAGTGGAAGTACGCCGTTCAGGCGGAAGGCTTCGTGGCCAACTTTGGCGCCGTGTCGAAGAGCTGCCCTGCGCCGTTGCTGTCCACCGTGATCCTGGGGTGCATGGAGCGCGGGCGTGACATGTACAGCGGCGGGCCAGAGTACAGCGTGGTCGGGCCGTGCTTCACGTCGCTGGCCAACACGATTGACGCGCTGTGGGCCATCAAGGCGCTGTGCTTTGACCCCGACACCGCCGTCACGTCGCTGCCGGAGCTGGTGACGTGCCTGCAGTGCGACTGGGGGCACAACATGACGGATCCCCAGTTCCAGCCCGAGATTGGGGACGTGCGACTCGCCGCAAACGCGGACCGCTTCAAGTACCTGCGTCGCCAGGCCCTGGCGTTGCCCAGATTTGGCCGTGGCCATGCCGCCATCGACAAGTTCGGCAACGACGTGTGCGCCAAGGTGGCCGCGCTGTCGTTGGAGCTGTTCCAAGACGCGCCGGCACCCTTCACAGGCCTCGCAGACCGCATGCGCACCCTGGCGGACAAGCCGGCGCTGGAGGGCATGGGTGAGGTGTGCTTCCAGCCCGGCATCGGAACCTTCGCGGGGTATGTGAGCAACGGACTCAACTGTGCCGCGTCCGCGGACGGGCGTCGCAAGGGAAGCCCCCTGGGCACTGACTTGTCGCCCGCGCCGAGTCGCAGTGACGCGCCGCCACAACCGGCCAAGAACAAGGCGGACATCCTCAAGGCGATGCATGGCATGAGCGCGTCGTCGACGATCTTCTGGAACGGCGCGCCGGTGGACAAGAACGTTGACGAGGCGTTCCCGCTGCATGACATGGTGGAGGTGGTGCGTGCGTTTGCAGACGGTGTGGGGAGCAACATCATGACCATCACCACGGCCAACATCGAGACGTTTGAGGCGGCCAAGGCCACACCGGAGCGGTATGACTGTGTGCGCATTCGCACCGGCGGGTGGACGGAGTTCTATGCCTGCATGGCCAAGGCGCACAAGAACGTGCACCTGCGCCGGCCACGTGATGTACCTGCCGGCACGGCCGGATGCCCTGTGCATCACGCGTAGTGAGGTGTGGTGTGCGCTGGCTTGGGGGAGGGGCAAGAGCA
>Ga0213833_1001478_pt1 | contig 16783 bp, 15 predicted proteins | sample SWATP21_FD_160575 | JGI IMG/M metagenome (GOLD analysis project Ga0213833, IMG submission 160575) | Coastal seawater microbial communities from Marineland, Florida, United States - SWA TP2 #1 | ecosystem: Environmental > Aquatic > Marine > Coastal | place: USA: Florida | collected 2016-08-14
ATTTGTAATCAGGGGGTCGGGGGTTCGAGTCCCTCAGCCGGCACCATAAACGCTCTACATTTCATGCACTTGCGCAAGAGCGCGGGCGACGGACACGGGTGCGAGCATTTCGTGTCCGCTTCAAGTCCGCATTTTTCGCTTGCCTGAAAAATATCGGTGTGGTTGCATGATCGGGCCGGACAAGAGTTGCAGCTCCCATCCGGCCCTAACCGAAACGATCAGTAGAGGTGATCGATATGGCTGATTCCCAATATAATTCCGTTCTGAGCGCTCTTGAAGAGCTGCATCAGGTCAATCGCGCCCTCTCCTGCCCTGGCGAACCGATCGCGCTTCAATACGAGCGTGAGGGCCTACGCCTGGCTGAAATGCTCAATGTGGGAAAATCCCACAATGGGGAGCGCAAGTCATGACTGGGCTGACCCTTTATGAAAAGGGCGCTCCTTCGGTAACGTTCGACACCGCGGACGGCAAATTCACAGCTCGCCTCGCTGGCGTGGATGTCACGCTGACCCGTCATGCGGCTGTTGGCCTGATGATGGGTTTGCAGCAAGCCCTGTCGGAGAACCCTTCCGGGTCTCTCGAAAACGCACAAGTGTTCGAGCTAAACAAGAGCGGGAAGCGCGGCCCTAGGGGCTAACCCATCCCCCGCTCTCTCCATTCCTGGAGGTTTCGGGCGACGTTGTTGGGAAGCTCAGCCTCGTTTTCGGAAACCCGATAGCCCAAGCTGCGCAAATCTCGTTTGACCTGCTCAAAGGCATCCCTCGAAACCAGCGCGCCCGTCGTGCCGGAAATGAACTCCAGGTCCCGCTGCGCCCGCCGTGCCTGATCGCCAGCATAGTCGAACTGGCGACCGAGATTCCGGGTGTCGTTGGCAGCAACACCGAACGCCCGGCCCATATCCTTGGCCTCGCGCTCCGCTCGCCCGGCAGAACCCGCCATGCGATCCAGGCGCTTTTGCGCCGTGTCCGCATCTTGCGAACGGATCCGGAAACCTAGTTGCGCGATATCCACGGCAGCCCCCTAGCCTTCCACTTCGGCTGCAAATTCCCGGAATTCATCGGGACGCATACCAAGCTCGGAAATAGACGAGCGCTTAACGCCCTCTCGCGCGACATCGGCAGCCCGGTCCACCATCTCGATTGCCCTTTCGATCTGACTGAGGAAGTCGAGCTCGTCACCGTGGCGGTGCCGCATCGCGCTGTTCTGGAAACGCTCCCAGACTGCACCAGGGAGGCCGCTGACACCGGCCGGAACCTCCAGGATCGCGGCGGCAACATCATCATTGCCGACCGACGAATCCAGGAAGGCCTTCCGGTCCTTTGCGTCCATCCGGGCCACAGCGTCACGAATGGACTGCCGACGCATCGCCGCAGCGATGTTCGCCGGCTCGACCTCGAACGGCTTCAGACATACACGACGCTCGACCATCTCATCGAACATATCGGCTGCGGCGGCGCGCGCCGCCCGGATCGCCTTGAGGTCATCGGCGGCCTTGCGCTGAGCGTTCAAAATCGTCAGCTCAGGAGCGACCATGCGCTCTTTCCACGGCCGCACGTCTTCTCCGGCCCCTCGACCCGCTTGCGCTTTGGCGAAGGCCTCATTGCGGGCCGCAGCGATCTCATGGATCCGGTCATACGCTCGGCGAAGTCGCTGAGCCTGTGACGTGGTGTCATCAGGGAACGGCCAGGCACCGATACCATGGGTATCCAGCGTGCCGTTCTTGTAGTCGGGGATTGCGATGGAAGTGCGGGGTTTGGACATCTCTGCCTCCTATCCGACGAAAAAGCCGAAGGACGGTTCGTCCTTGATGAAAACCGGGGAGCGGACGGACTCGTCACCGCCAAGGGTGGCCGATCCGCAAAGCGAACTGGCATCCCCGTGCCAGCCAGACGTTCCGACCAGCGGCACGCCTTCAGTGCGGTTCGCACGCTCAGCCAGCCACAGGGCACCGGCAGCGGCGTTCGCAACGTCATCGTGACCACCGGGGCCGTGATCGATCGTCTCGCGTCCTGAGCGGTTCACGCGGCGCTCAAGGCCGACCATCTGGTTTTTCAGGCGCGGCAGGTCGAGCAAATCGACCTGGCCAGAATTCACGGCGGAGAGCATGTGCAGATAAAGCTCGGAGCGAGGCGCCTTCGCGAGCTGATACGTGACGCCGTGCGCCCGGAACCGTTCACGCGGCCATTCGCCAGCATATCGGTCGCCCGTGACCTCGCGGACGCCATAGAGCTTTGCGGTATCGGCGAATTCCTTGGCCACAGCATCGGGGGAGAATGGCGGCCGGACCTCGCGCACCAGATCGAGCACGGCCTTGCCCTTTTCATTGTGAGCAATGGCCAGGGTCATGGAATCCGACGAACCGCCGGACGGATCGACGAACGCGAAGTGCCGGAAGCTCTCACGGCGCGGCCGCTCTCTCACCTCGGCAGACGTGACGGCTTCCACAGCGTCCATGCTGAAGACGGCTTCCACGTCCTTGCGGAACTCAGCCATGAATTCGGCCAAGGCATTCGCGGGGTCCCGCTTCATCTCCTTGTCGATAAGATCCTGCGGAACGGTCGGGTTCATGGCCCGCGTCGGCCCGTGCCAGACAAGCGGCCCATCCTCTTTGCCGTACCAGTCGCGCCACGCCTCGAACAAGGCACCGCGCCGGGCATAGGGGCTTGATGCGCACAGCAACATTGCGCCGGGGATCGTCGCCATACCGGGGCGAACGGCTGCCAGAATGGCATGATCGGGCTCGGCAGAATCCTCGGCTGGCCAGAACGCCACTTCGTCAGCCAGGATCGCGGCGAAGGTGTAACCCCGCGTCGTGCGAAACGAAGCCGTCGAAACCTCGATAGTCACCGAACCGCTCAGGTCGAAAGCATCGGCCGTTTCCCGTTCGATGAGCCTCTTGAGCATGGGAACGGCGTGGAGAAGCCCCTTGATGTAGCGGAAGATTGTCCGGGCCTGTTTGCGGTCGGCCGCGATGATAGCGACGGTTGCCCGCTCCCCCGGCGCCAAGAAGGGGCGATAGTCCCGGAAGACCGACAGGAATACGGCAATCAATGCCAGGACGAAGCTCTTGCCACCGCGCCGGCCGACCACAAGCCAAGCCTCGGAAGACGGTGCGGTTGGCAGATCATTGCGCCCTGTGCGCTCTCGGTAGTGAGACGCCAGCTCGTCAGACATGGGCAAGCCGAAGAGCGCGGCCATGAACGCGCGCCATGCTGCCCAGGTGTCGCGGTCACGGAAGAATGAGCCGAAGAGGTTTTCATCCTCGCAGGCTTCCAGAATGTTGATCTTGTCGCTCATGAGACCGCGCCTCGCGCCTCGACGTAGGCCTTCAGGTCGTGCGTCACGTCACGCGCACGCCGTTCGAGGCCGATGCTCTCCAGGAGGCGGCGAAGCGCGCCGGCCGTCTTCTGATAGGTGTCCAGATCGTCACGGCTCGCCTCTCCTGCCTCGGCAAATCGGGTATCCATCCGTTCAAGCTCGCAGGTCAGGGTGGCAGCCCGATTGATGAGGGTAAGCTCTGCCTGGCTCAGCCTGTCTTCGCCCCCCAGGTCAGCCATGTGCTGATGCACGAGGTCCCGAAACCGGCGAGCCCAGGCCGTGCGCCCGTCAACGCCAATCAAAGCCCCCGGCCGGTTCGATATCTTCGACCGAGCGACGGGCTTCCGAGTTGCTATCTCTTCGCTTTCAACAGTCATTCTTCGGCTCTCAAACGGACACAAAGCGGACACGAAACACCTGATTTGCTCAATTATGCCATGCAGAAAGGATATTTCAAACCATTGTCCACTGATTACGAATTAGCGGGCAAGAAAAATCGGGGAAAACTGGCTGGATGACGGCGAGGTGGGAAAATCCCAATTCCACATCCGAAATGCCGAATTGATCCAGGATCACCGCGGGCCCGAAATTTGGGCCAGGACCACATTCAAGCCGGGCGAGTCGGCAATACTGGATTTGAAATCCAGAAGGGTGCGTTTTCAGATGCGACCCTTTGATGGGCGATAATGTCTACCTGACGGACAATTACCCCTCATGAGGGCAAATGCGGCTCGGGGGCGTATTTCTCTAAACGTGCCTCACGGGCACATTATGAGCGTATCGGCTATGCGGGGCTCGGCCTTTTGGGGGCCGCCCCTCCTAGCCTTCTGAGACACCTTCAAATCACCCTAGGGGGATGGCTTTATATTAGAGTGTCCGAATTGAGGGGACAGACAGACCGGCCCACGGTCCCAATTCAGGGGACACAGTGCGGTGACATGATACCTCCTGTCCCAATTCAGGGGACATGGTGTCCGGTTTCAGGGGACAGTTTGTCCGGATCTAGGGGACCGTGATTTTTCTTGCGGCTTCCAATGGCGAAACTCCTGAGTGGCCGGGTGTTCGCCGTTCAGGCCGCTTGGGTGGGCGGTCAGAACCCATTCCGTCGCATGGCGCACCTTGTACGAGAAGCCGCCCTCTTTTCGCTTTCGGATAAGGCCTCGCTCCTCGAGGACCCGAAACGCAGCGCCGGCCGTATCCTTATTCACGTTCGCAAGCTCTGCAGCCTGCCGGACGCTGAGACCGATGCGGCCATTGTTGAAGCCGGTGTAGTGCTCCCCAATCGCGATGTAGACGCATCGCTGCGCCGGGCTCAGGCTTCGCCAGGCTTCGGACTTCAGGAGGATGTGGGGCAGCCGGAGAAACCGCTCCCCCTTCCCCTGTGCGCCCTTCTTTCTACGCGCCATCAGCGCCCCCAATGCGCTTGGAGGTCGAATGCGCCCGTGGTAGTGTTGGCATGTCGATCATTTCCCGTGACGATGTTGCAGCGCCGCCCGGTCCAGGGGCGGCGTTCGCGTTTCAGATGTGCTCATACGCGTTCGACTGGTTGGGGTGCTTTAGGGCCCAGCCCTCAGCGGCGGCGAGAAGACGATCGCGCCGACCGACATCACCGTCCGGTGCGTCCTCCCCGAAATGGATATCGGCGAACACCACTGGGACGGATACCCCAATCTCCGGCAGCACTTCGCACAGCCCCGCCTCATACGCGCAGTGGGTGAGGAAATCGCGCTCGGTAGGGTCGAAGCCCAGGACAGCCAGGCTCTCGACGGCGACATGAACGCCGCTCACCTGCCGGCCGCGGTATGTGCCGAAGTCATGAGCCGTTCGAGGCTCGGCGCCGTCCCAAGTGAAGACCAGGGCGGGGCGCTGCAGCGTGACCACATCGCCCATCACGAACGCCCCTTGCGGCGGGGATTGGGACGGCGGGTCCGGCGGTCGATCCAGGCTTGGACATCGGAAAGGCGGTAACGAACCTTGGCGCCGATGCGAACGGACGGCAGCCCATCAGGCTCAAGCTCGTACCGGATCAAGGTCCGGGGTGACACTTCAAGCTCTTCGGCGAGCTGTTCGCGGGTGAGATACTCGTCAAGGACTGACATGTGACTTGCGCTCCCTTTGGCGTGTTGACAGCCAAAGAGTGCCGTTTGTCATGATGCCGAATAAGTGCAGCGAAGTCTGGCTTAGTTACCCCCCAGCCGGGGACGGTGCGCCAGAATGGATTTGTAGAACTCGACCGCTTCACTATCCATCTCGTCCCTGCGCTCTTCTAATAGTTCCGCCGCTGTGCGGACTACGAGGTCACGCCGCCACCGAGCACGTTGCTCGAACTCTCCCGGCCGCGAATGCTTGAAGCCGCGCTCGTACCGCTTCACCGACTCCACGCTTATGCCTCGCAGATCCGCGACACGCTCCCTCGCAACTTCGAGCGGGTAGCGAGACACCCAAAGCGTGATGAGAAAGTCGATCATCGCTTCTTCGCGCTCGATTTGAGCTTGAGTACGCGGCCTGTTTTGAGGCCGCTTGCGCCTACCTTCGATGATTTCTGCGGCAAGCCGGCGTTCGCCCGGCGTGAGCGGGTACTTAGGATCTCGCAACCGATCGATGAGCACCGAGAAGTCACCCCGATCTGCAGCAAGCAGCGTCCGAATGTCGGCAATATCCATCAGCGGCGGGCCTCTCTAATATCGGTGACGTCTGCACCTTCATCTTTGGCACTCATGACCGAACCGGCCCGCTCCGTGGCCTGGCGCAGCGGATCGTCGAGAAGGTGCGCATACCGCTGCGTTGTCGCTGGCTGCGTGTGCCCCAGAAGCGCGCCGATAATGGGCAGGGACATGCCGGCCCCGGCGAGAACACTGGCGTAGGAGTGCCGCAAGTCGTGAATCCTCGCAGTCGGCTTTTGCACGATAACCTCGCGCCCCTTCGCTCGCTTCTCGACTACCTCCTCGCAGATCCCCGCCGCGATGCAGGCAGTGGCCCAGGCGCGTTTGATTTCCTGCCTATGGCCTTCATGCCGGCCGGGAAAAACGAACTCGGCATCCTTCGGCGCCTCCTTCCGCAGATCAGCCAAGAGCTGCCGGGCCGGTGCAGAAAGCGGCACGCGGTGGGTTTTCTTCTGCTTCGTCATCGCGCTCGGCTTTGTCCAAACGCCGTTTGTCAGGTCGAACTGCTCCCAGCGGGCAGCCAGGACTTCGCCACGGCGCGCGCCCGTCAGCATCAGCAAGCGGATAATGTTCGCGGCCTGAGCATCCTCAAGACCGTTGAGCGCGTCCGCGAGCGACCGAATTTCCGCGGCCGACAGGTAACGCTCGCGCTTCTCTTCGCTGTTGCGCTCGATCCCGCTGGCCGGGTTGTCCGCGCGCCAGCCCCATCGGATCGCGAGATTGAACATCTTCGACAGGAGCGCCACGGCGCGGTTGGCCTGGTAGCGGTGGCCAGCCTTCGTCATTTTCCGGTGCAGCGCGTCCACATCCTCGAACCGGACTTCAACGACCTTGAGATGACGCATCACCGGCAGGATGTGGAGTTTCCAGAGCGTCCGGTAATCCGTCGCGGTGCCAGGGCGGAGCTTCGGTAGATGCTCTTCCTCGAACCTCTCGATCATCTTGGCGACGGTCGGGGCTTCCCGTTCGGCCTTCAGCTCTCCGACCGGATCGGCGCCCGTATCGATCTGGCGCTTCAGCTCCTCGGCTTCCTTACGTGCCGCCGCCGTCTTCCAGGCCGGGAAACTGCCAATCGTGTACCGCCGCTCTCGGCCGGTTCTGGTTCGGTAGTTGAGCACGAAGGCACGGGCGCCGGCCGCAGTGACACGAACACCGAAACCCGGCAGATCGCCGTCATAGTGTACCTTGTTGCCCTTCTCAGGCAGAGGAAGGGATTTGACCACCGCATCGGTGAGACGCTGCTTTGACATGACGACCTCGTGTCCGCTCTGTGTCCGCAGAAACAAGGGTATATTGACTGCTGAGTTTGTCCAGCCATGTCATTGCACGACCCGCCATGTCCAGCGTTATGCAGTTGGATAATATCGGATTTCTCGCCATTTTGTAGCTACGCAAGGGTTATCCAGCGCGCCCATGAAATGAGATTTGTAATCAGGGGGTCGGGGGTTCGAGTCCCTCAGCCGGCACCATTTTTCCTTTGTTCCCGCTCCGCTCGACCCGAGCCTGTCACCGCAGTCGGTGTCGGGGTCGATGCTCACATGGAACGCGCTCAGGGCTGCGGGGAGTGAGCCCAGCCTGCCGGCAAGGCCCTGCTCTCATCTGCCCCCCAAAACGCCATTCGTCGCAGCGGATAGTGCCCTAACCGCACCACAAACGCCGTGAACGCCGCATATCTGCGACAAACGCCCTGATAAACCCGACGAATGACGCGCGCGCCGATTTGGGCGGCGCAAGGCCGCGACTAGGCTGGGCGCATGTTCAGTGCACCGCCTCTTTCTCCGGCTCCGGACGCTTTCAGAAGCGACCGCCTCGCCGCCCGCCACCTCGCCATTGCCCTCATCCTGTTCTGGTGCGTGGTCGCCTTTTTCAACCTCGTGGCCGACTGGAGCGAATTCGTTGCCCGTCCCGGACTGCTGCCGCGGCTCGTGCCGGTTTCCACGGCGGGCGGACTGCTGTCCTTCATGCTGACGGATCTGATCCGCCGGGCGCGCGAGCTGCCGGTCGTCCGCCGGATCACCACCCTGATCATCGCCATCGCCGCAACGGCACTGGTCTTCTCCGTCGTCAACCTGCTGTTCACGGCGCGCGAGGGGGCCGGCGGGATCGAACGGGACATGCTGACCCGGGTCGGCCAGCGCTGGATGATGGATGTCTGGGTGTTTGCCGGCTGGTGTGCGCTGACCTGGCGTCTCGACCAGAGCCGGCGGCCCGATCCGACGCGCCAGCGCGGCCTGCAATTGCGGCTCAACCGGACACTGGGATCGGCCAACCGGCTGCCCACGACGACTATCGACGGCGCCAATGACGGCATGCGGGGGGCGGTATTCTGGCGGATGCAGATCTTCTTCTGGACCTGCAATCTGCTGTTCACCGTCCTCACCAGCATCGCGATGATCGAGGACATCTACAATCTCTGGCGCAATGTCATCATCGAGGCGAGCGGGCTCGCCGCCACTACGCTGATCCACTATGCGGTGCTGCGCCCCACCCGCCAGCTCGACCTGTCGACGCGCTTTGCGCTGATTATGGGCAGCTCGATGCTCGCGACCTGCTTCTACATCGTGATGATGTGGCTGATGTGGTACGAGGTCTTCCCGACCGAATTCACCAACAGCCGCATGACGACGCGGGGCTGGGAAGGCCTGACCCATATCGCGCCGCGCTGGTTCGTCTTCAACATGCCCGCCTTCATTGCCTGGTCGGCGATCTATCTGGTGATCGAGGCCTTCGGCCGCATCCGCGCCCAGGAATGGCAGATCTATGATTCCGCCGTGCTGGCCCAGGAAGCCCAGCTGAAAATGCTGCGCTTCCAGCTCAACCCGCATTTCCTGTTCAACACGATCAACGCCATCTCCTCGCTGGTTATCGACCGGCATAATGACGAGGCCGAGACCATGCTGGGCAGGCTGAGCGACTTCCTGCGCTTTGCCCTGCAGACCTCGCCGGACGAGCGTGTGCCATTGGACGAGGAACTGGCCGCTCAGGATCTCTATCTGGGGATCGAGAAGGCCCGTTTTGACAGCCGGCTCGAGGTCGAGCGCGATATCGACCCTGCCGTCCGCAAGGCGCTCGTGCCCTCGCTGATCCTGCAGCCCGTGCTGGAAAACTCGGTGAAATACGCCGTCTCGAGGTCGCGGGTACAGGTGCATATCGCCATCCGGGCCCGCCGCGAGGGCGAGATGCTGGTGCTGAACGTTACCGACAGTGGCGGCCCGGCCCCGGCCACACCGCCGGAAGGTACCGGCGTCGGGCTCAACAATATCCGCGCCCGGCTGGAAGTCCTCTACGGCAAGCACGCGGATCTGGCAGCCGGCCCGGTCGAGGGTGGCGGCTTTGCCGTGCGTATCCGCCTGCCGCTGGAGATCGGCGAAGCGGCGACGGACGCGGCGACCGAAACAGAAACCGGACAGACTGAGGGAGGGAAGGATGCGCATCCTGATCGTTGATGACGAGCGGCTGGCCTCGCGCCGGCTGGAAGTCCTGCTGGCCCGCCGGCCGCAATACGAGATCGTCGGTGTGGCGCGTGATGGCGACGAGGCGATGGAGATGATCGCGACGCTGCGCCCGGACGTCGTGCTGCTGGACATTCACATGCCCGGCACGGACGGACTGATGGTCTCGCGCCAGCTCAACGGGCCGGACGCCCCGGCCGTGATCTTTGTCACCGCCTACAGCCATCATGCCGCCGAGGCCTTCGAGGAAGCCGCCGTCGATTACCTGCTCAAGCCGGTGAAGCCGGAACGCCTCGACACCGCTCTCGCCCGCGCCCGTAGCCTGTTGCGCCTGCAGGACGCCCAGTCGCGGATCGGCGAGCTGGAAACGGTGATCGACGCCCTGCGCGGCAATGGCACCAGGGCCGACGATGCGCTCTGGGTGAAGGGCCGTGAAGGCATGGTGCGCGTACCCAAGCGCACGATCGACTGGGTCGAGGCCGAGGGCGATTATGTCCGCCTGCACTGCCGCGACCGGTCCTGGCTGCACCGCGACACGCTGACGGCGATGGAAAGCCTCCTGGACGAGCGCATGTTCATGCGCGTGCACCGCTCGGCCATCGTCAACAAGCAGCGCATCACCATGTCCTCGACGACCGAGCATGGCGGCCGTCTCGTGCACCTGGATAGTGGCCAAATCGTACGTGTCGGCCGGTCCTATGAGGGCGCCCTGCGCACGGCGCTCAGCCAGATCGCCGACTGACCCTTCTCCCATGTTCAAGCAGGAAAAGGGCGGCGAACCCACCGGTTCGCCGCCCTTCCCCTGTCACGCAGCCCTGCCCGGCCAGAGACCGGGCAGGTGCGTCTCCCCTCACTAGTAACGCAGGGCGATCTGACCGAACACGCGGCGTCCGACGACGTCGTACAGCGACGGGTCAGTGCCCGACTGCACGTTCGGTGCGTATTCCGGCGGCTGTTCGTCGAACAGGTTGTTCACGCCGAGACGGATCGAAGCGTTGTCGGTGATGTTCCAGGTTCCGGCCACATCCCAGTACCAGACAGCGTCGGTACCGGTGAAGCTGGTCTCGACCGGGAAGATCACGCTGGCACGGTTGTCCATCGACGCGATGTATTGTGCGCGCACATCGAGATCGAAGTCCGCCACGGTCCAGCGCGTGTTCCAGACAGCCTTCCATTCCGGGAAGGAGGTGCCCAGGCCTTCGCCGAAGAAGGACACCGTACCGGCATAGTCCAGATCCGGCAGGCTGTTGAGGTCCTGCTGCTTCCACTCCAGCAGATGCGTCAGCATCACGCTCGTCGTGACGCTGCCGGCCCAAGACGGTGCACCGAGCCATTCCGGCTCGAAGCCCCAGCCAAAGGCGATGTCGATACCGGAGGCCTGCTGCGAACCACCGTTCAGACCCGGATAGAGCCCGTTCGGATCGTTGACATCGGCAACGCCGAAGATGTCACCGCCGCCGCGCACGATACCGGCACAGGAGTCCCGGTTCACATCATAGGTCGGATTGGTGCCGTAGTAGTTATAGCAATCGGCAATCAGCTGGTTCACCCCCGGCGCCAGGATCGGCGACGAGATGTCGATGCGCCAGTAGTCGATCGTGCCCTGGAAACGGTCCAGCCAGCGATTGGAGACCGGCGACTGGAACACTGCACCGACGGTGAAGGTGTCGGCCGATTCCGGATCGAGGTCCGTATTGCCGGTCGTGGTCACAGAAGCCTGGGTACCCGGCGTCTGGACATAGGCATCCGGAGAGGCCACGCCCGTTGCCGCGCACAAGGCCCGCATCTGCACCGAATCGGGTCCGGAACGCTGGACACCGGTGATCGAGCACGGGTCGAAGTATTGCGGCGCGGAACCGCCACCACCGAACAGCTCGCCGAAGTTCGGCGCGCGCACGGAGTGCTGGTAGGACGCCCGGAAGCGTGCATAGTCCAGCGGCTCCCAGCTCAGCTCGGCCTTGTAGGCCGGGTCGTTCGAGCCACCCGTATCGCCGGTGATACCATCGCGGAATTCGCTGCGCGAGACGCGATAGCCCAGGCTCAGATCGATCGCGCCGAACGGAGAATCATCACCCGCCAGCGGGATCAGAGCTTCACCGAACAGGTCTTCGAACGAGTTCGTGCCGGAGTTCGGATTCTGCGCGTTGAAGCCGGAGATGGGGCCACCGCCCGAACCGGGATCGAAGTCGAACTCGAAGCCGCGATATTCGGCACCCAGCACCATCGACACCGGACCGGCCGGCATGTTGAAGGCGTCGCCGGCGACATAGAGCTGACCCACCGTCTGGGAGAATTCCGTCGACGCGGTCGAGGACACTTCCAGATAGTCGATACATTCGGCGGACAGCGGCTGGCGGCCAAACGGATTGAAACCGCCGGAGCAGATGCTGTCACCGCCATCGGCGGCCTCCAGCAGGATCTGCAGACGATCGGTATCGATATTGCCTTGCTGGTTGCGGTCGATTTCGGTGTCACCGCGCGAGACATAGGCGTGCCAGGTCCAGCCGCTGGAACCGATCGGGCCTTCGGCACCGAAGGTGTAGCTGGTGACGGTGTTCTCGAAGTTCGACTGGCGCAGACCGGCGGACAGGGTCCGCTGGCGCATCAGGAAGGGCTCCAGGGCACCGGCACCGACCAGGTTCGGATCATCGCCGGTCCGGCTCGCCAGAATGGCCGCCAGATCGGTCGGGATGAACGGGTTGGTGACCGGAATGATCAGCTGGTTCGACACGGTGCGGCCAGGCTCGACCAGGGCCGAAACGGCCTGAATGGTCGAGTTCTCGCCCGGCGCGCGCGTCTGCACGGTCGGGATCGGGGTCGGCGCCAGGGCCTGAGCGGAAGAATACTGAGCCCAGGAGATATTGCCGAAGATGTTGACGCCATTGTCGAGATCATAGTCTGCCCGGGCCATGAAGCTGTCGCGCTCCATCGGCAGGGTGAGCAGGTTCACGAAGTCGAAATTGTAGGAATAGGCATCCGGGAAGATGTTCTGGTTGACGTTGCCGTCGATATCATACCGGAAGTTTTCCACGTCGGACGGGTGGTTGAAGATACCCGCCGAGAACATCGTGCCATCCAGGTTGAACCCGAAGCGGTTGCCGACGCTGACATTGGCCGGGTCGACGCCATAGGAGGCAAAGACCGCGTCGATGGAGGCTTCGGTCGGACGGTTGGCTGCACCGAACAGCAGCGAGCCGGCCGGGAAGAAGCTCGTCGTCGCCGTCGCCTGCTCGGCGAAGGGACGCTGGCTCTTGATCATGCCCTCGCGCACGGAGCGGTCGAATGCGATCACGGCATTGCCGCGGCCGTCATCGATATTGCCGCCGATCACCAGCGAGACACCGTATTCCTGGGCGTCCCAGTATTCGGTGGAGTTCTCGTAGGTCGCGCGGAAATCCACGCCCTCGAAATCATCCTGCAGGATCACGTTGACCGCACCGGCCACCGCGTCGGCACCGTACACGGCGCCGGCACCGCCGGTTGCGACCTCGATCCGGTCGATCAGGGCGGCCGGAATGGTGTTGAGGTCGACCGTCAGCCCCGCGCTGGACGGCATCGCACGGCGGCCGTCGATCAGAACGATGTTCCGGTTGGCACCGAAACCGCGCAGGTCGACATTCGCCTGACCGCCATTGCCCGGATTGTTGGACGTGGTGGTACCGGCCGGGTTCACCTGCGGCAGTGTGTTGAGATAGGTGTCGATCGTGATGTCCGCATTGGCGACGACCTGGTCGCCGGTCACGGAGACCAGCGGGCTGTCGGCGACATAGTCCTGGCGCGCAATCCGCGAGCCGGTGATCACGATCACCTCGTCGTCCCCGGCCGTATCCTCTTGCGCGAAGGCCGGTGCCGACACGGCCGCGAGGCCTGCCAGCATCGTCGCGCCCAGCAAAGCGGATCGTCCCAGACCGCTGCCGATTGACCTGAATGCTTGATTTTTCATGCCGATTTACTCCCCGGCTTGGATATCCCCTCACATGCGGTGACCCGCATGCACGTTTGAATGCGCAGGAGCGCATCGAATGGGGTTACGGGGAGGCCGGACCGGCCGACAGCGGAATTCGGCCTGCGTCAAGCCGGGTCGGCGAATGACAGAATTCCGGCGAATGGCGGATTTTCCGGGGTGGAGAACAAGGGCGCCCCCAAACGCAAAAGGCCCGCTCTGACGAGCGGGCCTTCGCAGTCTGCATTTCCAGCAGGGCTAGAAGCGCTTGGTGACGTTCATGAACAGCGTGCGGCCGTTCAGATCGTAACCCACACCCCGGATGACATAGCCGTGATTGCTCTGCGGTTCCGGTGCATCGTTGAACACATTGTTCACACCGGCACGAACCACCAGATCGTCATTGCGCCACGTCACCGAAGCATCGTGGACGAAGTACTCCGGAGAGTTCTCGTACACGTTACACGGCGTATCGCCCGCCGCGACGCAGGCGTAGAGGCCCGAACCGACCGGATCGAACGGATCGTCATTGGCCTCGATCATCTCGCCGACATAACGGGTCTGCCACAATGCGCTCCAGTCACCGATGGAGAACACATTGGTCAGGCTGAACCGGTTCTGCGGATAGCCATACTCACCCAGATCGTCATTGATCGTGACGCCATCGGCGCCCGTTTCTTCCTCGAACTGCGTCAGCGTGTGCGTGGCCCGGAAGATACCGTCATAGCGCATCGGACGGTTGATGACCGGTGCCGTGAAGTCCATCCCGAACTCGATATTGACGTCGATACCTTCGGTCACCCGCTCGCCCAGATTCTGGTTGAGCGCTTCCACGAAGCTGATCTCGCCGTCACCACCACGCGTGATGTACTGGCACTGATTGTTCGTGAGGTTCGGCGAGTCATAGCACAGGGCCACGATCGCCAGCGATGACAGCGACTCCACCTGACCGTCGACCGAGATATCGTAATAGGTCGCCGACAGACGCAGATCGAACGCATCGAACCAGGGCTGATCGATCACGAAACCGGCCGAAATCGCTTCGGACGTTTCCGCCTCAAGATCCGGGTTCGAACCCGTGGCGACCAGCGTATTGGCACCCAGGAAGGTCACGTTGGACGTGCCCAGGCCGGTGGTGCCCAGCGAGAACGGGTCAACGCCCGGCAGATTGTAGGGGCCGCCGCCATTCTGGCAGTTCTGGACGACCGTCGGGCTCCGGGTTTCCAGCGTCGGGTCGTACTGCCGGATATTCGGCGTTGACGGATCATTGTCGTGATCGACCTCGACAATAGCGAGACCCGGCACGCGGCACGGATCCTGCGGATTGCCGAAGAACTGCACACGCCCGCCGAATTGTTCGCCGAGGTTCGGCGCCCGGAAGGAGGTGCCATAGGTCGCCCGGAAGCGCAGCCATTCGTTCGGCGCATAGAGCGACTGGATCCGGTAGGTCCAGCTGGCGCCATAGTTGGACTCTTCGGTCCAGCGGGCGGCCACGTTCACCGACAATTCCTCGGCGAACGGACGATCCATCAGGATCGGTGCTTCCATCTCGATGAAGGCTTCCATCAGGGAACGGTCGCCGGTCGAGCCCGGATCCGAGAAGAAGCCGGCGAACTCGCCGCCCGACGCACCCGCATCGGTATCGGTCACGATGGCGTCCTTGCGGTACTCACCGCCCAGCACCAGGCCGACCGGACCATCAGGCAGGTCGAACAGCGTACCGGTGGCATAGCCGCTCAGGACGGACTGTTCGACAACCGTCCGCGTCAGGCGGTTCGGGAAGAAGTAGTCATTGTCCTCGGGATCGGCAAAGCGCCCCGTCGTCAGGAAGGTGCCATCGAAGAAGTTCAGCGGGCGGCACTCGATCACCTGCGTCGAGTTCGGGATGAAGTTCGGCGCGCACGAGGCATTGCCGCTACCGTCGACGGTCGTGTTGTTCACGACCTGGATATAGCGGGAATAGTCGTACAGACCCTGCACCCGGTCGAAGCCGTCGGACCGGCTGAAACTGGCATAGGCATCATAGCTCCAGCCATGCATCGGACCGAAATTGTCCATGAAGGGCAGATCGCCGCGCAGACCGCCGATCAGACGCATCTGGGACACGTCGGTCTCGGTCGTATAGCGCTCGAGGAAGTAGATATCGCCAGCCTGGCCGAACGGGTTCAGCGCATAGTTGGCCGGCATCTCCAGGCCGCCCTGGGAGATCGTTGTCGATTCGCTTTCCCGCTGCGTGTACGACGCCTCGAAATAGGCCGTCATTCCGCCATAGAAGCCCAGATCGAACTCGCCGATCGAATACAGCGAGGTCCGGTTGAAGTCCGGCATCTGGCTGCCGTTCAGCTCTTCCGGCCACAGCAGCAGTGCAGAGCCGTTCGCGCTGCCGGACTGCAGCAGGTCGAGCGTGAAGGGGATCGGGAAGAAGCCGTCGGGGAAGCCCGGAGACTGGCGGCCCGGCTCATAGCCGACATAGCCGAGGGCCGGGAAAACACCGACACCGGCCCCGAAGGACGCGCCGCAATCCTCGTAGATCTCGCCGCTGGCGCCATAGCTGTAGTTCGTGATGCAGTTACCAGCATAGGGCTCGTAGAAGCTGCCGAACTCGCGGCCGGTGAAGCCTTCTGTCTTGGTGTACTCGGCGGCAAAGCCGATGAAGCCGCGATCACCGCTGACACCCATCGTGCCGGTGTAGACCTGCTGACGGCCGCCATCGCCGGCCATTTCCGGGTCCGTGAGATAGGCATCCAGCTGCAGACCGTCGAAATCGTCGCGCAGGATGTAGTTCACCACGCCGGCCACAGCGTCGGAACCATAGACCGAGGACGCACCGTCGAGCAGGATTTCCACGCGATTCACGAGCGTGCCCGGAATCATGTTGAGGTCCGGTGCGCTCGGCGCGCCCCGCACACCGGCCGGCGCGAGACGGCGACCGTTGACCAGCACCAGGGTCCGCCCGGAATCCAGACCACGCAGACCGGCCGTTGCAGAGCCCGGACCGCTGTCCGTGATCAGGCCGGCCGAGGTCGACAGGCCGGTCGTGGTCTGCTGGCCCTGCACAACCGTGGTCTGGGAAAGCAGGTCAGCGGCGTCGACCAGACCCAGATCGCGCGACAGTTCGCCGTCAATCACCTGGATCGGTGCTGCCGAGGAGAACTCGTTGCGCACGATCCGCGAACCGGTGATCGTGATGGAATCTTCGGAATCGTCTGCCGTATCCTCGTCCGCCCCCGCGGAAGTCCGGACCGGCTCATCGTCCGGCGTCTCGGTCTGGTTCTGCGACCAGGCCGGGGCAGCCAGCAGGCTGACACCCATCATCCCGGCCAGAACGGTCGATCCGAGCCATTGCATTTTTTCTGAGGTTTTCAAAACCTATCCCCCTGGAAAGTCGGCCCCTTTCGGGGCGTTGT
>Ga0213833_1001479_pt1 | contig 16779 bp, 22 predicted proteins | sample SWATP21_FD_160575 | JGI IMG/M metagenome (GOLD analysis project Ga0213833, IMG submission 160575) | Coastal seawater microbial communities from Marineland, Florida, United States - SWA TP2 #1 | ecosystem: Environmental > Aquatic > Marine > Coastal | place: USA: Florida | collected 2016-08-14
GGCGGGGGGGGAGGAGGAGGCGGGGGGGGGGGGGGGGGGGGGGGGGGGCACTTACATACGCACACACATACGCACCTGAAACACTTCCTCCCCTTCACGAGCCAGTGAGGAGTCACTCCACTCCTGCAGCGATCGAGGGTAGCGCTTCCCGAGGATGGCCATGCAGACGCCGGCAGGCCTGCACACGTGGGCCGCCCGCACGACCTGCTTCAATGCTGGCACCCACACCTCATCAGGTCGCTGTGGCACACACACGCCCCGCTGCATGGCCACCCGCGTCTTCCTTCGTCTGCGAACAGCGGCCCTCCCAACATCGTGCTTTGCCAACTGGTACGTGCTGTACTGAAGGAACAGCTGTTGCGTAGCCTTGCGAAGTGCAGCGGGGAAAAAGCGCAACCGACGACCCCCGTAGGTTCCTGGTGCTTCATGCCCGGCACCGTGTGGTGCACTGGCCCGGTGTTTATCATCCCTTGGGGCGTCTGCCATCCCTTGCGTCACAGCCAAGATACGGCACAAGTCGGAAGGCACCGGGGCAACCAGCGGGATGTATCGCTTTGTGGCGGGCTTGGACGAGCGGTGCAGCACAGCCAGCGCGGCGAGGAAGTGGGACACACTCCGGAGGTGCAGCTCCTGGCGAGTGTAGACCGCGAGTTTCCAAACAAACTCGGGATCTCTGTCGGCGACGCGAGACACCAAGGCATGGATGCGCGCTCCGAGAGCGGTCTGTGGCAACACGTAGAGGAAGGGTGACGGCGGATGCGGCACTCAACACACAACAACAAGAGTCACACTGATAGATGCCCTACCTCACGTGTCAACTCGTCACGGCAGCGCATAGCGGCCGCAGTGACACGAAGCAGCTGCTTCTTCAGCGTGATGGTTTCTACGGGTCTCCAACCACGCCGTGCGACCCAGAACACGAACTCTGGAATGCGACGTGGAAACGAAGCAACCGTTCTCATCGCCGACACCACACAGCGCGCGCCACGACCCATGTACAGCGCTGCTTGTGCGTGCCAGCCACGGAATCGGCGCCAGACACCCCTTAGCTTTTGCACCCCAGCGTCGTAGCAAGGACGCAGGATGCGCGCAAGCACAGTCTGGAACATCGCCCTTCCGCGACGGCGAGCTGGCTCGAGGCGTGTCCACAACATGGTCAAGCGTCGGGCAACGCGACGCCACAAGTTAGCGAGTCGCACGCCGGCACCTCGAACAGCACGCCACACGTGTGCTGCTGGAATCGAAACTACGCAGACACAAAAACGGCCAGCCACACACTTGAATAGGTGAGTCACCGCGAAGCAGCACACAGCATTGCACCCCCCCCCCCCCCCCCCCCCCCCCCCACGTACCGCGGTTGTGCCAGCCCCGGCGTATCGCTTCGCAAACTGGAACCCACACTGCATGCACTCGTGCAGCAATGCGATCAAACTGGCGCCGAATATGCGCCCAGGCTCGAGTGCACCACAGCGCCATCCTCTCCCGAGCTTGGGTGTGCCACGCGAGGAGTCGACGTCCGTGTCGCCGGCTCCAAGCCTGAAGCCGAGCCCACACCGGGCCCACGTGCGCCATGCACCAGTCAACCTGTCGTTGGATGCGCAACGCTGCTCGAGCACGCCATGCAGCCAGATTCACAGACGCTCGGTCCCACCACGTATCAAGCAAGTCCAGCGCGGCTTGATGCCACAAGCTGAGACGTTGCACGCCACGCCGGCAGCAGCCAGCAAAGGAGGACCACGCGCGTCCCGCACGTCGGCAAGGTGGAGCCAGGCGTATATGGAGCATGACTTCCACGCGAGTGGCAAGCGCGCTGAAACGACGCCCAGCGCGCTGGAATGGTGCGACTGCAGTGTGGTAGGCGATGTGAAGTCCCTGCATTGCCCGACCAAGTCTACGCCAGGCACGCTGGGCGGACCCATAGCACTGTAGTTCCCAGTAACGAAACGCATGGCGAGTGCGCCTCCATGCCGTCAGACACGTGCGAGACACAGGGGTGGCGAGTCTTGTCCATGCATGTGTCATCCACTGCTGCAGTGGGTCCCATGTCGCACGCACTGCACTCCACGCGCGGTTGGCAACACGACGTGCGCTGTTGACACCCGCTCGAGCACCACGAGCTACCCTGCTGTCGAAAATAAATGTCCACATTGAAGCGCCAACTGCGAGCAGCTGAAATCGCAACCAAGCTGCATGCAGATCGACGCGTGAGTCATGACACACCACAGCTCATGCTAGCGACACTTGTGCGGACCTCGCACCAATCCATCTCGCTCTGTGCGTCCAGACTGCATTGTGGGGATCTTATCTCACTGGTACTCTGTGTTACAGCCCGGTTCAACCTTCTTGAAGGCTGTTGGGCTCGTGTCGGTGCGTGTCTGTGCCAGAACGCTGGTCTTGGTAGAGACAAGTCAGCACAAGACAGAACATTCCCATGTGGTATCTTAACCACACAAACATCCAGCTTGCTGATCGAGACGAGCTGGCAAGTTTTTGCGCCTGACCAGCTTCATGCATGGCATGCACGCAACACGATGAGTGGCCTGAGCGATGATGATCGTGGCGGCGAAAGCGATGATGAGCTTGTTCAGGAACGGATTACACAAGTGCTTCGCGACGCAAGACCAGGTGCTTGTCGCGGATGGGTGGGGTGTTTGGCCACCTCGTATGCCACGCGGCGTGTGTGTGTGTCACCACGTTGCTGCTGTTGTGCCACAGGCTGGTCGGACGAAGCTCGCTGCGAAACACCCCTTGCCGTGGAGCCTGGGAAAGAAGTAACGGCACGAATTGCGCGCATTGACGGCCGGGTGACCGCTGTCACCGCGTTCCGCGAGCGGTTCGATGCCCCGGGCATTCCGGTGGTGTTGGAGGGGCTTGCGGAGGACTGGCCCGCACTGCACTGGACACCTCGCGTGCGTGCGTGTGTTGGGTGTTGCATTGCATGACGCCGTTGTCAATGAAACGAACCCAGTACCATGACACGACACCGTGCTTTTGTTTGTTGTTTGTTGGCACCATGTGATCCAGACGTTGCTACCACGGCTCGGCGACACGCTGTTCGAAGTGGACCACCCGCCGTTTGTGGAGGAGCCACCCATGATCGCGTTTTGTGACTTTGTGTGGTACCTGCAGCACGTTAGGGGAGACGAAGCAGAGCCGTTGTATCTTTTTGACAGGTACGTGCGTGGGCTTGCGCGTGGCAACACGTGGCGCGCGCATGTGTTTTCAGGAACAGTACACTGTACGGTGTGCGATTGACGTTTGGTTTTGGCTCTCGACGGCCACAGCTGTTTCGAGTGCGGCAACACGCTGCTGGGCGACTACGCTGTCCCTCCAATGTTTCAAGAAGACTTTTTCAGTGTGCTACCGCAAGAGGAAGCCCCGCCCTTTCGCTGGCTGCTCGTAGGACCACCCCGGTCCGGGTCTCGTCTCCATGTTGACCCCTTGTGCACGAGTGCATGGAACACGTGCCTCCGCGGCAGGAAACGGTACGCAGTGTGGTCAGGTAGGCACCAGTGGGCCTGCTGTTAGCATAGCCACACACCTGTGTTATTATATTGAGCGCGGGTGTGACCTACCTTCGGTGCTTGGCTCTTGTTTTGTGTGTAGGTGGTTGCTATTTGAACCTAGCACGCCTCGCGACCTCCTGTACCCGAGCGACTCGACGAGTCTCGCCCCTGCAGGTCCTGCACGTGCTGTGCAAACATCCGAAGGACACACTGTTGCCTCCACCCGTGCAACGAGAGCAGGCGCGGGTCCTGTGCTGGCGCAGGGGCGGCTGAAGTTGGACGTACGCATGGCGACGCCTGCTGCGACGAGTCGAGCGCAGGCGTGAGCACGACGGCCGTGCCAACAGAGAACGCTGCTCGCGGACCCGCCGCGGTGGAGTGGTTTGGCGGCATTGCCGAGGACGTGGCACGACGTGCACAAGCAGCTGGGTACAAGGTGCTGGACTTTGTCACCTCGCCAGGCGATACTGTCTTCGTGCCTCGTGGCTGGCACCACGCGGTGTTAAACCTAACCGAAACCGTGGCCGTGACACAGAATTTTGTGTCTCGGTCCCACTTGCTGGGTGCTATCTACGCAGTGCGTGAGGACGAGCCGCACCTGAGTGAGGCGTTTGAAGCTGCACTTGCGGGTGTAGCAACGGGCTCATCCCAAGTACTCGCCGCCGATGGACCATGTGTGATCGATGCAAAGGTTCTGAAGGTGCTCAGGGAGAACCGCGAGACCACATCGAAAGCAAAGGAAGAACATGTCGAGTGTAGCAGTTGAGGGGAGCGGTGTGAACGAATAGCGTTGAGACTAGACCACACACCAATGTCTACTGCCGTGAGCAGAATGAAAGAAAGGAAAGCGACACTACTGGCACCGAGCTCACTGAGATGGAATTTGGCCGGGCTGAGGAAAAACGGTTGACGGCTCATACGCGCAATAAGTAACTTCACACTCGTCTGGAATAGGCTCAGTTACGACAGCCTGGCGAACACAACCCACACACATTTGTCACGCACATGTTTCACGTCACGCATGGCATGACATGACAACAAGGCTAATAGGTTGTGAAGCAAGGCAGCGGGCCCCACAAACATACATACCGTGCCGTATCCCATCACCGACACATGCAATCCAAAAATCAGACGGTTCATTGTGGAAGTCGTTTGATACCGCACATTCACCACATCTGTGGCACCCAGCCCTTGTGCCTCGCGCATAAGTTTGTAGGTGCTGCCGGCAGACGCTTCGTCCAGCAAATCGCTATATGCGGGTGTTTCGCCACCAAACATCGCTGCGATGACCCCGCGCCACCACACCAACCAAACGTGCCACCCAAACCAACATGGTTGGCTTGCACTTTTCAATGCAACACGCCAAAACGCGAAACAGCAACACGAAAACAAAAACGAACCAAGAATGGCAGCATACACGTCTTGGAGAAGGTTCTTGCTGCGGAAGTCGCCGGCAGACACGACACCAATCTCCCGGACGATACGCCGTCCTTCCACAGTTGGTTCTACACTCCCACACCACACACACACGCACGCACACACGGAAACATGTCTGACGGGTGACGAGCCAGGGCACTCAGCAACCAACAACGTACTGGTGGAGACGATTCCGAATCGGGTGCCAGGGTCGGCTGCTTCCGCTGCTCCGGTGCGTGTTGACACGCTGGTCGTCACTGGCCGGGACAAAACGTGCCGTGACAACCACTGCCTGTTTCGCGAAACACGGGAAACACGGTCCCATGAACGCGATGCTCGACCAATCAGCGGACCGCAGCGAGAGGCCATGGTGACTGTCGCTTGCTCCACAGCGAACCTGGCGTGGTATAATGTCACACCACATTCACACACATGACTGTGCAAACTTTGCGCTGTTGTCACAGGCACGCAGCTTGCGGTGATGGCGAGAGGAGTTCATGGCGCTTTCACTTGATGCTTGCATGGACGAGGAGAAGACGGAACCGGTGGTTGTGGAGGCGGAGTTTAAGGTGCCCTGCGCAGACGGCATAGTGCTTGCAGGCGCAGTGTCTGGGATTTACCTGGCAACACACTCGATCCCAACTGAGTGGAAGCAACACTGCCGGAGTGAGCGTTCGGTCACGTGCGCGATTGTGTGCCACGGGTTGCTTTCTAGTAAGGAGGGCGGCTTCATACCGTCTCTCGCGAAGAAGTTGTGCCTGTCTCGGTGCGTCGACGCCGTCATTCGCTATGACTCTCGTGGAAATGGTGCCAGCACCGGGCACGCTCGCATATCAGGTTTGATGCTCGCTGCGATGTATCCTGTATCGGAGTGACTGCAATAGAGCCCTCACACAGGCGCAATTTGTCTGTGTTTCGGGTCTACAGGGTACAGCAGCGATGTTGAAGATTTGGCCACCGTTGCCGCTGCAGCGTTTGCCCAGGGCTTTCACGTGCAGTTGCTTGTGGGCCATTCTCGCGGCGCAAACGTCGTTTTGATGCATGCAGCTCGATTTCATGACGGAAAAGTACACCCTCGCATCCCTGCGGTGGTTGCCATCGCCCCACGCTTCGACTTCTCACGCCTGCCTGCCAAGTACTTCAGCGTCGAGCAGCTGACTGCACTGCGGGCGCCGGACGGAGAGACAACGTGGAGCACATGGAGCGCTCGTAACCCGACGCTTCAAGTTACCTGCCATGATCTCAAGGAGTTGACGGGCGTCAACATGCAGAAAGAAGCGGCTTCCATTCCGGCTGACACCAAGGTGTTGCTCTGTCATGGGTAGGTGTGTGGGTGTGGTCGCAGTGTGGTCTGGGGGCTGTCTCACCCGATGGCTGGCACAGCACCGAGGACAAGGTAATCCCGGTCACAGATTCAGATATGTTTGCTGCCCACTCCAGCAGCATACGTGTGCATCACATCTCCGGAGCTTGCCACATGTTTCGTGACGAAAGGCTGCAGTCGTCGATGGTCGCGAGTGTGTGCAGCTGGTCATCAAAGGTTCTGGTTGCGCTGGACAGTACTGCCAAGTTGTAGCTTCGCAAAAAAGGTAGTCTATTCAAAACTTGGGACTCGACGTCGAGAGGGAACGAGGGGACGACTCGTCTGAAAACTGCACACGACAAAAAGAAAAACGCGACAGCACGCAACAGAACGACACAAAATCGCGTCGAACTGAACAAGGGCGGAGGCAAAATGGCAAGAGAACAACTCACACGAAAGCCACATTGGGCGAAACTCAAACACACAAAACCAGCACATTCATAACATCAAAAAAACCGCGAGCGCACGCGCAGTGCACATACACAACAATCAGGCACATCAAACAAGGGCTGCTTCGTCCGTTCACGTCTCACAGCAACGTGGGACGCTTGCAATGGACGCTGCATCGTCATCGTCCGCGTCGGCGAACGGTACAGCGGTGTCCGGCAACATCAACGGTTCCAGGACGGCAGGGCAGAGAAAGAGGGCGGGCATATGACCAATGGGTTCGTTCGTTTGGAGAACTTGCAGCACGGGTGTGAAGTAGCCATCGAGTTGCGCGAACCGTTCTGCCACAGCGTCTTCGGGTGTCCACTCCAGCGGTTCGTCGACAACCACGTGCAGACTGGGCGCTCTTCGACTTGGACAGAATACAACCACTTCATCGCGGCCAGGCACCCAGCATGAGGAGTCGTTCCACACAAACGGAGGGGGTGTGCGTGACTTGCGGGCCGAGTTGCGGCCTTCGCCATGGGCCCGGCCAATCAGGTGAGACACACAATGGGAGCGTCGGTGAGATCCGCAGCAAGTCGCTTCCTCCACAACAAAGGGTACGCTCTCCACGCTGTGTGCTGATCCTTCACGGATTGTGTGCTTGCTGGTTGTGCTCGCCCATCTGGTGGCGGCTTCGGAGTCAGCGTCGTCTTGCTCCGCATGCTGCCGCCGCTCTTCGCATGTAGCTCTCTCTGTACCCGTCATGTGACGGCACCGGGATGAGGTTTGGTCCACAGACTCCGAATGGCCATGATGAGCTCCTGCTCGGGACGGGAATGGGGCTGGCGACACCGTCACAGCTCTGTGTAAGCGAACACAGCTTTGGCCCATTAGACAAAATAGGATGGATGGATCGTCTGTCGCAACAGGTGGGAAGACGGCAACGTTATCAGCTCCCGGGTACTGAGAAAAATTGCTCAACTGTCACGTGTGAAACTGCTCTTGGGCGCAACGCGATGTGATGCGGCGGGGATGTGGTTGGAGTCCTGCGTACGTGTGCGCCAAACGTGCGGTACTTCCGGAAAGCAACGCGTCGAGAACGGGCAATCTGAATCGAATCTCGCGTTTTTATGACGCCAAATTACGTGATCGTTTAACGGTACTCACAGTGCGCCTCACACGGTTGTTGATATTTAGAAATACTAACTGGGACGCCCCTGAAGGAACAACAACACCATCATGTCACATGTCGCGTAACGACTCGCGTTACGGTCACACCATTACAATGGCGCCACACTTGATGTCTTATGACGTGGACGCTCACCCAAGAGACGGAAAAGTGTACGAAGTGAACGTTCTGACATGCATCACGGCCGACCGAGCCAACACTGCTGCTTCAGCCTGCCAACGTTCATTGGCCTTTCGGGTGATGAAAACGAGCTTCCGGTTTCAACACCGTCCAACTCGTTCGAGATATGGCTTTGAAGCTACATAAAGTTACCCAAGCCATTGAAGCGCCCAAGGAAAGCCACAGTGCGCAGCTCAGTGCGATCCAGGAAAGCCACAGACAGCTCAGGGCGCAGCACAGTGAGCTCAACTCTCTCCGAGTTCACATCGCACAACACCAGTGGCGCACTTCAAACATCGAGCAACGCTTGATGTACGGGACCACAGTCAACGTATCTCACGCTATCCTTGGACTTCTGGCTCCTGACGGTTCTACCGTTTCATGGGCAGCCAGAACCATGGCTGGACAACCTGCCATTGCAACATCCAACGTATCCAAGCGCAATTTCAGGCATTGGTGGACTTCACCATTCGACACGGTTCGCTCCGTAACCGCGCAATCCATCCTAACACCTGGGCTGAGCTCGATGCCATCCGCGGAGGCAACATCATGGATCTGACGCGCACTCCAGGTTGGCAAGAAGGACCATGGGGCAGCATCACAGCTTTCATGGGTCGTATCGCTGTGTTCGCGCAGGGACAGTACGAACAAGAAGCCCGGTGAGTCCCGTGTCATGGGTGCTGCGTGTAGTCGACTTACATGTACGCATGCCCGCCTTTTCAGCGCACAAGCAACGCGCACGTGCTGAACGCCAAGCCAGGTATGTGTTGGAGTGTTCACTTTGCTCCACTGTTGTGAGTCACAACTTGTGACGTTCTGTCTGGCCAGCCGCAACACAGGCACTGGCCAAGCGCCAGAGGCGTCACTGAAAGCGGTTCGTGTTGTGGTTTGAGCATGTGGGTGTCCGAGGTGTGGCTCACCGTGTGAGTAGCTGGGCTTGCCAAGTTTGACGGTCCACATGAACACACTGACAAATTGCATCAACACAGTCTCGTGTCAGCCATGAACAACTGAGTGTCGCTACAACATGGTCATGGCTTTTCATTCACAGTGTGCTGCTGAACCACATCAATACAACTTGTGGGATCGCGCCAAACGAGTGCGGATACCACTTGCTTCCCCGGGCGGGTTTGCTTCGATATCAACGCTGTTGGAACGTTGGAAACGTCAACGATGTTGGAAACATGGCAGCAGCTGTGAGTTTTAGTTGTCATTGCATCCTAACTGCAACAAGTAGCATCCATCAAATGAAATCCTACAACCCACCCAAGCACATGTACTTCACATCCATGTACTCGTCAAGGCCCCAGTGCCCGCCTTCCTTGCCAATCCCAGACTCCTTGACACCGCCGAACGGCGCGACTTCCGTGGACAGCAAGCCTTCGTTCACCCCCACCATCCCTGTCTCCAACGCTTCGGCAACACGGAACGCGCGCCCCATGTCACTAGTGTAGAAGTATCCTGCCAGCCCCACGTCCGTGTCATTGGCCATGTTGATCACTTCATCTTCCGTGTCAAACTTGAACACCGGAGCAATGGGACCAAAGATTTCCTGGACGAAAGAAAGCAGACACCCCGTCACATGCAAGCACCTCCGCCCGTACGCATCCCCGTGTACCTGGCGAAACACATCCATGTCACTGCTCACGTCCCGAAGCACCGTTGGGGCGCAGAACAGTCCCGAACGAGAGGTGCCAACGAGTGCATTGGCGCCCTGAGTTATGGCACCACCAGAAGCATATGGTGAGCGAAGAGAAAGGGACGCGCGAGCACCCGCGTGACAAACCTTGGCTGAAGCATCAGCGATGAACGCTTCGTACTTGTCAGCGGCAGCGACGTTGATCACAGGGCCAATTTCCACTCCTTCGTCCAAGCCGTGTCCCGACTGGAGAGCGGAAACGGCATCAGTGAAACGCTTCACAAACTCCTCGTAGATACCGGACTGAACGAACAGCCTGTTGGCGCACACGCAAGTCTGCCCAGTATTGCGGAACTTGGCGGCTACAGCGCCGGCCACAGCCTGCGCACCAAGTTGGACGTAAGAAAGGACCACAGGGTAGGGAACAGCACATGAGAAGGCCACACAACGAACGCGGTCAATGTCGGCATCATCAAAAACAATGAACGGCGCATTGCCACCCAGTTCCAAGCCCACTCGCTTGGTGGAGCTGGCACACTGCTCGTACAACAGCTTTCCCACTGCAGTGGAGCCTGTGAAGGAAAGGGCACGGACAGTCTTGCTTGCACAAAGCTCACTTCCGACCGCAGCTGGACACCCAGCCACCCAGCCACGCAGCCACACATAGAAACGAGCGTGTGAGTGCAGAAACCCACTCTGCCACACACTACGTACGCGTGTTGTCACGTGAGGAAGTAACGACGTTGATCACGCCATCAGGAATTCCCGCCTCGGCAGCGAGCTTGGCCATGGCAAGTGCTGAGAGGGGTGTGTCTTCTGCAGGCTTGATGACCACAGTGCAGCCAGCCGCCAGCGCTGGACCAGCCTGGCAGACGAGCGTGGCGGCCGTGTGAGTGGGGAGTGGGGTACCGGCGCATGTACAAGGAGAAAACAACCGCAAAGGCGCCAACAACAAAAGAGATGGTATCGCACCTTTCGTGCAATCATTGCATTCGGAAAATTCCATGGGGTGATCAGCGCGGAGACACCCACGGGCTGCTTGATGCAGATGATACGACGGTCTGGTGCGTTGGTGGGCACCACATCACCGTACGCACGACGGCCCTCTTCGGCATACCAGTCGATAAAGGCGGCACCATACGCGACTTCGGCACGAGCCTCGGGGAGCGCTTTTCCACTCTCTCTGGTGATGATTTCGGCCAGATCGTCGGTGTGCTCTGTCATCAGGTCGTACCATCGGCGAAGCATGCGGGCCCGGTCCTGCACCCGCGACCCAGGCAACGACAACAACATGAACAGTCGCCCAAGCATTCCAAGTGCCAGCACCAGCGCGGTACCTTGGCAAGAGTCGACTTCCATGTCTTGAAGGTCTCGGATGCGACTTCGATCGCCCGGTCGGCATCGGCAGCAGTCATGTCGGCAACATTGCCAATAACATCACCAGTCGCCGGGTCTGCATCATTGCACAGGCATCAGCACACGCATCAAACATCCCAACAACGTGTAAACAATACTACTCACCCGTCACATCAAGGACTCCACCACTGTTCGAGGAAACCCAGTCTCCCCCGATGTACCCGGCTCCTTCTTGTGGAACGAAGCGCTTCAGTGTGGTTTGACGAAACTCTTCAGCAGATGCAACTGCAGAGAAGCACCGCAAACACGCTGGTGTGGTAGCTAGCGTAGCACGAACTCGCAACGAGGCACGTCCGAAGCGAATCATGGCGCCAGGCACAAAAAGACAACCGTGATGATCAAAGCAAGAGTTGCGGCCACGGACGCGGATGCCCGCCAAGACGTTTTTAAGAAACCACAGCTGAGCTCCAGCTCTCGATGTCGACTCGAGTCGAGTCCACTCCTCTGCTCATCACAGGCCCGGCATCCATGGTCGCCATTCGTGTTGTGTTCTTGGTGATTGTCGCGACATGCATTGGTGGATGCATGGCCGCTGGTGGGATGCCCTCCGCGCAGGCTGCCGAGGGGGATGGTGCATCGACAGCGATGGAGCAGCTGGCCGCAGCCACACCTGGTGTGGGCGGGGGTTGCCCGTTTGCCGCTGCTGCCGCTGCCGCAGGCAGGTCGTGTCCGTGTGCAAAGCACAAGGAAGGTGGCTCAAGTGACGACGAGGGTGGCTGCCCATTCGCACACCATGCTTGCTCTGGCGATGCGTGCGGTGCCGAGCACGCTGGCAGTGCACCTGCCACAGGGGGTTGCCCTTGTGCCAAGTACCACCACCACCACCACCACCACCACCTCGCAGTTGGCAGCGGGACGGATGGCGCTGGGGACCATGGCTCATGTCCGTTTGCGAAACACCACGGCCATGCGCACGCGCATGGCCACGACAGTTCGCACGAGCACGGACAGCACGGACATGAACGCGAACATGAACACAAACATGAACACGAGCATGAACACGAGCATGAACACGAGCATGGACACGAGCATGGACATGATCATGAACATGAGCATGGACATGGACATGGACACGGACACGGTGCTGGAGATCATGGCTCATGCCCGTTTGCGAAGCACCATGGCCACGCACATGGCCACGATGGTCATGAACATGAGCATGGGCATGAAAATGAGCATGGGCATGAGCATGTCCATGAGCATGAGCATGGGCATGGGCATGGGCATGATCACCACGGGCACGACCATGGTCATGCTCACGATCACCACTCGTTTGGAGGGAAGAAGAAGTCGGGCATGTTTTGCCATGCTGGACACTGCCACACCATCCAAGATAACAACGCGCTTCTGTCTGACGATGAAAAGCATCCCTACACGGCGATGCTGATGACAACGCTGTCTGGCCTGGCTGCTGCCATTGGTGCGTTCAGGTTGCTGCCAGTTTGCCCTCTCTGTTGGGACTGAACTTTTCGTTTCACCGTGCTTGCGTCCTTTTGACAGGTGGTCTCGCTGTTGTGGTGGGAGGTGTGCCAACGCATGCAACTTTGGGTCACATGCTGAGCTTTGCTTCTGGGATCATGATGTACATCTCATACTGTGACCTGCTGACACATGCTCAGTTGGAGCTTGACAGCATGTTTTGGGCCAACGTTTGGGTTCGTGGGCACAGCCTTCACCAAGGTTGTGGGTTGCGCCGTGTTGGGATCGTGGGAGTTCACGTTCGTGGTTGTCGTCGCAATCGTCTCAGATGTTTGTGGGAATGGCGTTTTTCTTGATCATCACAACGTTTGTGCCCGAGCCCGACCTGGCAGGAGAAGCCTCTGAGGTGTGTCGACATAAACTCGGTGTGCCGCACAACAGCTCGTGTGAAACCTTCGCGTGTGTGCATTCACCAGGACTCCGAAACAAAGAACAAAGCCCGCCTTATGACGACTGGTGTCATTGCTGCGATTGGCATCAGGTGTGTCGAGGGGGAGATATTGTGTGTGCCACCGTGGCTCTCTAACTGGTGTTGTTTTGCTCTGCAGCTTGCACAACTTCCCTGAGGGTCTTGTTGTGTACAACGCAGTGCTCACAGGTAGGGGCAGGTGTCGACAAAGGTTCTGGTTGTTGTGACATTCGCTGCCATCTTGTGTGTCCAGGTGTTTGCGAAGAAAGTATGCCCGAGGAAGCCATGTTCGATATCCCTGCTGTGCTCGAGTACATGACGAAATGCATGGGGCGTGGGCTTGCTGTTAGCGCCGCCATCGCGATGCACAACATTCCTGGTTCGCCGCCCTTTTCCTCGTTCATTGTTGCAGTTGCCGGGCGTGGTGCCATGGTTGCTCGCTCACCGCTGTGTGCTCAATGGTGAATGTGAATTTGCAGAGGGAATGGCAGTTGCCATGCCCATCTATGCCGCGACCGGAAGGTGTGTAGTGTGCTGCGATGATCGTGCGTTCGTCGGCGTGTTTACTTACACATGGTGACCGTTGTTTGGTTCCACGTCCAGCAAATGGAAGGCGATGAAGTGGTGCCTGTTGAGCAGCATTTGTGAACCCGCGGCCGCCATTGCCTTTGGCTTCTTTTTCAACCAGTACCTCACGCGGAGCATCATGTCCGCCCTGAACGCCGTCGGTGCGTGACGGCGTGTGCGGTGTGCTACCTTCGTGTCAGTCTCACGTCACCATCACCGGGTGCTGCCGCAGTCGCCGGTATCATGATCATGTTGTGCATTGTCGAGTTGATGCCCGCCACCTTGCAGCATATCTCTGGAAAGGTATGGTTGGACACGTCTCTGCACGTTCCACGGTCGTCGGCTTGTTTCATTTGTTGGTGATGTGGTGGACAGGCCGCCGCGGGGACAAACTTGGTCGGCCAAGCTGTGATGTTCTTGAGTTTGCATTTCCTGATCCAGGTATGGAGCTGGTGGTGGCTTCTACGTCCAGGTGCCAAACACATTCACGTGGCTGGCATGCATGTGGGGACAGACTGGAGCTCACTAGTGCGAGCATGCAGAGCGTGGTGCAGTGTTTTTCATCAGGATAAAAACAACATTTTCAGCAACATGTTCGGTGTTCATGTGTGTGGTTTCCTGCCGCAGGAACATTACAAGTGCGAGTTGACAGGGAAAAAAGCCGTGCCAAGTCCACGTGTGCAAGATCGCACCGATCGCAGCGCCGTAGCGTACGTGCTGCGTGGCATTGCTTGGCCCTGTGTCCCTCCTTGGGAACCCACCCCTGACGCCATCGTCAGGATCTTGACTAGATTGTTGGCAATCTGTTCGTTCGCTTGCTTGGCAGTGAACCTGTTCCCTTCCAGGGCGCAGCGCGTGTGCCATGGCTCTCCCTGCGGATGCCACCATCTTCATCGCAGAGTTTGACTTTGAGGGTCGTCGCAAAGGTGCGTGGGGCGTGTGGCACTGGATGTAGGGACACTTGAGTCGTAGCCAGTATTTGCAGGGGAAAGTATGCGCTGCTGATGTCTTATCATGGCGGGGACACGTATGCGTGTGTGTGTTGTGATGTGTGTTGCGTGTGCGTGTGTGTGTCCCCAGACGAGCTCACCATCCATGAAGGCGACCGTGTGCTGGGTTTGGTCAACAATGGCGATGGGTGGTGGGTTGGAGAGCTGAACGGCCGAAAGGGCATGTTCCCCGCGAATTACTGCCGTGTATGTGGTTTGAGTTTGTGTGGTGTGTTTGCTCTTTCTCATGCTTTCTCCATCTCCCTTGCGTTGCAGGAAGTGCCAGAGGACGAGGCAAAACCAGACATAGAGCAAGCGTCCAAAGCAAAGGCGGTGCAGTTGTCAGACGTTCAAATGCAGAACGTGCGCAAGCTCAAGCGCAAGCCGTTGCCAAAACTTAAGCTTGCCTATGGCGCGTGGGGTTTCTACGTTCGTGAGCAATGTGTCGTGTGCACGTGCGCCGATGGACCATGCCTGAGGCTGTGTGTCTGTGGCACAGATGGCCCTCACCAGTGCAGTGTTTTTGTTCTTTCTCGGAATCTCCGCGATCGCGTGGGACAACTCTGACAAATCTGAGGACAAAGAGTTGAAGGTGCGACATCGCCGCTCTTCTACCGGGTTTGTGGTGCTTCTGTGCGTGTCACTCGCCTCACCCACCACCCGCTGTGCCATGATGCAGGGCTGGGGTAGCACATTGGTGGGCTTGTATTCCATGGCCTTAGCCGGTGGTATTTGTGTGTTTGAGTGGTTCTTTGGCATGAGGGTTCCCTTGATCCAGGTGTGTGTGTGCGCGCGTGTGCCTGCTTGCTGTGCTCCTGTGCCACCATCGGCCACACCCGATGTAATGCTTGCCCCCTCTGTGTGTCCCCAGGACACTCGAGTTCCCGTGCGCGGTATGGTGCAGATCGCTGCCTCTGTGTTCGTGTTTTTCTCTGGACCGACCATCATGGCGGCTTGGTGTTTGGTGCGTCGGCGGCGGGGTCGTGTGGTGGCGTCGAGTCGGACCGCGCATGCTTCCACAGTCTTTTTTGTTTTCCTTTTTGACCGACGTGGGTTTCTTGGTCCGTTTTGGTTTTGGTCTGGTCAGTTGTCCACCGGCATCGTGAACTGCTACGCGGTCCACCGTGGTGAGTGGAGCAACCACGTGCACCGAACGCTCTGGAAGCGAACGCCTGGCATCCACGACGCCATGCTGGCTCGTATGACGATTGTGCAGCGTCTGACGTATTGGTGGGAGCGGCAGCGTGAGGGTGACAATGTGGCCAAGGTGCGATGCTGTTGGCGGCGTCGTGTGCTGTGTGCCATACCAGTTCATCACGCAAAGCAATTTCACGCCCCGCCTTTCGACGCGTCGCAGTTGATCATTTTGCTTCTCTACACCGTCACAAACTTGTGGGTGGGTATCGATACATGGATATTCTGGGCGAATGCCATCGCGGGGCTGAAAGAAGCGGGGGAAGAAGCGCCAAGTGACTGGGCGCCGGTCGCCAAGACTTGTGGCATGCTCCTCAACATGAACTGTGCATTGCTTCTTGTGCGTTGTGTGTGCTTGACAACTGGCCTTGAACTTGGGGTGCTGGCGTCGGGTGCTCACAGCGTGCTCTTCATTTCTTTGGTGGTGCAACCACGCGCAGCTTCCCATCTTGCGTGGCCTGCTGCTGAAGCTGAACACGATTGGTTGCGGTCGCCGTACGCTGGCCCACTATGTGCCCTTGCGCCTGAACGTAGAGTTCCACAAGCTGCTTGGCTACGTTGTGGGCGGACTTGCGTTCTGGCATGTGTGGGCCCACTTCATGAACTTTGCCCAGGCACCAGCGGTGAGTAGTCCAAGCATCTCTCAGGCCATGCATGCTGTCATCGGGGCCCTCCTCACTCCCACGTTGGTTGTGCATCAGATCACACTGGCGCTGTTTCCCAGCTCAGTGAACCCACCGTGGTTCGGCGTGGTGCGCTTCGCACCCTGGATCACTGGTGGCTTGATCACCATCGCCATGTTCTACATCTACAGTGCCGCCCCAGCGATCGTGCGTCGGGCTGGTTACGAAATTTTCTGGTGGAACCACCACATGTTTGTGCTTTTCTACGTTGCCCAAATCTTCCACGGCCCCAACTTTGTGTACTGGACAATTCTCCCCATTGCGCTGTATGTGCTGGAGCGCATCTTGAGGGTGAAGCGCGGGCGTCGTACTGTGTATGTGAAGAGTGTCAAGTGGATCAAGCCGTACGTTGGAGTGCATGATGATGCCCCCCCCCCCCCCCCCCCCCACCCCTCTGG
>Ga0213833_1001480_pt1 | contig 16755 bp, 14 predicted proteins | sample SWATP21_FD_160575 | JGI IMG/M metagenome (GOLD analysis project Ga0213833, IMG submission 160575) | Coastal seawater microbial communities from Marineland, Florida, United States - SWA TP2 #1 | ecosystem: Environmental > Aquatic > Marine > Coastal | place: USA: Florida | collected 2016-08-14
CGGGTGCGCCGGCCTTTTCAAAGACATACGCAATCGCTTAGGCGCAGGCCGGAACATGCTGGTCATGCTTCATAACACAGGTATTGCCGGCCATCAGTGCCGGCGCACAGAAGCGAAAGGCCAACCAGAAGGGCGCATTCCAGGGCAGTATACCCAGCACCGGCCCCAGCGGCAGATACCGCACATAACTGTGACTGGCATCGGACGCTATCGTGTCTGTCGCGAGGTAGGCCTCCGCATGATCTGCGTAGTGATCCGCACACCAGGCCGCTTTAGTGACTTCCGCGCGCGCCTCCTTGATGGGCTTACCCATTTCTTCGGTCATCAGCGGCGCCAGACTTTCGATATTGTCGCGCATATAGCCGGCCACTTTTCGCAGCACCTCGGCGCGCTCACCAAAGCTGGTTTCTTTCCACCCTGTGTAGGCCTGCTGGGATCGCTCCATTACCGCAGCAATGGTGTCTGCATTGCCCGCCGGTAGTTCACGAATGACTTTCCCTGTTGCAGGGTTGGTAACTGTCAGCATCGCTTACTCCTCGCTGTTGTGGCTTTCGGCCGAGCTAGCGGCTTTAGCCTCGGTTGTAGCTTCAGACTGAGCTTCGGAACCGGCCAGCTTCAAGGTACGTGTACTGCGCTTATCCGAGGGCTTGCACACGAAATCTTCATCAAAGTCGAAGAAGGAGCGACAACCATCGGCGGTAATCATCACCGTGTCTGAAATACCACAGGTTTTATCGCCATCGACTCCCCACATCCACGGAATAAGATGAAAGGTCATGCCCTCTTCCAGCACCGTCGAGTCACCCTGCTTGAGACTGATGATATAGCCCTCATCCCAGCTCGGGGGAAAAGCGATGCCAATGGAATAGCCTGATCGTGTTACCAGGCGCGCGCCCACGTCGTTGTCCGTAATAATGGCGCGCACCAGATTATCGGCATCCGAAACCGTTAGCCCCGGCCTCATCGCACGCTTGACCTCATGCAAAGCCAGCTTCATTCGCTCCTGCGCCTTGTACATCGATGTCGACAGATCATCGAGGACTACGGTACGCATCATGGCTGTGTGGTAACGCCGATAGCAGCCGCCCACTTCCAGAAAAACGTGCTCTCCGGGCTGCACCTCGCGCCCTTCCCAGGTGGCGTGGCCGATCATGGATCGAGGCCCGGAAGTGACGTAAGGCATAACCGCCGGCGGCTCTCCACCAGCATGAAACATCGCGGCACTGATTGCAGCGCCAATGTCGTTTTCAGTTGCTCCGGGCTGACAAGCTTCATAGCCGGCGCGCATTCCCGCTTCAGTGGCTCGTGCAGCCTTGCGCATCACCTCGATTTCTACCGGCGATTTGCACACCCGCCCCTGCTCGACAATACCAAAGCAATCAAGTAACTGTCCGTCGGTGAATGTTGTGTGAATGTAGTCCTGATGGTAGGCCGGAAAAAAATAACTATTGCGCTCATAGCCAATATATTTATCTGCAAGGCCGAACTCCCGCAGACTCTGCACCAAGCTCTGGATGGCATCACCGGTGTCCGGATAAGGCCGCGAAATTTCAACCCAGGTACGTGCATGCACATTGGATTCTTCCAGAGCCCGCGTAATCATAAAGGGCTCGCTGCTTAGCGGCACAACAAGGGCCTGAAAAAACGAATAGCCCGTGGTTTGATAATCCGTGAGATACATCAAATTCTCCGGATCGGTAATCACCACTGCGTCCAGCAGGCGCTTTTCCATCCGTTCACGCAGCGCGGTGATGCGGCGCTCGTACTCCTCAAAGGGGAACGTCATATCATCACGCTGTCTCATGCCGCCTCCATCACGCCGTTTACTGCCTTTTTGAGAATGGCCAACCCTTCCCCAAGGTCGCTGTCGTCAATCGTCAATGGCGGAATGAGTTTCAAAACCCTACCTCCGCTGCCGCAGGGCCCTATTAATAACCCGTTTTCAAAGCAGGCTGTTGCCATGGCCTTAGCAGCCGCGCCATCAACAACATCCAGCGCTTGCATCATGCCTCTGCCGCGAACCCGGAAACCTTTATCGGCATGCTTCTCGGCCAGCTCGTTAAGGGAGCGGGCCATCACATCACCTTTGGTGGCGACCTCCTTCATCAACACGTCATCATCAAAATAATCCAGCGCGACTTTGCCGGACACAAACGAAAAACCCTGACCACGAAAAGTGCCGGTATGCTCTCCGGGTGCCCAATGTTCATCGTGCTCAGGCTTGATAAGATTCATGGCCAGCGGGGTGCCGAAACCGCCAATACCTTTGGCAAGACATACAATATCGGGGTCGAGATCCATTCCGTCGAAACTGAAATAGGAACCGGTACGACCGCAACCCACCTGAATTTCATCGATGATAAACAGCGCCTTGTGCGCATGCGCAATTTCCTGAACACGTTGCAACCACTTCTTGCTGGCAAGGTTTACACCGCCTTCCGCCTGAATCACTTCCAGCACATAAGCCGCCGGAGGCGTGATACCGCTCGAGGGGTCGGCAAGTGCACGCTCGTGTTCCTCAAGGTTCTCAAGGCCACCCCCTGGCGCAGACTCAAAGGGCATTCTGAACACATGGTCCAGCGGCACACCTGCAGCCTGACGAAAATAGTCATTGGCCGTGCAAGCCAGCGAACCGAGGGTCATACCGTGAAAGCCATGACTAAAGGCAACCACCTGCTGACGGCCGGTTACGCGACGTGCGAGCTTGAGCGCAGCCTCCACAGCATTCGTGCCGGTTGGCCCCATAAACTGCATCTTGTGATTCATGCCGCGCGGTGTGAGTACCGTGTCGGCAAACTTTGAAATGAAATCGCGCTTGGCGGATGTGTACATATCAAGACTGTGCGCAATGCCGTCTGATTCTATGTACTCAATCAGGGCTCGTTTCATGCGCTCATTGTTGTGACCGAAGTTAAGAACGCCAGCGCCCGCAAAAAAATCGATATAGGACTTTCCATCTTCATCAACTTGCCTGGCATTGGATGCCGTTTTGAATACCGTTGGAAACGCCCGGCAGTAACCCCGGATGTTTGATTCCCATTGTTCAAATATTTTCACGCTTGCTTCTCCTGACTCGGTTTGTGAACGTCGTTCGGAAAACGGGCTTGCCACCCGATAGTTTCTCCAAGTGAATGTATTAACTGTTTTATATCCCAACATGTTTGCAGGCATTCTGCAAAAAAAATGGGCAAATGAGTGCAAGCCGTAATTATTACGGCTAATTTCCAGCGTTAATCAGTTGACTGTTGGTAGTGGAGCGCCTGCCAATCGAAGAAATACGCGAGCCACTTGCGGAATCAGGCTGTCGCGAAAATCATAGCGCGGATTGTGACAGGGGTAATCTTTTTCATTTCCGTCGCCCGACCCAATCAGCGCAAACGCGCCAGGAATCGCGTTGAGGTAGTAGCTAAAATCTTCTGACGCCATAATGGGAACCGGCGTTGCGCTACACTGCCAATGCTCGCCGTACTCCCCGGCCAGGGCACTGCGCATTCGCGCGGCTTCGTCCGGATGGTTCCTGGTCGCACCGTAACGCGGAAACAAATCAACCTCCGCACTAACGCCGTAAGCTTTTGCTGTATTCATGGCAATATCGCGAATGAGCGATTCAACTTCCTCCCTCATATCACTGGAGGCCAGTCGAATACTCCCTGAAACCTGAGCGGTGTCTGGAATAACTGTCTCGGCGCTGCGCGCATCTATCGATGTCACGCTCACCACAGCCGCGCGCTGTGCAGCAATGCGCCGACTCACAACCTGCTGCAAAGCCATGGCAATAGCCGCTGCAGCCAAGACCGGGTCTCGGCACAATTCAGGCTGACTAGCATGCCCACCCTTACCGGTAATAGCGATACGAAAAGTACCGTTAGCCGCCATCACGGCGCCATCCGGGCAAACCGCATGACCAACCGGAATCGCCGGCCAGTTGTGCCAGCCATAAACGGCTTCTACGCCATTAAGCGCGCCTTCTTCTACCATGCGCCGGGCACCATGCCCGCCTTCTTCCGCCGGTTGAAACAACAAGGTCACAGGACCCGGCAATGTGTCTTCGTGCTGCTTCATCCACCACAGCGCTGCAAACAAGGTCGCGGTATGACCGTCATGCCCGCAGGCATGCATAAAGCCCTCGCGCTCCGACGCCCATTTGACGCCACTGGACTCATGAATGGGAAGCGCATCAATATCGGCGCGCAAAGCGATATGGCGCCCTTGTGCCTTTGGCGCCAGTGTCGCGAGCGTGCCCGTATCGGCACAACTTCGCCACTCAAGGCCTATATCAGACAGCAAACCACGAATCGTTTTCGCCGTTTCCACTTCCGACCAGGCAAGCTCGGGAAAGCGATGTAACTGATGGCGCAACTCGACCGCGCGCTCGACCAGCTCACTCCAAGTGTGGCCCATTCAATAACTCCTGTTACAGCAATTTTGCAGCGATTTTCTGTAACACAGCGTAGCACGACTTGGGGATTTCGCTCTAATTCAAGAGCTGTTGTTCAGGTGTGGTGAAACCGGGGACGGGAATTGTGCGCTACATAAATACTGGAGGAAGAGTTGGGGTGGGCATTTGGCGTTTTCGTCGAGTGAATCAGGCCTGAGTAGCTGGAGCTACCTCGCCCCTCAACGCCCGAAACGCCTGCGGCTTATTCGGGCCTACAAGACCTATCGAGCAGCCCTGACATTACGCCGACACAAAAGAGGCCGTTATATATCTAATTTCTTGGCGCGGGCCGCGCAGCGGCTCCCGCTGCATTAAACACAAAAAAAGGGGGTTCCATGCGGAACCCCCTTTTTTGTGTTTGGTGCCGAAGGCGGGACTTGAACCCGCACAAGCTATGCTCACCACCCCCTCAAGATGGCGTGTCTACCAATTCCACCACTTCGGCAAATTTGTTTAACTTACTCGGGCATATCCCCGTCGCTTTGCTCCAATCCCTGCAGCTCGGGAATTTCATCATTTGCCGGTACTGGCGCGACATCTCTGCTTTCTACGGCAGCGGGGATCTGGTCTTCAAAACCAAGGTCATCAGTGCCTGCCTTTTGCTTGGCTATATACGCCAAACCCAGGCTGCTACAAAAGAAAAAGGTCGCAAGTATAGCCGTGGCGCGCGTAAGCGCATTGCCGCTGCCAGAACTGCCGAAAAGCGTTTGGGAGGCGCCGCTACCGAAAGACGCGCCCATATCCGCACCCTTGCCCTGCTGCAGCAGAATCAGGCCGACGATTGCGAGCGCCGCCAGAACGTGAAATATGAGGACCAACTGTTCCATAGTATCAATTTACCACTTTGCAAATGGCGGCGAACTCACTGGCATCCAGTGACGCTCCGCCGACTAGCCCGCCGTCAATATCCGGCTGGGCAAATAATTCTTCTGCGTTGGCTGCTTTTACGCTGCCGCCGTAAAGAATACGTATTTTAGCAGACAAGCCCCGATCAAAGGTTGCCAGTTCCTGCCGAATAAACGCATGCACGTCTTGCGCCTGTTCCGGGCTCGCTGTCTCACCGGTACCTATGGCCCAAACCGGCTCATAGGCCACAACCATATCGTCCAGTGGCTGATTCACCCCCTGGAGTACCGCTTGCAATTGCCGGCCAACAACCCTGAGGGTTTCGCCGGCAGAGCGCTGCTCCAGGGATTCACCGACACACAGTATTGGCTGCAAGCCCTGCTCAAGCGCTACGGCCAACTTCTCCGCTACGCACTCATCAGTTTCGCCAAACAGCGCCCGGCGCTCGGAGTGCCCCACCAAAACGTAGCGGCAACCGAATTCTTTCAGCATGCCTGCCGAGATTTCACCGGTATAGGCGCCCTCTCCACGGTACTTACAGACATTCTGCGCACCCACAGCGATGTCGCTGTCAGCAAGCAAGCTCATTGCCTGTGACAAATACAGGTAAGGGGGTATCACCGCAACTTCCGCTGCAGAGGCTGCCACAGATGGTTTTAATTCGCTCAGCAACTGCTCAACGCTACGGCTGTTGCCGTGCATTTTCCAGTTACCCGCAACCAGCGTGCGCCGCATGATTTACCCTTACCGCAAAATGGGCGCCAATAGTACAGAAACAACCTTAACGACACAAGATTGAATCACGCTTATCCCGCCAACTGCTCAACACGCTGAGACAGGTCGCGGCATAGCGCCGTCACCTTGTCCGGGCACTCTCCTTCTACCATCACGCGGATAACCGGCTCGGTACCGGAAGGCCTGAGCAATACCCGGCCCCGTGCACCCAGCTCGGCTTCTACGCCGGAAACGGCCTGCTTCAAATCTGCGTTATCGAGAATATTGTTTCCAGGCGCGATTCGGACATTCTGCATCACCTGGGGAAATTTGCTCATACCCGATTTCAAGTCGGCAAGAGAGCGGCCACTGTCGACAATTGCGTACAACACCTTCAGCGCCGCGATAATACCGTCGCCGGTGCTGGTGATATCGGAGCAGATAATATGACCGGAGTTTTCGCCGCCGAGCGTCCAGCCGCGGGATTCCATCAACTCCTTAACATAGCGATCACCAACCTTGGCCCGCGCAAATGGAATTTCCAGATTGTTCAGGGCAAGCTCAAAACCCATATTGCTCATCAGGGTGCCAACGACACCGCTGACCGCACCTGATTTTGTCATTTCGTGCTGGGCAATAACAAACAGCAGCTCGTCGCCGTCGACCACTTCGCCCCGGTGGTCGACAAACAAAACGCGGTCGCCATCGCCGTCGAAGGCAATACCCAGATCAGCGCCCTGCTCCAACACCTTGCGCTGCAGCGCCTCCGGCGCCGTAGAGCCAAAGCCCTCATTAATATTCAAACCATCAGGAGTGGCGCCGATGGTCGTCACTTTGGCATCCAGCTCGCGCAGAGTTTGGGGGCCAACCTGATAGGTTGCACCGTGGGCGCAATCGACAACAATTTTGAGACCTTCCAGCGAGCAGCCTATTGGCAAGGCGCGCTTGCAAAACTCTATGTAGCGGCCACCGGCATCTTCAATGCGCGAGACCTTGCCCAAAGCCGCCGACTCAACTGTCGTCATCGGCTTGTCAATTTGCGCCTCGATAGCCAGCTCCGTTTCATCGGGGAGCTTGCAGCCATTGGCGGAAAAGAACTTGATCCCGTTGTCTTCATAGGGGTTGTGGCTGGCGCTGATGACAATCCCGGCCTGGGCTTTCATGGTCCGGGTCAGGTAGGCTATGGCGGGGGTCGGCATTGGACCAAGCAGGCGAACATCTACGCCCGCTGCCACCAAGCCGGCTTCAAGCGCCGACTCGAACATATAGCCGGAAATCCGCGTGTCTTTACCAATCAATACTTTTTGGCCTTGCCCCTTGGCAAATATCTTGCCTGCTGCCCAACCCAGCCGCAGCACAAACTCTGGCGTAATCGTGCCTTCGCCAACGCGACCTCGAATACCGTCGGTTCCGAAATATTTTCTACTCATCCACTGACTCTCTTATCATCGCCTGCGCCACTTTCACGGCGTCAATAGTTGCCGGCACATCGTGTGCCCGAATTATACGTGCTCCCTTCGTCACCGCCAGTGCCGCTGCCGCCACTCCCCCGGCCAGACGTTGCTCTACATCCCGACCGGTAATCTTTCCAAGTAGCGACTTACGCGACAAGCCGACGAGAATCGGGAAGCCGGTTTGCACGAACTCGGACAGGCGGTTAAGCAGCTGCAGATTGTGTTCTGCGGTCTTGCCAAAGCCGAAGCCCGGATCGATGACGATACGACTGCGATCAATACCAACGGTTTCACAAGCTGCGATACGCTTTTCCAAAAATGCCAACACGTCCGCAACCACGTTGTAATAATTAGGTGAATTTTGCATATCTGCGGGCTGGCCCTGCATATGCATCAGGCAAAGTGGCAAGGCGGTATCGGCGGCCGCCTCCAGCGCCCCCGCCTCCCGCAGTGCCCGCACATCGTTAATCAGGCCGGCACCCGCTGTCGCTGCCGCCCGGATTATCTCAGCCTTGGACGTATCAATGGACACGACCACGTCAAATTCCCGCACAATGGCGTCGATAACAGGAATAACCCGATCCAGCTCCTCGCTAATGCTGACAGCAGCCGCACCTGGCCGGGTGGACTCGCCACCAACATCGATAAAGCTGGCGCCGGCAGCGACCATTTCGGCAACGTGACGAAGACTCGAATCGAGGTGAAGAAAGCGACCACCGTCCGAGAAGGAATCCGGGGTGACATTCAAAATCCCCATGACATGGGGGCGGGATAAGTCGACAGACCGCCCGGCACAATTGAGTACTTGTGCGGGCGGCTGCAGGTCTGCGGTCATAGCAGTTTCATGCGGATGTGGATATTAGTGATTGCTGGCCGGGCCACCGATGGGGCCTTCCGGAGTATCTTTTGCACTGTCGGCTTTTACGCCATCGCCACCACCGGGAGGGTTGCTGTCGCTCCAGTCAGAAGGTTCGCGCGGCGGCTTGCCCGCCATAATGTCGTCTATCTGCCGGGCATCAATGGTTTCGTACTTCATCAACGCCTCCGCCATTACATCCAGCTTGTCACGATGCTCTTCCAGAATGCCGTGAGCCCGCTGGTAGCATTCGTCGATAATGCGGCGTACTTCGCCATCGATTTCTCGGGCCGTATCTTCCGACACACCTTTGTGGTGTTGCGTTGCGGAGCGGCCAAGAAAAACCTCCTCGTCGCCCTCGTCGTAGAGCAAGGGACCCATTTTTTCAGACAGACCCCACTTGGTCACCATGTTGCGCGCCAGCTCAGTCGCGCGCTTGATGTCATTGGATGCGCCGGTAGTAATGCCATCCTTGCCCAGCGTCATCTCTTCGGCAATACGCCCGCCAAACAGCGAACATATCTGGCCGACAATATGTCGGTGGCTGTGGCTGTAACGATCTTCTTCGGGCAGGAACATAGTCACACCCAACGCACGACCGCGCGGAATAATACTGACCTTATAGACAGGGTCATGCTCGGGAACAACACGCCCGACAATGGCATGGCCAGCTTCATGGTAAGCCGTATTCAGCTTTTCCTTGTCTGACATCACCATGGATTTACGCTCGGCGCCCATCATGATTTTGTCTTTGGCCAGATCAAACTGGTCCATACCAACAACCCGTGAATTGGCGCGAGCGGCAAACAGGGCAGCTTCGTTAACCAGATTGGCCAGATCAGCGCCGGAAAAACCGGGGGTGCCGCGTGCAATCAGCGATGGTTTTACGTCATCGGCCAGGGGCACCTTGCGCATATGCACTTTCAGAATCTGCTCACGACCACGAATATCGGGCAGACCAACAACAACCTGACGGTCAAAGCGGCCGGGGCGCAGCAGCGCGGGGTCCAAGACGTCGGGGCGGTTGGTAGCAGCAATAACGATAACGCCTTCGTTACCTTCAAAACCGTCCATTTCCACCAGCAACTGGTTGAGGGTCTGTTCACGCTCGTCGTGACCACCACCAAGGCCGGCACCACGATGGCGACCCACAGCGTCGATTTCGTCGATAAAGATAATGCACGGCGATTGTTTCTTGGCCTGTTCAAACATGTCGCGTACACGCGAGGCGCCCACACCGACAAACATTTCCACAAAATCTGAACCGGATATCGAGAAGAACGGTACTTTGGCTTCACCGGCTATGGCTTTGGCCAGCAAGGTTTTACCAGTACCTGGCGAGCCCACCATCAACACGCCGCGCGGAATGCGACCGCCAAGACGCTGGAATTTGCCCGGGTCACGCAGAAATTCCACCAGCTCCTGCACGTCTTCCTTGGCTTCGTCTACACCCGCCACATCGGCAAAGGTGGTTTTAATCTGATCTTCGCTCAGCAAACGGGCCTTGCTCTTGCCAAAGGCCATGGGGCCGCCACGACCACCGCCGCCGGCACCACCCTGCATCTGGCGCATGAAGAACATGAACACAGCAATAATGATCAAAATGGGGAAGCTGGCGATCAGCAGTTGCGACCAGATGCTTTGCTCTGGTGGCTTGGTGCCTTTGACCTCAACGCCGTGATTGTAGAGATCGTCCATCAATTTGGGATCTTCAATCATCGGGCGCACGGTTTCGAATACCGAGTTGTCACCGCGCTCGCCGCGGATAATGAGCCCGTCAACCGTGATTTTCTCAACCCGGTCGTTACGCACTTCCTGAATAAACTGGGAGTAGGTCAGTGTATCGGGCGTTGGCTTAACGCTGAAATTGTTGAAAACCGATAACAGCACTGCTGCGATAATCAGCCACAACAATAAATTTTTCGCCATGTCGTTCAAAAGATAACCTCTCTGGTGCAGGTACAAACGGCAGCCGCACCCTGCTTCTCGTATTAGCCACTTTACTACAGAACTGCATAAGCGGCCATTAAAGTGCCTACTGCTTAAAACCCTTCCCGACCACATAAACCTCGCGAGACCGCGGCCTGGAAGCTTTAGGCTTGCGTGTGACCGCGATCTCAAAACTGGTCTTGAAATCGCGGTAGAACTCGTCGTAGCCCTCACCATGAAAGGCTTTGCTCACAAAACTGCCTCCCGGGCGCAGTACCCGCCGCGCCATATCCAGCGCCAGTTCCAGCAGATACATAGAGCGGGGTTGATCGACCGCACTCATACCACTCATGTTTGGGGCCATATCGGAAATTACAAGGTCTACGGGCTGATCTCCGGCCATCGTGAGCAAGGTCTCGAACACCTCGTCGTCAGTAAAATCGCCCTGCACGAATTCAACATCCGCCAAAGTATCCATTGGCAGAATATCGGTAGCAATCACCCGCCCCTTGCTGCCAATGACATTGGCCGCAACCTGCGACCAGCCGCCAGGCGCCGAACCCAGATCAAGTATGGTCATACCGGGCTTGATCAGGCGGTCTTTTTCCTGAATTTCCAGCAGCTTATAGCAGGCACGAGAGCGATAGCCCTCGCGCTGAGCCTGTTTGACATAGGGGTCGTCAAAATGTTCTCTCAACCAGGCGCTGCTGGACGCCGATCGTTTTTTTGCCAATGACTTCACCATCTTTGCGCGCCGCAGCTGCGGCAGGTATCGCGTGCAGTATACCTTTTGAGTACAATACGCGCCCTTTTTGGATCTCGGATCACTCAGCGTTATGGATACTGCCAAGCGAAAGCACCTGCGAACTATCGGCCATAAGCTCAAGCCGGTTGTGATGATTGCCGGACGGGGTGTAACCGAGGGGGTGGACGCCGAACTAGAGCGCGCCCTGGAGGATCACGAGCTAATCAAAATCAAGCTGGCCATTGCCGAACCCGGTGATCGCAAACTGGTCGCAGAGCACATCTGCAATGAACACAAGGCCGAGCTGGTGCAGTCTATTGGCAAGATCATTCTGATCTTTCGGGCGGCCCGCAAGCCGAACCCCAAACTCTCAAACCTGCTGCGCTAGCGCAAGCGTCTGATGTCAGACGCTATATGTGCTCTACCTTGTCGATCTCGTATTCGATTTCACCGGCCGGTGCACGTACGACAACGATATCGCCCTCGTCCTTGCCGATTAACGCACGAGCAATGGGCGAGGTGACGGAAATTTTCCCGGCTTTCACTTCCGCTTCGTCTTCACCCACAATGCGATAACGCACTTCCTCATCGGTTTCGCAGTTAATCAGCGTCACCGTTACACCAAAAATAACGCGGCCGGTTGCCGGCAGCTTGGTGACATCAATAATCCGCGCTTCCGACAGCTTGCCTTCAAGCTCCTTGATGCGCCCTTCGCAAAAACCCTGTTGTTCGCGCGCCGCGTGATATTCGGCGTTCTCTTTCAAGTCACCGTGTTCCCGAGCTTCAGCGATCGCCTGGATAATGCGCGGACGGTCTTCGCCTTTCAGCTTTTTAAGCTCGGCACGCAATCGCGCCTCGCCTTCTACCGTCATCGGTACCTGACTCATTGCAATATTCCTCTGTGAACGTCCTGCAGGCGACGAACGACTTTCTCTTCTCCGAATGCCAGCGCCATAGTGATGGCTTCTGCGCCAGCCAACGTGGTGGTGTAGGGAATTTTCCCTGCCAGGGCAGATCGGCGAATGGTGGATGAATCTGCTATTGCCTGCTTGCCTTCTGTGGTGTTGATGATGAGTTTGATGTCCCCGTTTTTCACCATATCGACAATATGGGGGCGTCCCTCTTTCACCTTGTTCACACGTTTGCAGTCAAGACCGGCCTCTGTCAATGCCTTGTGGGTACCACGCGTTGCACAGAGGGTAAATCCAAAGCCCAGCAGCGTTTTGGCAACTTCCACAGCGCCCGGCTTATCGGCGTTACGCACACTGATGAACGCCAGCCCCGGCTTGGGCAAGCGTTCACCGGCGCCGCGCTGGGCTTTTGAAAAGGCTTCCGCGAAAGTCACACCCAAGCCCATCACTTCGCCGGTAGACTTCATCTCAGGCCCGAGAATGGGGTCGACACCGGGGAACTTATTGAAAGGAAATACGGCTTCCTTAACGCTGTAAAACTCGGGCACGCGCTCTTCGGTAAAGCCCTGCTCGGCCAGAGTTGTGCCCGCCATACAACGAGCGGCAATTTTAGCCAGCGAAACGCCGATACACTTGGATACGAACGGCACCGTGCGCGAGGCACGCGGGTTCACTTCGATGACGTAAATTTCGCCGTCCTGCCAGGCCAGCTGGACATTCATCAAACCTTTGACGCCCAGCTCAAGAGCCATTGCCTTGACCATGGCGCGCATTTCATCTTGCACTTCAGCAGGCAGCGAGTAAGGCGGCAGCGAACAGGCCGAATCACCGGAGTGAACACCGGCCTGCTCGATATGCTGCATGATGGCGCCAATAACAACGTCTTTACCGTCAGAGACCGCGTCAACGTCGACTTCCACCGCCGCACTCAGAAAGTGGTCCAGCAATACAGGCGAATCTTCAGATACGTGCACCGCCTGAACCATGTAACGGGCCAGCTCTTCTTCCTTGTACACGATTTCCATTGCGCGACCGCCAAGCACATAGGACGGGCGCACCACCAGCGGGTAGCCAATGCTCTCGGCAACCGCAATGGCTTCTTCGGTGGAGCGCACAATCGCATTTGGCGGTTGCAGCAGTCCCAGTTTGTTGATCATTTGCTGGAAGCGTTCGCGATCTTCTGCGCGGTCAATCGCATCCGGGGTGGTACCGATAATCGGCACACCTGCCGCTTCCAGGTCGCGGGCCAGCTTCAGCGGAGTCTGGCCACCAAACTGCACGATAACGCCTTTCGGCTTTTCCTTGTCGACAATTTCGAGTACATCTTCGAGCGTTACCGGTTCAAAGTACAAACGGTCAGACGTATCGTAGTCGGTGGAAACGGTTTCCGGATTACAGTTGACCATAATGGTCTCGTAACCGTCATCGCGCATCGCAAGGGCCGCGTGCACACAGCAGTAGTCGAATTCGATGCCCTGACCAATGCGGTTCGGGCCACCGCCGATAACCAGTATCTTGTCGCGATCACTGGGATTGGATTCGCACTCTTCCTCGTAAGTTGAGTACATGTAAGCCGTTGAGGTTGCAAACTCTGCCGCACAGGTATCAACACGCTTGTAGACCGGGCGAATACCCAGTTTCAGGCGATGCTCGCGCACCAGCGATTTGCCTACGCCCAGCAGTACCGCCAAACGCTTGTCGGCAAAACCCTTGCGCTTGAGCATAAACATTTTGTCAGCATCAATATCTGACAGCTCCAACGACTTCAGGCTGTTCTCGGTGCGAACAATGTCGTCAATCTGGACAAGAAACCAGGGATCAATGCCGCACAACTCAAAAATTTCATCGACAGTCATACCGGCACGCAAGGCGTCTGCAACGTACCAGATACGCTCCGGGCCGGGGTTAGTCAGCTCGCTGATCAGGGTTTCCCGGGCGTCGTCGCGGTCGGTATCAATTTTGTGCTCAAAGCCGGACGAACCCACTTCCAGACCACGCAGTGCTTTTTGCACAGACTCCTGGAACGTGCGACCAATCGCCATCACCTCACCCACGGATTTCATCTGGGTGTGCAACCGCGGTTGGGTTTCACCAAATTTTTCAAAGGTAAAACGCGGAATCTTGGTAACAACGTAATCGATAGCCGGCTCGAATGATGCCGGGGTTGCGCCACCGGTAATATCGTTCTGCAATTCGTCGAGCGTATAGCCCACCGCAAGCTTGGCCGCTACCTTGGCAATAGGAAACCCGGTTGCTTTTGAAGCCAGCGCAGAAGAACGGCTTACGCGCGGATTCATTTCGATAATAACCAGCCGACCATCTTCGGGGTTCACACCAAACTGCACGTTGGAACCACCGGTTTCGACGCCGATCTCGCGCAATACGGCGCAAGAAGCATCACGCATGATCTGATATTCCTTGTCCGTAAGCGTCTGCGCCGGGGCAACGGTTATGGAGTCGCCCGTGTGCACACCCATAGGGTCAAAGTTTTCAATCGAGCAGATGATGATGCAGTTGTCTTTATTGTCGCGAACAACCTCCATCTCGAACTCTTTCCAGCCAATCAGCGATTCATCAATCAGCAGCTCATTGGTAGGCGAAAGGTCCAGTCCGCGTTCGCAGATTTCAATAAATTCTTCGCGGTTGTAGGCGATACCGCCGCCGGACCCTCCCATGGTAAAGGATGGGCGGATAATGGTCGGGAAGCCGATGGAGTCAAGAACCTGCAGCGCCTCTTCCATGCTGTGGGCAATGGCCGAACGCGGTGTTTCGAGGCCAATATTTTTCATGGCGCGGTCAAACAGCTGGCGGTCTTCCGCCTTGTCGATGGCTTCCTTGGTGGCGCCAATCAACTCGACACCGAATTTTTCGAGCACGCCTTCGCGAGCCAGATCCAGCGCACAGTTCAGTGCTGTCTGCCCCCCCATGGTCGGCAGGCAGGCATCGGGGCGCTCTTTCTCGATGATTTTGGCAACCGTCTGCCACTGCACCGGCTCAATATAGGTGGCGTCAGCCATCGCCGGGTCAGTCATGATCGTGGCCGGGTTCGAGTTCACCAGAATGACGCGAAAGCCTTCTTCTTTCAGGGCCTTGCAAGCCTGGGCGCCGGAATAGTCAAACTCGCAAGCCTGGCCGATGACGATGGGGCCGGCACCGAGAATCAGGATGGATTGGATGTCGGTTCTTTTGGGCATAGTCTCTTTGTAACCGTCGAATGCTGAACTTCGTTAGTTTCCGGTCGGACGTCGGATGTCGGACGTCTGACGCGCTGTGTTTTCGTCCGGCCCGTCACTCTGACACGGGCCGGATCAGTGCAAGGCGCCTCACGCGCCTTTGTGAGCGTCCATAAGCTCGATAAAATGATCAAACAGTGGCGCTATGTCGTGCGGACCAGGGCTTGCTTCAGGGTGCCCCTGAAAACTGAACGCGGGTTTGTCGGTGCGGTGCACACCTTGCAAACTGCCATCGAACAGCGATTTGTGGGTTGTCCTCAGATTCGCGGGCAAGCTGCTCTCGTCAACCGCAAAACCGTGATTCTGGCTGGTGATATGCACAACGCCGGTATCCAGGTCCTGCACCGGGTGGTTAGCACCGTGATGGCCAAACTTCATTTTGACGGTTTTAGCGCCCGAAGCCAGCGACAGGAGCTGGTGACCGAGACAAATACCAAATACCGGCATACCGGCATCGACGATCTCGCGAATGGCCTCAATGGCGTAGTCGCAAGGTTCGGGGTCGCCGGGACCATTGGAAAGGAATACACCGTCAGGCTTGAGCGCTAACACCTCGGCCGCGGGCGTTTTCGCCGGTACCACCGTCAGCCGGCAGCCGCGGTCGGTCAGCATGCGTAAAATATTGCGCTTCACGCCGAAATCGTAAGCAACCACATTATAAGGAAGCTCGGAATCCGCCAGCGTGCTGTATCCGGTTTCCATCGCCCAGCTGCCATCTCGCCATTGGTACTGCTCAGCAGTAGTAACCTCTTTGGCGAGATCCATACCCTTGAGTCCGGCGAATTCTTTGGCCAGCGCCAGCGCCCGCGCCTCATCGATATCTCCGGCCATCAAGCAGCCGTTCTGGGCGCCCTTGTCGCGCAAGATGCGGGTCAGCCGACGCGTATCGATATCGGCTATGCCGACAATATTGCGGACTTTAAGGTAGTCGGACAGGGATTGTTCGCTGCGATAGTTGCTGGCAATCAGCGGCAGGTCACGAATAATCAAGCCGGAAGCCCAAATTTCACTGGCTTCTTCGTCTTCCGTATTAACACCGGTGTTGCCGATGTGGGGATAGGTCAGGGTAATCAGTTGTTTTGCATATGAGGGGTCGGTCAGTATTTCCTGATACCCGGTCATGGCGGTATTAAAAACCACCTCACCCACCGAATGCCCTTCGGCCCCAATTGCAATACCCCTGAAAATGCTGCCATCCGCGAGGGCGAGTATAGCTGGAACCGTCAAGCAAACCTCCTTGGGTAACAGACTGCCGTGCCCTGTCGCAGCCGAGGCACGGACGTGTAATTCGGGCGCGCAAAAAAGCGAGATTAGGGCCTAGCCTCATCTCGCTTTCGCTATACCGACGTTCGGCTAACCGGCAATGCCGGCCACAGGATTATGGCGCGCGATTTTACGCGATTATGCTGGACCATGTCCACTGACGATCCGGGACTTTGGACCAATTCCAGTCATATTTTTCGATGATCGCGGTCTATCTCCCCGACTTGCTGTGAGCAACCACAGTCATTCCCTCCCCCCGGCAAGGCTCTGCGTCGAATCAACAGATGCGCGAGACTATCAAGCACGCAGACAGTCAAAGTAGCCCTCGGGCTCTGACAGCGTTTGGCCCGAAACCGCATCAATCAG
>Ga0213833_1001483_pt1 | contig 16735 bp, 10 predicted proteins | sample SWATP21_FD_160575 | JGI IMG/M metagenome (GOLD analysis project Ga0213833, IMG submission 160575) | Coastal seawater microbial communities from Marineland, Florida, United States - SWA TP2 #1 | ecosystem: Environmental > Aquatic > Marine > Coastal | place: USA: Florida | collected 2016-08-14
CCTCCCACTTTGCTGCCTGGTGCCTCTGTGGCAGTTCGGCCATCGGTCTCTGAGCCATGGTCGATGACGGCAAGCTCGCACGCCGAAACCAGGTGGCCCCCAGCCCTGTCAAGGCGCCGAGTGCTGCTGGTCAAGGTGACAACAAGAGCACTCCCCCTGCTGGCTCCAGCCGCACGTCCCCTGAGGGCATTCGTCGCAGTGATACATCGCGTTCACAAGCGCCGAATCTGGGTTGCTGTGGGAGTCGTACCCATCACCAAATAGTCAAGAGCTTTCGCCTTCTCCGTGACTCTGGCAAGTTCCAAACCTTCATCATTTTGATCATCTTTGTTGCAGGTGTCCAGGTGGGCATTGCAACGTACCCCGTCGATCCAGAAAGCAAGCTCCAAGAAGTTCTTGAGTACGTTTTTGTTGATTGCTTCTCTGATGGATGCACTTCGGTAACGTGTCTGGCGCGTCAGTGTGCTGGACCAGATCGTGTTGATCATTTTCATTCTCGAGATCGTCATCAAGTTGATTGCTGCCGGCCGGAAGCCCTTTGACTTCTTCAAGGATTCCTGGAACGTATTTGATTTCCTGATCGTCGCTGTCGGGTTGCTGCCCATCGGTGGCGGCTCCGCGGTCACTGCGCTGAGGTTGATCCGTTTGCTACGAGTTCTCAAACTCGTCCGGGCGCTGCCAAAGCTGCGCCTGTTGGTGATGGGGTTGCTTCAATCCATGTCATCGATCGCCTACATTGGCCTCTTGCTGGGCATGCTTTTCTACTTGTACGTATCGCTCCTTTTCATGCCCTGCGCCACTGCTGACGCTTCCTTTCTCCACATAGGTATGCCGTTGTCGGAGTGTCCATGTTTGGTGCGAACGACCCTCTGAACATGGGCTCCCTGCACATGACATTGCTGACATTGTTTCGATGTGCCACTCTTGAGGACTGGAGTGACATCATGTACACAGCGACCACAGGTACAGTGGGCTTGATATGGTGGCTACGTATGCTTACTGACCAGTGTTGGTCAGGGTGTGAGCACTGGGGCTACGAAGGGCGCGAAGAGTACTGTGTTAACAGCACCGCAAAGCCGTTCATGGGCGTTCTGTACGTGGCGAGTACTGTGCACTTCGTGTTTGCATTGTTCTTCGGTTGTTGATTTGATCGACTGTGTGGTCCAGGTACTTCGCATCATTCGTAGTCTTAGCCAACATGATGATTCTCAACCTGTTTATTGGTGTGATTACCACAAGCATGGCTGAAGCAAAAGAAGTGCTTGAGCAAGGTGCGCATGGCACGTGTCAGGTTCGTTTCTGCAAACCAACTGACCACGTGGCAACAGAGATGATTGAGGAGGAGCAAGAGCGACAGCGACAAAAGCGAATTCTTCTGGGTTTGCCAACGGAGAGCGAGGCGGATGATTCAAACTTGGACGAAGCCATCACCACCGTCATCGACCGTGTCCAGTACTTGTTGCGCAAGTTTGACATGAAGGCGGTAAAGTTTGAGCACGCCCTTCACAATGTGTCCACCCGCGAACTGCCGAGGGGTGGCACCTCAATGTACGTTGGCCGTGTCGTTGGTGAATCTGTGGAGTGTTGTGTTTCAACAACCCCCACGCGTTTGTCGCAGGTTCAAGTCGGGGCACACCAAGCGCGTGTTGCCGCCCAAGCCACAATTCTCCAAGCTTGGGTCTTTGGAGGATGACTACGAGCCAACAGTGCAAGTAGTTGATTTGGCCCGTCTCGGTGCGACTCGTGCAGACGGAATGTCCCCGTTCCACGTCCCCCGTACTCCGCCGCAGCCAACCGCGCAATAAATGCCTTGCATCTCGTTTCCCTCTCTCTTACGTCTCTCTGTCTCTTTTTCTCAATGGCTAGCTAGTGTGCGTTAGTTTAAATCTTTCGTTTGTGTGGCTGTATGCCATGTAGCCTGGAAATGCGTCGAGTACATGAAATTGTCATTCGAGCACGCATGCACACGACTGCCAAGTGCGCTTGCTCTCACAGCTACGCGTCTTGATTGGTAGGCGACAGGCGCACAAAGTTGACAGCGTGGAAGTCCACCTGATGCAACCAACGTGAGCTGCGGTTTAAGGATGCACCACAGTCGGTGTCCAACACACAGACGCACCGAAGCCGACCACTTCCCAGAGGCAGTGCCAACGGATTTCTGCGCAAGCACATCGTACACCTCGTACGTGGTTGATGGGTCAAGGAAAAGCTGCTCCCACGTGGCTTCGATCTGCAAGCAAAATGATGAGTGACATGGCTCATGGCTCAGACGAAGCAAGCAGATATTCTGCTGCCCACAGCAAGAGCCTGTTCGCACCGTTTGGGAACCGGAATCCGCGGCGTTCAGCATCAGGACGGCGATGTCGCCACCCGCCAGGGGCTTCTTCCACACTTGCGTGTCGGAGTTGTTCCAGACGCGGAAGCCAGGGACTCGAGCAGGGTCTTGGTTGATGGCGATGATCTACATTATCGTTCAGTCAGGCGCGAGCAGCTCAAGCAAGACGGCAAGCAAACTCACATCCTTGTTCAAAACCAGCTCCGACTTCCACGCGGTCATGTTGCGCACGTCAGTTGAAATGATCATAGGCACATTCCAAAACGCCCTGCAAGCAGACACCAACAATGCCGACTGGTAAGAAAGACAAGCGAGAGTGCTACTCACCCATCTGCGTCGTGTACCAGAAAGAAAACTCAGTGATGCTGTCCGTTGTCGTCAAGGTGGGCATACCAGTCATGAGGAAATCGCAGTCATCCCAGCCGTAAGGGCGGGAATAGTTGCTCAACACGGCCTGGAGTCATCAACCTGGGTGTAAGAATGCTGAAGAAGGCTGTCTTGCAAAAGTACGTACCATGCGTTCGATGTAGTCATAGACTCCTTGGCCCCCCTGGCCGAGCTTCCACTTCCAGAATGGCAAGTGGTCTGCAGAAACACCGACAACCGAAGAGACAGCACCTGTCACCACCCATCACCGCCGCAAGAGACGCTGTACGAACGCGTACCAGGTCCCACTCGGAAAGATTGGGCGATGGAGCCACCCCACAACCAAACCTCATCCTCTCCCCTGGCACCATAAGCCCACCACACATTCTGTCACGATGTACCCAACAAGGGCGAAAACATACCACAACGCACCACTCGCAGGTGTTGAACCAAATCTCACGCCCTGTATTGTTGAGAGCCTTTGACATCTGCGACACAACACAGTGAATAGTGAATTGGAGGCGAAGGCGCAGCAAAACCGCGTTTCAGCGTACCTCTGTGTAGTAAACTTGCGGTGACTCGTCGGGATGAAAGCACTGCAGCAAACGAATGAAGCTGCGTGACGCAACCACGACAAACAAACCAGTATCAAACCACTCACGTTGTCCATCTTGACGTAGTCTGAAACGGAAACGGAAACGGAAACAAACAAGTGTTGGTTACTCGGAAGGCCGTACTTACAAGGAAGCGGGGCACAACATCAAATACACGTACCAACCTCCCACTCGGCAAACGTGTCAGCGTCCACTTGGTAGTGGCCAGCGGAGCCCGGGCGGTGATCGTGGCAAGTCCAGTTGCCCGCGCAGGTGTACAGACCAATCTTCAGGCCACGCGCATGCACGTAATCAACAAGGGCGGGCATGCCATCCGGAAACTGCTCCTTGTTCGGCTGCAGCTTACCGTCGGCTGTGCGGTTGTTCGCAGCCCAGCAATCCTGTGGCACGACCACGGACATCGCATGAAGGGGATGTGACACCAACGGTTCCAGTTCCACACCCACACCCACATCCACACAAAATGGTTGACAAACATACGTCCAACACCAGCCACTCGTAGCCAAGATCCCGCATGCCAGTCGACACAAAGGCGTCCGCAATGGTTTGGATCTCCTCCTGCGCACACGCCGCAAAGTAACGCAACCCACACGGAACCAAAGGCGAGCACACCTCCCAGCCAAACCTGTGTGCACTTGTCAATCAAGCCACAGATGTCGTCCGTGCACCATGTGGACCAGCCAAGAGCAGGGAAAGCTCCCAAGCCCTGTGACACAAACCCCCAACCAACACAAGGCGTGAGATCGGAACTCTGGTCGGATTGACCCAAGTCCCGTACATTGTCATAGGCAGATGCAGGCAAAGCCAATGTCAAGAGACAAGCCGCAAAGCCCAGGACCGCGAAAGTCTTCATGATGCAGCACTGGGGGTGGTGAGCGCGGGACGGTGGGTACGCAATTCCGTGTGCCCTGCAGGCTGCGGCACACGCAGTAATGAATACATCATTTGTGTTGTTTCACCCCACCCCTGCTCATACACCCAGCGCCTGCAGCCGAGCCCGCAACTCTGCCGTGTGATCCACTGTCTCAATGGCTTGCGCCCGCAGGCGCACCTTATCTGGCCGCACACGAGTTGACACTTGCACGCCGTCAACAGAAATAATCCGGGTGGAAAGGGGCGGTGCGCTGGGGAAGGAAGCGCTTGCTGCCGCCGCTCCCGCCGTGGTGGTGGCGTCAACGCGCGCAGCCTTGGCGGCAGCCTGTTGCTGTTTGGACTGAAACTGCCGCGCAAGAACAATCACATCTCGCAACGCTGGTGGAGAACGAGCTGCGTCAGGACGCGTGCCTTGAGAGTTCCCACACAGTTCGGCATTCAGCAGAGTCATGGCCTGCACGAGCGAGGAACATGCCCGAAGCGCTTCATCCGTTGTGCGCTGGCGCTTCCGTGGCCGGTGCGCAAACGTGTCAGATGCAGCCGCCCCAGAGTTTTCATCGCTCTTGTCGCGTCTCCATGAGCCGTACGCTGCTTCCAGTGCGCCGGTGTTGTGACTGAACTCCTTCCGCCACTCCAACGGACCTGTGCGCCACGCAAGATCCAGCCATGCCTGCATGTCGGCCTGTGGCATGGCCAACGCCCCTGCGGCGGCAGCATTATCACAGTACACCACGCACTGCCCCAAAAGGAAAACACATAAACAAAACGAGGGAGAATGATGAGTAAGACACTGCACTGCCCCGTGCTCACGCCAGCGCAGCCACCACAAACCTGCGAAGTCCCGTCGTCGAACACAACCGCAGCTTCTGCGACGGACTTGGGCTCTCGACCCGTGCATCCGAAGCTGCAGAAGGAAGGACGAACATCTCCGCGAGCGACACTTGAACTTGACTTCTCCGCACATGCACCGGCATCAGCTGCGCGATTCTTGCTCCGCCGAGCTTTGCGACCCAGCCCAGGGACCAAGCTTTGGTGGCAACTGCCACAAACCCATTTGAACGTCACGTTCAGCACCGCAACCAGCCGCCCTCGTAGCTTTAGCACCCGTGCGTCTTTACTGTTGTCCCACGGGCGGAGCTGTACATCGACCAGATGCGTGATGGGAATGTCCGCTGCAAGAACCTGCAGTCGCGCATCGACTGGCACGTGGTGCACCGTGTGCCTGGGCAACACGGACACAGCTGTGGTGACACTCGACGAGCAGTACACAGCGCCTGAGTCCGACACCGTGCGCTTGAGGTCGGACAGCACCACAATGGCTCCGCGCACGGCACCAGCAGGGATCACACGGGATTGGAAACGCATGTACACAGACAATGTGTCGGCCACACGCAGGTCACGCAGCTGAAACACCGCCGTGCTGCTGCCCGCTACACCAACACACTCCGAGACCCAGGGAAGGTTGGCTAACACACCAATGCCACGCGCACCGCCACCATCACGAAGACTCTTGGCTTTCAGCACACCCACCACGGAGAAAAATCCAGGCTGGGACGGGCGGTGATTACGCGAGGTCGCATTGGTGGGAGAAGGCGGGGCAAGAATCTCCCGAACCTTCCACAGTCTAGCCTGGTGGGCACATGTGGCGCCATGCCCACCAGCACGATTGGTGCCCGTGGCTTCATCGGAGACGACTCCAATCGGGCGAAGCACCGGCACGCATGGTGGGGCAGGAGATATGCACTGCATCATACAATCAGGACCGACGTACAATCGCACTGCGTGGGCCTCTGCCGACACGGGGGCGCCCGGGATGACAGGCACACATGAACGGCGTAGGGCTCCGTGACCGGAGGACGTGCCACGCACACCAAGCGCTGTCACCCCAGCGCGAGACAGCCAATACCGGCCACCAACGCAGAGACCAGGAAAACCAGACGGGAAGCCCTTGCCTAGAGGGGCTGTCGAAGGGACTACGGCCGCCGCCGCCGCACCAGGAGCAGGAACAGCCATGCCATGAAATACCAAATCCAACGAAGTTGTGAAACGCAGGCGACTTGCCGCAGCAGAGGTTCCAACTCCATCGCTGTGTAAAGGGGCGGACGGCCGCTGCACCATGCCTTGGACGACCATGCCCCTCGCCCTGGCACGAAACTCCACAACAACTGGACTGGTGGAAGCGCCTGTTGATGCACCACTGGGCGACCGCACAAGCCGTGCATACGTGGGTCCAACTTGGGTGACCCAGACCGCGTGGCCATCGTCCGGCACGTCTGGGTCGGGACCAGTGCACCCTTTGCGAAAGGCGGCCGAGGAACGCGCTTCAAAGTACACGCACGGCCGGACGGTAACTCCGCGCGGACAAGTCTGGGCAAGGCACTCCCATCCGCCACCGATGCCATACGTCCCACCATACTCCGGTCTTACAGCTGTCCAATCGGGGGCTGTCGCCAAGGAAACGTCATCCCGGCGAGCAACCGACACAAACTCGAGAGTGATCATGGCTTTGGACACCATCCACACAATAGCATTGCCAGATGGGCGCTGGTAAACATCTGACAACCGCAGATCAGGAACACATGCTGGCAAAGAGCCTGCGGGAACAAGAGAAACAGGCCAACGTGCATGCGCATGTTATGCAAAGCGAGTTCACAGTTCACGCACCATGCAGGCGGAATCACACTGACGCACCAGTATCGTCGTGAAGCATCAGCCTCCCTGTCACCGGGCATGTTCGAAGAGTTCCCAACAGCAAACAGTCGGCCATGTCACCTCGAAGCTCCCGCAACGATACTGAAATGGTGCTAATTCCAGACCAGCAGCTGTGCGCTCACACGCACACAACAAATACACAGCTTTTCAACCAACATGTCACGCCTTCAAGAACATACGCCCCCACGCACCATTGCGCAGCACGTGCATGGCGCTTCACAACCTTCGTCAAGAATGCAACAACCTGTTTGACGGTGACAATACGATGCAACCACGGAAGTTGTTTCAGGGTTGTGGGGGCTTCGCCAGACACAGAACTTCCGAGCATGGCAGGACACGAGAAACGGTGGAAACGACACTCGGCCATGATGTCGCGCCCGGTGAGCACAGGCACTTGGAGCACAGTGCACACTCGCGACAGCAAGGTGTTTCTGGGCGACGAAGCAGACACGGGTTCATGAACTGTGTTGAGTTGCAACACAGTCATACAATACACAGACGTACTTGGTAGAAGGCTTGCGTGCAAAGAGGGCATCAAGAGAGAGCAGGGCGCCAAACTTGTGGTGCAACGAAGCAACCACGTGGGTGACCCATGGTGTAGCAACGAGTGGAACACGACTTAACAACCGCAAGGCGGCGCTGGGGAGCAAGTCAGCAGAATGAATCCGAGAGGGGCAAACGATCGAACTGTCACGAGAGGACACCGGCAAGTTGACCACTTGTATCTGTGACCAACCATACGGGAGCGGCAGCACGTGAGAAGTGTGAGCGCAAAAGCACATGCCAGGCGGGCGTACGTGGCTGTTCATGCAAGCGCCCAGGCCAACCAAACGCCCTTCGATCATCATGGGGTGCACACGATACGCAACGATGCTGACACCACATCGAATTCCTACCACACCGTCGCCACGATGCGTTACCCAGACACGCGTGCGCGCGTCTCCATCGAGCTCAATGTACACCCCCGGCTTGATTGAAGTGACGGTCCCAGCGTACGTGACCAAGCGGCAAGGACCGTCGCCCGGCGCTCCGAGCGACACAGTCGCCGGGGTGTCTGCGCACGGTGAGCCCTGCGACACGGCCTCAACAACCGTTTGTGGGCTATGGTGAATCCAGTCAGAACGTGGCGCGGAGCTGTGTTGCCGCACTGGAGATTGGGCAGTGGAGGGAGCCAGTGGTGACCTGCTCCGCGTAGCGGAAGTGGGTGTTGCTGAAGGTGAAGGCGCAACACCAGGCAAGGTCACCATATTTGTCCGCAACACTGTCGAGGACGTCACTCGCAACAAGATGCCCTGGTGTCGTTGGCGGGACTTCACATTGCTCAGTACCACATCGGAAATCTCGATGCTCCGACCAGGACACAAAAACGCGTGCCAGCGAAGAGATGACTCGCCGTGAAAAACAACACTCACAGCCGCAGAGTCCTTGCTTTGCGTGGCGCAGAGCTCCACCAAGAAGAAAGCCACTGGGGCGGAACCTTTGCGGGCACTGTGCACAATGCCTCCTACAGCAACAACAACACCAGAAACGTGGAACGATCGGGTGGCAAACGTCGACACAAGATCATCGCACGCGGCCAGCTGTGATACTGTGAACATTGTCTGCTCGGTACCCACAACCGCCCCCGCTGAAGACCTGGCAACGGGGGTGCCGTCAAGTGAACCTCTGCTGTCGCCCATTTGCTCCTTGCTCGTCAGCGTGGGGTGGACAAGAGGCGAGGCGGGCCGCACGCGGCATCTACCACTCCCGCGCACAACAGACGTCGGCCGCGCCGCAGACGGCAGCGATGACGGAGTCAGCAGCACAACACCCGACGGTCGGCGAAAAAAACTCCGGGTGGCAGCTGGAGTTGATGCCGGACCAGGTGTTGGGGTGGCGCTATCTGTGCCTGGTGTGGGTCGAGAACTGACAAGCCGCCCAGGAGGAGGCTCTGCGTCGCTGGGGTGCGCCGGGGTTGCCAATCCCATCAACAGCGACACCAACCCACAGGCGGATGCTGACATGTCTGCACTGGCCGGGCGGGCCTCTCCGGGACGCCGCAATGGCGTTTCGCGAATGCACAAGTCAGAGGTGGCACGATGGGGCGTGGCGGTTGCGGCAAGGGTGGAGAAGGAGGAGGAGAAGGAGGAGGAGGGGGTGCCACAGGATTCGAAGCAGGCCACACAAGCAAGCGATGGAACAGCGAGAACGTGTGGGAACACGCCGCGCTTGGCAGCAGCACCTTCCTTCTGTCGGCTGGTGCTGTCCATCCCAACAGAGACACCCAAGCCACATTGCAACTCCCAATCAGTAATCGCGACGAGTCGTCCCAACAGAGGCACAAGCACGTCGGGAGAGGTCGTGGAGATGCACAGGGGCAGCATCGTCGGCACCTGCAGCGCCTTCCTCAGGCCAGGCGAGGCACCTGTGGAATGAGACAACGTCCATGTCTGGTTAAGCACACGCCACCGCCCACTGAAGAAGTGTGTAGAGACGTCCCGCTTTGAGCCAGGCGGCTGCTGGAATAGCACGGGTGTGGCGAACGTGGTGCCGCCAGGCTTGAAACAGACAGCACCCAGCCAACCCACCACCACACGAGGTGCCATGTGGGTGATAGAACGGAGACATGCGGGTACATTCACTGAAAGCAGGTCTTTTGGCGTCCAAGCAATACTTGATTGGGGCGACAAGGAAGAAGCCAGAGCGGTGTCTCCGTGTGTTGGGTGACACAGCGCCGCGGCGCCATCGTCGCACAGCGCAGGTGTTGGGGGCGCCAAGGCCGTGAAACCAACCACCACCAAGGCTTCGTGCAAAGTACGTGGCATCAATTCCACTACGGGGCTCACATTGCCGGTAGCATCGACGACACAAGGGAAGAGATCAAACACGCGGGGCGCGCGCGAGAAAGGTCCACCAAAACTATTTCTTCAAGTTGAATATTTTCGTTGTTTGCGCCGAGCACCCTGTTGTGACACTCCTTATGTCCTCAACCACTTGTTACCGTCCACGGTCCAGTGACCTACCAGCCACTACGAACCCAGGTCTAGAGAGACCCGGAGAACACCCAACGTACAACCACAAACCAAGACTGACTAAAACTAAACACTAGCCGTCAACACACCCCCTCCTGAAATCTTGTCTCGCGTGCAAACACAAGACAAGGCAGCTGCTCCAAAAGGAAACGGTTGTACACCAGTACAAGTCAAAGGCAATCTCGATCAACCAACTCAATCAAAACGACACATCATATGAAAACCACATCAGTCGTTCCGGAACCTCCGTGACTTCGCCCGCAATGCCCTGTCGGTGAGACCCCATTCTTGTCGTCTCACAGACCACTCATCATCAGTGAAGTACATTGGCACATCACCACCACCGTACCCGTGCTCATCGCTCCTTGGTATCACAAGGGTTACCTTCTGCTTGGTACCGTTCCCAACAACGACCGTGTCCACCTTCACATCTGCAAGTTCCATGCACCATTCAAGACAGCTCGCGCATATCCAGTTGGTGGCCTCCGTGGCCTGATGGCTGACCTCGCGGTCATCACCAGACTCATCAGTTGCTGCGCGCTGGCCAGGCACACAACCATGATGATACCACTTCTGACACACCAAACAGTGATGACTAGCACCACTGTTGGTACACTTCCCACACATATGCTCCAGTTTCTCGGACTCTTGCTGGAGTTGGTCCTCGCTTCCGGCTTCCACCTGTGATACCTGCGACACGTCCACACCATGCATCAGCTCACTGTCAGTTTCACGTCGTGATGCTTCCACACGTTCTACCACGTCCTTTGCTTGCGTCTTGAGGTCAGCGTTTTGTTTTTGGGCCCATGTTGTTTGATTTTGTTCTTCCGTGTCGCCTTCGTCGTCGTACGGCTCATCTTCATCTTCCTCCTCCTTCCCCCAAGGATACCGACGCCACGGTCGTCCCGCCGGTAGTAGCGCCATGGTGTTTAGAAACACCTTGGCGTCCGGTATCCTTGACATCCACTCCTTGTCACGTTCCGTTGGTTTCCAGTCCTCAGGCACGGTGAACTCCGCTGCGTGACGCAGGTGTCGCGGGTTGACGTTGTCACGCTCCATGTTGATCCTCGTGTGCCGCAATCCGAAACGGCGCTCGCTTGTCTTCTTGGTCACCACCCATGGCCCCAGTAGCTTTGGGTCCAGCTTGCTGGGGTTGGGGTTCGTCATATACACCGTGTCACCAATCTCGAAGTTCACCAACTGCCGGTCCTTGTTGATCGCTGCGTACTCTCGTTGTTGCCGCTGTTGAATGATTTCTGCTGCAGCTTGTCGTGCGGCTGTCATTCGTTGCTGCAGGAGTAGCTGTTCTTCCACCAGTCGCTTCTGCTCAGGCGTGGCTGTGGTCGGGGCGGGAGCCCTGACACTGCCAGGCCCGTCGGCACTTGCGTCGGCGGCGGCCAACGCAGCACCTACCTTGGCTTCTTCATTCGCTGCGGCAGGCAGCTCATCAGGCGAGAGGCGTCCGGCCTGGTCGTCGTAGTCCAGGTGGCTCATCAGGGTGCGAGGCTTGTGAGCCATGACCAACTCGTGCGGCGAGTGTCCTGTGATCCGATTCTTCGTCTGCCGTAACTCCGCCAGCACCAGTGGTAGCACCCGTGCCCATTGATCCTTTTTCAACCCGTTGCCAAGCAATGCCGACACCAACGACCCACCCAACGTCCGATGCATCCTCTCCACCGCACCTTGCTGCTGCGGCGAGTACGCCGTGGACAAGATGCTGTCCACGCGCATAACCGCACACAGTGCTTTCCACAGCCGCCCTGTGAATTCCGACCCCCGATCTGACATAATCCTGACAGGCATGCCAGTGATGGGGAGTATCTCGTGAACCAGCACTTCTGCGCACACCTTGGCCGTATGCGTCGGTATTGGAACCGCGAACGGCCACCGCGTAAATCGACACACTGCCGTGAAGATATACCGGCACGGTGCCATTCCAACTCTGGGGCTGGACGGTGGTAAGGGTCCAACCAAATCCACAACAAGCTCCGCGAACGGCACGGAAGGCGCCGCCCACGACCTCACTGGGATCGGTGGCGGCTTGGCCCCCTTGCCACGCACACACGCATCGCACTGGCGGCAGAACGCATCAACATCTGCTGCGAACCCCCGCCAATAACCCATACGCTTCAGTGCCTCTTTCGTTCGTCGTCGTCCGCGATGTGATATCCCGTGTGCCAGTCGGAGAAACGTTAGACGATACACCGGCGGCACCCACACAACAAAAGGCAGATCGCCGTCACCCAGCACGCGCGCAAAAAGACAAACACATCGGACGTTACAAAAACGCAGATTCTCCAACCTAAAAACCGCACCGTCAATTCTGCCAGCACGCGTGCCGTCGTGCTGCGGCGCCAACTTGACAAGCATATCCCCGAACTCAGGGGTCTTGACTTGAGCCAGAATCACTTGAGTGAGGTGTGGCATAGCCAACACTGGTACTCGTGGTTCTTGCTTGTCACTCGTCGTTGCTCCGACCATTTGCGCACACAATTCACCATCGCAACCATCACCACGTGCGCACACACACACACCACCAGCAGACAACTCGGCACCAACATTCACACGGTGAGATTTTGCGCCAGCCGCACCGCGTGCATCCTTGACTTTCGTCTCAGCAGCGGTTTTGGCTGATTTGGCGGCTAAACGGTGGAAGTGAACACGTTTGAGCGTGCTGAGCACCTTGTGCAAATGCTCGTCTTCCCCCGCAAGCACATCACGATCCCCACATCCATCACGGCCCCCACGCACCAGTTGGAGGGCCCCACGCACGACCATTTCCACATCATTCCAATCCACGCTGCCACGTACCTTCGAGGATTGAAGCTTGAGTCTTGACAGCGCGTCTGACGGATTCTTCTCTCCTGGCGTGTGGATCAGCTTCATTGGGACTGACGACAACATGAATTGCCACCGTGACACACGTCTTGAGGGTTTGGTATGGGAGGTCTTGTTCTGCAAATACACGAGGTTCGCATGGTCGGTGTGGGCAATGATCTCGCCCGCGTACGTGTAGTACTTGAAAGTGGCCATAGCCACCAACAGTGCCCACAACTCCTTCTCCTCGATGGTCCAGTTGAGTTGGCTGCCCGTGAGCTGCTTGCTCAGGTACTCAATGACCACCTCCCGACCACGCTGCCGTTGAGTCAACACCGCACCAATTGCCCACTCAGAGGCGTCAGCATACAACAAGAACGGCCCTGGTGGGTTGCCGTCCTCGTCTGGCCCGAATTGTGGTGGGGCCGTCACTGGCCTCAGCGTCAACACCGCCTTCAGCGCAATGAATGCTGCCTCCTGAGCCTTGGTCCAGTCCCAGCGAACGTTCTTTTTCAGCAGCTGATTCAGTGGCGTAAGTAAGGTTGACATGCCGGGTACATGTGGCCGCAAGTACTGCACCTGACCCAAGAATGACCGTAGCTCCCCTTTGTCAGTGGGAGGTGTGGCCTCGAGGATTGCCCGCAGGTGCTTGGCCGATGCCTGAACCCCGTCGGCCCCAAATCGCCGTTGCATGAAGGTGATCATGTTGACACCAAACACACACTTTGAACGCCGAAACCGGAGCCCAGCACGGCCTGCCGTGGTCATCACTGTCCGCACGGCCTCCATTGCCTCATTGCTGTTGCGGCCGTACACCAACAAGTCGTCCACCATTGCCACGTACTGATCGCTGCAGTTCGCCAGAACTCGGTCAAGCACACGGGTGGTGTACTCTACCGAGTGTTTTGCTCCTTGGGGTACCCGGGTTGGACGGTAATACCGCCCTGCGAAGTGGAAGGTGAAGAACCGCTGACAGTCCTCGGCAAGCATGAATGCCCAGTAGAAGTTGGGGCAGTCCAGCACTGAAAACACGGTCATACCCCACAGCCGACTTTGGATGTCGCGAAGTGATGGTAGGTAAGCCCGCGGAGGGTCCTTCAGTGCCGCATTCACTGCTGCCAAGTCAATGACAAATCTCCAAGTGCCGTTCTTCTTCTGCACAGGCAGCAGCTCGCTGCACCATGCGTCGTGCTCGTGCCGCATGTCATTGGTTACCTCCACAATCACCCCCGCATCCAGGTACTCCTGCAGAGCCTCACGGACCGCGCATTCCAACACATTTGGATAGTGCCGTGGGACGCTGCGCGGCCCCCTCACCCCGGGCTTGGGGGAGACTCCCATGTGTAGATTTGTTGGCAGCTGAACCGTCGCACCCAATTTGCTGTCGAACAACCCCTCCCTTTCCAAACCCACTAGCATGTCGTCCCACCGCTTCTTGTCTGAGGGGGACAGAGCGTTGAACTCTTCGACATCATCAGTCAACGCTGGGGACACCACTATGGAGCGGTGCAGCTTTTGGAAGCTACGCAGATCCTCAGCGCTAACCTCATCATCCCCCCCAGATACCTGCGCCAACAAATCATCCAAACATACAAACAAGTCCAAGTTAGACTCTTTTTCACAGCAACTTGCGATAATTTTGTCCACGATCATTTTATCGCACACACCACTTTCTGCAACACCACCCTCTGCAACACCACCCACACAACACCCCACACCAGCCGCGCTATTGTTACTCCCTGCTATAGCACCCTCATTTGCTTGCACTAGCACGGCATCGAAGCTTCCATCGCCACCCCGCAGTGCTTTCATCACCGCACTCGTTACAGAAGCACGTTGCTCGGCGACATGTCCATCATCAACCAGGATGTTGGCATGTGCCCCGTCCATCTGCAACACGGCTGATACACACCGCAAACCACCCTCACTGTCACCTCGATGCATTAGTTCAACTGCACACTCAGCACGGTGGTTCGTGTTGAGTGGTGCAGTTGGCATGAGCACCAGGTCATCACTGTACGAGATCAAACGTGCCCAGACATCATAACCAAGGATGAAGTCTGCATCCACGCCATCTCGATGCCAGGCGTCCTCAATGACAGCTGCAACAATGCGCACCTTTGCTGGCGTTGGTTGTGTCGGCACCAGCACCCACAGGGAAATTTCCCCACAAGTACGGATGGCGCCACCCCCTTGCCAACTCAGTTGCACGTCGCTTTGCCGCACCTCATCGGACAAACCCAGTCTTTCCAGACACGCAAGAGTAACCATACTCCGTTGTGCGCCTGTGTCCACGATGCACTGCACACCACAATGTGGACACAGTCCTTCGTCCCCATACTTGCATTCGTCGTCATCACACTCGTTATCCTCCCCACCACCACACAAACAGAACCACTTCCTCCCACACGCACACACATACGCACTAGCACGCCGCACCGTTGCTCCAGACCCGACCTCAGCAGTGCCTAGTGAACATTGCATCCACCAGGTGTTGCCAGACCCAGTAGCTGGCACATGGTTGCGTGCTAGCGCAACCCACTACTGTTTGCTTGCCAGAAGCTTGAATAGCTTCTGGACTTGGCCCGTCAGCTCATCTAGCTTTTTGTCCTGGCCCCCACCACCACTTCTTGTCCCACCACCACTTTGGCTTTCAGTGCAGTCAGCCCGGCGATGTCCTAGCTTGTGACAACCATAGCATCGAATGGCACGTCGCGGTCTCGAGCACCGGCCATCCGCATGTCGATGGTCGTCATGGTTTGGTTGCCCACACCATGAACAATGCGTAGGACATTCCCGCAGCTGATGCCCTCGCTCGCCACACCCCCAACACTTGCCATAGAAAGTGTACGACGAATGCCGGGGCGTGTGCGTGCCTGATGGTGGTGGTTGCTTGTTCCACGCGGTCTTTGCCTCCTGGCGTGGTGGTGGTGGCCTTTCCTGCTGACGACGTGCAGACTTTTGTTGGTTCTTACCAGTACGCACTGCACCCACAGACTCACCCGGTATCTTCGCCTCTTGCTCCTTCTTCAACTGTTTGTGGGCGTTCTGCACTCGCTTCAACGTCGCAGGCCATGTGTGCCAGTCCTGGTTGTTCAGCATGACCCGTAACGGAAGACTGTTCTGCCCGTTCTCTCCCAGCCTTTTGATGACCATGTGTCGTACAGCGTCGGTCACTTGCTTCTTCTTGATGTGGAGCAACCCCAGGGTGTTGGCCCTGCTCAGATCGGTCAACAGGGTGCTGACATCGGTTTCCCATTTCTTGCCAAGGTATCCGCCGGATTCGATGTCCTTGAACCGATGTAGGTCATCGAACTCCTCGTCCTCGTCCAACTCGAGGCCTGCCTCGTGGCGGATGGCACCAACCAGTGTCCTGATGGTTCCATCTTCGACCTTTTTCCGTGTGTCGTCGCTGAAACCGGCCATGTTTGGCGCCACGTCACGCTTGTTGGTCAACAGATTCCGCTTGGCAGGGGACTTTAACGCCTCGATTTCCTCACGGAGGATGTCCCGTGGGGATTGGTCGGAACTGATTAACCTTGACAGCCAGACTGGCCAATCGCACCTGGCGGTCTTATCGAAGAATTTCATGAACTCCCTGAATGAGCCGGAGATGATCTTCTTCTTCGACTTTGGTTGCGACGTCGTCGTTTTCGAACTTGAGTCGGACGCAGTGGCCGCTTGTATGTCTTTGTTCCACTGGGCCAGTCGCTGCACGTCCACTGGTTCCTCGGCCAAACCAGTTAACGCCTCATCAAGCGTCATGTTGAAACAGTCACCGTTTGATGACTTTTCACGCTCGCCGCCCTTAGACTCTTCGGCCCCGTCGTCTTGTTCCGCAACGTTGCCTCGGCGTTCATTCACGGTGGTTTGGAGCGTCGCCACCGCGTTTTCAGCCGCTTCCAGCCTTTGTTCAAGCTGGTTGTTGAAAACCGCAGCTTCCTTGCCTTGGGTTGCGGCGTCCTCCAACCTTTTAGCAAGAGCTTCATTGCGAGCTTCAGAAGCCT
>Ga0213833_1001486_pt1 | contig 16693 bp, 29 predicted proteins | sample SWATP21_FD_160575 | JGI IMG/M metagenome (GOLD analysis project Ga0213833, IMG submission 160575) | Coastal seawater microbial communities from Marineland, Florida, United States - SWA TP2 #1 | ecosystem: Environmental > Aquatic > Marine > Coastal | place: USA: Florida | collected 2016-08-14
ACCCCCCCCCCCCCCCCCCCCCCCCCCCCCCTAGATACGGCACAAACACGTACCCGCAATGCTTGCATCGCTTTGTGGTGAACAAAACTAAGGAGCTCACGCCGGGGTGGCTCGTAAGGATGGACGTAAACGTAGATCCAACAGCTGTGCGCACAAGGCTGTTGGTGTGGCGTGGAACTTGCTGCGACAGAATGAACGGTCTCAGTTTGCCTTGCAGATAAGCTTCCACAAACTCCTCGAGCGCGGCAGAGGAGAACTCTGTGGACTCTGGGTCTTCATCGTCAACCTGCGATGGTCGCCACAACATACATCAGCAAGTGAAAAAGAGAACAGGCAAAAAAAGAGAGGGTGGGAAAGAGCGGGAGAGAGAGAAAGAGACTGAAACAAAAGCGGAGCATGCAGCCGTGGCCAGCTGTCGGTGTTCTGGCGTACCAGGCGATACTTCTCGTGATCCAAGCCCCAGATTCCCACCCGAACTTCCGATTCCACATCTTGCAGCCCGAGCTTGTGAAGGTGGCGAGGGAAGTCGCTTGTGTTGACACACACAAAGGTGATGGGAGCGTGGCGCTCTTCGAAACGCTTGGCGACTTCGAGCACCTTGTTTCGCCAGTACAGCGACTGCTTGTAAGACACGGAGTGGACGTCAGACACCTGCCAGGCAATGATGCGCCACGCACCGTGAGCATCTTGGTAGATGGGCGAGTATGACAAAAAATCACCCACACAAGCAGCTCACACACCCACACAACACCCAAGGCATCACACAAGGAAACTCCCACCTTCTTTCGTGGACCAGTGTTGCTGAAGTCCAAATCCATGAACACTGCCACCAGTGGGCGCTGGTCTTGAAACTCGATCGCGTTGCCCGCGTGCATCACACCCGCAAGACCGTGTCGCCGTGCATGCAAGAACGCCAGCACATCCGACGTCGACACGTCGTCACCCTGGAGGCAGCATTCCAAGCAAAACAAACAGACCACAACGTGGACACCGTGAACATGGAGCACACAGCGTCGACCGTGGAAGAAGGGACACCATTGGCACCCGTCACAGCACACACATGCGCACACACACACACACACACGCGCGCGCGCGCGCGCGCGCAATGCACCAACCTTTGATGGCATCACATGGAACGGTGGCTCGAACTTGGTGCGTAGTGGAGGGGGTTGCATCAATACGACAGCTTCCGAGGCTGAAGGGGGCAGATGGGTGCCAGCAACATTGGCCATGCGCAACGGCGCTCGGAAAAAGTGCAGCTGCTGGCCTGCGGTGTGTGCGGCACCCATGAATGAATCGTGGAGGTGCTGGGTGGCTCACACACCAGTGCACATGTGCCACCGCATCACATTCATCAACCATGTGGATTGGGGTGGATGAGATGAAGTTACAACAGGCGAGGTCAACCAACGTTGCAAACCACAAGGCACACACACGCGCATGTGCACACGCGCATGCCACGCTCGTACAGGTGCAAAACGCGACGTACACTGTCCGCGGTGTCACTGAACAGCACAGCTACTGGTTTGTCACCAAGTTGCAGCACGGCCGCTATCATTTGCTGATCCGTCTCCAGCAGTGGGGCCAGTTCCTTTCGGCCTTGCAAAATGTACTCCACGACGTGCTCCAAGCTGTGGGTTGGGGCGTTGAACTCGAACCATCGACCGTGTCGCCACACTCGAAGCGTGGGATAGGCTGTTACATTTGCATCGTCACAAAGAGATCGATCATGCTCGCAATCCACGCGGTAGATCGGCACAGGAGGCTCGAGTGCCTGTGTGTGCACGCGCAAACGAGCATCATCAGCCAACTCGTGCAACGACAAACGAGGCGAACACACAACAAGAAAGGCTACCACATGGTGCGGGCGTGGCTGGTTGCATGTTTTGCCATCTCTCAAACATTGAAAGAGGCAAGAGCGGCGGGTGGAAGGGAGGAAGGGAGGAAGGAGGGTGGAGGGGAGGGATGGAGGAAGGAAAGGCGGGGTGGGGGGTCATACCTGACACTCTCGGGCAGCCTGTTGCAGAACCGGCAAGAGACGCTTGCAGTGCTTGCACCACGGGGCCACGTACGCTACCACAGCAAACGGGGCCGCAGGCACAACAGAGAAATTCGCTGCTACAAGTGGCGCCACAGCCGTGCGAATAAAACTCAGCCACCCCTGCCCGTCTGGATCGGCTTCCATCCTGGTGACAACTCGCTCGACGAACAACGACAAATCACCGACGGCAAGCTTTCCAGCGTAATGGATGGGCTCCTCGTGCTCTCTGCCATGTCCCAACACGGTGAGCGCAAGCAAAGGGGTGCAGCACGATACGCGTATCATGCGCGAGCTCGGACCTGTGAAACACAAGGACTGTTGGAAACACCGACACGCCGTGTGTTTCCGTCCACTCTTCCTCCTTGTCTCCAGAAGGCATGAGAGTAAAGGCCACCCGCTCCGAGCGGAACGTATCAGCGACCTGCTGGAAGTGTGCAACAAATTCCTTGCATGGGGTGCACCAGGGAGCTGACACGCTCACAACAGTCAACTCCTGAAGCGCGCAACAGGTGGTAAGATGAGAACAACACGGCGCCGAACCCCGCACGCAGCTCACATGGTTGCGAATAACTTGCTGAAGCTCAGCCGCCGTCACCATCGATTCATGAAGAGGCACACTATCACATACAGATGTCGCCACAAGCACAACGCCGCACAGCACCAACAACGTGACACGCATGGTTGAGACGCCAGCGGTTCAGCGCGCCGGCCTGCGCCATGTTATTTTTAATTATGGACACTCAGCGCCTGCAGCCCTGAGCACAGCGCGTGACACTCTCTACAGCACAGCGCATGCAGCCGAGCTGGAGGGGCGGGGCGCCGGCGAATCGTGCGGGGGATCCTCCATCTCGACGCGTACCACCACGTTGGGTTCGCTGTGTGAACGGCTGCACGTCATGGGAGAGGGCAACGTGTCGGCGGCAGTTGGCGGCGCCGGCAGCAAGGCTTCCTTGGACTCACTGGCCTTGGGGGTGTGGGCCGGACTGCGTGTCGCGGAGGCCTTGACCAGCTGCTCCTTTGTGGACGCCGCGCAACGCTGCGCCCGTAAAATGGCGTGGGTGACCACATCTGGGGATGCAGCAGGGCTGTGTGGGGCATGCACGCCACGGGATGGCGCGCTGGAGTACCCTGACTCGCCAGACGCCACGCTCTCGGTGTCAGAGCCGTGGTGGTGTGTCCTCCGTCGCCACGCCCGTTGCCGGTGCCGTGAGGCTGCACTCGCGGCGTCACTGTCACTATCATGCGTGCTGGATCCTGAGGAGCTCCAATCTGAAGCGCTGTCGTCAAAGTCGCTGCCGTCCGAGACGTCAGGCTCGTCCCCACACCCCGTCTGGTCTGCTCCTACTGAGCTGGGGTTGGGTGGAATGGGAGGGAGAGTTCGACCCAGGGCAGCATCATACTGCTCGTCAAACACAAGATGGAACGCGTCCTGTGCAACGGGTGCGTGGCCAGTGTGTCACCTCACAATCCCGTCTCCACCATCACGCGCACTCCAGCGCCACCAACCGCGAAAAGCAACAAAAAACAAGGGACACCGTAACGTACCAGGCAGCCCTGAAAGGCCAACGCCACACGCACATGCGGCGTGTCCTTGGTGGCAAGCATGTTGTGGACGGGCTTGGAGGAGAAAGTAACCCGCCGAAGGACAATGCCTTCAACCACCTGGATGGTGTGAGCCCGTGCTTGAGCCACCGCCACCCGGACACACAGTCTTTGGCGCGCCGCTGGGGTGGTGCGATGCAGGTCGGGTGGTGCAATGGACGCCGTTGCCAAGCGCTGCTTGAGAGCTAGCATGCGCGCCAGACAGGAGGAGATGGCTTGGATGGAGACGGGCGAGTCGACAGCACACACCGCAGCCAGCGTTCGGATGGCGCGGTAGTTATCCCTGCGAAAGTGAGACGCCATAATAAGCAACACAGAAAGCGGTGGCGCAGCGAACACAAGGCAACAGTTGACCAAAACACCAAACCCACGCACATGAACAACAGTGTGGAAACTTGACCAAGAGCAGATATCCCCGGAATGCAACGCAGGCGGTTTTCCGTCCACCTTGCCGCGAGCCGCAACACAGCGGCACAGTCATCGCTTTTGGCGCGCTTTGACACAGGGGTCCCCTTTTGGACAAACAACTGGGAAGCCTTGGCGAACGCAACACGTGCCACGAGGAGGCACAGGAAGAGTAGCATCTGCCAACGCGCACACGAGCACGGTCATGGCGACGTGTGTGCGAGAATCACGCCACCAGTTGGACACCGCGCACCTGGAAGTGCCGGAAGTAGGAGCACAAAGCTGGTTTGGACTCCAGCCACCGGATCTGGAAGTCGATGTCGTCCATCTTGACGTGCTTGTTGAACACATGCTCCAGTCGAGACCAGCGGCCTGACACCACGTCACACAACGTTCTGCCCGTCCGTCGAGATCGAAATGCAAACACGTGCTCCAAGTGGCGAGTCTGAGCAAACTCCTTCAGCATGTCGGTGTGGCGTTGCAACCTGCACAATAGACAATCGTCAGCGGTCAGTCACTCACTAAGTCCAGCACAACATGCGGGCTGTTTCGCGGCAACGAAAACGCACTGTGCGATGAAGGTGTCTACCTGTGCCAACGGCCACGTTCCCACAACCAGTCCCCGCCGCCGCAACCGAGCAAACAATCGCACCACGACGAGCCGTCTCCACTTGACAGCGATGTCGCATGGGGAAAACCCGCGCTGAGGACATGTTGCGGGGTAAGCAATGCGCAAACAACTACGCAACGAGGGACCCAAACCACGCAGTCGATGGAAGAGCAGGGACGTATCGATACACACACCTGTGTTCTCACGTTGTGTCCTGCACCGGACCCCACCAGCGTGGCCACAACATTAACATGACCACCGCATGCTGCTAAGTGCAAGGCGGTCCATCCATCCTGCGGGGCACAACACGACGGAATAAGATGACATGAACTGTGCTCGTCCGCGTGTTCCAGGCCTGGAAATGTGTGGAAATGTGTGTCCGTGAACGGTGCACGTACGCTGTCAGGCAAATCAACCCACGCTCCCGCGCTCAGCAATGCGTGGACCATGTCGATGTGCCCGTTACATGCGGCATGGTGAAGCGGTGCCCATTTCAGCTGTGGGTCACGTGTTACCATGCCGTCAGATGCACGAAAGACGCACCCAGCACCCTGCACGTACGAAGCCGCGAGTTGTGTGGAGCGGTATTTGCATGTTGATGGCTGTTCGCGCGTACAAAACGTTGCCAGAAGAAGCATACCGAATCAGGGCGTCTATTTGAGCCGTTGCTGCCTTTCGAAGCACATGGCGAGTGCTGCGATGGCCGTATCGCTTGGCAACAATTGCAGGGGTTTGGTGCCGCTGTTTGTGAACAAGCATCGCCAGCGGTCAGCTTTGCATTGCACAGCTTGACTACATTGTGTGGATGCGTGCTCGCACGAAACATACATGCGTTCGCAGGTGTACACTCGCGTCATGGTGGAGTAGAACCGTGCAAATTCGTTTGTAGCCGCGCTGGGCCGCAATGTGAAGAGGGCTCCATCCATCCTGTTCCACACTCACGCGCGGAAATGTGACGTGCCACACGCGTCAGTCTTGTCTCTCCGTGGTGCAGGCACCTCACGTGCAGCTGTACGGCACCACCACAACCAGTGCTGCAACGCACCTGATCTTGACTATTGGTGTCTGCGCCACTGTTGAGAAGCGTCGTCACAAGCATCATGTTGCCTCGGTCGACGGCTTCATGGAGCGGTGTCCACAATGATCGCTGAGCGTGGGACCACAACATGAGAACCAGCGCTGTGAAGGGATGTACCACACAAACACTCCACCACCACGGCCTCAGTACCTCTTTACGTGCATTCACACTGGCGCCGTAAGTCAACAAGAGCTCCACCATGTGTCGCCGGTCCATCTCCACAGCCAGGTGCAGTAGTGTGGACCCATGGATCTGCTTGCTCGTGCCACAAAGAACAGCTCGTAAGCACACCCCCCCCCCCCCCCCCCCCCACCCCCCCCCCCACACCACCCCCACCCCCCCACAACCGCCCACCACAACCACATAATGCTTCGCATGTGTGCCTTGGCACAACAAACAACAGAAACAAGCGTGGCGCACCGGTTGCTGCGTCAACGCGGGTTGTTGAAACAGCTCGCTCTCCAGAGCCAGCGTATTCCCGTCAACAACCGACCCTTCGGCCAACGCGCACGGCTCCATGCCCCCGCCCACCCAGCCTGATGCTGGTGTAGATTGTGGGCTGATAGGCGGGGGGGCCGAGCTATGACAAGTTCTCGGCCATGCCCCAGCGGTGGCGGAAGATGGTGTCCGGCAGGGATCTACGCTGTGCTTGCATTTCGAAGCGCCCATCGAGAGGTACACAATTGAAGTGTTGCAGTAACGGTGGGTTCAAACCCGTGACGGCGCAACATGTAGTGCTGCAGCATATCGTTGGTGTATTTGTTGTCAAGTACAAAGGGAACGCAAGCAGCGCTAGCGGCTTCGAGGAGTGTAGAACACATCACGCACGCAACCGTCGCAGTGCGTCTTCGAAGGACATGCCCGTGATACCACGGCTCGCCAGTTCCGAATCGACGTCGACCCAGTTTGTTCCAGGGTGCCCCGTCTCACGCAGAAACTGTGCCCACACGTTTCCCATGCCACGGTTCTCGGGCTTGAAGCCAGGCATGATGGCCGTGCGAGTGACGCCTCGTTGGATGGCCCAGGCGGCAAACTTGCACGTTTCATGGTACCACATCGCCAGGTACGGGTCTGGAAGCTTCATGTAGTCCTTGTTGCGCTTGCACAAGCGGGTCTTCCACCTGCGGGCGGTGGGCGGCGTGAACCTCGCGACATGACAAAACACAGCAGCTTCTGTGCACGGACCTCTCCTCCCACCCCGGCAGCATGCCCTTCTGGCCACACAAGAACTCCCGCAGGGCGCGAAGAATAACATACCTGGACGGAAAACAAGGGCGTGCGAACCATTCAAGCGTGAGAAAGCAGGCGCAGTCGCTGCATGCATGCACGGCGTGCACGGCAACCTACCACCACTGCTTGAACTTTTCAACGCCAACGGTCGAGTACCTGCACATGATCTCGTATTTCGTCAGGCACAGGGCCCACGGCTGTGGTCACTACACCAAAGCAACGCCAAACGTGAACCCACCTTCCCGTCTTCTTGTCCTTGGTCTGCCAGTGGATGACGAAGCCTTCCTTGAACTCGCCATACCGCAGTGAGGCACGCAGACCCTCAAGCTCCTTCGCCGTGACCGTTCGGAAAGGGACGCGGGGCAAGCCCAAGCCATCCAAGAAGTCGACAAACTCGGTGAAATCAGAACACAGCGTGACGTCGTCCGGCAACTTTCCGTGGTTGTCCACCAGTCCAAACCACTGCACTGACACGGGGGACCCTTCGCCACCTTCCAGGGGCACCAAGTGCTTTCCGTCCAACAGTTCACCACACAGGGTCTGGCCACACAGCTCAGGGCTGGCCAACACCGCATCAGCGCGACCATCCGCCCCACCTTCCGCTCCAGCCCCCGCCCCAGCACCCGCTCCAGCACCCGCTCCAACCCCAGCCCCAGCTCCATCTGTGGGTGCAGTCGCGGCCTCTGGGGAGGAGGCGACTTTGCTGTCATCCTCTGCGTCTGGCGCCAGACCATCCGATGACGAGTCGCTCGGGGTCCAGCCCTCCGGCACCACGACAGAGCCCTTTGGCCCCAACAACCGAGCGGCCAGGCGCTCCTGGTTCTCTGGCGTCATCTTCTCCCATTGCTGCAAGAACGCGTCCAGTACCTGCTCTGCTACACCACCAATGTCTCCTGACGCCCGCACGAACTCCCGGGCTTCAGGGGTCAGAGGAACCAGACGGTGGCATCCCTACCGTGACGAAACGGTGCCGCACACACACATCACACGGCCACAACAAAAAACAACAAACAACAAGCGAAGAAAAGGTGAGCCACAGAGCTCCGAGGGTGTGTGTTTTGACGCAACGCAGTGGCAGACAAGCACCTTCGAACCACCGAAAAGATAGCGTTGACCGTTCACCATACACATGGTGACGACCGCGCACTTGCCATTCGCCTTCTCCGTCAGGATGCATCGATCAGCTGCAGCCAGGCGCTCCTCATTCAGCAAATGAGCCACGACGACGTTGCTGTCCTCATCCACGCTGGATCGAGACGAAAACTTGTAGTAGCTGAGGTCCACAATACCACACGTGTGAGTCTCATGGTGCACGGCGTTGCCAACGCGCAAGGATAGTGACGCCACCCACCCCTGGATAATGGTTCGGCCCACAAGCCGACGGTCACGATCTTTGATGATCAAAATGGAGTACGCACGCGGAACCAACTTGTGCATCTCAGGATACAAGCGATACGCGTTGTCGTCTGATCCCCATCGCTTCTTTGGCACATACCTACCGTCGACAAAACAAAAAGGAGCAGCACAACAGCGTTACGTCCACAGCTCAGCACCAGTACCAACATTGCACTGCGAACGCTATCATACCCACTGTTGTTCACAACTGTCGCGGCAGCATGGTAGACGATACCAGTGCATCCGTCGGGGAGGACGGATGATTGCACACATGTTTGCTTGACATTCACCACTGATACCCCGGCCGGATCAGTGGGTGGCTTGCAGCCGAAAAGGTCCCGTTGGAAGCCTACTCGGTTCGTACGCTTCTTTGGCATCCTGTCCTGAATAACTTGTTGGGTTGGTTGGGTTGGCACGAATGTGGAGCCAAACAGTGGTGGCAATGACAAACGCCAGCGCTCAACTCACGCCCATTCCGCACGACCAGGCGAGTTCTTCGGATTCTGCAAATTTTCTTGGATTTTTGTTGTCAAAACTAGCAACGCAACGCGCCTGTCCCCTCATTGCAGGTACTTGTCGGCCTGCTTGGCCAGCAACTGTGCGGACGCCTTGGCATCGTAGAACAGCTCATCAATGGCCTCAACATCAGACAGCTGAATACGCTCGCGGCCAAGGGTCCCCGCCAGGATTCGAGACGGCGTCAACAATTGCACAGCGTACCGCAAGGACGTCCTTTGTCCAATCTCACCAAGCGCCGCCAACGCAGCTTCCTCCAGCTCGATGCTCTCTGTGGATGCGCGGATGGCAATGATGTTCACCAGCTCTTCCAATGTGTATGGCATGGTCCGGATGACCAGCATACGATCCAAAAGATCAACGGGCACGCCGTGCGGGGACAGGATCTCCGTGCCGCTGTTCATTCGCACGTGCGGGAACACACATCACACACACACACACACACACACACATCACACATTGTGAGCGCGGGCATTCCAACCAGTTCATACGACACCCACTAGTACGAACCGAACAGTGCAGATGCCTCGGTTCGTGGCGAACACAACAATAGGAGCAAGGGTGCTCTCCAGGGCACGGTTCAGGTACGTGAAGCACTCGATGTCCAGCATGTGCACCTCATCAATGAACAGAACACCGGGCACGAGCTCTGCCACACCTTGGTCAATGTAGCGGTTCACAACCTTGTTGATCTCCGCACGCAACTTCTCGGTGACCTCAGTCTTCTTGGGCTTCATCAACGACCCCATCACGCTCATGATATCCTGCCCACCCTGCGGCCGAGCGTTGGCCATGTCGAGGTCGTGCAAAGTGACGTCCTGCACAATCTCCTTCTTCTTGTGTACGTCTCCCTTTGGCAGAGGCACGTACTCCTCCGCCTCCAAGTCGAATTCCGCCGCAAACGCGTCCGAACGCCCCACCCGCTTCACGTTGCCGGTGGACGCCTCGATGTAGATGACGTCGCCAACAATCGCCTTCTCTTTCTGAAGCCCGTCGTAGATGGACGGGTCAAGCTTCAACGTCTTGCTCCCCTTAGCTGTCTTCAGTGTGATCTTAACTTGCGACACCGTCTTGCCGTAGCCGCCCAACGGGTTCTCCTGCTCGTCGGCGACGAGTGCTGTGATCTGTGTGGACACCACGCGCAGGTGCGCTGAGTCGAGCTCCAACCACCAACGACGGCATGGTGCATTGCGCCTGCGCACACCAACATACCTCGCCCTCATACACCTCCTTGGTCTCCTTGATTCGAAGCCCAATGGCGCGGCGGAAGTGCTCCATGAGCACCTCAGTCTTCTTCACCTCCGAGGAGTACACCTCCGAGCCCACCATGGGGCAGAACGGCACCTTGGTGCCCAGCTCCTGGGCGATACCCAGAGCAAGAGCAGTCTTACCGGTGCCTGGGGCACCAGCCAAGAGCAAGGCGCGGCCCGCCATCTTCTTGGAACGAATCAACTCCACAACGATGCCGGCGGCCTGCAACGCCACACACAACACAACACAGCGCCGGTCAGCGTGACCAGGCACCCACTTTGGCACCCACTTTGGCACCATGTGGAATTGCATGTACCTCACGCGCGCCTTCTTGACCGACCAGGCCAGAAGCCATGGGGTGTGCGGCACCAGCATCATCCAAACCGAGACCCTTGATGTGAGTGTGCGACGCAATGCGCTGGGTCTTGGTGGTTGACTCAACCGACTCGATCTGTGGCCACACCGTCAAGCAAACCGCACGTGTCAACTCCATGCTACTCTGTACAACAAGTGAATGTCCCGTACCTTCATCGTTGCTGGTGTTGTGAGTGGTGTGTTGGTGTCTCTGGACTAGCAACGAACAGCAAAAAGCGCGGGTCGAAAACGCCAAGCAAGCACTGGCCTGAAGCATCAGCGGGTCATGCGGACGGCTAGCACACGAGAGCATGCGGAACAACACGCATTGCACTACGTACCACAAACTAATGCGAGCTGGGGAGGGTGAGGCAATGCGCACTGGGGTTGAGGGAAAGCAGGCGAGAAACGAGCAGTCGTCAACACGCACCGTACATGTCCGGTGTCAGTACGGACGAAAGCGCGGTTCGAACGAAAAAAACTCCAAAAATCGATCTTTTTGTGTTCTTGAAGACAGAAGAAGAACAGACGATGCGGCGGCAGACAAAATGCGCGGGCGTGAACGAGCGTACCGGCAGTGCTTGTTGTCCGTGAACGCTCGTTGTTGGTTTCGTGGAGGCAGGTTGCTGTGTGTCTGGGGAGTGCCGTCCGTGTCACGATGGCTGCTGAAGCGTATGCGGAAGCCAATGCGGCGTTCGTGGACGAGATGTATGAAGAAGCGGCTGCCGGCTACGCCCGTGCACTGGAGGCGATCGAAGCTGGCGGAGACAGCAGTGTGCTGCCCGCGGTGTTGTACGAGAAGCGTGCTGCCACGTTCATTAAGCTGAACGATTTCGATTCAGCATTGGATGATGCGAACGCGGCAATCCGAGCGGACAACACTCTCGCAGTGGCGTACTATCGCAAGGGGTACGTGCGGGTGATGCGCACATGACGACATGACGAACTCACTGCGACGCTTGCTGTAGCCTGGCGTGTTTCCACCTCGATGAGTACGAAACCGCAAAGGCGTCCTTGGAGAAAGCTATCGAGTACGCACCAGCAGGCCACAAACAGTTGGCTGTGTTCAAGAAGTGGCTGCGCAAGTGTGACGCAGAGCTCGACAGTGCGTGCTGGTGCTGTTGGAGCATGGGCGGTGTCATGGTGGTTCTTTCACACAGGGGTTGCGCTCACCAATGTCTATCATCGCATGTTGTTGTTACAGGCGACGATGAAGATGTTGCAGAGGCCATCAAGCACACCCAGGAGAGCATCGATGCTGCACCAGCAGCCACTTCCACATCCACTGCGCCGGCAACCTCTGCTGCTGCACCCGCACCTGCCACTGCTACCACGTCCTCTGCCGCCGCACCTAGTGCTTCATCTTCCGCTACGACAACTCCGAAAGATGCAACCGTGTCCAAAGCTGCAGCTGCAGGTGCGGCGGGGACGAACAACTGTACAGTCAAATGTGCCTGGCTGACATTCGGTGCTGTTGGATACTTTTCTCATTTACGCAGCTTCGAGCAGCCGAACGATGGCATCCAGCGTGCGGTACGACTGGTACGAGTCCCCATCGAAGTTGACGCTCGACATTATGAGCAAGAACATCGATGCGGAGGCCTCCGAGGTGGAGTTCAAGCCACGTTCGGTTCGTCTGCGCGTGGGTGCCCTCTTGCTTGCTGTATTTTCACACCCACCCCGCGTCTTCCCTTCCCCCACCACGACCCTCGATTGCTCCGTTTCGGCGCGCCTCGCCCCTCGTCAGATTGAAGTCCAACTTGCCATGAAGGACGGCTCCACGTACCTGTTGGACATTGATTTGGCGGGTCGCATTGATCCGAACAAGTCCTCCGTCGTGTACCGCCGCGTCAAGGCCGAAGTCCGACTTGTCAAGGCCACCACCGGTGAATGGGGCCAACTTCAGGGCGTCCCAGGTACGGGGCAGGCAGGCCGCGTGGAGACACGTTGTTATGCTTTGTTGTGTGCTGATGGTGCCGTGTGCGACGCACAGGCGCAGAGGACGCCGAGGCTGCGCCCTCGACGGCGGCAGCAGCAGTGTCTGACACCCTGGAGGCGGACGATCCGCTTCCCACTCCGTATGCCGCCAAGAAGGATTGGAGCGCCATCGAACGCGAGCTGGAAAAGGTGGGCGGCATGCATGTGGTTGCATTGCAGCCAGGTGTTCTTCTTCTTCTGCTTCGTCACAGCGTCATGGAGCTCACGCGCGAGCTTTGCATTTTGGTCGTGAGCAGGAGGAGAAGGAAGATAAGCCAGAGGGTGAAGACGCGCTGCGTTCCTTGTTTCAACAAATTTACAAGGATGCCAGCGATGATACGCGCCGCGCAATGATCAAGTCATTCGTACGTGTGCAGCGCGTGTGCGCGTGCTTTGAGTGCGAGGCTGACAGGGTTGTGCGCTGCAGCAAACCTCTGGAGGCACTGTGTTGTCTACCAACTGGGGCGAGGTGAAGAACCAGGACTACGAAAAGAACCGAACAGCACCAGAGGGCATGGAGTGGAAAAAGTGGGGGTGAGCACACGATGGGGTGTCTTCTTCGACGGTCCACTTGTGGCGCACCTTGTGTGCCACAAATGGATCGGCAAGGGCGGCGGGTCGCAGTTTTTTTCCTATGCATGTTGTCGTGGTCGTCATGGGCTGTCTGTTTCCCTCCCTCCCCACACCCACCACCGTTTCTTCCGCATGTACTGCGCCTCATCGTGCCATTCCAGTGGAGGCAAGCCAAACCAGTCGTAGCTTGCCACTGGCTGATGGAGCTGCAGAACATACTACAATTTCTTTGTTGTTTGGGCTGACTGCCCGTTTCACTCGGACGCTACCCGCACCAACGTAATCCGCTTTTTTCCAGTGCGCAAAAGCAAGGCCGTTCCACTGATCAAGTGGGAACTCTCAACTTCCATCATGGCGTTGGTGACACGCTCGTTATTCAGGTACAGACCCCCTGCTTTCACAAGTCGCTTCACCTCGCCTGAAACGCACCACGCTCGCGTCCATCAGATGCTGCCAGACCTTCTGAGCCCACGCACAGTACCTTTTGACTTGCTGGCACCAGAAGCCACCACAACATCAGCCAGTCGACTCCCCACAACACTCTCAATGGGCAGAAGATTGCTTGGGACCTCTGCGGCCATGGCGTCGAAATCATCGGGCTTAATGCCCTCCAAGGCTCCCCCAAACATCGCCCGTGAAGCCTACTCACCACGCCAGGCCAATCACACCAGCGGGTCAGCGACGGCTAACAGGCGGTCAAAACAAACACCTGAGACGCACAGCTTCTGCTCTAGCAACAGCACTCTCGCCGCGAACTGCTGCTGTGATCTCGCGCGCAAGTGCTTGTTGAGCGACACGCTTCCCCGGCATTTGTTCATGTTCCGCCATCAACGCTTGCATGTCATCTTCCGAAAGTGTTGTGAACAGACGCAGCAGGTTATCCAGCTCTGAATCTGGTGTGTGAAGAAAGTGTTGGTACAGTGCATACTGTGGAAACATTGGCGCCACGATGAGACAGATGGTGGTGCTGGTGTGGGCACGCACGCACAGCTCGCACGCACGCTGGAGGTTCGGTCTTCGTTGATCCACACTGCGTTTCCGGCACTTTTGCCATACTTTTCGCCTGACGGTGTAAGAAGCAAGGGAACGGTCACTCCCATGGCATCCTGGGGATATGGTAGGAACAACTGATGAGGCGGCAAAAGGCAGCACCAAGCGACAACAACCCAGTCGTACCGCCCCAGCCACCTTGCGAATCATCTCCAGCCCGGCTGTGATGTTTCCCCACTGGTCTGCTCCACCAACCTGCAGGAACATGTTCAGGAATGCCATCATCACAACAGAAGCGCGTGTGTGTGAATGCGCGTGTGCGTATTTGCGTGCTCAGCCGGGCTTGGTGAGAACGCACTTGCATGACGCAGTTGTAGTCTTGGAACAGCCGCAAGAAGTCGTTCGCTTGAAACAGCTGGTATGAGAATTCAGTAAAGCTGAGGCCAGAGCCACTATCGAGCCGGGACTTGACACTATCCTTTCCCAGCATTGAGCTCACACGAAAATGCCTGCGGTCAGAAACAAAAACAAGAAAATACCAACAGTGGTTGAGCTGTGGGGATGTCACACACAATCGCCCTGGCACCTACCGCCCAATGTCTCGAATAAACTCGATCGCAGACATGTCCGCATAAAAATCGGCGTTGTTCACCATGTGTGCCCCTGTCACGGGGCAAGAAAAGTCCACAAGGCACGCCAAGCTGCGTTTGATGCCTGCCACGTTGGTTGCCAGGGTTGCGTCCATCATCAAGTTGCGCTCGGTGGACCGCCCGCTCGGGTCGCCGATCAGACCCGTGGCGCCACCAACCTGCAACCACCCAAGCCATTGAACCCCCACCGTACACATGGCGACGTCACACCGTTTGGGCGTTCACACAGCAGCCACCACACAGCACCAGCACACCAGCACAAGCACACGGGGCACGAACGCACCAACACGAGCGGGCGAAAGCCGCTGGCCTGCAGAGCGCGCAGCGCTGACATTTGAAGCATGTTCCCGACGTGCAAGCTGTCTGCTGTGGGGTCAAATCCAATGTACACAGCCGGGATGTCGCCGCTGGACAGGCCGCTGCTCGCAACGGCACGGCGAGCGCCATCCCAAGCGTCACTCGCGCCGTGCGCATGTTCGTGCTCGAACACGGGCGCAACAGCGTCCCACCACGCAGGAAACCGAGACTTCAGCGACGCCACAAACGCCTCATCCGCATGTGTTGTGGCGGCCACAAAGCCACGGCGCCGAAGCAGGGCCAAAGGACCTGCCAGCGAACTCGCCATGGCTGTTGCTGTGGGCGGTGGTGGCGCCTCGTCCCACAGTCCTCTGTATTTTATGTCACACATTTATGTCATATGTGGAAGATGCACACTCGCTTCGTGCCGCTGTCGAACGTTCGCACTTTCCACGAATCACAATGGTTCAAGCATGGTAGGAAAGGATGTGGGCAGCCTCGTGCGTTGGCGCAGGGCTAAGGAATCACCGCTGCTGACACTCTTTGCTGTACTCTTTCCTGCAGGCTCATGAATGCTGGGGACGAGGATCAGCGCGAGGAGCACAAGCAGACACCAAATGTGCCCGTCTCCCTCGACGAGTTGAAGGCCTTCGGGGTTCTCTACTACCGTATGGATGCAGACAACGTGGAAACTGATCCAAAGCTTGAGACATTGCGTAAAGAACGCGGCTACACATGTTCGTTTTGTTGGATACAGGAGCTGGGATGGCGGTTCACTGGTTCTGTGATGGATGCGTGCAGATCAAGACATCATCACGGTAGCCAAAGACACGCTTCCCAACTACGAGGTGAAGATCAAGTCGTTTTTTGAGGAGCACATGCACTCAGATGAGGTTTGTCGGAGGTTGTATTTGCGACATGGGTCTGTCACCACATCACACCCGTTCGTGGCAGGAGATCCGCTACATCCTGGACGGCTCTGGCTATTTTGACGTTCGCAACCTTGATGACCAATGGGTGCGCGTGGCAATGGAAAAAGGAGACTTGCTTGTGCTCCCTGCTGGAATTTATCATAGGTGCGTGCGTGTGCAGTGTTGACACCGGCACTCCTTTTTTCGAGTCACGCACGTTTGGCCTGCCCTTTGCCCTCGCTCAGGTTCACTCTGGACACCAACAACTACATCAAAGCCATGCGCCTGTTCGTTGGCGAACCAGTTTGGACGCCCCACAACCGTCCTCAGGAGTCTCATCCCGCTCGCGTGACGTATGTAGCCTCGCTCGGCGGGGATGCGGATGCGGAGGTTGTCGCGCCCGACACGAAGCGCATTCGCAAGACGACGGTGGAAGAGGAGAGCAAGGCGGAGGCAGACGAGGGCACCGCATAGCGCGCATAGTGCAGCAACGTGCTGCCGCTTGGGTTGGCTGCGATTCTCACACTCCTCGAAGATACACTCGGCAACAAACGCATCTGCTGCTGTTTGTGCATATGATTCTCACACTCCTCGAAGATACACTCGGCAACAAACGCATCTGCTGCTGTTTGTGCATATGCATGCATGCGATGTGATGTGTGAAACCTTGAGTGTTAAAAACGGACAGACTTGGCACCAGCGCCACCTCTTCTACACGAGCTCGGAGCACGCAGCAGGCACAAACGAAACGGGTGCTGAGGCGGTACGGGGCGCGGTGTCTGAGCGAATTTACTCGTACACCCACTTCTCGGT
>Ga0213833_1001487_pt1 | contig 16682 bp, 10 predicted proteins | sample SWATP21_FD_160575 | JGI IMG/M metagenome (GOLD analysis project Ga0213833, IMG submission 160575) | Coastal seawater microbial communities from Marineland, Florida, United States - SWA TP2 #1 | ecosystem: Environmental > Aquatic > Marine > Coastal | place: USA: Florida | collected 2016-08-14
CCCCACCTGCCTTCCCCCCCCCCCCCCCCCCCCCCCCTCCAACACACACACCAACCTGCTTTGTGATTGTTCTTCTGCACGCCGTGCCAGGACAACGTCCGCATCACAGGCGCGCGAGAGTATGGCTCGCGCCTGATCAAATGCCAGCGACCCGGCCTTGTACGCGGCCCAGGCACGCCCAGCGCACGCGTGGAGGTACACTCCCGGACACGCTGTGGGGTTGGCTACAACGTCGCTACAACAAGCCAGTACTGCATCGAACGCCGTCACGGCCTCCATGAACTGGTTCATGGAGACATAGCACTCAGCGATGGCAATCTGTGCCACGGCTGCGATGCACCAGGGGTCTTGGTGCCCACACTCCGAGTGGTCAGACTCGTCCGCTTTGCGTTCGGCCGTGCCCATGCTGCTTGCTTGGCACAGGAAACAGGTACCATCACGGACACACAGGGACGTGACCTTGCCAAACACCTGGGCGGCTTTGGCAAACTGCCCGCGGTGTCGGTAGGCAGCACCAGCTGCCAACAACAGGCGCGCTTGGATCCAGGCGCTGCCAGGGGACAACGGTGGGCGTTTGTTCCCCTTCAAAACAGCCCCCGTCAGCTTTTGGGCCTGCTCGACGAGCGGCAAGCGCACGGCATGCACCTGTCGCTTGGATCGCAGCAGGAGCACCTCCATGCGCGTGACCATGGCACGGGGTGAAGTGGACAGCGCTGCCGGTGGGAGGGTGTCAAGCAGGGCGTGGGCGGCGTCAATGCGGCCATTACGTGCCAAGTTCCAGGCCTGGGACACCACTGAGGCAGTGTGCGTCGGTCCAGCACTCGCTGTGGATTGTGATATGCAGGCCAAGGCGGATGCACGCTGTGGTGTGGACACGGCTGGCAAAAGGCAACGCAACACAACCAAACAGCGCACAGAACACGAGGAAGCAACAGCTTACTTACACAAGGGGTGGCACACAAACCAATTCGGCAGCAAACCAAACGAACCTTCCCAAGCATGTAACAAGAAGGCCAGCGCCGCTTCCGTGCCCAGGTCATCTCCATGGTGAGAACGTTGAACAGCCTCAATGAGGCGGCGGGTTTGCTGTGTGGAAGCAGGGATGCCTGGCGGTGACCCGTTCACCATGGCCAGGGCAGCATACCGTTTGACCAGTCGTTGGCGGCACTCGTCAACCTCGGTGTCGTTGATTTTTTCCTCAGGGTGTGCTAGCAGCGTTTCGCACAACCTCACGTCCGCATCGTGCTCCACCGTCTGTGTCGGGTAGCCACCCGCAGCCACTATGGCACGCCAGACCTCGGCATGGCTCGATGGACCCTTCTTTGGCTTTTTCCCTGCCGCGTTCTTTGATACAGGGACATGGGGAAGCATGCTGTACCAGACACGGGCAGCAGCTTCACCATGGCCGGCCTGAACCAACGCGTTTGCTTGCTTGGAGCCAAGATCAAGCCACTTGCTGGGAAAACGCACACGCGCGACAACACCGCAACCTGACGTCAGGCTTGCATGCCAGGCACACGACCATACAAAGAGGATAGAGGTAAACTGTGTGCATTGCCACATCCACATGACATACCTTTTCTTTGATGTGCCCGTGAGTGCGCGCAGGTGCCCATATGCATCCGCCAACTTTTCATGATTTCTGGTTGCCTTGAACACCTCCACAAGACCCTGACATCGTGCCACCACGATGAGCGAGCTGCACACCCGTAGCAGTCATACAGTTGTTCACATATTGCGACAGTGTGTATACCTTCCAGCAGTCTTTATCTTCCGGAGCCAGGGTCACAGCTTTCATGTACAATTGCACAGCCTCCTCCTCATTCACCTTCACGGGAGGTCACGTGTGTCATCCGCGTGAGCACGCACGAAGCCCGTGCAAGTGACAGCTGTTGCTCGCAAATACAGAAGCACGTACCTTCCCACCCTGGCTGTGCCGCACGTAACCACCAAGCTTGAACAAGTCCGCCTGCTCCGGGTGCTTGGCCATACCCTGTGTGTGCCATGTTGTTAGCAGTGAGCCGATCCACAATGCTAGCCATGATCATTCTGACCTTCTGTAACACAACCCATGCTTCATCATTCTTCCCCTTGGCGATCAACGCCTGTGCTTTCTTCACAGATTTCGACATGGTGCCGCAGTGGCGGGGCGAAGGTTGCTTGGCCGAGGACGACACCGTGGGTATAACTTCAGCACGGAACTACTTCACCACCACCACCACCACCACTGCCGATGTTCGCGTCTCACCACCACTTGTCTGTGGAGTGTCGACTGGCTGTCAGCCACACTCACGATGGGCACCACCAGCTCCAAGTTGGCTGTGGTAGGAGGTGTCACAGCCGCTGCGGTGGTCGCAGGAGGTGTGTATATCGCGACACGATCTTCAACCGGCGACGACGTGGCCAGTTCTGTGCCGGCTGACATGCCGGCGAGTTCCACAACAGCAGCCACCGATGATGCTGTGCCAGCTGGTGGAGTCGCTGCAACTGATGAGACCGTGTGTGTGGGTGATGATTCTACGCCCGCGAATGGGCCTGCTACGGGGCACCCCGTTGCAGAGCCAGTTCCTGTGCCACCAGTGGATGGCAGTGCACTGTCTGAGAGCCCGTCAGCGGCTCCCACAACGGCTCCAACTGCAGTGACATCAAACGCAGCTGTATCAAGTGATGACAATAGTGGATCCAAAGTAGGAAATCATGCCCCTGTTCCCTCGCTCACTCCACAAGTCCCAGTGTCGGCGTCATCTCCGGTCCGGGTTGGTCCCGGCACGCCGGCCGAGACCGCACCAGAGCCAACTCCAGCCGTCGCAACTGTGACACCTAAGGGCAAATCGGCAAGTAACGCACCCACCTGTCCTATTGAGGGAACACAAGATGAAGACACGCCTTCCCCGGCCCCAGCAAAAGCCTTTGTGCCTCCTGAGATTGACAGCGAGGACGAGTACGACGCCAACACAGCGGTCAGTTCCTCGTTTCTTCCAGACATGATGACAGAGTCCGCTGGGGTGTCGATCGGCGAGTTTGCCACTGCTAATGCCTACCTAGCGGAACAAGTTACCAAGTTGGTGCGTGCTACTGTGGTTGCTAGTGGCCACGAGCTCGTCTTATCATGTGTGTGTTGCTTGAATGCAGGGGCTGGCTGTGTGTCGCATCGAAAGTCATGTTCACCCTCATCTTGCTGGCACCGGTGTGGTTGTTGCGCGCCACGAAAGTGAGATCGCAGTGATGACCACTGTCGACGCACTCCCAGACTCTGTTTCAGGATGTTCAGCTCGCCTGGTGTTTGTTGCAAGTGACATCACAACGGAGATCAACACTGACCAAACCGCAACAGTGTTTCATCGCGGTCGCATCGCTTTCTTGCTCTGCTCCGCTCCCGATGACACGTTGGTGCCGGTGTCATTCGTTCCGGTTGGCTCAGATCCGGACACGTCCCATGAACCTGTCAGCGTTGTCACACATTTCGGTGGCTCGCGCCGTCAGCGCGTGTCTGTGGCCAAAGTGTCCTCCGAGGGTGTTGTTGCGGACGTTCGTCCGGGTGCATCTGGAGCGCCGGTGGTGAAGTTTGTGGGCCTCACCAACCGCACGCTGCCGTGGTGTCAAGGGGTTGTGTCTGCTGTCGGATCAAGCCTTTCTCTTGATCGTTTGGTGACGGGAACCTCGCTTGTTGCGTGCCGCAAGGACGCGTTGAGGCTGAAGCGCGTCTTGTCTCGCATGTTGGTGATGCGGAGCTACGCAATCAGTGGAAGATCTACACTCAAAGAAACTGTACCGAAGTTGATTGCCTCTGCTTCTGACGTTGCAATGGTCGCTGCGCCGTTGGTTGGGCCACCCGCGGGCATGAGCACGAGCGCTGAATCGCGGCTGCTGGCCACACTGCGGGTGCAGCCATAAAAGTATCGTGACATCTAGTCGTGTAACAATCTTTTGTAGATTTTTTTCTTGAGAACGCAAGTGGAAGGGTGGGAAGAATGCCGCAGAGCAAGCTCCACCACCATCAACCAACACTCGCAGCCAGCGGCGGGCTAGGCCAGTGGTCTTCCCGTGCTTGCTTGTTTGGTTGTGCACCAACAACAGTGTCAATCTTTGTGTGGTGAAGTGAAGGCTGAAGGAGCTTTTTCTGACTGCCGGGGCGCTGCTCTCCAATTCCCTCTGTCACCATGGGAAAGAAGAAGATTCCCCAGCCGATCACGGACATCAAGGCCACGTACAAGGATACGTTGGCGCCAGGTGAGTGATATGGGCTGTGGAAGTTTACTGCTTGGTCTATTGTGGTCCTTGTCTCTCGATTTGCTCGCTTTGTGGATCGGGAACCTAAAATGTGTGTTCTTTGCATGGGTGTGCAGCGCGCTACCATCGCTGTGTGAACCAAGAGCACATGGCTGCGAACATCAACATCGGCGGCGCATTCCCGGTGTACCTGTGGTACGTATGGTGTGGTTGGCGTTGCGTGAGACAAGGTGGTGCTCATGGTATTTGCCATGCAGGTACAAGCAGGATTCCAACACGGATGTTATCGTGGACATCAAGGTGCTGTACGATGATGAGCCTGTGCCAGACGGCTACACGAAGGTCTCTCGTGATCTGGGGAAAGGATCCTCCCGAAAAGTTTACGCGTGCTTCAAGAAAGCCCCCTTGCCCGAGGACGCTGAGACGGCCGAGGTGCTCCCAATTTGCGAAGTCGTGTTCATGTACACGGATGAAACACCCGGCGAGGAGTGGGAGAAGGTGGAGCGTTCCTTCAATGGATCAGGCGAGCCCACGTTCATGTGGGTGAAGCGAGGCACTGGACAACCTGAGAAGTGGGATCCCAGCAAGCTGGAAGTTGGCGACATTGTGGACTGTCGCGACAGTTCGCGCAAGTGGTGCGTCGCGACAGTGATCGAGCGCGACGGTGACAACGTGCGCGTCCGCTACAAGGGCTGGGGTTCTCGTTGGGACGACACCCTGCCCATCACATCGGATCGCATTGCCCCTCCTGACACCAAGAATCCTTCCGACGGCCCCACTCGCGTGAAGCAAGGCGACGACTGGGAAATCGAGGAGAAGGAGATCGTGGACTACGAGGAAAAGGCGGATGATTTGATCCACGGGCGCCTCGACCCAGAGGCTGCCGACAAGTGCGAGCGTCTCCAACTTCTGGATTGGACGCAGCGCAACATGCGTGCCAACCACAAGCCGGATTCTATAAAGGCGAGAGTCAACGACTCGTTCAAAAAAGTGTATGAAGTCATAGCCTGGCGATTAGGACAGTACGACAAACCTGTCCCAAAACCGGTGTTAGGGATGTGGAACCAACTGATGCTGGGCGATGACGAAGCCTACTGGTTCTTCCAAGTTGGTGGCGGTTGTGCAGCGAACAGCGAAGCCGCCGAGGCCGTGAACGGCCGTTTTGGTCGTGTTCCTCAAGGCGGCGCGTCGCGCTTCTTCGTGGACAACATCAACAAGCTGGGCGAAGAGGGCGGCTTTGATCATGTGTTGGAGCGCTTGAAGATCGAGGACGCTTCTGTGTCCCCGATCAACGAGATTGTGCTGATGATCACTCTGCTGTGTATCTGCCGTTTCTGCTACGTGCCGGAGTTCGGCACGGAGTTCTTCACGAAGGCCGTTCCTTTGCTTGTGGAGCGTTTCAACCGAATCGACGGCGACGATGTCAAGACGCTCGACTACAAGGCCATGAACAAGTTGATCAGGGAGGTTACCGAGATGGCCCGTGTCTTGCTCCCCGAGGTGGACATCGACGAGGTCACGACCAAGATTCGTCTGAATCTCGCCAAGCGGGTGATCATGTGCGAGTACATGACGAAGCGTTTGAACGGTCTCAACACCCTTGCGTCTCTGTGCACGCGCGCTACGAACATCAGCGCTCGCAATCCCTCCGCCACTGGGGTCTACTCGTCCGCTGCCTTGGCAGACTGGATTGTGGAGAACCGCATCTTGGACAGCTTGATGGGGGCGGAAGTGAACGGGCGGTCCTACGGCACGCATGATGAGATCATGAAAAAGTTGCCAAACCTCCTCCAGTTCCTGGCCAAGAACAACAAGGTGGACGCCGCCCTGCTGGATTCGCTGTGGTCCCCTGTGCTCGCCGCACCGCCCGGGTCAGGTACATGGCGTTCAGTGTTCGACCTGATGTCGCAGACGTCCATGGATCTCAGCTTGGAGCTCCTCGACCACGTGTACTCCCTCATCTCCAGTATCCCGCAGCAGGACATTGAAGACACTGCGCTGAACCTTATTCGCCAGTTCACAGCCAAGGCTGTCACCAGTGCGCGTCACGCTGGCGAGGATCGGTGGTTTGGTCTGGAACTGTTGTGGACACTCATCCAAGACGACTCCATGGCCTCAAACAAGACCTGCGTGGCAGCCCAAAGCGCGTTGGTGAACCTGCTGACGAAGTTGCAGCCGTGCCGCGCGTTTGCGCCCCGTGTGCTGGCCCGTTGCATTGACAACCTGGAGTCCGGCACTTCCGTGCCGCAGAGCCTGCAGTTGGCACAGTCCTTGTTCATGGCTCAGCCCATCTCTGGCTCGCGAACCGTCACTACCGCTTCCAGGACTCGCGAGGATGTGTTGAACGAGTTGCAAGAGTCTCGCGACGTGTTGGCGCTGTCGCTGGCCGAGCTCGAGCGCCACAAGAAGGTGGCGGTGGCGTCGGAGGAGGAGGAAGAAAAGGATGCACGTTTCAACCATTCCCAGCAGTGGTTCATCCGCTTGGACTTCCTGCGTGCCTTCTTGGACAACTGCGCGTGCGAGCTGGGTTTGGAGGGCATCATGCACGTGCGCCGCATCCTGTGTGAGTCTCCTATCCGCCCGGAGGACACTGACGAGTTCATGAATTGGCTGCGCCGGTGCCGTTTCCACACTGACACGCGCATGCCGTCGTCCTACACTTGCCACGTCTTCCCTGAGGCATTGGTGCCCCAGATCTTCTCAGACGTACTGTGTGACCATGCCGTCACGCCCATTGACACTCTGCGCCCTGCGGGTTGGAAGACTATCTTCGCGTACTTCACGCACATCAACACCAAAGCGGACCGCCTTTTCACGCGCACTGTGCCGCCGACCGTGAACGACCCCGAGCTGGAGGGCATCAGTGTTCTGTGGGACATTGCACTCACCTGCCCGAATGCCGGCGTCGTTTCGGTATGCTCAGAGTCGCTGATCGCTCTGTACGTCAAGCTGGCCCCCACTTTGGACAAGAAGGTCGTGTGGGAGCGGTTCGTTGTCAACTGCATGAACCGCGTGAGTGAGCACCAGGCCCGTCTCGAGGCCGGCGCTGACAGCGACGTTGATAATGAGGCATGCATTGCGGCCCTCTTGCGCCTCCTGCGCACCTTCCTGCACGAAGTGGAGAAGTCAGGCAAGGCGGTGCACGACACCCGCCTCACGGTGTACGTGCGACGCAGCGGAGGCTACTCATCATACGGCAGCTCTGGCATGCAGCGGACCTTCAATCACATGTGTGATCGCAAGATCACCGTGCAGGAGCTGCGTGAGGCGGTTGCTGAGGAGTACAACCACCCTGCCAACCAGGTGCGCCTGGAGACATTCCGCTCTCAGATCCTCCACGCCGACGCGGACAATGAGGCCTGCGTGTTTGACTTTATCTCCACGTCTGCACTGGAAGCCATCCTGCTCCCGGCACCCTCGGGCGACACGCTCAACCACGTTGCCCCGGTGGTGGCGACGGAAGACCTCGACGAGGATCGTCGCTTCCCACGCGAGCTGTTGGCGAACACGTACTTCACGCAACTGTTTGACGTGCTGGCCCTGCATGACGAAGCCGTCATCCGCGACACATGGCGCTTGCTGATGCTCCTTCCTGTGAACGCTGACATCAAGGCGCAAGTGCACTCGCTTGGTGGCACGCTGGAGGGTGATGGGACCTTGGACTGGAACTCCTTGTTGGACCGCCACGCGCTGTTGAAGCTTCTGTACTCGCTGCAGATCGTGGACGAGTTGGTACACCAGGGCGAGGACGTGAGCACCAGTGACCAGGAGAGGCAGCGTGTGTGGTGCGACAAGTTCATGTCCTCTGGCGGCTTCCAGCACTTGTACTCCATCCTCATGGAGGCTAACGTAGAGGAGATGGTGTCCGGCCCTCTGTCCAAGAAGTGCCTGTCCTTGATCTTGAAGCTGGTGAACTTCTTCATGGTGGTACCGGACAAGTTCCGCCACCTGCAGAGCACCAAGGACCTGGTCGGCGACATTGACTACCCAGGCCTGGTGACACGCTTGCTCACGCTGATGCGTGACACCTCCGCCTCAGCAAAGCCTGTGGTCCTGGCCCCAACGTCTGACATGGCAGGTGTGGAGATCGGCGGTCGTGACAACGACGGCGACGCGGACGGCGCAGGTGGCGCTGGCGCCGGCGCCGGCGCTGGTGCAGGCATGCGTCGCAGCAACTCTGATGGCAACATTCGCAACGGCAAGTCGGGTGGCGCCAACGCCGGCAAGGCCAAGAAGGCTGTGAAGACGTCCACGGAGGCCAAGGTCGTGCGGTACACGATCAACCTGCTGGTGGCCATCGTGACCCAGCGCCCCGCGCTCCTTTCCGACTTGTACGCGGTGCCGGACATCGCGCGCGCCTTCGTGTTCGGTGTGCTGCAAACACCGGAGGAGCCTGTGCGCGAGGAGGTCGCCAAGGGTATTCATAACCTGTGCACCGCCCTGACGCGCTTGCGCATCGACGCTGCACTGGGTGACACTGCCAACGACGTGCGAACACCGCGCGAGTTCTTCGTCCCGCTGCTGTTTGACGAGATTTCGCAGGTCTACAAGTTCCCTTCACAGTGCTCGGACTACTTCGGTTTGATGAAGAAGCTGGTGCAGGCCCTTCCCCCACGCCTGTCCCGTGCCGCCTCAGACGACTCTACGGCCGCCGCTGGCGCCGGGTCTGGCGCTGGTGCCGGTGCGGCTGTCGTGGGCGGCCTGGTGCCCGAGGACCTGGGCGGCATCGACCCCGCCGACGCTGTGCGACTGCTGGCCGATTTGATTAAGACGCACCCGGTCAAAGAGGCGACGTCTGACGACGAGGACCTTGTCCTGCGCGGCCTGTTGGAGCTGCTGACCGAGGTGCTGCGCTACCGTCCCGCCTTGAAGCGCCTCGCTGGCTCACCGGACGAGTGTGGCTTGTGCAGTGAGGTGTTCACCAACGGCCTGTTTGCGATTCCCAACTCCGACTACCGCGGGACGGAGGCGCCACCCAAGGCCAAGAACTCAGACACTCGCAAGGCCGCGTTTGGCCTCTTGGTCGAGCTCACGCGCGACTCGCCGGAAAACCACCAGGCCGTGTGCGCCCTGACGCTGCCGCACCACACTGATCCGAAGTACAAGCGCAAGAAGAAGAAGGTCACTCGGCGCACGATCTGGGACTTTGACTCCGCTTCCGCGGGCAAGGCGGCGTGCGGCTACGTGGGTTTGAAGAACCTGGGATGCATCTGCTACATGAACGCCACCAACCAGAACTTCTTCATGGTCCCCAAGTTCCGCCATGCGGTGCTGCAGTTCGACGACGAGGAAGAGGACAAGAACGAGAGCGTCATGTACCAACTGCAGCGCATGTTTGCCAACCTGCAGGAGAGTGAGCGCATGTTCTACAACCCCAAGCAATTCACTGTGGCGTTGAAGGACATGGGCGAGCCGACGAACGTGATGGTGCAGAAGGATGCCTCTGAGTACCTGGGCAACTTGTTCCAGCAGATGGAGAACCAGCTGCAGGGCACGAAGCACGAGAAGATGATGAAGAACGTGTTTGGTGGCTTCATTTGCAACGAGCTGTTTGCCAACGGTGGACACTACTCTGCTCGCTCCCAGCCCTTCTCCTTCTTGTCTGTGCCGGTGAAGAACATCTCCAACCTTCAGGATTCGCTGAAGCAGTTCATCTCGGGCGACCAGGTTGACTACAAGTGGGAGATTCCCAACGCGGAGCCCAAGCAACTGCCGACCACGATGCGCTCGTCCATCAAGGTGTTGCCGCCGCACCTGATCATCCACCTCAAGCGCTTCGAGTTCGACTACACCTCGTTTGTCCAGAAGAAGCTCAACAGCCGCTTCGAGTTCCCACAGAAGCTCAACATGAAGCCCTACACGCTCGAGGGCCGCCCGGACAAGGTGCGACCCACATCCGAAGGCGATTCCAAGAGCGAGGACGACCTCCACCCGGACGAGTACTACGAGTACGAACTCATGGGCATCGTGGTGCACACGGGCACGTGCAACTCTGGACACTACTACTCTTTCATCAAAGAGCGCGACGCCAAGTACAAGGGCGAGGGCCAGGACCACCGCCGGTGGTTCCAGTTCAACGACACCCGCGTCACGCCCTTCAAGGAGGACCTCATCGAGCGCGAGTGCTTTGGCGGCGCCGAGACCTACGGCGGCGTTGCGAGCACCTACCAGCGCTCCCGCAACGCCTTCGTGTTGTTCTACGACCGCGTGCCGTCCCGGCTCAGCACCAGCGAGGGCAAGCAGGGCGATGCCGCCACCGAGGCCGCCTCTGAGGATGCGGACAGCAAGGTGGTCGAGACGCCAGCCTCCACCGTCAGCGTCCACGCCGGCATCCGGGCTGGCCATGTGGCGTCCAAGATGTTGGCCGCGCATCGCGCCCGCAAGGCCATGCTGGACAACCGCGGCCTCATCCCCCCCAGCATCTTCGAGGAGATTTGGCAGGAGAACATGGAGTTCTGGCACCGCAAGAACATCTTTGATGTCGGCTACTTTGACTTCATCAAGAGCCTGGCCTCGATGCCGGACACGCCCGCCATCACCGACTACCCGGAGGGCGGCGTCGCCACGGAGGCCCAGGCTGTGGAGCTTGGTGGCCCAGGCATGACTGTGGTGTCGTTGGCCACCGCCTTTGTGCTGGAGACCCTGGTGCAGTCCGAGTCCAAGAACAAACTTAGCCAGTGGGTGAAGCACATCAAGGACATCTACTCGAAGAACATCGTGGCGTGCGTGTGGCTGCTCCAGAGCTTGATGACGCACCGCTCCAAGCTGCGCGAGTACCTGCTCCAGTTGGCCGAGCCCACCCGCAAGGCAGTTGCCGACATCATCAAGTTCACCCTGCAGCGTGTGGCCGAGGCCGAGCGCGGTTGGTACCCCGACCCTGCCCACCCCCCCGCCCCGGCCCCTGTGGGCACCTCTCGCGGTGTCGCAGAGTCCAAGGACGCAGGTGCCGGTGCGGGTGCCGGTGCAGGTACCGGTGCCTCCGCGGAGGCTGACAGCAAGGAAGGCAGTGCAGAGGGCAAGACGGGTGACGCGGAGGAGCCATTCATTGCCGCGCCACGCCAGGTCGCCATCACGTTCATCGAGACCATGCTGGCGATGTTGCCCGAGGCGGCTACCAACTGGCGCCAGTTCAAGGAGTTCTTCTCCGTCTTGGCGTCGTTTGCGTCTCTGGGTCCCGCCGAGCGCGGGTACCTGCTTGGGCGCAGCCTCATCGGCATTTTGTTGGACTTTGTGCTGGGCAGCGAGTCCCCACACCCAGAGCTCAGTGGCTCCGAGCCCACAGACGGCGCCGCCACAAGCACCGGCACGGACGCGGGTGGCTTGGAGATCTCTGTTGTGGGCGAGGGCTTGAAGGAAAGCGCCGTGCGCCCCATCATTGGGCCGCAGCTGCCCACGGTGTCCACGCGCACCCACATGGGCACTGGCACCGTGCGCCCGCAGTTCTCGGCTGTGTTTGATCTGTTGAAGCCCCTTGTGTTCGCGTGCAAGCCACCCATGAGTGACGCCGCTGCTCCGGCGTCGCCGCACCAGCAGCCGCCGGCTTGCACACTGCCGCAGATCGACTGTGACATGCTGACGTGCCTGCCGTTTGTGAAGCGTCTCATTGGCGAGCTGACCTCCACCAAGGTGCTGCGCTCCGTGGCACCACTTGTGGAGCACCTGTGCTGGGAGGATGACGTGCTGTCTGCACGTTTCGCTGAGGCCATCCGCGCCAACATCAAGAAGAACGAGCACAGCGCGGAGATCAAACCGAGCTTCCGCGCCCTCACCCTGCTGTGCGAGGTGAAGGACAGCAAGCAAGCTGCTCGCTGCGATGCTGTGTTGGGCGGCGTGCTGGATGAGATGAAGGAATCGCAGCAGTACTTCCTTGCCACGGACACGTGCATCTCCTTGCTCATGCGTATGGCGAAGCACCACGATGTTGTGTTGAACTGGCTCAAGGATGTACGTCGTGGCATAGCTGCAGTGCATGTGATGATTGTGTCGCTTATACCTCTTTGTGTTGTTTGTTGGTTGTGGATTTGCTTTGCCTTGGTATGCACAGCACTCCGACCGCTGGAGCTGGGTGTCTGCATGGCTCACAGCCAACCCGGAAGCACCACCGTACTCTGCTTCTCCCGAAGAAGCTGGCGAGGAAGGGATGAAGCTGCACAAGCCGAACCACCACCACCAACACGGTGTGGGGCCTGAGCGCCCCGCAACAATGCAGGCCAATGTTGACAGCTTGCTGGACGGTGGAGACCTTGTCAACGACGGATACGACTCTGACGATGGTACGTGTTGATCGGTCTCGCTGCTGCGCTGGTTGTACGGGAGGGCCCGCTCACAGCGTGTTTTGCGTTGTGTGTTGTGTTGATACAGAGCCGGAGGTGTTGGTTGGCATGCGTATCACGGTCCGCTGGCAGGGCAACAAGTGGTACCAAGGCATCTGCAAGGCCTACAACCCCGTCTTGGACGAGCACTTCATTCACTACCTCGACGATGACAAGAAGTGGTACATCTTGGCCAACAAGACGTGGCGTCCCGTGTCACGCGAGCCACTTGGGTGGGAGGCGAACATCCTTCGCGTCTTGCGAACTTTGGGGCCACTACAGACAGGCCTCGTGATCCGGTCATCAGACGGAGACCTCAAGGTGCTTACGGAGGAAGACTGCTTGGCTGCCAACAACCGCAGCGCTGCAACAGGCGGTCCGACCATACACGAAGTGGACGGAGACGAGGACGTGGAGGATGCTGGGGACGATGCTGGGGACGATGGTGTGGACCCACCCGCCACTGAAGACGAAGAGGCACGTGCCATGAATGACGAAGACACGTCAGCGTCGGCTGTGTAGTGGGTAGCAGTGAGAGAGTCAACGTGTGTGTTGCACTGGGGATCCTTCGCATTCAATACACGTCAGTACACATGTCTCAGTACACATGGACCTCAAATTACACATGGACCTCAAGCCCTCCACGATCAAGGGCGCACGAATGAATGGTGTCTCAACTTGGAAATACAGGAGTCACCAACGGACTCAACGTGCCGAAGAAACGAGACTGGAAGCACCAAAGCTGTCCAGCTGTAGTCTGAAGAGTGCAGCCGTTTGCTAATGAAATTGGTGGAGCAACTGTGATAAGGTGCATGCAGCATGTGTATGTTGCCACAGAAACAAGAAAGCAAAACGCAACTCAGCGCTGGCTGAAGGGTACTATCAGGCACATGCCACCAGCACCAGATGCAGAGTGCTCTCCTTCTGGATGTTGAAGTCCGACAAAGTGCGGCCATCGTCCAGCTGCTTGCCAGCGAGGATCAGGCGCTGCCGGGACCCTCCTTGTCCTGGATCTTCGTCTTCACGTTCTTGGACTTCATCAGGCATGGCCTACAATATGTTGCAACGCATGCCACAACACTTATCTTAACGGTCATCTGAACCAGCACCAGCACCAGCACCAGCACCAGCACCAGCACCAGCACCAGCACCAGCACCAGCACCAGCACCAGCACCAGCACCCGCTCCCGCATCCGGAATAGGCAAGACACCTAGCACACTGTTTTGAGTCGTGGCGTTGAAGGTGCTGCAGTTGTGCTCAAGAACAGCCGGCGTCTCCCCCTTGACGTTGTAGGCGTTCCAGACTGGGTGGTTGTGATTCATGCGCACATAGTACGTGGGATTGGGATTGGTAAGGTCCAAAACAGAGGAGGCCGTGGAGTGGAGCCCGCCACAATTCGGGTCAGCGGCGGGATGCCGCATAGCTTCGAAAACTGGATGGGTTGAGACGATGTTCTTGAGCATCCAGATTGGGAACGCATCCCCCGCTTGCCCGTGCTCGCCCTCTCGCACCCCAGGTTCGCCGCGTTCATCAGCTGCGGCAGCAGCAGCAACATCAACAGCAGCATGCCGGAATCCATTCCTTTGCAGAGCGTCACAAGCCGTACCCAATCGAACGCAGCGGAACTCCCCGTTCGTTGCCGTGATGTACTGACCGTTTTCACGAACGCGGCCACATTCCTCGATTCCGCGTGGCGTCATGCGGAGATGGATGGCTCCATTTCTGTCGGCGATGATGTAATTGCCGCTGACGTTCCAATTGCGCGCGCGAATGTCGCGCTCCGCCGCTTCCAAAGTGCGGCACGACAGCACAGTGGCAGACAAGGCTCGCAACTCTGTTTTGTTGCCCCTCAGACTCGCCCAACAAAAGCCCACACCGTGCTCGTTCACGGCGCGGTTGTACATGAGTGACCATGCGCACATTTTTCTCGGGTCCTCTACCACAGGCCGCAGTGCAAGCATCGTCCCGCCAACACCACAGATTCGCACCAGACACATGCGCGTCCAACAACAGTTGTCGGCAGTCGAGAAACAATTACTTTGTCGCGCCACTTGATGGCTCCCACAGTGCAAGCAATTGGAGATGAGTCCATCATGACGGTGCACACAGACACAGAGGGTGGTGTGCTAGTGCCTGGTGAAAGAACACTGTGGTGGTGTGGTGTTAGCACCGTGGATTCAGCGCTGGACATTTCAATCACCAGACAAGACGACTGTGCGAAGACGTTTGCTTCTGGTTACTTCACTTCGCCTGCATCAAGTGCCACGAACACTGTGTTGGAGAAGGTGTCCACGCCGACGGTGTCGTCTGGTAGGACCGTTGCTCTGCGGTGGTGTCACGTGCTGTCAGTGACTCACAGTCACTGTGACACAAGTGTCACAGGAGTTCTGTGTGTCACTATTCCTTGAAAAGGACAAGTCACAGCTTCCCTGAGAAAGTTCCCTCTCCGACGGTCACACTCTGTCGGACTACAATGTCACCAAGGAAGCGACACTGCACCTGGTCATGCGTCTGCGTGGCGGCATGCAGATCTTCGTCAAGACGTTGACGGGCAAGACCATCACACTGGATGTGGAGCCGTCTGATACCATTGAGAACGTGAAGGCGAGTATCCAGGACAAGGAGGGCATCCCAACTGAGCAGCAACGCCTGATCTTCGCCGGCAAGCAGCTGCAGGATGGGCGCACTCTGGCGGACTACAACATCCGAGATATCACTCTGCATGGTGGTATGCTGATCTTCGTCAAGACGTTGACTGGCAAGACCATCACACTGGACGTGGAGCCCTCTGATACTATCGAGAACGTGAAGACGAAGATCCAGGACAAGGAGGGTATCCCTCCGGAGCAGCAGCGCCTGATCTTCGCTGGCAAGCAGTTGGAGGATGGGCGTACTTTGTGGGACTGCAACATCCAGAAGGAGAGCACCCTGCATCTACGGGCTACAATATCCAGAAGGAGAGCCCCCTGCATCTGGTGCTGCTTCTGCGTGGCGGCATGCAGATCTTCGTCAAAACGTTGACTGGCAAGACCATCACACTGGACGTGGAGCCATCTGATACCATTGAGAACGTGAAGGCGAGTATCCAGGACAAGGAGGGCATCCCTCCTGAGCAGCAGCGCCTGATCTTCGCTGGCAAGCAGCTGGAGGATGGGCGCACTTTGTCGGACTACAACATCCAGAAGGAGAGCACTCTGCATCTGGTGCTGCGTCTGCGTTGTGGCATGTTGTGAATGGGCCTGATAGGCTAGACTCAGTGATAGCACGCTTCAGCCAGCGCTGAGATGCGTTTTGTTTTCGTGTTTCTGTTGGCAACATACCTATGTTCTTTTCAACAGATGCACTGGCCATTCACTTTGCTGCACTTGTTGCGAACTACATCTGTTGCAGAGTAGTTGCGGTTGTACCCGTGCTGAACGTGTGCTTGCCGCTGCTGTGTTTGTGGTCGCCGCCGTTGTTTTCAAAATTGCCGGATGGCAGCGCTGAGACGTCAACGCCGGACCCCCACGTTGGGGCTTTCCATTCACAATTTCGCTACCGAGCACCTTGGGAAGGTGCTTTCTCAGAATGGCCTGACGTGTTGATCTTTTGAAAGTGATAAAAATATGTGGGGCATGACGGTGAAGTCTCGTAATGCGATGGCTTCTTTCCAACGCTCCATCAAGCGTTTAGAGCCACATCCTTCCAATGTAAGCAGTGAGAGTGTTGCCTCTAGCAGTGTTGGTGGAAGTGGCGGCGAGTCTGGTGGCAGCTCTGTTGAGGGAAAGGTGCGACCGCTGTACCGAAGCATGTCGAACAATGACTACGAGGTGCCGGGGGTGTGTTTTGTGGGGCGACTGATGGCTGGTGCGCTCTTTGGCTCGCTCTTTGCCATTGTTGGAGCGGCTATTTCACAGTCAGAGCGATCGTTCCTGTGGATGGGTGGCATGGTACGTGCTGCTTGGCTCCGGTGGATGTGAGGTGCTGACTTGGTTCGCCTCATCGCTGCACGCAGGTGTTGGGTATCAGTTTGGGTGTGTATGCTGCGAACAATGCGGGAGAGGATGGTGCGCTGCGCATCCGTATGTCGTTGCTTATTGTTGCGCCTTCTCACGCCAGGCTGCCGTGTGCATACCCGCGCAGTGATTCGACCCGCAAGC
>Ga0213833_1001488_pt1 | contig 16675 bp, 23 predicted proteins | sample SWATP21_FD_160575 | JGI IMG/M metagenome (GOLD analysis project Ga0213833, IMG submission 160575) | Coastal seawater microbial communities from Marineland, Florida, United States - SWA TP2 #1 | ecosystem: Environmental > Aquatic > Marine > Coastal | place: USA: Florida | collected 2016-08-14
CCCCCCCCCCAACGTGTCGTACTTGTTAGCACCAGAAGTTCGTGTTCACGCGCCGGGGACTGTGAAAACTCGTCTGTCCCTGCTCCGCATCCCTGCCCAGCTCGAGGGCAAACCAAACCTGGATGAACCATTACCTGACCAAAACCGCGTTGGTGAGAGGGTGAGCGACTCTGGCAACTAATTTTCACGCGGTCGCCATGTCATCCACCTCACAACTACTTGAACGCTTCTCCAGCTCTGCTGAGATGCACGCTTGAACGCGTGCAGCGGTCATGTCCATTCCCATGATGCCATAGCCAACAAAGGCAGATGGCGAACGAATGCCATGCCTTGCAAAGCACGCCGCTGCACCCTTGCAGTGTGCACGTATCTAATGTACAGGCATGGGGTTCAGCGGCGGTGATCCAATCGGGCGCCCACCACACGACGTACCACACGACGTACCGATGCGTAGAAGTCCTTTCGACGATCCTCCACCCATGCGAAGCACGAAGAATCCTCCTGTGGGACGCGAGTGAACGCAACCCCATGCCTGGCCAGCACCTGTGCAACACCACAGTGATTACAATAACCTTGTTGAAGCTGGTGAGCCAATAGCCCCTCACTCACCATGGCAACCTCGTCACACACCCCGGGCAGTATGTGAACATGCTGCGAACACAACAAGTGAGGGGGGAGTGCGCTCATGAAGTTGGCACAAACATACTTGGTGACCATCAGCGTGTGTGGGCGCATGGCCGACAAGTTCGATGAACCTCCGCACTTGTGCTTCCACTTCCAGGGCCACCTGCAAACAAGCAGAAAAATCCAACAGACGATGAGCGGAAAACAAAAGGGAGAAGCCGGAATACATCGCACGGAGAGCACCTCAGCAATGTCAGCTGCACCCGATTCTACTGCAGTGCGGAATCCGTGTTTCCCGTGCATAAGACCTGTTTCTTTGTTGACAAGGGTCGGGACGTTCGACGAGACCGGATGCCCTTCCGTCAGATTGATGTGCAACCCAATCGGAAGGCCGCACGCAGATGCTAGCCGAGCAGCTTCCACGGCGGACTCGCCATTCACAAGCAAACTTGCACTCGACACAATTCCTTCAACATACCCTTGGATCTGTCAGCACGCTGGATGTCAGGTTTGTCAACGGACGACGCGCAAGCTTGGACGAACAATGCCTCTGTCCCGCTTGCTATTGTACCCAAGATCGTCAGCGTTAACAATCAAGTGCATCGTGAAACTACTGCTGTCCACATCTTCCACTTTTGACGTGTGTGGCACAGATGCAGTCTGCTTGCGCTCGTCTGCGCCTTCGTCAGCCATGCCGCAGGCGCAAGGCAAGAGCAGCTGCCCACTTCAATGTCACACATAACACCAATAGTGTACCCATGTGGCCTCTGCGTGAGTCTGTGCGTGTCTCCACTCGTACGCGCACACACAATGAGCACGGGACCAGTGCGCAAAACAGCTGACGATGCTGCGATTAGCAAGCTGTACGTTCATGTGGGTGTTGTGTGGCTTTCTGCATTGCTGCTTACTGGTGGCCTCCTTCTAGGTCTGCGGTGCGGTGCGGATACTACACGGACGACTTTCTGCCCAGCTTCGTGCGGCGCACAGCCCGCCGACCCCCGTTGATCAACCGAGGCATGCTGCTGCAACGGTGGTGTGCAGGGAGACATCGTTGTACTTTGACCTTCTCTCACACACGCACACACATACACACGCACACACACACGCCCTCCTGTCATCAGGCTACTTTGCCCGCGTTGCGGCGTTCGACAGGTGCATTCAGTCCTTCCTGGAAGCCGGCAGCCCCTCACGTCCCAAGCAGATCGTGTGCCTAGGGGCTGGTCTTGATACGACGTTCTTTCGCCTGAAGGTCGGTGCACTGTGGTTTGCGTGCGCGGGTGATGCCCGTGCTGATTGTTGGGGCGGCACTTTGCAACAGGCTGCTGGGCGCGCCCCTTCTCTGTATGTGGAGCTTGACCTCCCAGACAACGTCCGTGCCAAAGTCATGTCGGTGGCTCGGAGTTCGGCCACCAAGCCATTGCTTGGTTCAGACGTGGCGATTTCCACACAGCGCGGTACGCCTCTCTGCTCCTGTGAATGCTGATGTTGCTGCACCATCTAAGCGCGCCGAAACAGGTTCCGCGGCGCTCGTGCAGAGCGACTATGCCATTTTGACCGCCGATCTACGTGACCTCTCGTCTGTGCAAGCGGCTCTGGACAAGGCAGGTGTGAATCAAGAGTACGTGTATGGCTCAGTTTCAGCGGTGCTTGTGTGTTGGAAGCGGCAGCTCATGTGTCACGTGAACCTCTCAGCCTGCCAACACTGTTTGTCTCCGAATGCGTGCTGGTATACGTCGAAGCAACAGCGTCAAACAATTTACTGAAGTGGATAGCCCAGTCGTTTGCTTCTTGTGCAGTTGTTGTGTACGAACAAATTCTTCCCAACGATGCATTTGGGCTCATGATGAAAAAGAACCTTGCTGTACGCGGTGAACCGTTTGTGTTGATGCTGTGTGTGTGCTGCCGCAAGTGTTGATCTCATGATGGAAACTTGCAGGCGCGTGGGATTGTTTTGCATGGACTAAACGCCCATCCAACCATTGAGGACCAAGAACGCCGGTTTGCCAGTGCCGGTTTTCTTGCTTCAACAGTGTGGGACATGAACCAAGTGTATTACAAGTACCTCCCTCGCTCCCTCGTGGCCAAGATTGAGCGCCTTGAAATGTTCGATGAACTGGAGGAGTGGCACATGATGCAAGCACACTACTGCATGGCTGTTGCTTGTAAAGGTGGTGTTGATTGCGAACTCGTGCCAGATTTGGGCTCACGTGTTGGAGGCGGTGGTGGTGGTGCCGGTGCACATAGTGTCGGAGCTGCTGGTGCCAGTGCTGCTCGTGCTGGTGCTGCTGGTGCTGGTGCTGGTGGTGCTGGTGCCGGTGCTGCTGGTGCTGGTGCTGGTGCTGCTGGTGCCGGCGCTGCTGGTGCCGGCGCTGCTGGTGCCGGTGCTGCCAGCGGCAGTGAGACCGGGACACCATGCGCCTGCACTGGTTCTGCTGTTGCAGCTTCTTCAAGCACTGGCAGTGGTGGTGTCGGCAGTGGTGGTAGCGCTGGTGTTGAAGCTTGCACTGTGGGCAGTGCCATGTGTGCTGGCGGCGGCACTGAAGACAGTACCACAGCTGGCGAAACTGACTCCACAGCCGCCCTCTCCACACCAATGCCGTTGTCGAGGTTTGTCCTACTAAAGGCCGCGGACAAGCCAACGTAGGCCAGCCCGTGTGTATGATTGTGGTAGCAAGTGTATTGATGACTCGGTATCGTAGTCAGCAGCGCCACGAACGCAATCTTGACGATCAAAAGGGAAAAAAACAAGCAAAATGACACTTCAAAGAAAGAAACATGCACAGGAAGAATCGTCACGAGTTGGTTCTCACACGGCTCCATTCTGCCTCCTCTCGTTTTCGAGCTTGCTCCTGCCAAAGTCAATGCAGCGGGGCAACATCAAGCAATTGTCATCGGTTCGTCAATCATGTGCAGTGGTGCCCAACCTACCTCCTCATCCTCCACTAGGAGTGGTTGTTGGAAGTGCTCGACCATCTGCGAACGCACCGCGAGGCCACGTGATTGACAGGGTCCTTCCTTGTAGTGGCAACCACGAAACATGTAGCAATGCACGCATACACACCTCTGTAGAGGCGTCTTCGTCGCTACTGTCATCTCCTTCTTCCTCCGCGAGCTTGCCCAGTGGCCCATCCAACACCGAGCACGTACGTTGCTCGAGCACAGCCATCGCAGCCTGCTGTTCAAGGTCAGACTGTGCCATAACGAACTGCTGCACTTGCTTCAACGCCTCAGTTGATCCACGTGTAGGGCTTAACGTGAACAATGGCGAACTGGCGGAGCCGGGGGACCCGCAAGAGGTCGGGGTGGACGCCAGCCTCATCTCATGCAAAATTTGACGCTCTTCGCGCGCGCGCCGCGTTGCAGCAGCTTGGAGATCAATCCGGAGCTGACTCGGTGACCGATGTAATGTTGGTGTCGACGTTGAGTTGAATGCTCTGGTGTGGGATTTGGGAAATGGTGCATGGAGACAGCAGTGAGTGAGTGGGTAGGAGGAGGCGGGGATGCGGCAACAACACGCACGCACGCCTCAAAATCTTGATCACTTTCACTGGAGGAAGTATCCCTGGACAGTCGCGCCGACAAGAATCCAGTAGCTTCAGCGCCAATCTCTATTCCTTCTAGAATGCCTGCAGCTGCGGGTGGTGCCTCCATCTCTCGCGCACGCATGCGCAGCACAACCTGCCGCAACGCAGGATCCAGCCGAAGTCGACAAGCACTTTTGTTACCGATGTTGAGTACTTTTGAGAAATGTCAGGCCCAAACTGCTGCCGCATACATTTGCGTGCAGTGCAGCACGAGCAACGCTGTGGTCGATCTGTCGATCGTTGAGGGTTCTTGTGCCGGCTGGTGCCTTGCTGCTTGCTTCCCCGCCACTGTCCAACCATGTTGTCTGTTGCCGGAACGAGATTTACCCGCAGTGCTGCACTGTCTTTCCGCAGAAGCCTCGGGACTGTGCGTGCTTTCTCCGCCAATTCTGGGGACATCAACAGCTGGAGCGATGCTGCCAGAAAGGTGTGTTTGTTTAGGCTGTCTCAGTCGCTGTGTCGACCAAGGGGTTGTGCCAAGGATGTTGCATTTCATGGCCTGGGTCGTGGGTCTTCCAATCCGCCCCGACCAACCTTGTCTGCTGCTTGCTGCCGCCGTGATGGCTCAACAGGAGCTGAGAGGCAAAGACCCAAAAGAGACGTTGACGTGGAACACCCCTGAGGGCATCCCAGTCAAGCCCATCTACACCCGTGACGACGTGTCGGTGCGGTACCTGCTGCCTTGGGTGTTCAGTGTCGCAATGCCTCAAACACGCTGCTGCTGCCCTGCTGTAGGAGGAGAACGTGGACCAAGTGTCTGCTTCGTTTCCCTACACACGCGGCCCCTACGCGACCATGTACACGGCTCGACCATGGACAATTCGCCAGGTACAATTGTGGTGGTGTAGGTCGGCCTTGTCTGGTTCCCAGCGCTCACTCCTCGCTCGTATGGTCCGCCAGTATGCTGGCTTTTCAACCGCCGAGGAGTCCAACGCCTTCTACCGTCGCAACATCGCCGCTGGTCAGCAGGTTCGCTTTCCTGTGCAATGCAATGTGCCGCATGCACTCGCAGCGATGTTACAAACGTTGGTGATGTGGCTCCATTTTGCAGGGCTTGAGTGTTGCGTTTGATTTGGCGACACATCGAGGCTTCGACTCGGACCACCCACGTGTGGTTGGGGACGTGGGCATGGCTGGTGTTTCCATTGACAGCGTGGAAGACATGAAGGTGTGTCTGTGCGGTCCTGTCTTGAGCTGCTTTGCTGTGGCGAATGCAATGACAACTTGGTGTTGCAGATTCTGTTCGATGAGATCCCTCTTGACAAGATGTCCGTCAGCATGACCATGAACGGCGCGGTGCTTCCGGTATTGGCAATGTACATCGTGGCTGCAGAGGAGCAAGGTGTCAGCCGCGAGAAATTGAGTGGGACTATCCAGGTACTTCTGTGTTCGTGTGCCAAGGCGTGGCTCCTTGTGCTGTCTTGCTGACTTTGGCTTGCTGCGTTTCAGAATGACATCCTGAAGGAGTTCATGGTGCGGAACACTTACATTTACCCTCCGAAGCCGTCTCTTCGCATTATTCAGGACATCATGGGCTACACGTACGCTGCCACGTCTGCCCGTATGTGTGTCCTCCGCCTTACGCTGAATGTGCCACCAGTGCTGAGTTTATGCCCCGGTACAACTCCATTTCCATCTCTGGCTACCACATGCAAGAAGCTGGAGCTGACTGCAAGCTCGAACTCGCGTTTACCCTCGCCGTATGTTTTCTGTGTCGTCTGCGCCGAAAGCACGTGATGTCACGAACACTGGTGCACTGTTGTGTGCAGGATGGCTTGGAGTACGTTCGCTGTGCCCAAGAAGCTGGCCTTGACGTGGATGCGATCGCACCGCGTCTTTCCTTCTTCTTTGCCATCGGCATGTCGTTCTACATGGAAGTTGCCAAGCTGCGGTCGGCTCGGCGTCTTTGGGCCCAGTTGCTGCGCGAGCGCATCGGTGCCAAGAACCCCAAGAGCTGGTTGCTGCGCACGCATTGTCAGACATCTGGGTCCGTTCTGCCTCCTACGACCTGTGTGCGCCGCGGGTGGGACCTGACTGGGTGATGCTGGCGTTGCTTCTTGGCAGCTACTCTTTGACCGAACAAGACCCATACAACAACGTTGTGAGGACGGCTGTTGAGGCCATGGCTGCAGTCATGGGTACGCGATACGGTGCTTTGCTCTGCAAGTTACCCCCTGGGTGTGACTTGGGTGTATGTGGCTGCTGTCACCAGGTGGCACGCAAAGCTTGCACACCAACGCATTCGACGAAGCGTTGGGTCTTCCCACCGACTTCAGCGCTCGCGTGGCGCGGAACACCCAGCTGATGTTGCAAGAGGAAACTGGCATCACGAAGGTGGTTGACCCATGGGGAGGCTCGTACCTGATGGAATCCTTGACGGACGACTTGTGTGAGGAAGTGATGAAGATTATCGACCAGGTAGGCACTGAGAAGGGCGGAGGTGTCGTGCTTGCGTTTCTGAAAGGGATGTTCATGACACACGTACAACTGTCAAACAGGTCGAAGAAATGGGTGGCATGAGTGCCGCGATCGAGTCTGGCCTCGCCAAGTCCATGATCGAAGAAAGCGCCGCCAAGAAGCAGGCGCGTGTGGACTCGGGCGCTGACGTTGTGGTGGGTGTGAACAAATACAAGCTGGAGAACCCCGAGGAGGTGGATGTCCTGTCCATCAACAACGAGTCGGTTCGCAAGCAACAGATTGCGAAGTTGGAGGTGAGGGCTCATCCTGCTGGCGCTGTGCAAGGCCCCACGTTGCTGACACGCCAGTCGTGTTGCAGGCTGTGAAGGCCGAGCGCGACGATGCTGCGGTTGCAGCCGCGTTGGCAGCATTAACTGCCTCAGCCAAGGTCTCAGAGAGCACCTGCGCCGGTGATCATCCCCAGAACTTGCTCCATCTCGCAGTGGAAGCTGCTCGTGTTCGGTGTGTACCTGTGTGCGCGTGGCTGTTTGTGCCGCCCCTGCCGCTGTGTGGCTGAGATGCCTTACGTGGGTGGATATCCAGGGCAACTCTTGGTGAGATTTCGGGCGCACTGCTGGATGTCTGGGGCGAGCATAAGCCTAAGGTGTGTGATGGCCTGGAGGTGGAATGTGTATCTACCTGCTTTTGACGGTCTGTTGTTGTTGTTGGTCAGGCCAACGTCGTGCAAGGCGCGTACAGCTCTCAGATCGAAAATTCCAATGAGGAGGCGGAGGCCGATTTTGCCTCCGCATGCCAACTCGTCGAGTCGTTTGCTGCTGCTGAGGGCCGCAACCCACGCATTTTGGTTGCCAAGATGGGGCAGGATGGACACGATCGCGGCGCAAAGGTCATCGCCAGCGGCTTCGCCGACTTGGGTTTCGATGTGGACGTTGGCCCGCTGTTTGCGACTCCAGATGAGGTGGCAGCCCAAGCCGTGGATGCTGATGTGCACGTGGTTGGCGTAAGCACTCAGGTGCGTGATGTGCAGGGACTATTTCGCTGGTGTTCAGTTGACCCGACTGTGTTTTTGTGTGCGCGCACATGGCAGGCGGCGGGCCATTTGACTCTTGTGCCCGCATTGATGAAGTCTCTGAAGGCTGCTGGTGCCGAAGACATCTTGGTCGTGGCAGGCGGCGTCATTCCTCCGAAGGTGCGAAGCCGTCGCGAGTTGTTGTACCTCTTGTGCCTCTCTCACACACACATACACACACACGTTGTTCCACTCCCAGGACTATGACGCACTTTTCGAGGCTGGTGTCACGGACGTGTTTGGACCTGGCACTCGCATCACGGATGCAGCGCGCACAATTCTGGGCTCATTGGACAAAGCGTAGTGTGTGGCTCAAGTAGAACTGGTGTGTTCATGAGCTCCACAACGCGAGTTTCTCCACTCTGCACGTTGTGCTGCGCTCGTGGCTCAGGGTGCCCTGGGTTTCAACCTTGAGCACCATAACAGCAACGCTTCACTCCCATCAAACCGGCGGCTGCCGTAGGGGGCTGGTTGGCATGGCGTGGTATGTGGCGCTGTGACCATACGAGTCAGAGGCTAAACCATCAAACACTGGTGTGTCTGGCTCCATCGCTGCAGAGAAGTCAGCCTCTTCAACAGCTCCATACGTTCGTGGACCGGTCACTCCCCTGTCACCACCCACCAAACACAGCTGCACGTGAGCACGCTCAACCAGCCGAGCCCGCGGCCAAGACGCAGGACAAGAACGAACGTGTCTGATTGCAGGAGACTGGGGGTGCTTCGTCGAGATGACACAGAGGACGCACCACCACGACGCACGGATGCGCGCATGGTCGGTGAGGAAACCGTGGGGCGAGTCGATCCCGCTGATAACACACAAACCAACCCCAGGCATACACCATGAGCCTCAGTGCTGCACACAAAGTGAATGCGTTCAGCACCTTTCATGAAGGCCAACAAGACCACAGCGGGTACAATCGTGGGTATCCAGTAGCTCAAGCACTGCCACTCGAGTTCATTGAGCGCTGCATTGTCTCGAACAGCCTGGAACACGGAACATCAAATCGACGCAGCACAAAAGAAAGTACAGCCACGGCCCTTCCGCTCCTGTACTTGCACGTACAGCATCGAACAGTGATAGCAACATTCCAATTCGAAGGGCAAACATGGCGGTACAAACGGCCATGGTAATGTTGAACGAGCGCAGTAGGCGCCTCACCACTCGGCGAGACGAGGAGGCTTGCCAGACGTGCCTTGAAATCCCAAAGTGCATGCGCAAGCCGAACCCCAAAATCCCTGCACGTACGAGGTAAGGCCAACCACAATGAGTCCATGGAACACAAACAGCATGTAACAAGCGTTGTGCCCATTCAAACGTGCGAGCATGATCAAGGATCGGCACGCACCAGCAGCGCATACAAACAAGCAGCTGCTTGATGTGATCACAAACGGGAAGTACGTCTTCTCATCGTCAAGTGCGTGGCTAAGATACTCATGGTTTCGAATGAGCAATAGTGGGACAATGACGACGATAGTGGCAACGAGCATGACCACGAGCATCAACGCAAAGAAGAAACGGGGGATGCACCGCGCCCGAAAGGCAGCAGCCTTGGAACGCGCGCCGCGACCTGGAACCAAGCAAGCATGGAGAATACAGTGAGCCGTCCACATGCACACGAGTGAGCAACGAAGCAACAGTGCAAAGTGGAAGCGATGGATGTGTGGGTTGTGTGGGTTGGGGGAAGGGGGGTCGCACCCGTGAACACGGCAGCCCACATCAGAATTATCATGGTCAATGCAACCACCTGAAGCCACATGCTAAGCAAGTGCATGGAGTACACAATTCGTGGCAACAGTCCTGACTGATACTCGACTGCCACGCCTTTGAATAGTGTGACTGCGAAGCGCGGGATGTCCAGGGCAGAGTACAGCACGATGACAACGTGACACCGTCGGAACACAGGTGGACTCGTCACATTTCGCCGCATGTGGACCGCCAGACGGATCAGAGCGCCAGCAAAGAGACCAAAAAACAAAGTCGTCCCAAGAATGCCGGTCCATAGCGCGATTGTGTTGTGCTCCAACCTCTCCAATGGTGCCATCGTAGCGCCAACAAGGGCACTTCAACGCAGCAACGCGCACAACAATATCTCAGCTCACCCGCCTTGCGAGCAACCCAATCATCGAAGGCAGCCTCTTGGACCTTCTAACGCCCACAGACGAGCGTCTGAAGCCAAGAATGATGCAATGTAGAAACTACTACACGAGTATTGCCCCCGTCTCCGAATAATGCTTCCGACAACACCGACGCTTGCTACCGAGACCCGTGCCAACAAAAAGGCAGATTGCGAGCCACACGCATGTCACACCAAATTCGCGCGCACTTTCGATGTTTTCTCTACACCACCGCACAGTTGCCACATGCGATCTCAGACACGTCCTTCTCACTCGACTTCGCCGACGGACTCACAAAAACAAAAGCAGGTACGCACTCGCCGGTGTCTGACAGACGCGCCCCGGATCTCGAAGTTGGGGTCTGGATCTGCACCACGCCGTAATCTTGACACAGTGCCGAGCTCCCATAGGCTCTGCCAATCCGTGATGCAACCTGAGCACGGACGCTGAAAAACTCCTTATCGCTCGTCCAAGACATTACACTGCAAGGACCACACACATAGATGTGAAAAACACCTCTCTTTCATGCATATTTCCGCACGCGCCACGTACCACCCTTGCACGGAATCTTCCGAGTTTCCGGTGCGAACGGCGAAGTGGGGTAAATCAGGGCGAGTGGAGCGATACAATTGATGTCCAATGAGACGACCTGAAAGGCGCTCTGCATTCTGGAAAAGCTCAGCGCCACCAAGACCATCATGGAGGAGGGTATCGTACACGAACAAATGTCGAATGCTGGCTTTCACTTTCGCCACAGGCAGAGACGCGAGCAGATCAACCACTGGTGACACAGCGTCTCGTGCGGTGTCGACAGCAACCCCACTTGCACCTGCACCTGCACCCGCACCTGCACCTGCACCTGTACCTTCACTTTCACCTGTGCCTGTGCCTGAACATGTGGCGGGACCCACATCAGACTGGCCTGCGCCTTGGGCCCCGACAAGAGATCCGTGAAGGGTGGTACGTGCTTTGACGACACTCTCCAAGCAGCTGTCCAGCGACGCGGCACCGGGCTTGTCGGCGTCGCGCATGGGGATGTAGTTGTCAGCATGGAAAACGTGTGGATTCACGGCGTGGTGCTGCGTAAGCAGTGCCGTGGTGGTGAGCGCCAGTTTTTCTTCGGTGCCGGGACCATAGTTTTGCCAGTACTCCCCAACAACACCGTGGCTGTCAGCAGGGTTCAACTCGCTTGTGAGCAGACCCTGACGTGCGCAGCACACCGCGATAGCGTGCATGTCTTGGTCCAGAATAGCGACGGGGGTGGGGCCGTCGTACCTGTGGGCAACACCGGTTCAACATCAAAAAAATGCGAGGTACGCTTCGTGGTCTCGGACAGCGGCCCAACAGATAGACTCACGTGCGGAACATGCGCTGGAATGTGAAGAAGTTATCTTGAGGATTGAAGACTGGCAGGGACAAAACAACGAGCTGTATGCTCTTGAACGTGTCTTCTTGCAACACTTTTCGCAGCGCACTTGCCGAAAGGGCTCGCACAGTGGAGTCGATGCCGATCCATGTCCCTGCAAACACGCCCAGGCCTATCCCCACTTCAATAGCAACCTGCCACACCAGAATGTTTCACGCAACCACACATCAAAACAAAACAAATAGCAATGAGCCCAGCCAATGCGCATCGGGTCTTCCCCATCGCCGACTATGCCGTGTCCGAACACAACACACAATCAGCCCACGTTCATCCACACACGCACCTTAACACCCAAAGCGTCCAGTGCCCTCAACCGAATGCGCGCCATTTTCATGAGAGTCTCCACCAATTCCTTGGCCTTCACAATGGGTCGAGGGTGGTTGCGAATCGGTGCAAAGTCCCGACCGTTGAACACGATGGGCTTTTCACCGTGTCTGTCCACATGGAAACTGGAGAAGCACCAAACCAGCAGTGAGGGGACAACAGTCGGCAAACGGTGGCGCCACACCCACGGCACGTACACATCCCGCCAGTTGGCAATGAAGGTGCGGATGTCATCCACATCATGCTCACGCCCAGCAAAATCAACCCCAGACATGGATACGAGCACAATACGCTCGAGCACTCGGTCGTTGACAGCACGCGGAATCACTTCCGCGTCAAACGTGCACAGTACTGGGTTCATGCTGATGCGGGCCGCGAACTTCATACGGTATGCCTCCGCGCCCGCGGCAGACTGCCCACGGAGTGACTTCATGAGCATATCCTTTCCCGCCTCTCCTTCGTACATGTCCTCAGCGAAGAACACACGAAACGTGGATTGCCACTTGCGGATTTCTTCTGCGGTCATGACAAACTTGGATTTGGCGTGCGGCGCCGGCTTGTGACTGTGCTTCGCTCGGTCACAGAAGGTGTACTGTGTATCCGGTTCGGCCTTGTCTGGGCTTTCGGAGAGTTCAAACTTCCTAACGCCGGGCACGAACGTGCCTGGCACAGCATGGAAGCCAAAGCTGTCTGTCATGAACGACACCATGCGGTCTGTTTGAGGTTTGCAAGCGCCGCCCATGACGCGCTTGTTCATGGCAGGGAGAGCCTTCAGCTTGCTGAAAATGCGCGTCGCAAACTCTGCCTTGGCCTCGCATGTTCCTTTGAGCAGGATGGGAGACTCCATGGCGCCGGGGGTTCGACGCCAACCAAGCCTGTGGCGGAACAAGACGCGCACGCACAGACGACTGCGTCTTGCTCCGAACAAGTTCTGCGTTGTTGTGAACGTCACGCAAACTGAACCAGAATGACTGAGCCTCACTTGCGGCGCACCTCACACCAGTGCCGCCGCATGACAGCGCCATGGCCGGCACTCGATGTGTGGTTGTGGTGGTGTTCTTGGTAACGTTTGCTTGCATCTCACCAGCACTATGGTCGTCCATGAAGATTGACCGGGTGGCGCTGCCAACACAAGCTGTGTTGCAGCTACCGCACGTGCCTCCCCCCCAACTCCCCCGACTCCTGTTCCGTGTTGTCGAGCCAGATGAGGCTGTGGTGATGACAGCAGGCGCTTCCTCTGTGGACACACTTCAGTCCATGGTGGTGGGGGGCGTGAAGCGTGGTCTACAGGTTGCTTGTGGAAAGCTGCAGCACCACTGCGGCGGGCGGACGGTTGTTCACACGGATGTCGAGCACGTGCACATCGCCAAGCTGGCCACCCCTGATCTTCCACTCACAGACACCAAACGCTTCGTGTTCGAGCATGCGCATGATCACGTGCCTGCACTTGACATGCTTAACGACTGTACCTTTGCGCCACAGCCCGTTGTATTGTACCTCGTGCGGCGCTGCAGTGACACTGCCCACGTGATGCAGGTTCACCCAGGCGGCACCGTGTTCGCCACCTGGTGCGGCGGCGGTGTTTCTCATGCGGATCCTGACCGCCCTTTGCTTGAAAGCATTGCTACTGCAATCGCCGACACGTATCTTCGCCTCGCTGTGCCTCTACAGGCTTCCATTGGTTTTGCAGCACCTCCCGCCAGTCTGCACCTTGCCATGAACGTGGTGGTTGCAAATCCCCACGATGCTGAACTGCATGGCTTCACGGATGATGTGCTTCAGCAACGCCTTCTGCATCCTATCTCCGATGCCTTGGCCTCTGCCGGCGTGTTGGTCACCTCTGCGGTCCAGCATCATGCGTACGCAACCCTCGTCGATCAAACTGAGGTGCTGGAGGACGGCACGCACGTCCTCACCGAGCGCTCTTTGGAAAGCTTTATCACCTCCAGCGGACAGTGGGATTCATATGCTGATGCAGGGGCCATGCCTCGGGCCAAAGTCCTTCGGGTTGTGCTCTGCATTCCGCCAGCAGAGCAATCGCCGTTGTTCGTGGCTGGCGGCTCCAAGCTGCCCAGTAACACTTCGTTGGGGTCTTCGTTCCTTGTCCATGACTGGGGAGGCGTTGTCGTGCTGAATCTGGACCGCAATCCCTCACCCAGCAACCTGTCTCTCCCCTCCAATAGGCACGCAAGCCGTCTGGCGAGCATGATGCAACTTCGAAGTGTGGTTCGGCTACTTGTTGGACTGCGGGAGCGCCCGGGTCAGGGACTTGCTGGCCCACAGTTTCGCCGCTCGCCGCTCGCACAGTTTTTGCGCAATGATGCCGATATCATCATGCCGTGGGAGAAAACTGCACTGAGTCAGGCCTGGTTTGTTCACACCATGAACACTGCGCGTGCCTCGCTGGTTGAAACAGTGTGTCTAGCGCGCGATATGGCCCATATGCGAGTGTCCCAGACCCTGGCCGACCACGTGAGTTCTGCGCTGGCAATGCATGAGCGTGCGTGCTCGGCGACCTCTGTGGTGGACGCAGTTGTGTCTGCCCACGCTGCCCGCGTTCGTGCCCAGCACGCGGAGCTTGACCCAGACATGGTTCCCCAACTGTACTTCCCCATCGAGCACCTTGCCGCGGTGTACGCCCCGTTCCTGTTGCCACTGGCGCTGCCGCTCTTGATCGGTTCCTGCTCTGAGGGGAAAGCATGGTGGGGTCGCCGCCATGAGCAATGATAGGGGGACCGCGAAATGCAGCTTCGCAGTTTTTGTTTGATACGCGCGCGGCGCTGCACAACACTACAACACTACTTTTATGCTTCTTCGTCCAGTCGTCTCAGTACGTGAGTGTTCTGCCATCACCAACAACTTGTCAACACCCATCGCCGTGCTACGCAACTCGCGTCCACATTCACCTACCCGCCGGCTTCGTGGCTGCGATGGAGATGGAGGTCGCACATTGTCGTCCGTCCTTCCTCCAGGGTTGTCTTCTTCATGCTCCGATCTCCGTCCAGGTGGCCGCCGCGAGGGTCCCAACCCAGCAAGTGCTCCCAGCGGGCGACGGTGTGATGGGTGTAGCGGTCGAACAGGAGAGCGCGGCACCAGAGGCGACCTCGGGTGCCGGGAATGCAGCGGGGAAAGCGGTGCCATGTCGCTTCGTGGGGCACCGGCACGGCGGATGGGCACCGGCGCGGAGGAGTGCACCTCCGTCACAAAGGTCGGTGCTGTGGGGTTTGCTGTGCTAACGTGCAGCTTGCGCGGCAAGGGGGCAAGGTGGTGGTTTTGGGGCAGTACATCCAGCACATTCATGCTGGGCCATGGATCGTCCGTATGGTGCCCTCCCAGGCGTCGAAGCGCTCTTGGAGAATGTGCGGACGACGAGTGGGCCAGACTGCTGCCACCACTAACCGGTGCCAAGCGCGGCATGCCACGCGTTTGGGGCACTTGCAATCTGCTCTCGTCCGCACGTTCTGCACCACGAATTTCATCGAGCCCTTTCGCGGGGTGTGCTCCATGCTGTCGCACCAACTCGCCCAGCACATCCTGTTGTTGGTGTTGCAACCCGATGTCTGGCATGGCGCGTGCTTCGGGAAGGGGCTCCAAGCCCACAGAGCTCACCATCGACCCGGTGCTGGCAAGTGACGACTGCGACAAGCGGTTGCGGCGCACAGATGCATGGCTGAACGGCAGTACGTGATTTGGCGCACGCGCCGGAGGGCGGGTAGGGTGCATTGGTATGTCACCACCAACATCGCGCACTCGGCGGCGCCGAACGCCCGCCAAAGGTGCCACGGTGACGCCTCCACGACGGTGTGTCGGGGGGAGACCGGCGAAACCAGAGGTGGGGAGGGCGTCAACATTGATGAGGCTGAAGAGGGAGGAGGAAGACGAACGAAACGAAGACTTGGACTCCGCGCCCCCGTCACGAACGCTACCGTTGTCGTGACTGTGGTGCGTGCTGCATGTACTGCTTGGTGGGACAGAACCATGGAGAGGCTGTAACCGCCGTTGCTGCACAGACGTGACAGCATGGGACAAGCTGTCAAACTCCCCGTCCAGTTTGGCGATGTTGGTATCACCCGGCCTTGCAGGCTGCCGGATCAGCGTGGATGTCAGACACCCCCACGCAGTCATGACATGGACACACACACACACTGAAGTAACTGCCGACCACAAACCCAGCACACGTACATGGCGACCAACAAGAATGGGTGACACAGCGCCGTAGCGGTGCGTGCTGAACCGCGCAAACGGGTACGCATCGTCAGACATCCGCCGACGGAGGCGGCCCTTTGTAGGGGGTGGTCGGGGGCGTAGCGGGGCGCCTTGAGCTGTGGAAAGAGCCGACTCGGAACCCGCATCTTCTGACACACGATCGGACTGATACCCGCAGGAGGGACCCGCGTACGACGCCTGGCTGCCTCCCTCTCCGCCGTTCCCATGCCCGGCAGCGACCGCCAGTCCATGGCTGGGACTGCTTTCTCTATCTGGCCTTGCTGCAACATGTGCACCGTTCACGTGTGTGCCTTGCATTGGGTCATACTCGTGACCCTGTGCAAACAACAAACATGAATGAGGGTCCCAACAGCTGTGTGGCAAAGCAACCGCCAACTCGCGCACCAAACACTGAAACGATTTGCCACCACGAGGTGCCAAGCGTTGAGATGCCCGATGCTGCAACAAAGAGGGGGTTCACAGCTGTGCCAACAATGCCCACATGCCCAGTATGGAACCTACCTGTCCCGCTTCTCCGTCTTGTGGCTGGATGGGTGATAGAATGGCTGGGAGCATGTGGACGACTGGGGGGTTCCGTGTGGTGGCATGGGTGCCACCTCCAAACGCAGGAGCCCTGCGGGTGGAAGTGCTGACTTGGGTTAGGCTTGCTTGTGCCATGTGGACATCAAGACGGTCCTGCTGGCCGCCCAACCAACTCATCCGCATCGTCGATGGAGCTGGCATTGCGAGCGTTCTCCCGCCGTTGTGGCTGGGTCGCGTTCCGCGTTCCCTGGAAGGTCGTGAGGGACGAACGGGGGTAGGAATGCCATCCGACACAAGCTTCTGTGGAGATAATTCACTCTCATCTTCTGTGATGTGTGTGGTATCTCCGTTCAGGCTCACAGCGGT
>Ga0213833_1001490_pt1 | contig 16671 bp, 30 predicted proteins | sample SWATP21_FD_160575 | JGI IMG/M metagenome (GOLD analysis project Ga0213833, IMG submission 160575) | Coastal seawater microbial communities from Marineland, Florida, United States - SWA TP2 #1 | ecosystem: Environmental > Aquatic > Marine > Coastal | place: USA: Florida | collected 2016-08-14
GTCTACAGCCTCGGATGAGGCTCCGCGAGAAACGGGACCCGAGATCCCCAAACCTGTTCCCGAGGCCACCGTCCGCATGTGCAAGTTCCGACATGTGGACGGCTGTACGGTGTGCAAAGACCTGTACAACCACTTCACCTTGCCAGATGGAACGCAGGTTCGCCATTGTGTGTATGTGTGTGTGGTGGGTACATAGCAACACAGTGGACTCACGATGGTGGCCATCGCGATCTGCCATCAGGTGCACTACTATCACGACGACCAACTGCGTGAGATCGTCACGGAAACCGGCGTTCCAGCCCCGGATCCTCCCACGAAACTGGCCGACCTGAACCTCGATGAGTGGCCTAAAATGCCTCGCCTGGGCGCCCCTCCGGCGCACTTGGTTCCCAGTGCCCACGTTCCCACGCTGCCACCACCGCTTCGCCCCTCGCACCACAAGCTTCCCGTGAAGGAGCACATGCACCCAAGCCCAGGGCATCGCTGTGGTGAGTATGGGTACCTGCCGAGCGCCAACCGTCTGAAGCTGTTCTTGGAGCTGGCGCCGAAGCAGGCAGAGGCTGTGGAAGCTGAGGGGGTGCGTCAAAGTGAACATGGTCCACGCTTGCTCCCAGGTGCCACGGTTGGTGTTGAGTCAACATTGTTGACGCTTGCTTGGGTTGTGCGCAGGCCGGCGAAGCGGAGGTGTTCGATCCCCGGGTGACTCCCAGTGTGTTTCGATTTCGCCTCACTGAGTGTGCATCGAGGGACGTGTACGACCTCCCGCGTACAGAAAGGAGGGCGTTCAAAGTGGACTGGGGGCGTGTTGTGGGGAAGAAGAGATTCCTTCGTTTCATGTCCAAGGTAGGGGGAGAGCCGTGTGTCGGGGAAGGCGACCGGCTTGTGTGCTTGGCTCACGTTGGCATCCATTACCAGGCGGATTGTGATGACGAAGAAGTGGGGCGTGTGCGCGCGGTTATGAAGGAGTACTACTCCCTCATCTCGGACTCCTTTGACTACTACGGTGCGTTTCATTCGTTGCTGCCGTGCCGTCTACTCTAACCGTTGTGTTCACCATCGTGTGTGACTGTTGTTTGTGTGCGCATCTGCAGCCGCCAAGGGGTTGGGACAAGATGCCTTCAGCATGCAGTTCTTGTCCTTCTTCGATTTGGTCACAGACTGCCACATCCTTGACCGCAACTGCCGTCGTCAGGATGCCGAGGTCATATTTACCGTCGCCAACATCGAGGAGGACTCGAAAAGTGCCGAGAGTGCCGCAAACCAGGACCGGTATGCGCGTGCGAGGCTTTGTGTTTTGTTGTGGACAACAAGTTTCCATGTTGGCTGATGTGTGAGTCGCGCCATGTCCACAGGGCGCTGTGCCGTTTCGAGCTGCTCGAAACGTTTGTGCGTCTGGCGGACGCCAAGTTTCGAAAACCCAAGATCGCAGCCAGTTTGTCAGAAGGCGTGCGGATGCTGTTGGAGCAGTGCGTTCAGCCGGTGCTGCAGCCGTTGAACAAGTGGCTGGATAGCAACGTGTTCCGCGAAGAGTTGCTGTATGCGTACGTACACGTGTGGTCTCAGCGTGCGTTGCGGTGCTGTTTTCTGTTCTCACCTCCAGGCGTGTGACTGGTACAGCGGGGATGTCAACGCTGTGTTCTTGAAACACTACTCAGTGTTGCGAGCGATGCACAACTACTACTGCAACTTCAAGCACGGGACGCGGCAACCACTGATGTCCCTGAAAGAATGGGACAAGCTGATGAAAGACGCGGACATGTATGATGAGGTATGAAGCACAGCCCTGTGTGATTGGACGTTGGATGGAGCACTTGCTGCGCTGGTTGCCAACACACAATTGTTCATGGTCCGCAGGACTTTACGCGCCAGGAAGCTGTGTTTGCGTTCGTCTTCAGCAAAATGCTCGTGGTGGACGAGTTGAAGCACCAACTTCGTGGGACCACCCTCACACTTACGGACTTTCTCGAGGCCCTTGCACGCGTACGTTGTGTGCTGTACCTTTTCATGTACGCCCGCCTCTTGTGTTGGTTCACACGTGCGCACCGTCGGGTGGCTACAACCGACGATGCTCCAGGTTGCCGACATGACATCGATGCCCACCTTGGACGACTTGGAGCGTCTCGGCGCGAAGAATTCCTTCGATTACTTCAACAAGATTGCTGTCGCAGAAGGCGTTTGTACGTGTGGTAGTCCGCATGTTGTGCGTGTGTGCTCGAGGAGGAATGCGAGAAAGTCATGTGCTTCGTTGTTGTTGGTGCCGCAGCTCATACACGGCGCGCTTCTTCGGACTTTGACGTCGCTCCCACGCGTCCTCTCGCTGAGAAGGTGGAACGCTTATTGGAGTTGATGTTTGGGAGATTGGATCGCACTGGAGATGGAGAGCTTACCGCAGCTGACTTCAAGGCGTGGGTGTGAGTGCCTACTGCATCGAATAATTATTGCATCACTGTCGTCGATTCGATTTCACTGCAGGTCGTCGTTGTACGGTGTCAAAACCTCTGCACCATCCTCCCTAATGAGGACAGTGTGTTCGAACTGTGCACACCACCTGCCGTCGTCGGTGACCACAGTCCAATCATCGTGCAGGGTGTGGTTCTGGCACACACCTCGTTTGGTCAGGACACGCACGTCGCAACGGCGTCATCGCAGCCACACACCACCACCACCACGTACAGAGTTCGACCCAGCACAAATCATGGGCTCGATTGTAAACGTTGTGCCTGCGGTAACGCATGCCCACGATTCCCCCTGAGTTACACGCGGCAGACCCAGGCATAAACGCAGCATGACAACGGCGCGCGCCGAACCTGCTTCCATCTTGCCGTAGTCGGGAGAGGCATAGTGCAGCACCCAGGGTTGTGTGTGAAACACCGCCCCCACGCCATGTCCTGTGTAGTTTCGGACGATGGCATACCCGTGCTTGTCGCAAATCGCCTGGATGCAGTGCCCAACTTCGTTGTACGGCACACCCGGACCACACAGCGCCACCGCATCATTTGTGGCTTCCCGCGTGACTTCCACCAACTCACGCGTCTCCTCGGACACGTCACCCACGTAAAACGTGCGACAATTATCGCCGTGGTGGCCGTCCACAAAGCAACTCACGTCGATGGAGACAATGTCACCCTCCTCCAACGGCCGGCTGCATGTGTTGCATCGAACCAAGGCAGGCAGGTGAGGGGCGGAGCGGTGCGCTGCGCTGCGCGAACACCACCAGACAACAGCAAAAGCCACACAGGCGAACATGTGTGTACCTGTCGGGAATCCCGTGGCACACGACTTCATTCACAGACGTGCACAGGGACTTTGGAAAACCGGCGTAGCCGAGTGGTGAGGGGTATGCGTCCAACGCGCAGGCAAACTCGTGGGAGAGCGCATCGATCTCGTCGGTGGTGATGCCGGGCTCCACCAGGCTTCCAGCAAATGCAAGCACCTTGGCAGACACCGCACCCGCTTTGCGCATCGCCGCCTCTGTTTCCGGTGTGTGGCGTTGCTGTGGTGGCATGTTTGGTGGCGGCATGCCGCCCACGTACGGTGGTCGTTCAATGTGCGCTGGCACGTCCCGAAACGGCGAGATGGTCCCCAGCTCCACACGCGGCTTTGCAGCAGTGGAAGCCATGCGCTTCCATCGCTTCACGTGCCCCGTGAGGCGGTTGACAACCCGAGCCGACATGCCCGTGCTTGTTGTGTTGTTACACACTGCACGTCGTGCCGTGGCAGCTGCTTCCTATTAGTTTCAATCGTAGTTATATATCACCGCGCTCGCGCATCTAGTACGCGCGCGCAAAAATCGCCATGTGTGTTGCGGGACGGCCTGAATAGAAACACTCTTGACCTTGCGCTTCATCTTGGCAGTCAAAGGGGAAGCAGCGCAGAGTGGCTTTCGAGTCCGCCTGCACAGCAGCTTCCGCTTCGGCATCATCGTGCCATGGCACCAGGAAGAAACCGGCTGGCGCTTCTGCATTCTGGCCTGCAGCCTGTGCCAAGGCCTCCTTCATTTCTGCGTACGAACATCCACGGTGGGTCATCTTGGCAAGTCGGTCGGTAGCCGTGGCCAACAGTGTGGACTGCACGGTGTCAAGCATGTCTGACACGCCCGGCGCCAGGCGATCTGTGACACAGCAACCACAATGGAATAAGCTTGCAACCCCATGGCAAAGCAACCACACATCACGCGCACCGTCAAGTTGAAGGGTGACGCGATCACCGCCGATGCGAGTTTTCAAGGTGGCAACATTGTTCTTGAGATCACGCGGCCCCACTTCAATGCGCAACGGCGTGCCCTTGCGTTCGGACTCAAAGAACTTGGCGCCCGGGGTCATGGTGTCCCGATCATCCACATGGGCACGGATCCCGTAGGACTTGAGCGTGTCACGGATGGTGAACACTGCCTCAAGCACCTGTGCAGACACGTCTGGCTTGTTCTTCAGCGTGATGGGGACGATGTCGACTTGGACCGGGGCCAGAGCCGGCGGCAGAACAAGGCCCGTGTCATCAGAATGTGTCATGATCAACCCGCCCACCAGTCGCGTGGAAACACCCCAGCTGGTTGCCCACACGTGCTCTCTGTGCCACCCCATCCCATGATTGCACCACACACCACCGAAAATATCACGCCATGCGCAAACTTGGAGCACACCCAATGGACCCATCCACACGCACCTGTCCCCCTTCGCGGTCATGTAGGTCACATCAAACGCCTTGGCAAATTGCTGTCCAAGGAAGTGCGATGTGCCGGCCTGCAGCGCCCAGCCTGAAACACTCACATGATTGTGAGAAAGAAGTGGTGCGGTGTGCCATGCAGGCGAGGGTTGGGCTGGTGCGGCTCACCGTTTTGCATCATGGCTTCAATCGTCAAGGTATCGTCAGCTCCAGCGAACCTTTCCCGGGCACTCTTGGCACCGCGCACAACAGGCATCGCAAGAACGTTTTCGCACAAATCAGCGTACACATCCAACATTTTGTGTGCCTCATCTAGTGCCTCCTGTCGCTCTGCATGGGCCGTGTGGCCTTCTTGCCACAAAAACTCACTCGTTCGGAGGAACGGTCGTGTTCGCATTTCCCAACGGAAGACGTTGGCCCACTGGTGGTACAGAAACAGTGAGGTGGGTCAGTTGTGTTGCCACGTCGCCAAAATACACGCTTGTGGGGAGAAGAACGTGGGGCGAGCGATTGAATCTTGCACCCAAGTCACCCACCTGGTTCATCAACAGAGGCAAGTCGCGATGAGACTGAATCCACCTGCCGAACATGTGCCAGATGATAGCTTCACTCGTCGGGCGCACAACCAGTGGCTCTGACAGCTTTGAGTCGGGATCAGGCTCCAACACGGGTGCGTCTGCAACAAAACATTGCGAGTGAGGGACGTCGACACGGTCAATCACACTGGAGTGCGGGATGTGGGTGCGATACACGAAGCAAACGCAAGGGACGAACCACCTTCCTCGGCGTCTGGCTTCGCCCGGAGTCGATGGTGAGTCACCACCGCACACTCCTTGGCGAATCCCTCCACGTGAGTGGCCTCTTGGCTCAGGAATGACTGGATGAGGATCAAAGGCAGCCGGTGTCAGCGAACCAAACCGGCCACACCACAACCACCAGCGGTGTGATGATGCATACCTGCGGAATGAGAAGCGGGAAGTACGCATTCACGTGGCCCGTGTCGCGGATGGATTGGTCCAGATTGTTCTTGATGGCATCCCACACTGCAAACCCGTGGGGACGTAACACCATGCAGCCGCGAACAGGCGAGCTGTCCACCATTTCGGACGCGGCAATCACATCGTGATACCACTGGGCATAGTCGTCGCTGCGCGGCGTGATTCCCACATCCTTTCCCGCCACCACGCCTGCAGTTGGTGCTGATGAACATAATCTGGTCCCGGAAACGCGCACTGCCCCCCAGCACCGGCGTGGAAACGCGGCCAGCATGATGACAGACGCAAGACGAAACACGTGGTGGCAACCGTGGCATGCAGGGGAGTTGGGACTTGCACAACAAAGTTATGCAAATAGTTACAGTGTACTTTGTAGGTTGGGTCGTCACTCTGCCACCACATCCTTCCAGGATACACCCAGCTCACCAAGCAGATTGGAGCCGGGCCCCGCCTGGCCTTGCTGGCCGGAGACGCTTGCAAGCAAGTTGCTGACCAAGTTAAAGTCCACGTCCACCGGTGCGAGCTCGCCATCACTCGACTCGGCGTCATCCGCACCGCTATCGACCGTGGCTGCTGGCGGGGGTAGAGGGGGCCGGGACGGGTCCATGGCAGATGCAGCAGCGGCTCCCACGGGCGTCAGGTCGTCGTCTGAATCTTCCTCCTCGTCACTGCTGACAAGGTGGTGGAGCGACACGCCTGTAGCAGTGGCTGTGGCAGTCGCAACGTCGATGGGGTCCCCTACACGCTTGAAAGACTTCACCATGGTGCTGTGGCGTAGCTGCGCGTCCATGGCCGCCTGGAAGCCGCCCCACGACGCAGTCATAAACCAAGCAGGTGTGAAATGCCACCCAGGGTGCAGTACCAGCAAACGGCACGTACCATGACATCGCCAAACGATGGGTCTTGCTCCTCCTCTGTCACGTGCTCAGCGCTAGGCGGTAACTCAGGTGGCGAAGACGGAGCTTGTGAGGTCGAAGGCGTCTCGTCAGCCACTTCTGCGTTGGAGTCTTGCGACACAGCGGGTGCAACACTGGCTGGGGTCACCACGGAGCTTGCAGGTGCCGAGGCAGGCGTCGGTGCAGCCGTGTGTGTGGCTGTGGCGGCCGTTGTTGACGCAGAAAGGTCGACGCCACCGAGCACTTGGACCAGCGTGTCAACATCGAAGCTGATGTCCTCGCTGCTATCCGAGTCATCCGAGTCATCCGAGTCACTGGCATCAACTTGGACGCCACGGTTGCCAACTGTCGGCCCAGAGAAAGTTGACTCCAACCCTGCTTCTTCTTCGTCTGTGCTACCGCCGTCACTGTCCGCGCCGTCAGCAAAGACCCACACATTGTGTGCTGGAACGGTGGTTGACAAACAACGCCCTGCATCCATTGTCTCCGCTGCTGCGGGCTGTGGCCGGGCCGGTTTGTTGCCCTGGGGGCGCCCTTTCGGTGGTTGAGAGGGTTCCACCCCACGAAAGTCGGAATGCTCTCCTACGAATGCGGACAGTGACTTCACGACATCGTTTGCAGCGTCCACACCCCGACGCATGGCGTCGCCATCTGAGGCACCTCCAGCTCCACCTCCACCTCCTACTGCTGCTTGCGCCTGGAACTGTGCCAGCTCGCGCTGCTGGCGCGCGAGTGCATCCTCAAGCTGAGAAGCCCCAGTGCGGAGCCAAGCGTCGTCATCGTCAGCACGTGTTGGGGGTGGCCACTCTTTGGGTACGGGCAGGTGCTGGAGCAAAGCGGCCATGCGCACACAAGGATGTGGCTTCTCTTCAACGGCCGCGCCGGCCTGTAGGGAGCAACACGCCACAATATGCCGGGGGTGGCAGTGCACCCGACACATCAACCAGTGTGTGATGAAGCGGAACATGATGAAACGCAGTTGCGCGTTGTGATACGTACCGATGAGCGCAGAAGCGCTCGTGCTGCTTCACGTTCCTGGGCTTTGTAGCGCACCGACCCCTCTGGCATGTCCTGGACAACGCAAAACAAGTCACAGAGTGTTGCAACATAATGGATCTGGCACGACACAGCAACTCGCACCAACCTTGAAGAAGCCATTTCGAACCAAGGCAGCCTTGAATTGAACCCACGACTGACCGGACATCACCCTTGCGAGGTCATCAGCAGAATGCGCTGAGGCAGAGCTTTCGTGTTCACTTTTTGTTTCATTGTCGACAGAGCTTCCCGGAGGAGGCATTGTCACACCCTCTTGCCGATGCGCCAGCATCTCAAACCCACAAGCAAGTTTCATGCCGTTCAAGTGGGCTACATGATCAGGGTGTGTCTCTCCAACCATTCCCTGCGTGACGACACACGCCGCGTGAGGACAGCGCGAATGCAGTTCGAAGTCACCACATCGTCAACACAGCACCTTGCGAAACGGTTTGGGAGGATGGAACGCTTGCTGTGTCAACTGCGCAAACAGGCACCTGCTGAACCGAACCATCATCATGACACTGGGTTCCGGAGGGAACACTCGCATCGTTGCCGCTCTCTGCTCGAGACGGGGTGCATCCATTCCGACATCAGCAGTCAGGGAGCCGCAGCACGGGGCAACGCAGACCCGACGTGCTGCAACGCACCGTGTTGTCAAGGCTATCGCGCGCGTAGAACGCCGTGACAGCTGGCGCCACAAGGGCAGGATCGGCATGGAGCAGCTTGGCCACACGGATTGGAAGCTTGCATCGTGCGGTGTGTGTGGATTCTAAAGCCTTGCGGGGGTAAGGCTGCGACAAGTAGAAGCAGCACAAAAGCCCCACCCAAGAACAACGGGCGGCAACGCTGTGAACAAGACAAACCAGGAAGAAACAAAAAATGAAGTGTGCGCAGCGCGTCCTACGCACCGCCAGCCGCGCCGCGATGCACTGTTGAACTTCCTCTGAAGCCACAGTCGCGAGAGACGAAGACGCGACAGCGGACACGGCCTGACAACCGCAAGTCCATGGTGTGACGCCCACAACGGAGCGCACTCCCAGCTCCAAACTAAACCAACCAACGCACCTGGTGAAAAGTCAACTTGCGCGGCAATCCGTTTGCAGGGCTCGCTTTGGGCACAATGTGCACGCGGCCGTTCCTGACCAGGACACGGTGCTGCACACATGCAGACACGCACACACGCACACACACACACGCACATACACACACGCACATACACACACACACACACACACAGATCGTACGGCCACCCTGTGAGGCGCCACGACGCATACCATCACACGCACACATGCACCGCACTTTGGAGTTCGTAGGCTTGATCCAACGTGGAATGACCAACGCAGCTTCAATCAGCAGAAAGTCACCATCCGTATCCTCCTGCAACAACAACAGTGACCCCCCATCACCAACGGGCCAGGCCAATCCACCACGAGTGTCGGACGGACCATGTGCACTATGAGCTCTGGATACCGCCGCGACATCTGAAACAAAAGAAAGACTGCAAACCACTCGTCGTCGACATTATCGCCAAAAGCCAGGCGACCGCCGAGCACGGGAAGCCGTGATGTGGGGTTCTCAGCAACTGTTGTCTTGGTGCTGGTGGGCGGCGCAAGGTCACAATTGTCCAGTACACCCAATTCAAACGCATCCCGCTGCCAGATGTACGCTTTCAACTTGAACTGCAGCTCGGCGTATGACGTGAACTCGGTGGCAATCGCCAGCAGTCGAGATGAACGGAGTGCAGCATCGCCAGCGTCACTTGCTGCCGGTGCCAGCGTGGCACGAAATACCAACACATCGTGGGCATGAACAACATGCGAGCCCGTAAACCCCTTCCCGATGTCCATATTTAGGCGGTAATATGCTGGCTACACGATGAAGGGCAACGAATGACCACTCATGCCATTGAGACGGAGGGCGAAGTGCTGGGGCTGTGCCACACCGTACGCAGAAAGGCAATTTTTCATGAAGCAACCATTTTCCAAAAAATAAACGTACACCTTCGCGCACCACACCGGCTCGCAACCCCCAACATCGTTGCACCAGCAGCTGCTACTTGCGGTGGCGACGCTTGTGGCGAGCTTCCTTTCGCTTTCGTGAGATTTCCTTGTATAGGCGTTCCCGGTACTCAGCAGCTTCATACCTGAGACAAGCAAGAGGGTTAGAATGTGCTGGGGCAAGACGACCCGACAACCACGCACTTGGTGTTGTCGTCAATCTGGATTCGAATAATGCGTGGGCACCGTGGCTCATCATCAGGGTTGTGGAACTGGCTCACATACGGATGACGAAGTGCCTCCTGTGCACTGATGCGCTTGTTGGGGTTGAACTGCAGGCATACGCGCAGCAAGTCGAGCGCCTCTGCCGATGCAGTGGGGAACATCTCCGACAGGGCTTTGGGGCGCGACACAGGGAGGCTCTCCAGCATGGTGGGAGCGAACACAGAGCGGACAGAAGCAACGTCCTCTGCCGAAGGTCGGCCCGTCACCTCGAGGATTCGATCCAATTGGTTCATGGTGGACACGCCAGGGAAAATGGGCTTGCCGATCAGCATCTCTCCAAGAATGCACCCCAGTGACCACATGTCCACGCCCTTGTTGTACCGAGTGGAGCCAAGCAGGATTTCCGGAGCACGGTACCAACGCGTGGCAACGTAGTCTGTCAGCACCTGAGAAAGAGAGATACAGCAAGAATCAAACAATGGACACAACGGATCAGCCGCGGCATCATTACGCACCGGACTGCTTGTGGCAGATGATTCTGCCAGAGATCGGCACAGGCCAAAATCACAAAGCTTCACATGGCAGTCAGAGTTCAACAGCAAGTTGGATGGCTTGATATCTCGGTGCAGCAGTTCAGCGCTGTGCATGTAGTGAAGCGACTTCAGAAGCTGATAGCAGACATACTGCTTGTGGATGTCTTCCAAGATGTTGGCTCGGATGACATGGTGCAGATCGGTCTCTGAGAAACAGACCATGTCAACACTCTGGCGTCGATGTACGCTGCAACAATGCGCTGCACAACAGATGCAGGTTCGCTCGTACCCATATAGTCAAACACGAGGTAAATGTCCTTATCGTTCTCCGCGCGCACAATGTTCAAAAGGCGGATGATGTTGTCATGCCCGCTCAGCTCCTGTAGGTACATAATCTCTCGGAACGTGCGCTGTGCGTCCGTGGCGTTGCGGAACGCATCGAAACACTTCTTCAATGCGACCGTGTGGCCGGAGCGGCGATCAACAGCCTTCCATACAATGCCGTACGCCTGAAGTGCACACAAGCGCGGCATGAGTGACAACACAACGCATATGTGCACAAGCAAGCCCGGAACGCACGCCCTTGCCAAGTTTCTGTGACACCTCGTACTTCCGAAGAATGTGCTTCTCAATATCCTCACTCATTGTGGACCTGCGGATCACCGCCCATGCAAGATCACACCCAGCACATCAGAGCGCAAAGACGTTCGGTGTCATTTCAAAACGCAAACGAAGTCAACCGAAGCAGTCGGGGCGAGACAACTTGGCAATCGCGCGTGCAAAAGTCACGTACACCTACAAGCACACAAACAATGTATGTGCCGACGTGAGGGCGAAGGGGAAACCCGGAGTGGAGAGCGAAGAACAGCCGTTGCGTGGCGGCGACAACAGACGGCCGTGCAACAATTTTGGAATGGCATGGTTGTGTCAAGTTGACGTGACTTGTTGAGGTTGTTGCAGGAGTTTCTGCAATTCGAAAAGAGTGTGATCGTCTCGCGGTGCACGAAACTGAATTTCTGTTGAGAGTCACGGACGCCGTGGTTGTTGACACATCCTGTGTACCTCGCACCGCTACTGAGACTGCAGGCCATGAGGAATGTAGTGTAGTGTGTGCAACACACGGTGCACTGTTTGGCTGAGTGAGAGCATTCTGGTCAGCCATGGAATCCTCTGGAGAAAGCAAACAGCAGCAACACATCGCTGGTGCCAGCGGCTCTACTGGTGAGGCTGCCAGCGACCCACGGACGCAACAGTTGGCGCCACTGAAAGTGAAACAGAACAATGAGAGGAGCAAGAAGCGGCACCGGCGCCGGAGGCGAGAGCGGACTAGTTCCAGCTCGTCTCGCCGCACCACCGGCACGCATGGTCCTTCACCGTACGTGGGATCTCAGCCCCGAACGCCTCAATTAACACCTGAGGCCGCAGCAAAAATGCCCGAGCTTCCTCCGGAAGTCAAGGTAAAGCTGGGAGCTGCGGCTCGACGAAAGGCACGAGCACTGCGCAAGCGGTGGGGGCGACCATTGGGATCTCCAAATGACTCTACACCCGTGCCACCGAGTGCACAAAGCGCCCCGAAAACAGTGCCCCGTAAATCGTCAAAGCTTGGGGCCGCCTTTTCTTTTGTCAAGCGCAAGTTCAGCAGTCAACGGATAGAGCCTTTGTTGGGGACCGGCACCAATCCTGGCGAACTGCTGCGGAAAAAGAGAGCTGTGACACTGGCCATCTCCGGCGCCACATCCCTGTGGGAAGGGCAACAGTTTCGGGCCAAAGTAGGTGCTCTGTGGCGTGTGTTGTGCTTTCACGCGTGCCGAGGTTTTACAAATGCACACAATGACTGACTTCCTCAGGTTCTAGGAGCTTCAAACGCGGCTGTGCAACAGAAGGAGAAACCAACGATAGAGAAAACCATGATCCATCCGTTGAGCTTGGTACGCAATGTTCGCGGGTCTGGTGCTGCCTTTCCCTCTGACGTCGCAATGTCCAACAGTTCACATCGGTTTGGGAGGGCATGTTCCTGGTATTTCTCTTGTACGTCACCGTTCGTGTTCCGTTCTTTATCTCCTTTACGCGCACGTCCGAGTGGTACACGCAAGTCGCCGATTTTGTTACAACCATCTTCTTCATCGCCGATATCGGGGTGCGTGTGTCATGCATCGTGTGGCTGTTCAAGCACCAGATTGCTGACACCTGTGATACGATACGAATACAGGTCAATTTTCGGACTTGTTACGTGGATGATGGCGAACTGATCTTTGATCCTTGGACTGTGGCGAAGCACTACATGCATGGATGGTTCTTGTATGATGTGGCGGCGAGTATTCCGTACACATGGTTCTTTCCAAGCAGCCCACAGGTGCCGAGCGTTTACATTGCTGTCTTCATTGCGCTGCTCTCATCCCAGGCGCTTGGATTGTGACTGTGATTGTGTTGCTATTGTGAGCAACCAGGTGCGCTTATTCCTCCTGTTGCGACTAGTTCGGCTTGTGAAAATGGAGAAAGTGCTGGATCGTATCGCGAGGAAATGGGACATTGGCGAAATCATGCAGCTCTGGCTTCGAGTGTTCACCCTTGGCTTCTATATCACAGTGTGTGGCCACGTGTCTGGCTGCGCATGGTTCTACATTGCCTCCAAGATTGACGAGCACGATGACAGCAGTTGGACAGTGCTGTCGGGCATTGACACGGAGGAGTCGCTCAAAGTGCAATAGTGAGTCGTGCGGTCGGTGTGCTTTGCTCGCTTCAATGCACCGATCCATTCATGTCATTTCTCTTGCTTCGGCGCACAGTTTGACGTCACTGTACTGGGCTTTCACAACTTTGACGACAGTCGGCTACGGCGACATTAGTGCCCACACGCAGTGGGAGAAGGGGTTTTCGGTGATCATGTTGATGGCTGGCGCCGCTGTGTTTGCGATGTTGGTCGGGTAAGTCCCAGTGCGCAGGCACAGTAGCCCATTACACGACTGACTTGATGCCCCTGCCCCCCGCTCCTCAGAAAAATGAGTGCCCTGTCTACCGAGCGCAACGCTCGCATCATTGAACTCAGGAAACGTCAGTCCATGCTGGACGAGTTCTTGCGCCAAACGAACTTGCCCAAAGAGCTCCGCTCTCGGGTTCGAGACTATTCAGAGTTTTTGACCCGCAAGCACAAGTACCTGTCCGAGAAGGTGCTGTTGGACGATCTCTCTCCAGCTCTACGCCGTGCAGTCAATCGGCACGTCAACCGAGACATTCTGGACTCTGTTCCAGTGTTCAAGTTTGGAAGTGCTGCCTTTCGCACGACGATGGCCCAAGAACTTCAACCTGTGTTGGGTGTGAAGGTACGAGGAGGGTGGTGCAGTTTCGCTCCATCACATGACCTCACCGCTGCCTTCAGGGAGAGTTCATTATCACAGCGGAGGACGTTGTGAGGGAGATGTACTTCGTAAAGTCTGGAACGGTGCAGTTGGTGTCGCGGACAGGCTTTGTGCTTCTGACGCTTCGCGAAGGCTCGTTCTTTGGGGAGCTGTCGGTTCTGGATGGCAAGGCCGCCAAGCACTCGGTCTATGCTGCGACAGACTGCGAACTGTTCATGCTCACAGCTGTGCGTGTGGACGAGTGGTGGCCGGGGATGTGTGATATGTGATGTTAACTGTGCGGCTGTTTGTTGAATGGCGATGGTGTAAACAGGAGAGTCTCACGACTATTCTGTCCGACTTCCCGGATTTCGAGTCCACTATTCGCAAGTTGGCAGCCCTACGAGACTCCAATTGTGTTGTTCCAAAGCCAGAGGACACTCAACTTCCGCCACCCTCTGGCTTTGATGCCTGGAGCGAAGTAACACAAAGCAGCAACTTCCAACGCTTCTACAACGAACAAATGCGACAGAGCCGCTCCCACAAAGCGAAAAGCTACAAACCAAGGCCCCGCCTCGTTCGAAATGTGACGCTTTCCAAGCAGGTGGCGTCCATGCTTCCAATCATCGCAAACCACGCCCATGACCAATGGGCACATGACAAGATTGAAAATGTACGCCGCCAGCTGCGCCAGCGCGATATCCTGCCGTGTGCTCGGCACTTCTGTTGTTGTTGCTGCTGCTCACCAGCTGATGATATGCTGCTGCTGCTCCAGGGATGGACTTTTGGGCCTCGACGAAACGACGTGCACAAAACACACCCTCGACTAGTTTCTTTCTCCGATCTTCCGCAGCAGCAACAGGAAAGTGGGACCATGCTTGCTGAGTATGCTCTCAAGTACCTTCACGTGCGTCCATGCTTTGCGCAGTTGTTCCACATGAGTTCGTGCAGACATAGTTCATTCACATGTGTGCTTTGAGCGTTCCAGCTGTTGAACTACACCGCCGTGAAGGCTGTCGTGGTTGACGAGGAAGGCAACCGAGCAGAGGAGGTGGCGCCTTTCCGCTGGTCGTTCGGGCGAGCCAGCATGGAACCAGACGGAACGTATGAGCCGCGCCCGTTCCCAGTGATGTCCGTCGAGCTGCCATCGGACATGGCTGACACCGTGGAAATCGTGGCAAAGGAAGTGCATGAGGTGCGTTTGGCCCTGTCTCTGCACGCTGCCGATTTCATCCCACACGCTTTGATCCCACACACCCGACACATCTCCGCGTCTCACTCTGACCCTGTTGTTTGTTGTCGTGTGTGTGGCTCATCGTCAACAGCGCTGGGCGAAGGCGAAGGTGGATGCTGGATGGAAATGGGGTCCGCGAAACAACGACAAATTCCGCAAGGACAGCGCCCTGCTCCCGTGGCAGTACTTGACGGAGCTGCAGCGGGAACAGAACCGTGCGTCTGTGGAAGCCGCACTCAAGCTCCTGGTGGGCTACGGCTTTCAGTTCCTGCATGGCCGGCGCACCCTTGTGGGGAGGACAAAGTTTGTCACTGTGCGGCGACCCTCCCAGCACCCCTCCTCGTTGTCATCGCGTCCGCCGCTAGCTCAGACACTCCACTTGGGATCCGGGGCAGGCACTCCGGTGTCCTCGTTGGGCGCCAGTGATGAAATGGATTCGCCAAGCAACGTGCATGTCGGTCTGCAGGCCTCCACCCGCTTACGTTCGGCCAGCGCGGCCGGTACAACTGTTAGTGCTGGCGACATTGCAGTGGTTGTGCAGCGGATTGAGCAGCTGGAGTCAGTCGTGTCGACGCTGGTGGATCGTGTGGGCGTGATGCTGCGACGCGAGTACGTCTTGAAGCCGTATGTCAGCGGCGAAACGGGTCGTCACTCTTCTGCTCGACGATCTCGGCGTCGCCACCGGCGATCCACATCCAAAGAGCGCGGAGCAAGCGCGGAAGCAACCGCTACGGATGACGCCTCATGACGGCTGGTGAAACTCAAAGTGATTCACAGCAGGTCAGAAAGTATGGAATCCACGTTGTTGCTGTGGCTTCATTTCAACCTATTCGACTCGAACACGTATGCATTCTCTGAACCAATCTACACCACCCACTCCTTGCCGGCCAAACTGCACACTGCCAGAAGCTAACCATCATCTGAGTCTTCACTGTCATCACTGTTGGCATACGCATTGCTTTCGGCCGCTGCAGGTGCCTTGGTGGAGGCTGATGCACCAGCACCGGCACCAGCACCAGCGCCAGCACCAGCACCAGCACCAGCACCAGCACCTGCACCAACACCAGCACCAACATCAGCACCAGCACCAGCACCTTCGGCATCTTGAAGCTGCGACTGGGTGTACTCCTGAGACGCTTCCATACTGTGCACACACAAAGGCAACAAAGTGTGACCACACGCCAAACAGCGACGGAGTGGTGGGGTCACGGACCGACGGAGGAGGCTCTCCACCTCTTTCGTAAGCTCTGGACGTCCACCCTTTTTCAACATCGCCACTGACTGCTTGTAGTACCTGGGCACCGGAGGGAACGCACAACACGTCAGATCAAGGAAGGGTCGTATGCGACAACCACAATGTGCACGTACTTGACCGCGTTGGTGATGTTGTTCATCAGTGTGGAAGCCATGCCAAGCGTCTTCAACGCCACACCGGCGTCACCAAAGTGCTTGCCAGGCACAAACAGCATCACAGCGCGCTCAAGGTGCACCATGGCACGAAGCAGGCGCTTGTGTTCGGAGTCTGAAAGGCTGCCGGCGGATTTCTCCGCCTCTTCGGTGCTTCCCACTTGAGACCGCAGAACATCGGAGGCTTTGAGCCACGCTTGTGGGTTTGCTGAGAACGAGGGGGGTTGGGGACGGTCGATGGTGTGCATATGAGTGTGTGTGTGTGTGTGTGTGTGTGTGTGTGAGAGAGAGAGAGAGAGAGAGAGAGAGAGAGAGAGAGAGAGAGAGAGAGAGAGAGAGAGAGAGAGGGGGA
>Ga0213833_1001491_pt1:5000-16665 | contig 16665 bp, 22 predicted proteins | sample SWATP21_FD_160575 | JGI IMG/M metagenome (GOLD analysis project Ga0213833, IMG submission 160575) | Coastal seawater microbial communities from Marineland, Florida, United States - SWA TP2 #1 | ecosystem: Environmental > Aquatic > Marine > Coastal | place: USA: Florida | collected...
GTTGTTGTTGTTGGTTGTGGCACCTTTCTAACTCGTTGGGTTGTGTCGCTCGTCGTGACAGTAAGTTCCGCTCTCTCGGTGGACAGCTGGGGCTTCCAGCAGAGCTGGTGAAGATGCGGTTCAAGCGGAAGCGCAAGCAAGCACAGTCCTTGCTCCGAAAAGGCGCCGCGGCACTGGCCAACATTCTGCCCAAGAAACCCTAGCGCACGATGGGAGGAGTAGGGTGTTTTTCGAAGCTGTATTGTCGTGTGTGCTAATGTTGGTGTTGTGTCTTCTGGTCCACGCGGCTGTGTATTTTGTGTTGCCCCGTTGTTGCTGGGATCCATGCATGGGCGGTGAGTGGGTGGTTATTATGCAGCTGTAACATACGCACTGTGTTGTTACGACGTCGCTGCGTGCAGCCATCCTGAAGATGGTGGTGGCCCACTGGTGGGGCGTTGGCCCCCCGAAACTATTACAATTGAATATTTGCTGGCCTGCGGCATGCGGCAAGAAGATTTTATTTGCGTGGCGCCATTTGCGGACCACCAGCACCCACTCCCATTGTTGTCACCATGTCCCCACGTTTGGCGCTCGCTGCCGTGTTGGCGTGTGGTATGTGCATGAGTGCAACAGCCCAGTACTTTGCTGTGGGCAGTCTTGAGCAGTCGTACGACGGATGGGAGGTGGTGCCATGGGAGTCGTCACACGTGAATGTGTCCGCGTTCGTTGCGCAGTACAACGGGAATGGCGCGTGGCTCCCGAGCCTCACGATTGATGCCACGAATGACAACTGCTGCTTTCAGACTCAGTTTGATACGCGGATCATGTATCCGTACACTCTCCGTGCGGCCGTGGGGTGTTTGGGTTGTTGCCCGTCTCTGGGGGCATGCACTCATTGTTGGCTCTCTTCTGGTTTTGTATTTTGTGCTGTGTTGCGTTTTCTTCCCCTCTTGGTACTCAGCAGGTGGGGATCCGAACTGCGTAAACTCGCACGCAGCGGACTCACCGATCTCGTTGGGGGATAGCAGTGGATGGTTCAACGAACTGTCGGTGGAAATAGTGACGCCAGTGTCACTGAACCAATGCACTCTGGGGTTCTTCCAGGAAGTTTCATCTGTGCAGTGCCCCGGAAACTGCGACGGCCATGGCGTGTGCAACAAAAGAACCGGCATGTGTGACTGTGACGGTGGTGCGTGGACACACACAAGGCGGGCAAGGTTGTGTCTTCTTTGGCGTGGAAGGTACACGGTGTAACTGTTTGGTGTGTCGTCCGACTCGGGCAGGCTGGCATGGTCCCTCCTGCAGCAGCAAGAGTGGTTGCGTGAACTCTTGCACGGACCATGGCACCTGCAAGAACAACGTCTGTGTCTGCGATTATGGTGCGTCGCGTTCGCCGACTCGCGGCGTCGTGTCTCCCGCCGTACACGGCGCGTGGGACATGAGTCATGTCACACGACGTGGTTTGTTGGCGCGGTGCATTCGGACTGGGCGTTCATTGATGTGGTGTCGCACTACCCCCATTCGTCCCACACGCGCACAACCACAGGTTGGCACGGTCCCGGGTGCGATCAGCCAGACACCATTTTTTTGGGTTCCTCTGGCGTGTTCACCTTCAACTTCAAGGACACTTCCGACGGCGAGAAGCTACTCTTGAACCTCAAGAACGGCGCCAACAACTGCACATGGTGTGTACCTTGCTTGCTTGGCTGTGCGATGATTGCACAGCTTCGTTGCTTCTGTTTTGTGCCTGGCTTGCGTCCTCCTTGTACAGTTGGGCTGTGTTTTTCTTGACACAGCGTGGCGACATGCGATGTGGTTGTGTTGCGCAGGTACCTGCAACAACTTCCCCCCTCCAACATGCAGAACTTCCAGATCAACACACAAAGCATGCAATTCATCGCAACTGGTTCCTCGTCGTCGATCCGTTTGTGGGTCACCACGAATCCCATCGGCACCTTGTGCTCTGCCTCCATCTTCGCTGGAGACACTGGCAGCAGCATGTGCTTTGCCCAAGCTGGCTATCAGCAGCAATGTGTGTCTGGTTCCCAGGAACAGTTCTTGTTCCAGGTGAGGACCCACCAGTAGGGGAGTGAGAACTGTCCTCTCGGAGTGCGGGGTTTTTCGCGCAAATTGCGCGGCGCAAACAACTCAACAAAAGAAAAAGAAGTTGGCACAAGCTTTTTTGTCTTGGTTGCGTGAAATTATTCACGCAGCTTGGCCCAGCTGCGTTGGGGTCGTACCCAATGGGTACTGGCTTTTGATTGACAAGTTTTGCATACCGTGCTTGTGTAGTGCTCACTCACTGAGCCTCAGTGCCGCGAGTTCACAACTTGTGAATCACAAGTGGCCAGCTTGCCACATTTGCGGCATACATCATGTCTACGCGGTGGGTGCTCGCTGCCTTGTTGGCGTGTGGTGTGTGCATGAGTGCAATGGCGCAGCAGTTCGCTGTGGGTAGTCTTCATCAGTCGTACACGAATGCAGAATGGGAGGTTGTGCCTTGGGGGTCGTCACGCGTGAACATATCCGTGTTCGTGGCATACTACAACCTCTCCACCGGAGATCTTTCGCAGTCTGAAGATTGATGCCACGGATGACAATTGCTGCTTTCAGACCCAGTTTGACGGGCAGAATATCTATCCACACTCTCCCATCTGTGCGAAGTGACGTGCTGGTTGCTTGTTCAGGTGTTCTGGACTCACCAAAGCTTGCGGTTTCGCTGTGTTTGTTCAACAACATGTGTGTGTGGCTTGGCTCTCCGTGTTGTCACACGCTGTGTGTCAGCTGGGCACCTGAACTGTCAGTCCTCGTACCCCGAGAACTCACCCATTGCGTTGGGGACACGCAGCGAATGGTTCAAGCAACTGACGGTGGACCAAGTAACACCGGTGTCTCTGAACAAGACATGCAGCCTGGGATTCTTTATGTACACCGCCTCCGGTGGCGTGTTCACCTTCAACTTCAACAACACTTCGCAAGGCGAGAAGGTGCTGGTTACCCTCAATACAGACGTCAACGACTGCAACTGGTGTGTACCGTGCTGTGCGATGCTTGTGCTGCTTTGTTGCTTCCGTTCTGTGCATTGCTTTTCGTCCTCCTTGTGCAGCTGCGTTGCGAATCGCAACTTGCGATTGACACAGTGTGGCGATTTGGTTGTGTTACGTAAAGTCTATGATTCAATTCCCCTCCAACATGCATAACTTCGAGCTACTCTCGTACCGCATGCAGTCACCGCAACTGGTTCCTCGGCTTCGATTCGTTTGTGGCTCGTCACGAATGGTGCCGGCAACTTGTGGGAACAAATGCTGTTCCATGTGAGGACCCAGCAAAAGTAGTTTCGGCGCAGCTCCTGCGTTGTGGTGCAGGACCACAACCTGTTCTCTCAGAGTCCCAGCCACCGAAACTATTACATGTGATCGAATAGTTTTGCATCGTGATCATCACGATTTGTGATCGGTGGCGCAGGTTGCCACATTTGCGGCATCCATCGTTGTCATCATGTCCACGCGTTTGGTGCTCGCTGTCCTGTTGGCGTGTGGCGTATGCATGAATGCAATGGCGCAGCAGTTCGCTGTGGGTAGTCTTGATCAGTCGTACGAAGGATGGGAGGTTGTGCCGTGGGAAACGTCACGCGTGGATGTGTCTGCGTTCGTGGAAGAGTACAACGGCAATGGAGCGTTCTTTCCGAGCCTGAAGATTGATGCCACGGATTACAGTTGCTGCTTTCAGACCCAGTTTGATACGCAGAACATCTTTCCATACGATACCTGTGCGAAGTGGCGTGCTGGTTGTTCAGGTGCTCTGCTCTCATCAGCTTCCGCCCCGGTGTTGTTGTGTGTGTGGTTGGCCCTCCGTGCGTGGCAGCTGGGAACCTGAACTGCCAGTCCTCGTACGCCCAGAACACACCCATTTCGTTGGGGACACACAGCGAATGGTTCAACGAACTGTCGGTGGACCAAGTAACGCCGGTGTCTCTGAACCAATGCACCCTGGGGTTCTTCCAGAAAGAGTCATCAGAGCAGTGCCCCGGAAACTGCGACGGACATGGTGTGTGCAACACACAAACCGGTATCTGTGCCTGTGAAGGTGGTACGTGGGCACACAACGTGGTGGGCACACAACGTGGCAAAGGTTGTCGCTTCTTGGGGCGAGTTTGACCCGTGAAGCATGCGTGTCGCATGTCGTACAGGCTGGCATGGACCGTCCTGCAGCAAGAGTGGGTGCGTGGACTCTTGCACGGACCATGGTACCTGCAAGAACAACGTCTGCGTCTGCGATTATGGTGTGTTGCCTATGCTGTACCGTGCACATGGTGCTATGGTGTGCTTGTGGTTGGGCTGGGCCTCAGACCCATGGTCTTGCGCTTACTACCCCACTCGCACGCGACTTCAGGTTGGCACGGCCCGGGCTGTGATCAGCCAGATGTCATCTCTGGGGGCTCCTCTGGTGTGTTCACCTTCAACTTCAAGGACACTTCCGACGGCGAGAAGCTGCTCTTGAACCTAAAGAACGGCGCCAACAACTGCACATGGTGTGTACCTTGCTTGCTTGGCTGTGCGATGATTGCACAGCTTCGTTGCTTCTGTTTTGTGCATGGTTTTCGTGCTCCTTGTACGGTTGGGCTGTGTTGTTCTTGACACAGCGTGGCGACATGCGATGTGGTTGTGTTAGGTACCTGCAACAACTTCCCCCCTCCAACATGCAGAACTTCCAGATCAACACACAAAGCATGCAATTCATCGCAACTGGTTCCTCGTCGTCGATCCGTTTGTGGGTCATCACGAATCCTGGCGGCAACTTGTGCTCTGCCTCCATCTTCGCTGGAGACACTGGCAGCAGCATGTGCTTTGCTCAAACTGGCTATCAGCAGCAATGTGTGTCTGGTTCCCAGGAACAGTTCTTGTTCCAGGTGCAGTCCCAGCAGTAGGTTCCATTCACGTGGCAACAAGCAGCCAGCTCGTTTGTGGTGGACGTTCGCTCCGCACTTGTCTAACATGCGGCTGCACGCCACTGGCATGCGACGTTGCGGCGTACATGTCCGCCGAAACTATTAGACATTTTTGTCAATTGAGCCAATTTGTGCCAAAGCAAGTTGCATGCTGCAACTTGCACTGCCGGTCACTTGAAGTCTTGCGGCCTTTGCGGCATCATCGTTGTCATCATGTCCCTGCGTTTGGTGCTCGCTTCCCTGTTGGCGTGTTGTGTATGGATGAGTGTGAGAGCTCAGAACTTTGCTGTGGGCAGTCTGGAGCAGTCGTACGACGGATGGGAGGTGGTGCCATGGGCTGCGTCCCACGTGGATGTGACTGCTTTTGTGGAAGAGTACAACGGCAATGGAGCGTACTTTCCGAGCCTAATGATTGATCCCTCGAACTACAATCACAACTGCTGCTTTCAGACCCAGTTCAACGGCTCGTACATTTATCCCTACAATACCTGTGCGAAGTGGCGTGCTGGGTACTGTTTCCGACCAAACTGCGCTCATGCGGCCATGTTATGCTTTGCTGGTCTCTGCCGTGTGCATGCGTTTGTACCAGGGGGAAACATGTTGTGCAAGTTCTCATTCCCCGCCAACCAACCGATCTCGTTGGGGACAGGCGGCAAGTGGTTCAATGAACTGTCGGTGGACCAGGTGACGCCGGTGACTCTAAACCTGTGCACTCTCGCATTCTTCCAGCAAACGTCCGTACAGTGTCCCGCAAACTGCGACGGACATGGTGTGTGCAACACGCAAACCGGTGTCTGTAACTGCACTGGTGGTACGTGAAAGCACAAGGTGGCCCGGCACGGTCGTGCTGTGCTGTGTGTGTAACGTGTTTTGTCGTGTCACTCAGGCTGGCATGGCCCCGCCTGCAACAAGAGTGGTTGTGTGAACTCTTGCACGGACCATGGCACCTGCAAGAACGACGTCTGTGTCTGCGAGTACGGTACGTTGTGTCTTTCATGCGCGTGCACCGTGCGCCGTGCACCGTGCATGTGGGTACTGCCGCCTGCGCTTGGTGTGGTGCGGACTTGGCATCGGCGATGATGTGGTGCTGCACTCCCCCATTCGCCCGCCCCCCCACACACACAGGTTGGCACGGGCCAGGGTGTGATCAGCCAGATGTCATCTCTGGCGGTTCCTCGGGTGTGTTCACCTTCGACTTCAAGGACACTTCTGACGGCGAGAAGTTCGTTTTGGGGCTCACGAATGGCGACAACAACTGCACATGGTGCGGGGCGTGCAAGTGTGATGTGTTGGGGGGTGCACTGCTGTGCAATGTTTTGTGCGGCTTTTATTTCCTGCTTGTTTGCATTGCTTTGCATTGCTTTGCTTTCCTTTTCGTTCTCTAGTGCGCACCTGTGTCGCAGCTCTGTGGCCTTGCGATGCTTGACACAACGTGGCGACATGCGATGTGGTTGTGTTGCGCAGGTACCTGCAACAACTTCCCCCCTCCAACATGCAGAACTTCCAGATCAACACGCAAAGCATGCAATTCGTCGCAACTGGTTCCTCGTCATCGATTCGTTTGTGGGTCATCACGAATCCTGGCGGCAACTTGTGCTCTGCCTCCATCTTTGCTGGAGACACCGGCAGCAGTATGTGCTTTGCCCAAACTGGCTATCAGCAGCAATGTGTGCCTAATTCGCAGGAGCAGTTTTCGTTCCAGGTTCAATCCCAACAGTAGGTTCGGCAGGCAGCACGTTCGTTGTCATTTTCTTCTTTCTCATGTCGCACGCATAATATGCGACCATTGTGTGTGAACCGGCGACCGTCCACTGTTGTGTACATCGTCACATCATCCTTTCTAGTGTTGCTTGACAACGCTGGGAAAGTGCACCCACCAAAACAAAGAGTCCAAACAAACAAAAGCAAAACGAAACACAAGGAAGTAAAGCACGCGGACCGAAACACCCCAACCCCAACCGACCACGCCACCAGCATGTGTGAAGCGGCGCTTGACCAAATCAGTGTGGAGCAACCGCCTCAGGCCACCATGGCATGTGTGAAGCGGTTGGACAGCCAGTACGGGCACACGCCAAGGACAAAATAGGTGACGTAATCCAACATGGAGGGAATGCACCAGGCCTCGCCGTTCATCCAGGCGTCGTACCCTCGCTGCGCGACAAACTCGGACGTCCCCACCACCCCCAGCCGAAAGATGAGCGACGTGGTCATCCCCGCGCGTGCGGCAAACTTCGAGGTTGTCGCCCCAGGACACAGTGACGTCACGGTCACCGGTGGGGTGTCAGCGTGTCGGCGCTGGCGCGAGAGGTTGAAGGCCAGCGACATGGAGAAGGAGTGCACGAACGACTTCGTAGCCGCGTACAGGCCAAACCCTGGACTGGGGCAGCAGCTCACAAACGACGCGAGGTTCAACACCTTGCCGCCGGTGCCGTGGGCAAGCATGTCGCCGACGAACAGACGCGACAGTTGCGCGACGGTCACCACGTTGCACGCGAGCATGCCTTCGACGCGGCCCGGCGGAATGGCAAACAGCGGCTTGTTGACGGCAAACCCGGCGTTGTTGACCAACAGGGTCACGCGGATGCCAGCAGACGTGACCCGCCGGTGCAACGCGGCAGCGGCGCCGGCAACACCCAAGTCCTGGCGGATGGTGTGCACTTGCGCATGGCCATGGGCACCCGCCCGGTGCACCGCGCGAAGCTCCGCGGCCACGGCGGCCAGCCGCTGTGCCGAGCGCGCCACGATCACCACACTGTGTCCGTCACGTGCCAGTAACCGTGCCAGTTGGTAACCGATGCCTTCTGTGCCGCCCGTCACCAGCGCCGCGCAGGGACGCAGAGTGACACGGCGCCGCAACGGGCGCCAAATCACGGCGGCACACACGGCGGCACACGCAGCCAGCATGGACCGCCCCCATCCTCGAGCGTGCATGCCCCATGCATTACGGCCATCGTTGAGTGTCGCCACGGCTACAGGTCGCGCGCTAGGCCAGGTAAACACTGCTACTGGTGCCCACCCCACTGCAAGGCCGGCCAGGGCGGCGGTGACAAGAAGAGGCATTGCAAACACACGAACGCCACGCCGCTTGACGGCCACCTTTCCTTGCGGTCCCCACCCTCCTGTCGCAGGTGGTGCGTTGTTGCATGGCGGCTCCGGGGCTTGTGGCGAGGATGGCGGCTGCTTTCCGCGGCGACGAGGCATTTTATCGCAAGAGATGTGGTGAAGTGCCGCAAACTGCAGTGCTGTGGCTTGTTGTGACACAACGATTCGCGCTAAACGTCACAATCTGAGTTCGACGACGGTCGTAGATTTTCATGTTCCTGTGTCCGTCGCTCTTGCCGTTCGTGTTGCGACGACCAGTCTCCTGTGCAGTGAACCAGCCTCCCACATTTTCAGTTGGACACCTGCGTCCTGTTGTTGTGCGTGGTGCGTGGGTGGTGTGCGTTGTCCCGTCACTTGCAACAGCTTCTGACGCAGTTGCGTGCCGCAACAGAACACACCGCAAGAAGGAAGCGGCACACACACCAGCTGCCATGGAGATTGCCCCCGAGACACATGCTGCTACGCTTCTGGATCGATCGAAGCCCCTTGGGGAGCGAATGAGGGCGGTGTTCTTTCTCAAGACATCTGGGGGGGCCCTTGCTGTGGAAACCTTTGGCGCATGTCCGTGTGTGTGGGTGGTTTTATGTGGTGGCCACATGTGGCCAGGTTGCGTGACGACATGTCCCCGTGCACACGCGCGCACAACCCACACCCTGCTCGCTGCTCTTTCTTCATCGCGACCACAGGTATGCTGGACAAGCGAGAAGGCACGTTGATGCGACATGAGCTCGCCTACTGCTTGGGCCAGATGCGTGATGCGACCGCGCTGCCTGTGCTGGAGAAGGTGTTGCGCGACACGAGTGATGACCCCATTGTCCGCCATGAGGTAGGCGTCCCTAAGGCCCGCCAACACGAGCCTGCCCTACCTCCCTGCACTTGCTGCACGCGCATTCCTCTCCCATAGCCCGCAATCACACCGTTTGCTCAGTGTGCGCGTTCAAAAGGGTTGGCAGCCTGACGTGTGTTGCGTGCTGTGCTGTGCTGTGCTGTGCTGTGCTGTGCTGTGCTGTGCTGTGCTGTGGTCGGGCATCCGCAGTGTGGCGAGGCCGTGGGCGCCATCGCCAAGCCCGAGTCCTTGCCACTGCTGGAGGAGTTCGCGCGTGATGAGCGAAAGGAGGTGTCCGAGACGTGCGCGCTGGCCGTGTCTCGCCTGCGATGGAGCATGGAGGGCAAGTCCGAGGATGACACCAGTGACGAAAACCCCTACCACTCCGTCGACCCTGCCCCCGCTGAGGGAGCTGTGTCGGGGACCGCCACTCCTGATGAGATCGCTGCGTTGCGTGCACGCCTCATGGACGCGGACTTGCCGCTGTTCAAGCGGTACCGGGCCATGTTTTCACTCCGCAACATCCAGTCCACTGAATCCGTCCTGGTGCGTAGTTGTGGTGCAGTGTTTTGTTTTTGTTGGGCGTGCTTGGTGGCACCTGCCTGTGCTTCAGCGGTGCAATGTGGCTGGCTGGTGACGCGCGTATGAAACCAGTAGCGGAAAATTCTGTGGCTGACATTCTGGACTTGTGACGACGCCTCGCTCCAGGCACTCACGGCGGGACTGAAAGACCCCACCAGTGCGTTGTTCCGTCATGAAGTTGCGTATGTGTTGGGACAGCTGCAACATTCGGCTGCAACGGAGGCTCTCTCGGAGGTGGGTTCATGCAGCAGCGCACGCACAAGCATGGGTTCTTGTTGTTGTTGTTGTTGTTCTTCTTCTTCCCTCGTGACGGACCCGTGACTGTAAACCGACGACCTTTTGGGTGGCATGTGTGCACTTGTGGCAGTCGCTGAAAGACGAGTCCGAGCATGAGATGGTACGCCACGAAGCGGCAGAAGCACTCGGCGCCATCGCATCCCCAGAGGCACTCGCCTTGCTTGCCAAGTACATCGAGGACGAGAACGAAATCGTGAAGGAGAGCTGCGTGGTTGCCCTTGATGCAGCCGACTATTGGACAGCCCTGGCGGAAGGTGCGGCACCTGTCGATGAGGGTGAGGGTGAGGAGGAGGAGACCAAGGCAGTGGAGGCATAGTGGGGTCTGGTCCATTGTTTCATGTTGTGCACATGCAGACATGTGGGCGGCGCAATCCCTGGTGCGGTGCATGCACCGCCCCTTGGGGCAAACTCCACGCGCCCTGTGATGGATGTGTTTGTGTGTGGTGGTGGCGGCGGGTGATTGCTCGCATTCTTTTTCATTTCACACACATCAGTTTGCGTTTGATATTGGTTGCGGCACCTCTTGACTATGACACTTCACCCGCACACACCACTGCACCCAGCCGTGCACCAACCATCACAGCCCGCACCAAGCGACGCGATACGGCCCCACTCGCCAGGCAGCACGACCCGCGAGAGACATGAGATGGTGGGAGGTGCACGCATGACATGCTCGAATCTCAGTCTTGATCGGATATCAATCAGAATCGGATTCGTCGACCACCGCACGACGGCGTTTCTTGTGGCTCGGCTCACGCACCACCGGTTCCTCCTCCTCCTCGTCCTCCTCCTCACCTGCAGCTTCCTCTGCCGCACTCCCTCCCATGTCCGAGTCGCCACCATCATCACTGGCACCGGCGCCTGCACCCACCCCTGCACCCATGGCCTCATCCTCAGCGCTGCCACTGCCATCATCATCATCCGAAGTGCGGCCAGCGGCGCGGGCCACAGGAGACTCAGACCCCGCCTGATGCGTGGTGTATGCAAGGCAAGGTGGTGTAGAGAGTGAGCAAACAAGCAACGAACACACAGATGGCATCAACCAGCGCAGACCGGACCTTGGCACCAAGCAAGCGTTGAGCGCGGGTTTCTTCATCTTCCTCATAATCACCGGCATCATCATCGTCTACAATAGCACCAGCCCCACCAGTTGCTGGTGTGGGCACAAACCACACACACACACACACACACACACATTGAGAAACATGCAAGCAGTGGCGTCGAGCATGTGGTGACAGTGATGTTGGCGGTAGGCACTGGGCGTATTTTCGTTCCATGGACAAGGTGTAGTGGTGGTTGAGACCAAACCGTGGACAGACAACCGCAACGTACATGAGTCGTCGTCGTCATCAAAGAATTGCACGCCCTGCCTCATGCCACGCTTCATTTGTGAAATGTCCACCACGTCGTCGTACTGCACACCAGGTGTGCTCCTGATGACACCATGCCCCCGTACCGCAAACACATGACAAGGGGCACACGTTTAGTACAAGGACAGCACCCGCAACAAGTTGTGTGGTGGACTGCGCAGCGTTGGTTCCACCACACAACCACAGCCGCGTCGAGCAAGCACTGCAACGCACATGTTGTATTGTTGGCGTTGGCGACTGCGGCGGGCACTCGCTTCCATCTCCATGCGATGGCGCTGTTGGTACTCTGCACGCAGTGCACGCTCGGTTGCCTGGCATCGCAGAACAGAACAACCGGGCCGTCAGCGGGTTCGCAAAACAAACAAAAAAAGAAGAAAATAAAATCACCCCCCACAAAAGCAATGCCCCACCAAAGCACCAACCACCACCACCACCATCACCACCAGTACTCATCATCACCACTCAACCACAACCACTGAAATGTGCAACGCACACAACAACGACATTGACACATACACACACACACACACACACACACACACACACACACACACACAC
>Ga0213833_1001494_pt1 | contig 16647 bp, 22 predicted proteins | sample SWATP21_FD_160575 | JGI IMG/M metagenome (GOLD analysis project Ga0213833, IMG submission 160575) | Coastal seawater microbial communities from Marineland, Florida, United States - SWA TP2 #1 | ecosystem: Environmental > Aquatic > Marine > Coastal | place: USA: Florida | collected 2016-08-14
GAAGAAAAAAAAGAAAAGAGGGGGGGGGGGGGGGGGGCTAGGGTTTGGCAACTGCAACCACAGCGCTGCAATCCAGGTTGTGCAGCGCACTCACCATAAAGGCAAACTTCGGGGCGGCATTCATGTCGCACATGTACATGTTCAGTCGTGTCCCATCAGCGATGAACTTGTGGACAGCCTCCTCCCCCTTCATGCACATATGCTCCACGTTCGGAGGCATGTTGTCCGCCAGGGCTCCTGGATCGATCGCATACACCTTCTTGCAACTGTTCCAACGCGCCAACGTCGTGTGTAGAACGGCGCGTCAAGAACAGCAACACCGACAGCTTCACATCACGCAACCCCACGCACCGCTGTGCGGCAAACCGTGACCATCCACCGGGACTCGCACCCACATCTACCACTGTCCAGTCGGCCCCGATGGTGAGCTTCTTACGGGCCAGGATCTCCCTGAGTTTGTACCTGACGGTAGCATCGAACCGTGAGCCTCACAGCGGAGACGGGCGCAATCGCAGACGCAAGCACGACACGCACACACAAAACACAAGCGCACGCACATGGCCCTGCTGGGTGCTTCCCCATCCCGGTTGCTTGCGCGGTTTCGAATCAACACATCGGTGCGCACACCCACATAATACCGAGCTTGCACACATGCCACATGAACGTATGCAGACACTCCCTGGCACAACAACCAACGTCAAGGCGGGGTCTCGCCAGGTCACACGCTTGCCCAGATCCCCACACCACACCTACCTTGAACACCGCATCAATCCGAGCATGGTCGGAGATCCTCACGGCCACCTGTTCCTCAAGCTTCCGAGGGAAGGCCTGCACGCGCACCTTAATGACCTGCCCGTCCTCGCCCGAGCTCTGCGTCGCCAACACCGCTTTCTCTGCCCACACCATCGCCTCCTCCAGCGTATCGAACGCCGTGTCCACCCGCCACATGCGCCCCACCACCGTGTTGGCAGCCGAGTCGCCAATGATGCTTGCCTCAAGCTGCCGGGCCTTCTCATCGTTCTCTGCCGTGACGAGGAAGGCCGGCTGGCGAAGCCGGTTCTCGCCGTGAGCCCGTGCCACCACCGCCACACCGCCGCCGCAGTCCTTGATGAAGTCAATGAGGCGGTCGCGGTGGGACTTGGGCGATTGAAGCACAAGGCGCACGTTGTCGTAGTGGACGGGCACCAGCGTGTGAGGGTACCAGCAGCGCTTTCCCCACGAGCAGGCGTTGTGCTGGTACAGCGGGCACGGCGGGCGCTCTGCTTTCGGGCAGTGCAGCTGCGCAGCACAGCCACTCTTGTTGGGATCATGTTCTTCGTACCGAAGGTAGCGTTGGCACATCACAGGGACCTTGCACAAGACGCCACACAGCATGTACGGCTTGAACGGCGGACCGGGGCCCACATCAACCTCGTCCTTACGAGCGCGACGTGCTTTCCGAGGTGCGGGTGCGGCAGTTGTGTCCTTGCCACCGCAAGCGCCGTCCGCGCCGCCGGTTTGGTCGGCCATCAGTACGTCAGCCTTGCGCTTGACAGACTCAACGGGGTCAGCCGAGCTCATGGGATGGATCGAGGTCGAGCACAACAGCGGCACAAAGCGTGCTTGCACTCACACTCCGTATCGTCACGTCAAATTCACACGTTTTGTTCAACACGGGTTCAACATGCACTTTCCTCGCATGCCGAAACGGTGACCCAGGTCGGAGCGGCGACACGAGTCCGCTGTCCCACCCTTCGCACATGTGAGACGCGTCGTAGCGCGAGCGGTAGGCCAGACAGGCTCCTTGGGCCGGGGGTGCCTGTGGTAAAACTCAATGGCGACTGTGTCGTCAGCTCCACACCCATGCACCGGGGAGGAGGAACTTGCGACCGCGCCACCCGTCGTGACAGTTCACTACACAACACAAGAGCAAGGCAGCAGTGTACCCACCGATAATGAAGCGGGTCACGGGCAAGGGGTTCCAGAACTGGGCCACGCGGACTTTGGTGATGTGGGCGCAGAACCCCAAAGCCACGAAGCGACGCGTGTTGATGTTGCTCCGGGTGACACCACCCAGCTACGTGCCGCTCCTTCCATGTTGTCTGGAGTCACACCTGCCCCTCATACTCGTTTTGCTGAGTCCAAAGAGTTTCCTGAGCCTTCACAATTGGAAGGCCATGGTCTACGCCCGCGAACCCTTCCGCCGTTGTCACATCGTTCCAGCGTCACACAGAACAGCCACACCCTGGGAGCACCGCGGTTGGCACCGTTGCTCACAAGTAAGTCGGAGCGCAAGTTACTTCGAAAGAAAACGAAGCTAGCAAGGCGTCACGTCGATGAAGCTGTGTTGGAGACTGTCAAAGCGCACATTGGCAGCAAGCCACCACTGCGTACGTGTGCGGAGGTGGCGGTGCGCGCATGTTTGGTACCCTGTTCTACCCCCACCTACAACCACCACCAACCCTCTGCTTGAGTGATGTGGTGTTCAGAAAAACGCATTGAATACACCCCAAAAGAACTGCAGAGCCTGCAGCGGCAGTTCATGAACAAGGACGACAGTGATGACGGCGACTGGGACCCGTTGGAGGGACTCATGGCAGCGGTGGGTTGGTGGGTTGGTTGGTTGGTTGGTTGGTTGGTTGGTTGGTTGGCATCCACCTTGCGTGGGCGCGTCTCATGCATACTCGATGCATTTGTTGCAACAGATGGTGCTGCAAGAAAACACAGAGAACAAGAAACCATTTGATGAGTACGAATATGAGAAGCTTGATGATGAAGACTTCTTGGCCCATCCGTACATTGAACCAGTCATTGTTCGGGTGCGCAGAAGTTCCTCCCCCCACCCCTGTGTGACAACTTCGTCCAAACTGACCTTTCCTCCATTCTATTCTCCCCAGGCCACACGCAAGCGTGATGAAAAGATGTTCCGCAAGGGCATTGCTCCATTCTGGCACACATCTGTGGAAGATATGCAAACGTTAGGCGTGGGCATCAGCCTCTACTTTCGCTTCCTCGTTCGTTCACCCCTCCCTCCCCCACGCCACGAACATATGCTCTCACCGCTCACATCTGGCCGCTCTTCGACTGTCGCCAGCAATACCTCATCGTGACGTTCTTTTTCATGACCCTGGTTTCCATTCCCACGATGTGAGTGGTATCGGTGCATCGGCGTGGGGAGATGCACTCAGGCTGTTTCTTCCTGTTGTTTCGGCCAGGTATCTGAACTTTCTGGGCAACCAAGTGACGGTTGACCAACGGGATCCCTTGGGGTTGTCACTCCTTACGCTTGGCAACAACGGTGTGGCCAATGGAACGGCATGTGTTGGGAGCTTGGCGTCCGCAAACTGTACTGAGGACACTGTGGACTTTTTTGGCAACGAGATTCGACTAACGCGAGCCGCCTACATCATTTCCTTCACTGATGTTCTCAGCTCAGGGATTTTCCTCGCCTTCATCTTGTTTTTCCAGATTCGAATGCGCAACATCGTTCGCACAGTAGATCACAATCATGTGACAGCGTCCGACTATTCGGTCTACGCAAGAGGTTTTCCAGAGGATGCTACCATTCAAGAAGTGCGAGAGCATTTCAGTGCGCTGTATCAACTGAAAGTGCTGGATTGGGAGTACGACGGGTGGTGTCTCAGGTACTTGTTGTGACTGCTCACTGGCGCTGCGTGCTGGCGCCTGAACGATGACTGAGTACTACTGTTGGATCCCCAGATTCGGCATGAAGATTCCACGCAATCCAAAAGACTACCGCGATCGTGGGAAAAAGGCTGCGGGGGAGAAGGACTTGGAGTTCAAGCAGCGCGAGTTCCAGCCCGTGCAGAACTCTGACAACACCGGCGATGAGGATTACGAGGGTGGATGGGTTGCTGCGGTGTCCATTGCTCACAAAAACGGCCGCGTCATCAACAAGTACTTGAAAGCTCGAGAGCTCCTGGCTCAAATCCGATCAGCTCGTGCGCGGTTAAAGAAGTTCAGTATCAACTCCAAGTTTGCAGACCTGGGTACGTGGCAGTGCCCTTCTTTGCAATGGGTGATGAAGCATGACATTGATCGTACAGATGAGGAAGAAAAAGCCCGTCAAGCGTTGGCAAAACTGGAGCGCAAACAGGAGAAAGTCCGTGTAGCCAGTGGGTTTATGTGTGCGACTGGTGTGTTTTATCACGAAGTGGTCCATCGTTCACAGTTGAACCGACGCATCAGCAAGAAAGATGTCAGCTGCGTCTGTGCCTACGTTACGTTTCAGCACGAGGAATCATACTTGAATTGTGTCCAAGACTATCAGGGTTCGCAATCTTGGTACGTACCACAACTCTCCAACCAGCTGGGCTGCGCACACAAATGTTGCATGCTTGACAAGCGCTTGCCACACGCACGCCTCGACGATGCAGGTGGGGACGGTTTTGGCAGCCACCACCGTTGAGGTTTCGACAGGGCTGGTACCCACTTCATGTGGAACCGGCCCCTGCTCCCAGCAACATTTTGTGGGAGAACCTGGAAGCCAGCGATGTGGAACGCTTCTTTCGGCGCCTGCTTGTGAACCTCACGTCGTTTGTACGCGGTTGGTGAATTGAGCTGGGTTGGAACCACCACCACCACTGTTCTCTCACCATGATCTGATCACACTGCTGGTTCCACATCAGTTGTTGCTGCTGATTAGTTTCGCCATCATCTACTTTGCACAAACGAAGAAGCAAGAGTTTTCGGGCTCCTTGCCCGCACTTGAAACATGTGGCGAGGAACTGCCATCCCTTGTGTTCAACGGCGTCGTGCCGGCGGTACGTGTGATTCATGCGATGTCAAGCAGCTCCCCCTCTCACCAAGCAGGTATATGTTGGCGCCAGGCTGTTCGCTACCAAAGAAACTTTTCCATGGAGAGCGCGTGTGGCGTGGGTTTGTCGTACATTACCGTGAACGGCGACCAAGCAGCCAATTTGACGGCCACCCCATGTTTGAAGCCCTGTGTGGGGCCCAATAGCGCCGAGCGTTGCGACCTCGGGAACGGGGTGTTTGTCACCCATTCGACCTTGGCAGCTTGCTACTGCAAGCAGCGACTGCAAGAGGAAATAGTTGGTGCGTCGGCCTTCCAGTGTTGGAGTGAAAAGGGGCTGGCTTCGCAAAAAGGGGCTGGCTTCGCCACATGTAGCTCACATGCAATCCATGTTGTTGCAGACAAGGGGTTCTTTGCAGGGGCCTCGGAAATCCATGACGCAGAGGGCGATTTGTGTGTGTCCTTCGCGGAGGATTTCGTCGCCTCTCAAGCCGTGACGATCGCTGCGTCCATGGCAGTCGTGCTTATCAACACGGTGCTGCAGAAGATCCTGGCGGCAGCCACTTTGTGGGAACGAAACTACACTGTCACAGCAACAGCTGTAGCAGTGACACAGAAGGTGAGTGCGTGTGTGCGGGCGCGGATCGTGTGGGGACTTCTTCGTGCGCTGACACAGCACTACTTTGTGCCAGATCTTCGTTGCTTTGTTCATGAACACCAGTCTCGTGGTGCTGCTTGTGTACGCGAAACCCCCCAACGACATGAAGTTTCCGCTGGATGGAATTATGGAGGTGCGCAGCACAAGTTGGTGGTCCAGTTCTGTCGGTTCTGATTCTTGCTTACGTTCTGCAATGGAATGAAAATGTCAGGGACCTTACGATGACTTTTCTGTGGGCTGGTACACTGTGCCGGGCGTTGCCATTATGTTCACTTTGACTGCCAATGTCATCGCACCGCATATTGCTCCCATCGCCAAAGCTTGCATCCTCAAGCCGCTCAAAATTCGCAAAAAACGAGACACAGTGACGACGCAGGTATGTAAACAAAGCTCGCGTTTGTGGCGACAATCACGACGATTGTACCACGCTGTGTCTGTGTATGAAGGCTGAGATGAACGCATTGTACGAGGGACTCCCATTCGAGATTGAGACGCGGTATCCTTTGATTCTCAACACCGTGTTCTCCACACTCCTATATTCGTCTGGCCTTCCTGCACTCATTCCGCTCGCCTTGTTTAGCCTGGTCATATCCTTCTTGGTGGACAAATACTCTTGTACGGGACACGTGGTGCGGATATTGTGCACGAGCGTCGCTCAATTGTCCATCGTGTTGTTGTTACAGTGCTTCGGTTGTACTCGCGGCCACCTGCTCACGATGAAAGCCTTGCCGAGTTTTCCGCGTATGCAATGCCATTTGCGCTGTTGCTCCACCTTCTCATTGGACTGTGGATGTATGGAAACGATGACGTGTTGAAATCGGTGCGGTGTGGCGCTGCGTTGACGCTGTGCTGCTCATGCTTACTCAAGAGATGCGACATTTTGCGACGTCCAGGCACCGATTGACTTTGCATTCATGTCGAGCGAGACGTTCCCTGCGGACAAGTGGTTTGATGCGCTTGTTGAATCAAGCACGTTTGGGTGGCTGGTACCTGGGGGGGAGTGTATTGGTCACACAGTGTGTGCGCGTGTTTGTCTCTGCTTTTGCTTGGTTAACAGTGAAGTCCTGGGATGCGTTTGGAGCCACGGAGAAAGTGACTAGGCTGAATACAGCGCCCCCCTTCCTGTTTGCAGCCGGCGTTTTGTGTTGGCTTGTATTTCGTGAATCTGCTGGCAAAGTTTTGTTGGTGCGCGAAGGGTTTGTGTGATTAATGGGAGCGGGGCACGCCCATGCATTGTGCTGTCCTTCAAACCAACTTGACTTTGTCTCCTTGCGCCTGGCCACAGTTCATCTTGCGCCAGATTTGGTGGGTGCTGACCTGCGGCGGGAAACTGAATTGCAAGCGCCGACGTAGTGTAGCGTCCTTGGCGTCCCTCAAGAAGTGGATCGAGTACCCGAATCGCCAGTGGCTGCCGCCGTTTACGGATGGTGCGTTGCCGTCACGTGGCAAGGTGTGGTGGAGAAAGGTGGCACGCGTGTCACCATGACTCTCTGTGTCGGCAGACTTTCGGCAACAAATGGACCCACGCAAGCCAGAGCACGTTACAGCGACGGAAGCGCGGGAAGGTGGGTGCGACGTGTGGCGTCAGTCTCAGGTTCACAATCTCGTCGGTCCGTGTGCTCAAGGTTGCACGGCACGTGTGGGGCTGCTGCCTGTGTGCGTTTTCAGGGTGGTCCATCCTGGACACGAATGGGCGCCAATTCAAGATTCGCACCTGGCAAGGCGGCGGTATCGAGAACGGCATCACACATCAAGCTGGGGAGTGCATGCGGACGTGGGAGGTGATTGCCAAGTCGGGGCTTCACTCGTACGACATCATGGCAAACCGCACGTACGTTCCTGCCATGCGTGCTCTACACGATGAACTCTTGAAGCGAGCAAGGGACAATGGAAACAAGCGAGGAAAGAGGGGACTGGTGTAGTGAACGCAGCTCGTGCTATGGTAGTGAGCGAGCACACAGCGAGCACTTCACTCACCCCAGCTGCACAGGCGTGTATTGGCGGTGCAACACACAAATGGATACTCTAAGCCTGATGCACTTGCGTTCTGCTACCGTGTGGCGACACGTGTGGTGTGACATGTGCAACGCGTTGTACACATGGGCGTTCTGCCGGCATCTTACACGGAAAACATGCACAGCAAGAAAGAAACAAAAACATGAGGGCACCTCTGAGAGGCAGCCCACATGGCCCTGGCGAGAAAGGAACAAAACAGAGTGAAGAAAGAAAGGGTACACCGCAGCTGCACCAACACTGCAGCACAGAGGAGGGTGGGATCCGTTTCAGTCTTGGATCAGGATTCATCGGTCCCCACCGTCAAACGCCTGTGCTTTGGCGACCGGTTGTTGTTGCTCTGGGTGTTCGATCCCCGTGAGTCACCCACCAGCACCGTCAGCCGGCGCTTTCGTCGGCGCTTGCTTGGTCGGCGCACTCTGGGAGCACAAGGAAGCGATGGCACCCAGTTGGCTGACTTCACGCGCTCAGCAGCAGCAATGGCCGCATTCTCGACGACAGGGCCACTACCGGATGTGCTTGCATCAGCACCAGCGCTAGCACCAGGACCAGCACCACCAGCACCACCAGCCGCCCCCGCGGTATTCCCCGGCGTTCGCTTGTTTCCGTTCGCCAGAGCATGTGGCGCGGAGCCTGCGGCGGACTGGTGCGGTGAGGCACTGGTTGGTGTGTGTGAGGGGGGCGGCATCTGGGGTTTCACACCAGCGAACACTGACACAAAGGAGCTCGACGGTGAGGGTGTGCCTGCCTTGGGGATGGGAACTGGCGCGAGAGGGACAGTGGACTCGAATGGGTTGGTGGGCTTCGACGATCCTTGCGCCGCAAACGGGTTTGTGGGCCTGTTCTGAGCACCCTTGGCACCTGGTGCGGAGGCGAGAAACGGATTCGCACTGGAGTTGCTTGATGTCACTCCAAACGGCGAGTGTGTGGCTCCCAACGACGAAACACCAAAGCCACCGGCAGCATTGGGCAGGCCATCGCCAACACCAACCGTGTCACGCACGCCACTAGACGCCTTGGACGACGTGGCTGTGGCGCTAGCTGCCCCATCCAGCACGCCACCCCCGCCGCCGCCACCACCACCACCACCACCACCACCACCACTACCACCCAAAGAGGAAGAGGGACTTGTTTGTGCAGAAGCGCCCGCACCAGTTGCCGCGCGTACATCGTTGTTACCGTTGGTGGTAGGATGGTTGGTTGCGCTGTTGGGCGTGGTGGGTGACGCGGCAAACAACGAGGGTGGGAACTCTGGGTGAGGGGAGCGCACAAACGGATTCCGTGGGGACGTTCGCTTTTTGACGGCACCTCCAGAGGAGTGCCCCATGTGGATGATCATGACGGAGATGTTGTCTTTGCTGCCACGCAACACCGCTTCAGCGATGAGGCGTTCGGCAGCGGTATGCATGGCGTGGCCAAACACGGTGCGGCGCACGTCATCGTTTCCCATGACATCCCACAGGCCTGAGTGAGTCGCAGGAGGAGAGGAGAGCGGAAGCAAACACGCGTGCAGAGCAAAACAACCACAGAAAGTGAGGAGCGCCGCCCGAGGGTTTTCAAACAGCCGCATTGCATTACAGTGTATGACACCATGTCTTACCATCTGACGCCAGAACAATCAGATCGTCTGGGTGTTTGGGATTGAAGGGGCGAATGTCTGGTTTGGCACACACTAGGTGGGACAGCTTCTCGTCTCCGACGGAACGTGACACCGACAACACGCCTTCCACACGGTCTTGCAACACCCGACCGCCCGCTTTGTAAAGGCGAACAGACTCTGCAAGCTGGGTGGGTTTGTGGTCTGTCGACATGGCCACCACGGTTCCCGATGCCCGCACCAACACAGCCCGCGAGTCGCCGACGTTGGTGATGAACACGTGGGAGCCTAGCACAAGAGCAGAAATGACTGTGGACCCATCCAACAAGGCTGCTTCGCTACCAGAGGCACGGGCAGTCCCACGAAAGTCGCAGTCTGTCTTGATCACCGCGGACTTGAGGGCATCGATGGGTTGTTCCGGCCAACTCGCGTCGCGCAGAAGGTTCTTGTACAAGTGGCTGGCGCAGTACTCCGCGGCCCGGCACCCACCATGGCCATCAAATACAGCAAAAAAACTGTGCGGTGGGTCATCCTTCAGTGACATGTGGGCCACGTACCGATCTTGGTTCTCTCGTCGAAATCCACGCGCACTGCGCACCACAAACGCACGTCCATGCTGCTCTGTGCCAGGCTTGGCGCCAGCGAGGACGGCTTTCGAAGCTGGTGCAACGCTTGCGGTGGCTGTGGCCGTGGTGGTTGTGGTTGTGGTTGCGGTTGTGGTTGCGGCTGTGGTTGCGGTTGCAGTCGCACATGATGAACCCTGCTCAGCGACCGTCGTGGCGGCAGCAGCAGCGGCAGCAACTGCTGTGGCACCCGAGGCATCGGAAGCCCCGCCCACATTCCGTGAATCACGTGAAACCAGTGGGGGGTGTGGACGTGTTGGTACAGCAACAGCAGGAGCAGCAGCAGGAGCAGCAGCCGCGGGTGCCGTGGACGAAGGTGTGGGGCGTGATGTCGCGTCAGCGGTGGCTGTGGCGTCACGCCCAGCGCCAGACCGCCCGTGTCCGTGCCCCCCGTGCCCGGAGCGGGGCGGCGAGGCTGTGCCGGAGCCAAACACCATCTTGGTGGGTCGAAATTCATCACCCCCAGCCACCCGCTGCCGCTTGGCCCGCCTCGCGCTTCTACGGCCCAGGAAGTCAGTGTACCTGTCAGGCGTGAAGGCCGCTTGCACCATGCCTCGCGGCGTCACCCCCCCGTGTCCACTGGCACCCAACCGCTCGCTTGCATCGACGCTCGCGGCAGGATGTGGGCCCAGTGTGTCTTTGCCTGGCATGACGTACCCCAGCTGCCACCATTTCTTGGCTTCACCACGAGCGCGTGGCGGGGAGGATAGGTTGGGGGGGTCACTCATGGCGGCACCACCGCAACCGTCTCACGCACACGCACACACGGAAGAGTGACGGATCCTGTGAACGCGTATGCGTTCACTACTACCACGCACGTGGCTCGAGAAGACGGAACCCCACTCCCCCGAGCGCACGCCTGGTGGGTGTGTGTGTGGGTGCTGTTTGTGTCAGTCAGTCATCTTTGCACTCGCGTTGCTGTGTGTGAATTTGGGGTGACATCAAACATGCGTCGCGATTCGCGAATCACGATGTGGCACACTCCCAGCACCTTCTTCTATTTTCCTCACCAACCAGCGCCTCACAAGGAAGCGATCCGGTCTCGCTTCACAGGTGCCGATGGAGGTGTCCCTCGTGAACGATGTGAAGTCTTCTCGTGCCCGTGCTGGCGTCGAGAAGAGCCGTGACGGAGAAGCTCTGCCACAGAAGCGGTACTTTCGGCAGCGTGCGCACTGCAACCCCTTGTCTTTCAACGACGCCTTCGACTAGTGAGTTCCCTGCCCGACGGCTGCGTTGGGTGACCGGACTGGTTGGCCACAACCGCTCCAGTGTTCCGCGTGCCCTTTACATTGGAGTGGATTAGATTGGATGGGTTCAAGTGGCTTTGGCTTCGCAATGGAGGAACATCGCCTTACCCTCATGTGTTGCTGTGTCGGCCTGCAGCCCGGATCATCCACGAGATGTGGATTGGACGGTACACTACCCCGCGTTCAAAGCAGAAGATGCGTCCAAGGCTTTGGTCGGGGGTATCACTCGGTGCGTGCACAGTTCTATTGCGTGTGTGGGACGTGTGGAAGTTGACACGCAGTGTTACAGCCACATCGAGTTCCTGGATATTGGCTGTGGCTTTGGTGGCTTGACAGGTTCGTATCCGCGCGTTGCATGCCTTTCCTTGCTCCATCCAGTGCAGGCTCCTTTCTGCGGTCGCATGACAGTGTGTGTTCTTGCTGTGCAGTGGAGCTTGCCAAGCTGTTCCCGTCCAACCTGGTGATGGGAATGGAGATTCGCTCGAAGGTGAAAGAGTATGTGCGGCTTCGCATCCGAGCTCTCCGAGCCGAATCAAAACATACACAGGTATGTGAGGGTTGCTGTTTCGTTGTTGTGTGTATGCACCAAGCGGCTGCACACACCATGACACGACGTGTCCGTCGCAGTACGAAAATGCCTCCGTTATGCGCACCAACTGCATGAAGTACCTGCCGAACTACTTCGTCCAAGGGCAGCTGAAGAAGATCTTCGTGTGCTTTCCTGACCCACATTTCAAGGCGAAGAACCATCGCCGAAGGATTGTGACGTACGTATCGCGAGCATGGGGCTTCTTCCACATCGGGCTGACCGAACATTGGCACACACAGCCAACAGCTGTTGAACGAGTACGCACATTTTCTGGCACCAGGCGGCATTTTGTACACGATCACCGACGTGAAGGATCTGCACGACTGGATGGCACAACATGGAACTGCCCATGCATGTTTCGCACGAATTCCCGAAGAGGAACTGGTCCGTGATACGAAGCGGCCGTGTGACTCGTTTTTTGGTGTGGCAGCCTAAATTGTGGACATGATTTGATCACCACTCCAGGCTGATGACCCATGCATTCATGCAATCACGGAGTGCACAGAAGAGGGAAAGAAAGTGTCTCGCAACGGTGGGTCGAAGTACCTGGCGATCTTTCGTCGAGTCGACCCTGCAGCGGCCAACGATGCGGCGGGTGCGGGGCCATTCTTTGACCTGCCGTCACCTGCAGAGCCTCGCATCATCGTGAAAGCCAAGAAGCAGCCCAAGAAGAAGAGAAAGCAGAAGGAAACCCCCCAAGACACTGCGACAGCCACCGTCAAGAAGCCTCGGCAAGAGTCAAGCTAGCAGACACAGCCACCTTCGCACACAGTCATCGTGGAACCAATAGCACTACCGTTTTGTTCGCAAGTGTCCCAACCAGTAGTGTAGCCGCCTGTGGCGGATCCATGCATCCTGATAACGACTTCGCCCTGCAACAGCAGCAAAAGCAGTAGCAGCAGCACCACCACCACCATATTTGCAGCTGGGGAGATGGCACGGATGGTTGCTGGTGATGTATCTTGCACTCACCACAACCCGACAGCAACGGTCTGCATGCCTACGAGCAGGCCACCGTTGGACAGGCGTGGTGCGAGTGTGGAAGGACAAGACAAAGCTTCATGTAATCAGGAAAGTGTGGTTACAGAGAGTTGCAGAGAAAGACAAGACAACCCTACTGTTCTGGACGCGCATCGCACCGCGCCGCACGTCAAGCGGTAACACGCGTGAGCTCTTGCTCTTTGAGTGGGTTGATGGTGCTCCGCCGCGTGTTGTGGTTGCGTGCCGCGCCGTACGGCCCATCGGTGACGTCCAGGGCGTCCCAATCAGGGTTTCGCGCGAAGAACTTTTTCGTGTTGTAGCGCGTGAAGTACAGACCAAGCACTCCAACCACGGTGGTGAACAGAGCACCGACGGAACTCACGGCGTCAAATATCGTTGGGGACCGCATTTCCTTGTCGAGGGAGACCGAGTCCAACCGAATCCAGAGCGTGAAGAACGCGTTGCGATCGCCAACAACGGTTTGCGTCTGCGTGTTGTACACTTTCTCACGATGGTAGCTTAGGACGGTGCTCGTATGGCTCAGGAAGCTTGTCAAGTAGTTTGGCATCTCCACCACGTCAATGATTTGCATAATCACCTCGCTGCGAACCTGCATCGTTTCCAGAGGATACCAAAACAGTGTCACAACGTGTTCATCTCCAGTGTCAAAGTGAAGGCGCAGGTATGCGAAGATACGAGTGCCGGCATTGCCCAACTCAAGCAACTTCGACACATTCGACGAGAGCAAGTCGATCTGGAGGAATTGGAACTTGGGGGAGGACAGCTGTCCCTGCAAGGCAGCGCGCTGAACTGGCATCCATGTGTCCAAAGCATGAGCTGATGCCCAAGTGTTTGTGACGACTTCGGCTCCAATGTCCTGGTACTCTCGCCGCTCGTTGCCGTCGTATGTCGTCCCTTGCAGCGCGCGAACAGTCAGCAAGTCTGTGTCATTGACAATCTGCCGGTAGCCGGGCCCGTACTGCACCGCGATGGCCACGTCAGGGGCCGGCATACTGACATGGGCCGTCGCGGTGGGGGTAACCTTGATCACTGGAGCGACGTCCACGAATCGCTGGACGGTGATTGCAAGATACACAAGCGTGGCCACCAAGACACACGCCGTCGCACCACGACTGCGCTTGGACACGTAAAACTCAGGAACGAAGCGCGGCTGCGGGGCCACCTTGAACAGGTCCAACGCAGCAAGAACGCTCCCGGTCCTCTGCTTGGCCTGTTGGACGTGGCGAGACGAAGCCGAGCGCGCAACTGCCGACTTCATTCTGGGGGTGTTGGCGGCTTCACACCTGTTGGACCTGGGTGCTCTCCAGTGTTGTTGGTGTCGAATTGATGGCGGGCGCGTGTCCATCAGCCACTGAAAAGGGTGAAATAGGGCCGCGAAAGGCACACGCGAAAGTCACATCACATTAGCACACATTGTTTTGTGTGTGTTTTTGCTTGTTTTGTTTGTTTGCAACAAACAGTCGTTGTGGCTGCTGCCTTCCGGCACACCCGCCGTGATGGACACGACCCACGCTGACGACGATGAGGTGAGGCGTGACGCTGAGCAGGACTGCACATTTCATGCATCCGGCGGAGAGTTTGCGCAGCACGTGCTGTCTGGCCTGAGAAAGGCGGTGCGGAACAAGAAGTCGGGCTCTGTTCCTGCGGCTTGGAGCAGTCGCCATCAGCAGCAGAAGCACCGCCTGGAGCAGCAGCTGCTGCAGTACTCCGACCCGTCGAAACACGGCGCCACACCGGAAAGCGACTCCTCTAGCACATTTACGCGGCTTCCAGGCGAATCAGCTGACGACGCCCAGGCACGAACCAAGGCGTTCAGGGTCGCGTGGCGAGCGGTCCGTGGCGCCGCGAGCGGACTTGGGCGCACCGACAACGCCGCATTTGCCCGTGTGGCGGAGTTTGCGCGGGAAATGGGTGTATCCCATACCCAAGCTTCTGTCCTTCCTGTCGTCTTGTTGTTTGCAGGTGCGGGGGTGATGTGCTGACTCGTTGGCAAGTGTGTGCGTGTGTGTGTGCGTGTGTATCGTGTGTTGGCTATCTGGCGGTTTGCTTTCGCGACGTAGCATGAACAATCTCTTGGGCCACCTTGTCCCTTGCAGGCCTGAACGTGTCTGACCATGACGCAATGATGCAACGTTTGAAGATGCACCTCCACTCCACAACGTGAGTGTGGTTTGACCCCCCGCTTGTTTTCCACGGTGTGCCGGCCGCGGCTGACTGGTGCTTGTCGAGTTTCGCCACAGGACCCCGCACGTGGCCGTGCTGCGCTCACGCGACTGTCAATCCCTCTCGTCTGCCCTTCAAACCTTCACGTCCACTCTCATCCACCATGACTCCCACCGAACGAGCCTCAACAGGCGCGGCAAGAGTGCCACACCTGCACGGCGCACAAGGTCTCGTCGAGCTGCGACGGTCGCTGCCACAAAAGCGACGGAAGCCTTGCTTGCTGAAGCGCGCACAGCTGCGAAGGGGGAGCACGAGGCGCATGATGATGGAGCAGTCGACATTGCAAGTGGTATTCACAGCTCCTCTGCCTCCATGCTGCACCTTCGCTGCCTTGCCGAGTGGTACGCGCGTTCAGAGTCGGTTCGGCACACCACACGCAGCCAACGGCAACAAGAGCAACCAAGTGAAGGCGACCGAACAGAGTCGCCTGGAACCGATGGCGGAGGTGGTGATAGACGTAGTAGTAGCAAGGACAACACTATGTTGCCCTTGTGGAAGCGCCAGCCGCCGCGGCATTTGCCTGTGCTGGTGTTGATTGAGGACTGCGAGTGTATTCCTGATCAGGTGCTGAACGACTTGCTCAGTGTGTCCACCTCCTATCGGGTATGTTGTACCACGCTGCTTTGTACCTTGGCGTGTGTCGACTCGTCTCATCACACTTCTTCCCCCCTTTCGTGGTGTGTGATGCCAAATGGTGCGCGCCGGTCCGGCAGTCACGCGTGCCGTTGGTGTTCGTGGTGTCTTGTTGTACCACATCGGAGGCCGTCCACGCACGTATTCCTCGCTCCGTCAGCGCCAAGCTGTCCATCCTGCCTGTTCGCATGCAAGTACGTTGGCGGTTACTTTTGATCATGACGTGCTTGTGGTGTTGTGCGGCGGGTTCTTTTCTTCATCACAATGGTGACGATGGTCGTGCGTTCGCTTTCGCCTTGCGTTCAGAATCCAGCCCGACACCTTGCTCATCTCGTGACACAGCTGCTGGTTCAAGGGATGCTCCCTGTTCGAGTTCGTTGTTTGCGATATACGTGCGGATGGGGTTGGTTGCCACGTTCTCTCACACGGATGTGCATTGTGTGTGTATGCACAGCTATGTGGACGGCTGCTCGATCGTTTGACGACGCACTTTCTCGATTTCAATCTCTCTGTCCAGGTCTAGTTGGGGGTGGTGCTGCACTCAGTAGGGACGACCGTCGGCTCACATGGCTGTGGTCCTACTCCCACCGCGTGTCCTTTGACTTATGTGCCCAGGCATTTGTGCGAAGCGTCAAGTTTTGCTTGTTGGACTTTTTCTCGGAGCGGCGGTTGTCCTTTCTCTGCATCCTGCCGCCGGATGGCACACCCACAGACAATGCGGGACCCTCTACCCCACCTCCCCCCGTTGAGGCGGCCAGTGAAGATGCAGCTGCTTTGTCGACTGCCACGGCTACGCCTTCGAATAATGGGGATGCCACGGGCGAAGCAACGCGCAAGCGCAAGCGCGCTGTTGCGGGCGTGTCGTCGGCGTTGGCGAGGAATGGTACTCCAGAGGCTTCGTGCGCTGCGATTACCTCGAGGGTGGCAAGCCAGGTTGCGAGCCTTGCGGATGCTGACGTGGAGTGGCTGTTAGACTTGCCCTCTGCCCGCAAAGTCCAAGAACGTGATCCATCGGCCGGTCTGAAGCAGAAGCGGGCTTTGATTGTCAAGTACCTTGCGTGCGTAGTCTGGCAGCATGTGTTGTGTTCGTGTTGGGTGGTGGGTCGTCGTTTGCTTGCGTGGTGTACTGCTTGTCTGACTGTTGGTCTGGGGCTTGTGATCAGTCGCTTGCACGAGCATCGGATTGGCTACGCTGTTGTATTCGCCCTTGTCCGCCATGTGCTGGTGACGCAGTATGGTGACAAAGCTTCTTTGGGGTGAGTCGTCCTACGTTTGTGTGTGTGTGTGTGTGTGTGTGTATGTGTGT